>Ga0187886_1003592_pt1 | contig 11550 bp, 8 predicted proteins | sample June2016WEW_20_1_FD_133001 | JGI IMG/M metagenome (GOLD analysis project Ga0187886, IMG submission 133001) | Peatland microbial communities from SPRUCE experiment site at the Marcell Experimental Forest, Minnesota, USA - June2016WEW_20_150 | ecosystem: Environmental > Terrestrial > Soil >...
GCCCGCTCTGGAGCGGATGCTGGCGGCCAAGGAAGCGTACGTGCTCGATGTGGTCGTGCCCTACACCGAGCACGTCATGCCGATGATCCCAGCAGGCAAAACGGTCAGGGACATCATCATCGACCAACCGGCTGGCGGCGGCGGCCAGATGGGAAAATCGTAGGGCCGCAGTAATGTCGCGGGAAAGCTTCTGGCTGATCGCAGCAATCCTCTTCATCGCCACGTCCGTCACACATCTCTGGATGATTGGCAGTGTGCCCACAGGCTTCTTCGACGATGAAAGCTCCATGGCTTACAACGCGTACTGTATCCTCGAAACCGGTGCTGATGAGTATGGGACCTCGTATCCGCTCCTTTTCCGAAGCATGGAAGATTACAAAGATCCGGTCTTGATCTACTCAATCGTGCCCACCATCAAGCTGTTCGGTCTCACCAAAGTGGCCGCGCGCCTGCCCAGCGCCCTTTACTTCATCGCGGCGAGCGTCGCGTTCGCCTGCCTGTCTTACGAATACTGCCACGACAAATGGGTGGCGCTCGCGGGCGGAGTGCTCTTTTCACTAGCCCCCTGGACTTTCAATTTCAGCCGCACTGCGAATGGCGGCTATGCGCCGATGCTTCTGGGGATGATTCTGGGTTGGTGGCTGCTGGTGGTCGCTGCGCGCAGAGGACCTTGGAAGCTGGCTGTCTTGTCCGGTCTGGCCTGGGCTTTTGCCATGTATGCGCATAATATCGGTCGTCCGATGACGGCGGTGTTGATTGGGTGTGCCCTCGTCGCCTATGGTTCTGCAGTGCCATTCCCCTGGAGAACGTTTGCGGCTCTTCTGGGTGGCCTCACGCTGGCGTTGATCCCGATGATGATTGGCGTCTGGCGGAATCCTCAAGCGCTGACGGCCCGCTTTCAACGAATCAGCGTCTTCCAACAAACCGGGGGTGGGGTGGAGGCGCTTCTGGCAATGGCAGGCAGGTATCTGGATTATTTCGACCCGAGGTTTCTTTTCTGGCGGGGCGATCAGAACCTCCGGCACGGAACGGGAACGTGCGGCGTTTTGTTGCTGTTTCTGGCTCCTCTTGTCGGATCGGGATTGTATTCGACACTTTGCCAGTGGCGATCCAGCCCACGCCACCGTTTCCTGCTGCTCGGTCTGTTGGCATACCCGGCAGCCGCCATCCTGACGGTCGGAACGAACAGCGGTCGTTCGGTGAACGGGGTCATATTCTGGTTGCTCGCCGCCGTTCTGGGTATCCACTGGCTGCTCGTGCAGCGCGGGCCGGCGGGACGGGTTACAGTGGTTGCGCTGGCTCTCTTCGGGGTGGTGGAAACCGCACAGTTTTGTCGCGATTATTTCGGACCCTACCAACTACGTGCGCGACCCTGGTTCCAAACTGAGCTTACCGAGGCGATTGAATTCTGTTTCGAACATATCGGCACCAATGAGACCCTCTATATCTCGGACTCGGCCTTTGACCAGCAGCTTCGTCAAGATAACACTCTGCAATTGCCCGTGGACAGAGATTTTCATTACTTCGCGACCGTGCCTTTCTTGGGGAAGATTTCTCCTCGCCTCTACCAACATCAAGGCATTCCCCAAGATCGGGTGCAGTTGTACGATGGTTCGACACCGAAGCCCGGACTTTTCCTGCGCAGAAGTCTGCTGGTTGTGTGGTATCCTAGCGGCGCTTTGTATCGGTCCGAGCCCAACCCGGAGCCTTTGCCGCCGCGGGCAACCTTGATCAAGATGTTTCCGATCCGCAGTTCCGATTGTTACGAGATCTACAGCATTCCATAGGTCACCCGTATGCTGGAGCGACTGTCCATGGCCGTGCTGCTCTTGTTCGCTGGAGTTTTTATCGCGCTCACCGTCTCGAGCTACACGCAGAAATCGGCCACCGCTGACGAACCGGACAACCTTACCGCGGGCTACGTCGCGCTGAAGTTGGGCGACTACCGCCTTGACCCGATGCACCCGCCTTTGCTGCGGATGTGGGCTGCACTCCCGTTGCTGGCAGTACACGGAGTCAAGCTCGATACCAACAGCATCTATTGGCTTCCCGTGGACTCATCGTTCTTCAGCCACGAGTTCCTGTATCAGAAGAATGATGCCGATCAATTGCTCTATGTCGGCCGCTTCATGATCGTTCTGCTCGGCGTGTTACTGGGGGTCATGCTATTTTGCTGGGCACACGAATTGTACGGGTTTTGGCCGGCGGCCCTCGTGCTGGCGCTGTACACAACAGAACCAAACATCCTTGCCCACGCGAGTGTTGTCACGACTGACCTCGGCGTCACTTGCTTTATGTTGGGCACCCTGTATTTCCTTTGGCGGACAGTCCGCCATCTGACTGGGGGCAACCTAGCGGGTCTCGCAGTGTTCTTCACGCTCGCGCAGGTGAGCAAGTATTCAGCTCTCGCTCTGTTGCCGATGGTGTTCCTTCTGCTGTTGGTTCGAGTTGTGCGGCGCAACCCGTGGCCGTGCTGCATTGGTCCTTTCAAGCGGGAGTTACGGTCTAGCACGAGCAGGATGCTCGCTGCTCTGACAATTGGCCTCCTGCTGTTCGCGACCGCCTTTGCCGCCATATGGGCGATTTACGGCTTTCGGTACGCCCCCGCTCCCGAAAGCAGCGGACTGGCTCGGCTGGTGAGCCAACCGGCGATCATCGCACGCGTTCCACGACTAGCACAGGTCATGGATTGGGCAGACGCCCATCACCTTTTGCCAAACGCCTGTGCGCAAGGGTTTCTAGCCGGCCAGGGACTGCACCAGAGATCTCAGGCTTTTTTTATGGGCCATGTCAGCGATGTGGGGTGGTGGTATTACTTTCCTGTTGTGTTCCTCATTAAGACGCCGATTTCGCTTCTGATACTCTTCTTTGGCGGTGTCCTCCTTGCCTTGGTACGGCACGAGGCGCTTATCGATAACGACGCCTTCATTCTGGTGCCCCTCGCGGTTTACTTGCCCGTCGCAATGATGTCGCACCTGAACATCGGTCTGCGGCATATCGTGCCGATCTACCCGTTCATGTTGCTCATCGCGGGAAAGGCCGTGGCGTACCTTTGGATGAGTCGGCGGAAGATGCTGCACATTGTGTTGGGTGCGTTGTGCCTGTTTCAAGTGGAGGAGGTCGCATTTGTCTACCCTCACTACCTTGCATTCTTCAATCAGTTCATCGGTGGTCCGCAGAACGGCTACACGTATTTGACGGATTCCAACCTTGATTGGGGCCAGGACCTCAAGCCGTTGAAGAAGTGGATGAACAAGAACGGCATCCAGTCCATCAACCTGAGTTACTCCGGGTCTGCCGATCCAAAATACTACAAAATCAACTGCAGGTATCTGCCCGGTTCGCCGTTCTTCGTCGAGAAGCTGGCCGAGCGCCCACAACTGCCCGGTTACGTGGCCGTCAGCGTGCATAGGCTGCACGGGATTGGGCTGGGGCAAGTCGGTCCCGATTTCTACAAGAAACTGCTGGAGTCTGAACCCGCGGCGGTAATCGGCTATTCGATCCGCGTCTACTGGGTCGAGCGACCGTGGTGGTAGCACAAAGGATTTTGTAGCGGCAGCAACGGCCAGCGATTACAATCCGTGCCCATGGATCGACAGGAGCGGATGCGGACCGCCGTTGTGTTCAGTGTGTTTGCCATTGCGTTTGCCAGCCTGACCGTCAGCAGCTACGTTGGAAAATCAGCCACGGCGGACGAACCGATAAATCTCACGGCGGGGTACACGATGCTCAAGCTGAAGGATTATCGCATTCATCCTGATAATATGCCCTTGTTGCGAATGTGGGCCGCGCTGCCGCTGCTGGCGATGCGCGATGTCCAATTGAACACGAACTCACCCGCTTGGGTGTCGAGCAGCCGACTCCAATTCTCTCACGATTTCCTCTACAAAGACAATGACGCCGACCGGATGTTGTACCGCGCCCGGTTCATGAACGTCCTGCTCGGCGTCGTACTCGGCGCGCTGTTGTTTTCGTGGGCGCGCGAATGGTTCGGCCTTTGGCCAGCAGCGATCGCACTCCTGCTCTTTGCGACTGAACCGAATATCCTCGCGCACACCAGCCTCGTCACGACCGATATCGGTGTGACGTGCTTCATGTTTGGCACCGTGTACTTTGCATGGCGATTCGCGCAACGCCTCAGCGTCGGCAATCTTGCTGGGCTCACCGTGTTCTTCGTGCTTGGGGCCGTCAGTAAGTTCACCGCGCTGTTGCTGCTGCCCATCCTGCTGATCTTGTTGCTGGTTCGCCCATTGCGGGGAGAAAGCTGGCACGCAAGCGCAACTCTGCGCACTGCGGCGACGTTGCTCTGGCTCGCATTTTCCACATATATTGCGGTCTGGGCCGTCTACAGCTTTCGTTACGCGCCGACGCCAGACGGCCAGCCGTTCGACTTTTCGGACAATGCGTGGGTACTAGGGCGTGTGCCGCGCCTCGCGGTGTTCGTTCACTGGATCGATGCGCACCATCTGCTGCCGAACGCCTGCACACAAGGTTTCCTGCTCGAACAGGCGCGAGGCCAACGCTGGCCCGCTTACTTTGCCGGTCGATTCAGCATGGAAGGCTGGTGGTATTACTTCCCCATCGTATTCCTCATCAAAACGCCCATCGCGCTGCTTGTGCTGTTCTTCGCCGGCCTTGGATTGTGCGTGCGACAACGCGCAAACTTTTGGAAACGTGGAATCTTCGCGCTGCTGCCGCTGGTTGTCGGCTTCGCCGCCGCGATCAGCTCGAAACTGGACGTCGGACTGCGGCATATCCTGCCGCTGTACCCGCTTGTGTTGTTGGTCGCAAGCGCGGCAGTGTCGGCCCTGTTGGAAAGACGGAGCCGCTGGTTATGCTTCGTGGTCGGTGTGCTCTGCGCAGCGCAGATCGCCGAACTCGCGGCGGCGTACCCGCACAACCTTGCCTTCTTCAACCAGCTCGTCGGCGGTCCGCGTAACGGCTACGAGTGGCTCGCGGACTCCAACATTGACTGGGGGCAAGACCTCAAGACGCTCAAACGCTGGATGGAGCGGCACGATGTGACGCGCATCAACCTCAGTTATTTCGGCTCGGCCGATCCTGCGTACTACGGGATCGAGTGCACGTACCTGCCAGGTTCGCCGTTCTTCGCACAGGCTAAAGTGGGCGAGCCGATGCTGCCTGGCTTTGTCTGCGTCAGCGTCCATAACCTCACAGGCGCAGGCTTGGCTGGCAATCCGTTTTACCGTCCCCTGCTCCTTCGAGAACCCGTCGCCGTGCTGGGCTATTCAATGCACGTCTACTGGCTTGACGGCCCATGGTAGTAGCGAAGGATTTTGTAGCGGTCAGCAGATGCAGCCGCTACAATCCGCCGCCATGAATCGACAGGAGCGGATGCGGATTGCCATCGTGCTGGGTGCGTTCGCCGCCGCGTTTCTCATCCTGACAATCAGCAGTTACACGCAGACATCTGCGACCTGGGATGAGCCGCAACACGTCACCGCAGGCTACATGTCACTTGCATTGAATGACTACCGAACTGATCCCGAACACCCACCGTTTCTGCGGATGTGGGCTGCCTTGCCGCTGCTGGCGATGCCCACGATTACAGCCACTTCCGGGGTGATCGACCAGATTGCACCCCCAGATTGGGTGGGCTTGGGTCAATTCGGTTTCTCTCACCACTTCATGTACGTCGCCAACAACGCGGATCGGATGCTCTATGCTGCACGCTTCATGATCGTCCTGCTCGGGATTCTGCTGGGCGTATTGATTTTTAGTTGGGTTCGCGAATGGTTGGGACTGAGTCCGGCAATTATCGCCCTGGCGTTCTATTCCGTCGAGCCGAACATCCTGGCGCACTCGTCTTTGGTGACGACCGATTTCGGGACGACATGTTTCTTGTTCGGCACACTCTACTCTTTGTGGCGAACGACACGCACGCTGACGTCCGGAAATCTGGCGGGGCTGGTGTTTTTTCTCGCGCTTTCGGTCGTCAGCAAATTCTCTGCGCTGGTGCTTGGGCCCATCATTCTGGCGCTACTGGCAATTCATGTACTCAGAAAGACTTCGTGGGTCTGCCGGATTGGCAAGTCAGGAGAAATTGGTTCACGCATGGGCAAGGCGCGCGTTGCCGCAGCCCTCGTCGTGTTGCTGGCTCTCGCTTCTTGGGGCATGATCTGGGCGGTGTACGGTTTCCGCTACGCCCCCAGCGCTTCCGCCACTTGGCAGTTTCATCTTGAAAACATGCCCATTGTGCAGCAGCGGACGCCCACCCTCGCAAGAGCAACACATTGGATCGACTTGCACCGCCTTCTTCCCAACGCGTACACCGAAGGTTTTCTGCTCAGCCAGGCAAAGGCGCAATTGCGAGGAGCGTTTCTGGCAGGGCGATACAGCTCGGAGGGCTGGCGGTATTATTTTCCCGTGGCGTTTCTCATCAAGACGCCGGTCTCTCTGATCTTTCTGCTTCTCGGCGGTTTGGTGGTCTGCGCCAGACGCTGGAAAACATTCCCGCAGGACGAAGCGTTCTTGCTGGTACCCATCGTGTGTTATCTGGTCCCCGCCATCACTGCCAGGCTGAATATCGGGCTGCGCCACATTTTGCCCATCTATCCGCTTGTGCTGCTCCTGGCAGCGCTTGCCGCCGCAGAACTTCTGAAGAGCAAGGAACGGGGCGCACGTGCGGTGTTCATTATTGCGTGCCTGTTTTGGCTGTTCGAATTCGCACGGATTTACCCGCATTACCTCGCGTTCTTCAATCAGCTCGTTGGCGGCCCGCGCAACGGTTACGAGTATCTGGCCGACTCAAATCTGGATTGGGGACAGGACCTGAAGCCATTGAAGAGGTGGATGGACAACAACAATGTCCAACACATCAATCTCGCTTACTTCGGCACAGCCGATCCGGCGTACTACGGGATTCAGTGCACCTACCTGCCCGGCTCGCCGTTCTTTGCAGGGAATCTCGTCAGACGTCCGCAACTACCCGGTTACGTCGCAGTCAGCGCTACGATCCTCGACGGCGTGTATCTGAACGACCTGGAAAAGGCATTCTACAAACCACTCCTGGACAGAGAACCAAACGCCGTGATCGGCTATTCGATTCGAGTATACTGGGTCGAGCGCGACTGGTGGTAGGACTGCGTCGAGCGGCTACTCCTGCTCCTCTTCCTGACCGGCAAACCCTTCGCCGCCCTCTTCGTTCATCCGCTTGAGCACCTCCGACATATCTTCAACGGCGCTGAATACTTTGTTGGCGACGTAAATCGGGCTCTTCTGCAACACAGCCAGCGCGATGCAGTCGCTCGGTCGCGCATCGATTTCGAGAATCTTTTTCCCGAGTTCATTCTCCGCCCGCAAAATCAACCGCGCAAAATACGTGCTGTTCTTCAGGTCGTTGATGATCACCCGCTCGACACTGATGCCAAGCCCCGTGAAGATATGGCCGATCAGATCATGCGTAAGCGGTCGTTCCTTCGGAGTGTTGCGCAGGAACATCGTGATCGCAGCCCCGACACTGTGATCGACGTAGATCACAAAAGTCTTCTCATCGTTGCCCACGAAGACGGCACAACCGTTGGTGGTGGGCAACACTCCTTTGACTTGAACCTCTACGATCTCGTTCTTCACGGCTGCTGTACAATAGCTCCTTTCTCGTCAAACTCAAACATCCCGAGGTCTCTCAAAACAGCAGCATGCCTGCGGCCACCACTGTCGTATAAAGTCCCTGAGGAGTGCCCACGGCTGTCTGCGTACAATTCGTGGTGCGCACGATTTTGCCGCTGAGTCGATAGACTTCCTCTTTCTCGTCCCAGCTCGCATCCTCGTTGAACTCGACCCCTTGCGTCGATGCCAGCATCGACGCTGCCAACTCCTCGGCAAAGTTGCCCGCCTGCGTGTCGTTCTGGCCGTACGCGTACCACTCGCTCAGATAACCGTACGCGTCCTCCTCCGCAGGCTGGGCCACGCCGATCGAGGCGGCGATCAACCGATGCGGTTCGTTGGTGGACAACCGCGCGGTCACCGCGAACGTGATCTGCCCGGGCTGGATCATCGTCTGCCCCTGCTTGCGGGAGATGATCTTGCAGCGGGGCGGCAGAATGCTCGACACGTGAACCAGATTGCATTTCTCAATGCCCGCGTCGCGCAACGCCAACTCCCAGCTCCGCAGCTCATGCTTGTGTGTACCTACACCCTTGGTGAAGAATATCTTCGATGGAACAAAATGCATGCGACTCGTCCCTCGCTTTCTCACACAAGGAAACAAATTCCTTGCAGCAATGCAAGAGTTTCGTCATCGTTGCGCGAACTAATTTGGGAACAGCGATGGCAACGGCGAAACACCTCGTCACGGTTGGCCTGATCCAGATGCGCTGCGAGATGCAGCCCGAGAACAATCTGGAGAAGGCGCTTTCGCGGATTGAACGAGCGGCCCGGCGCGGAGCGCAGATCGTCTGTCTGCCCGAATTATTCCGCTCCCGTTACTTCTGCCAATCGGAAGATCACGCCTTTTTCAATCTGGCCGAACCGATTCCCGGCGCGAGCACGGAAGCGCTGGCGAAACTCGCGCGCAAGCACAAAATCACGATCATCGGCTCGCTCTTCGAGAAGCGGCGTGCCGGAGTTTATCACAACACCGCCGTCGTCATCGACGCCAACGGCAGGCTCGTCGGCAAATACCGCAAGATGCACATCCCCGATGACCCGCTCTACTACGAGAAGTTCTATTTCACGCCCGGCGATCTCGGGTTTCAGACATTTCACACGAAGCACGCCGACATCGGCACACTCATTTGCTGGGATCAATGGTATCCCGAGGCGGCGCGGATCACCGCGCTGAAGGGCGCGCAGATCCTCTTCTGCCCCACGGCAATTGGCTGGCATCAAAGCGAAAAAAAGCGGCTTGGAAAGAAACAATACGACGCCTGGATGACAATCCAGCGTTCGCACGCGATTGCCAACGGCTGTTTTGTCGCTGTGCCCAACCGCACCGGGCTTGAAGGCACGGTCGAATTCTGGGGCGGCTCGTTCATCTGCGATCCGTTCGGCGAGATCATCGCCCAAGCCAGTCACGACAAGGAAGAGATTCTCCTCGCCAAGTGCGATCTTCGCGAAGTCGAACAAACGCGTCAGCACTGGCCCTTCCTGCGCGACCGCCGCATCGACGCTTATGCCGGCCTCACGCAACGCCTGCTCGACTGAACACAATCCTGCTTCTGCCTTGTCTGTGTAGGAGCGACGTCCCTGCCACGACCGACCCCTGTGAAACGGTCTTTTGATCCAACAAAACCGCCTCTCCAGCGTGAGGCCGGAGAGGCGGTTCAAAGGCTTGCGTTCAGCGCAACGGATTGGGATTAGCGGCGACGGAAGCGGCGACTGCCGAGCAGCGCGACGGCCCCCATTCCGAGCATCGCCCAGGTTGAAGGTTCGGGCACCTGAAAGGCGAGAAAATACGGGCCATTCAACCCGGAGGCAAAGGTGCTGCGCGTTCCATCCGGCGTGAATTCATAGATGTTGCCGCTGCCGAAATCCGACTCAAACAAATTGCCCGCGCTGTCAAAGGCCAGACCGTAAGGGCCGTTCAACCCGGAGGCAAAGACGCTCGGCGTTCCGCCCGGCGTGAATTCAAGGATGCGGTTGCTGCCGGGATCCGACTCAAACAAATTGCCCGCGCTGTCAAACGCTAGACCAAAAGGGTACAACCCGGAGGCAAAGGTGCTGCGCGTTCCGCCGGGCGTGAATTCATAGATGCGGTCGCTGAGGTAGCTGTCATCCGCCTCAAACAAATTGCCCGCGCTGTTAAAGGCCAGACCAACAGGGCCGTTCAACCCGGAGGCAAAGGTGCTGCGGGTTCCGCCGGGGGTGAATTCGTAGATGTTGCCGCTGCCGTTATCCGACTCAAACAAATTGCCCGCGCTGTCAAACGCCAGACCAAAAGGGTTCGACAACCCGGAGGCAAAGGTGCTGCGCGTTCCGCCGGGCGTGAATTTATAGATGCGACTGCTGCCGACATCCGCCTCAAACAAATTGCCCGCGCTGTCAAATGCCAGACCGGTAGGGCCATAGCACCCGGAGGCAAAGGTGCTGCGCGTTCCGCCGGGCGTGAATTCATAGATGTTGCCGCTGCCGGCATTCGACAAAAACAGATTCTGCGCCTGCGCCAACGCAGGAGACAGAATGGCGGCCAAGGCGATGGGCAATAACTTAGCGCTGATTTTCACAAGAGTGGTCATGAAATACCTCATAACGTCGTTCTCCTCTATTCTACTCGGTTCCTGCGTCTCAGCAGATTGACCTCTTCCGGGCAAGGCCGACAGTGCTATGGGATTCTTATCCCTGCTTGAGGGTCTCCGCTCGCTTTGGCGTTGAATCTCACCAGATTGCTTCGGCTTCCACCTCGCCCAACCAAATTCTCCACAGCTCCGCTGAGGAGGAACCATTATTACTCGCGGAGCGCATTGTAGAACGGCGACCCGTAGAAAGTCAAGCGTAGAATTGACTTTTCTTGGACGATTTTGCGGTGTGTCAAAGAGACCGAGTTCGGATGTTGCAGGAGTTCCTGTGGGAGCGGCGAAGGCCCGCCGCGACCGGCCCTAGTTATCGCGGCGGGGACGCCGCTCCTACAACGGCACCAACCGCTCCCGATTCAGGGGCTCACGCGATATCCGTCCTAAGTGCCCCTAACGTAAAACCTGTAGTCGCAGGCTTTACGGGTGCGTGTCGGAGCGCAGGCTGAAGCCTGCGGCTACAGATGCAACGCACTGAATGAACTTTGACAAAGCACCAGAACTCATGTCCGCACAAACGCCACTTCCCCACATCGGTTCTTGTCCACCTCCGCCTTGATCTTGTCGCCTTCCTTGAATCTGCCCGCCAGAATCTCGAGCGACAGCACATCTAGGATTTTCTTCTGGATGACACGCTTCAGCGGACGGGCGCCGTAAACGGGATCGTAGCCCTCGCGGGCGATGAGATCCTTGGCCTGCGGAGTCAGGGTCAGATCGATGCGCTGATCCGTCAACCGTTTCCGCACGCGCTCCAGTTGGATGTCCACGATCTGTTTGATGTGCTCCATGCTCAGGCCGTGGAAGATGATGATCTCATCCACGCGGTTGAGGAACTCCGGACGGAACGTGGAGCGCAGAGCGTCGAGTATAAGGCGTTGAATATCTTCAGACGTCGCCCCACGCTGCCCGGCCCACGCTTCACTGCCCACGTTGCTGGTCATGATAACGACCGCATTCTTGAAGTCCACCGCGCGGCCCTGCCCGTCCGTGAGCCGCCCGTCGTCGAGGATTTGCAGCAGCACGTTGAACACGTCGTGATGCGCCTTCTCGATTTCATCAAACAGCACGACCGCGTACGGGCGGCGCCGCACAGCCTCGGTAAGCTGACCGCCCTCCTCGTAGCCGACGTAGCCCGGCGGCGCGCCGATGAGCCGCGCCACGGTGTGTTTCTCCATGTACTCGCTCATGTCGATGCGCACCATCGCGTTCTCGTCGTCGAACAGAAACTCCGCCAGCGCCCGCGCCAGTTCCGTCTTGCCCACTCCCGTCGGGCCAAGAAAGATGAACGAGCCAATCGGCC
>Ga0187886_1003593_pt1 | contig 11549 bp, 7 predicted proteins | sample June2016WEW_20_1_FD_133001 | JGI IMG/M metagenome (GOLD analysis project Ga0187886, IMG submission 133001) | Peatland microbial communities from SPRUCE experiment site at the Marcell Experimental Forest, Minnesota, USA - June2016WEW_20_150 | ecosystem: Environmental > Terrestrial > Soil >...
AGGAGGCATTGTTCTGCAGGTCGCTGAGGTTAACAAGCAGATTGCGCATCTGAGCAAAGTTTTCGCGAATATTCTGCTTGAGAGGAGCCTTCTCGAGTCGAAGCTCTTCCCAGTGAGCGCGTACATCTGCATTGGATTCTACCAGACCTACGCTCGCCTCTATGATGTGATGAGGCAGGTTTGGGATCGCGTGACGCCGGAGGAGCTGGCGAAGCGAAGCAAGACTCTTCTCTCGCCCGTGCAGGCATTATCGATCTCGTATCTGTGGCTGTACTACTCGCTCGCACGTATGGGCGTGATCTACAACAAGTGCGGAAAGAAGCCGGCAAATGAACCCGGCGAGAAACGTGAAGAGTGGAGATGGATGCTTGAGCAGTGGTACGGGCTCGCGACTAACTACTTCGAGAGCGGGCAACCCACAGTCGCCGCCTCGGGTCGTACGAACCTGGCCTTCGATGAAGCCTCGCTGAGATGGATCCGGGATCATTTGCAGCCGGTGACGGCGGAGCAAGTGACGAAGGCTAGGCGAGCGATGGGTTCAGTTGAACTCTATGCGTTCTTGGAGGAGTGTGAGGCACGCGCGAAGATCGTCGACCACGGCCCATACCTGCTCGAGAACGGCGAGATCCTCGTCGTATCCGAATATACGAACCTGTACGACGGTCACGGGCGTTTGTGGTTGCCGTGGTCCGCGACCGAATCAAAGTTGCCCTCGTCATCTTTGGGTGTCGCGATGACGCTCAAGGACTCGAAGGCTACGTTCAACGACATCGGCACAATGACTGTCGACCCAGGCGACTACTCTAGACTAGTCACGAGCATGGCGGCGTACACTAAACGTGGCGACAAGATCGTTCCCGTGGGCCTCGACGAATTACCCGCATATAGCGAGGCCGCAACGAACGCGCAAGCCGAATTGTACATGAAGTTCGCTCAGATGGATCGGAAAGCACTTCTCCTCGCCGGCGCCACCGCTTACTGGAGAGGTTTCGCCAGGTACACGGACCAAGTGGGCATTACTGACAAGGTCGACTGGGGTATATCGCAACCAGTCCTTGACGAGCACTTAGCCTACTTCATGGACCACAAAGAAGATCCCGCATTCTTCAGGCTCAAGATGAAAGTGCTAAGGATGAAAGTTCTTCCCTTCATCCCAGAAAGGGATCCGATACTCTACCTGCTCCCCCAATGATTTCTGAAATCGTTATGGAGTGTGCCGCGAATCAGCGCCGTCGCCAATGCGGATGAGTATCCACACGCGCCATCCGACCATCCCGATTGGCGTGAGAGCTACTACTTCAACTTCGTCAACCAGGAAAGCGGCGTCTCCGGATTCACAACCATCGGTTTGTTGCCGAACCTGAAGAAACGGGAGTTCGTCTTCGCTCTCTTCCACGACGACAAACGCGAACTCCACTATCTCGAGCCTGAGGGATCGGTTCCAGATGATTTCGTGGAGTCACTCTCGGATGGCCGCCTCTCCTACGAGCTACTCGAACCGCTCAAAGAGTGGAGGATCAGGCTCGCTGACGAGAACGTATCAGCTGACCTTCGCTGGAAAGGACGGTTTCCCGCCTACCATTTCGGCGAAGGAAGCGGAACGTCCTGGAGCGGTCACTTCGAGCAATCCGGAAATGTCGAAGGCGTCATCAAGCTACCAGGCCATGGCAGGCGAACTGTGAATGGGCTCGGTCAACGTGACAAGAGTTGGGGTCACCGTGACTGGCACATCGAAAGCTGGTACGCACTCCACGCGCAATTCGACTCCCTCTGCATTGGTCTCAGACGCGACATCGTCAACGGCGTGGCTCATCTTTCAGGCGGCATATCCTCACCCAGCGGAAATGTGGCAATATCAAAAGTAGACTTGGAGACAGGATTCACGGACACGGAGGCCCGGATGCCCGTTCGAGCGACCACGCGTGTGCAAGGCGCCGACGGAAGCCGCTACACGTTGCGTTCGTCGCTCATCTCGCCCGCGAGTTTCGTGAGATTCTCACGGCCGTTCCCTGGCGGCACCACGGAACTCTTTGAGGAGATGGCGATTCATGAATGCGAGGAACTGAAGAAGAGAGGAACAGGCCTGATGGAGTGGCTCTTCACCCACCCCGAGAAATGAAGCCAGCTTCAACTCGAGTCTTCGGATCAACTGTAGCCAGATATCAGCAAGAACAGTCACACGATGCTTACTCATCTCGCATTAAGCGTTTGACCTTATCCATTGATGGGACAATCCTGCTCTTTTGCGATGGAAACTCCTGCTCGAGATGGTGCACGTCGTCCTTATGCGTACGCTCTATGACCCGCGGGCCATATAGTCGGCGTGGAGTGACTTTCCCCTAGTTCCTTGACATGGAGATGCTGATCTTGATGTTTGGACCTTTTCGTTGAAAGTTGGCCGAGAAAGCTTGGATGCTTTGAACACCGCGGTGTTTTCAATTAATTAATGTTAATCCTGCCTGAATCCCCTAGGCGTGAGGATTATTGCAGAAAGGCTTCCGAGCCGTGGCCGTGATTACGCTTGCGTTTTTGGTGGTTGGTATGGCCTTGCTTCCGGTGAGCGGTCAGCCGGGCCAATGGAAGGCGATCAATCCTGTTTTTACTCCGAATCTGAATGATGTGTCGTTTATTTCCCCCACCTCGGGCTGGGCTGTAGGCGACAGCCCTGGAGCAGGGCTGCCTGGTATAGCGATTCATTGGGATGGGACACAATGGCAGCGGATACTGACACCTACGCTGGGCGCAGCATACAACCTTGAGTCGGTAGCCTGTTTCGCTGCAAACAACTGTGCCGCCGTAGGGACGGGGGCAGGCCCTATTCTCTTACAGTGGGACGGCATCTCCTGGATAGATCGAAGCGCACTTGTTAGCATTCTTGGCACTACGGCGCTTCACTCAATCTTCGTAAGGTCTGACGGTTTGGGATTCGCCGTCGGCGAGAGTCTGGTTGGGAACCCTAACATTATTCGCGTGAATCTGGCGGTGGTTCCACCAAGCCCACCCGCAGTGGCATCAGAAGCGAGCGTCGGTGCACCGGACCGTCTTAGATCCGTCATGATTTTGCCTCCTGGAACTCCGGGTAGCATTCAAGGCTTTGCGGTGGGCGACAACGGCGCCGCTGCTGGCGCTGCGTGGCGATGGGACGGCACCCCAGGAGGATGGTTAGTGAGCCCACCGGGTGCAGTAGCTACTCTGCGTGGCGTACAGATTCTCAATCCTAACGAGGCTATTGCTGTAGGAGACGCGGACGGTAGGACGAGGTGGAACGGCGCGTCATGGACTCCAGAAGGAGGAGTCGTCATCGCCCCCGCAAGCTGGCGTTCCGTATTCGCGATCGCCAGCAACGATGAGTGGATGGTAGGATCCGCGGTAGGCGCCGTTGCAAGCATTGCACATTGGAACGGAGTAGCATGGACCGCTTTCGCTCCGCCAAACGTTCCGGTCGCCGTCAACCTCAACTCGGTCCAAATGCTGAGCTCCTCAGACGGTTGGGCTGTCGGTCAAGGAGGCACCATCATCCGATGGGACGGCTCAAGCTGGAAATCCATAGCAAGCCCAGTCGCCTCACCCAACAATCTCCGAGGAGTATGGCTTGCTTCCTCTGGTGACGGGTGGGCGGTGGGCGATGCGGCTGTTCCAGTCAGCCAGATCTTCCGATGGAATGGAGCGAACTGGAACCTCTATCAGACCTCACCAGTAGCCGCCCAGCTGAACGCGATTCACGGTTCCGGCACGACGAACGTGTTTGCAGTTGGTAACTCTCCCGGTGCTGGCAGTCCTCCGGCAATAGTCCGCTGGACAGGAGGCCCAGCATGGACTAACATTTCTCCGGCTGGCGTTGCTGTCGGATTGAACCTTTACGGTGTATTCGCAGTTAATCCTTCACTTGCCTTTGCTGTTGGCGACACCGGAACCATGCTAAGATGGGATGGAACCCTCTGGGCATCCATCCTCTCAGGAACTCCGAATACTCTGCGAGGGATTTGGATGGCAAGCAGCACTGATGGGTGGGCGGTCGGAGATGCAGGAACCATCGTGAGATGGAACGGTCTCGCCTGGGCTGCAGAGACCAGCCCCACAGCGAATCAGCTCAACAGTGTGCAAGCCCTAACGAGCACCGACGTGTGGGCGGTCGGTAATCTCGGCACGATCCTTCATCGCAACGGATTAGGCTGGACCCTCGTTCCCAGCGGAGTCACTCAGAACCTAAACTCGCTGTACATGCTTTCTGACACAGAAGGTTGGGTCGTTGGAGCCTCCGACGGCACCGCGCCGGTCATTCTCTTCTGGGATGGTTCCACGTGGACTAGAGTGTTTCCCATCCCCATGGTCAATCTAGACCTGCTGGACGTCTGGATGGTTGCCTCTCAAGATGGTTGGTCAGTCGGCCAGAATGGTTTGATCCTGCGGTTTGGGGCGGGCGCTGTGACTACAGCTACTACAACGATAATAGTTCCGGTTACAACCACCTCAACAACAACCCAGTCAGTAACGGCGACCACCACAGTTACAACATCAACCGTTTCCACACAGGTCACGTCAACTCAGATTATTCCAACAACCGCCACAATAACGACTTACTTAGTTACAGTTGGAACTATCGGACTCCCTCCAAGCTCGCCAGTTCCAGGATTCCCGTTGGAATCCATCTTGGCTGGGCTGGTTGCAGGCGTGGCGGCGTTGTTCATGCTCCACAGGCGTAGGCGGACGTGATGATGCGAGGTGCTCACCTTGCCTGGTAGGCCGGGGAGGCGAGGTCAAAGGATGGCTAACGTGACCGTCACCTTGCCCGTGAACATGCTGGACAGGCTAGACGACCTGATCGAGAAGAGTAAGCTGGCTTCACGCTCGCAGGCCGTCCGTACCGCACTGGAACGTTACCTCAAGTCGCTCGAGTAGTCATGATCGTCAAGAAACAAGTTGTGAACAATGGAAGGTGTTTGATGGAATGTTGAATCGAAACAAGAGGCTAGTAGCCTTCACGGTAGCCGTAGTCATGATACTGATCGTTTCGAGTATTCTGCCGGCATCCGCGCAACTTTCACAGTGGCTGTCCCTAAACCCCACACGCAACGGAACGGTCACGACTCCTCCACCATTTCTGTATAGTGTTCAGATGCTTGCACCCAACTATGGTTGGGCGGTCGGCGGCAGCTGCAATATCTACATCGGTGCGCCTGTACCAGGTGGGGGATGCAATGGATTCGCCTTGTTCTGGGATGGTGCCAGATGGCGCCAAGTCCTAGTGCCAGTAGGCGCCGGAACCCTCGCGTCCGTCTTCATCGTCTCGCAGAACGATGTCTGGGCGGTGGGCACACGAAATACCGTCGGCGGACCCGCTACGATACTGCATTGGGATGGTGTCAGTTGGGTTCAACTTCCTCCGCCAGCCGGGTCGGTCCAAGACCTATTCGACATATTCATGATGCCTGGCGGAACAGACGGTTGGCTGGTTGGAAGCCCCGCCACGACAAACCTTCTCCGCTGGTCAGGAATGTGGCCGACCGGCGCCCTCACTGCTGCTCCACTCTTGGGTGCCCCTGATGTCCTTCGCTCCGTGTATCTACTGTCGAGTACGCATGGTTGGATCGTCGGCAGCGCAACAGTCGGAGGTGCTGTTGATCCGCGCATCTACAGGTGGGATGGCGCAGGCTGGCTTGGCGTGACGCCGCCACCAGGGTCAGGCGACCTGCTGTCAGTCTATTCGGTCTCCCTGACAGATGCATGGGCGGTAGGAGAAACAAACACTATAATCAGGTGGAACGGCGCCTCATGGACCGGACCAATGATTGCACCCACTGTAGGAGCAGTCAACTATCACTCGATCCGCATGGTCAGCGCGACAGACGGTTGGATCGCAGGTACACTGGACCTCACAAGCAACGAGGGCCTGCTCTTGCGATGGGACGGCACTACATGGTCGATCATTCGAAGCTACGTCACAGTGGATCTCAATAACATCTTCCTTCTGCCCGGCGGTGCCGAAGGCGCTGCTGTAGGCTATGCTGAAACCATAATTCACTGGGAAGGGTCCACTTGGTTCGCCCAAACAAGCCCCACATTCTTTGGGCTCAACGGAATCAGCATGGTGACAACGAATGATGGCTGGGCTGTCGGTGCTACTGGTAACATCTTCAGGTACGACGGACGTTCCTGGTCTCACTACGAAACTCTCCCGAGCGGAGTTGATCTTAATGGGCTACACATGCGGACAAGCACGGACGGGTGGGCGGTCGGCAATTCCCCTGCAGCCGGTTTCCCACCGACGATTCTGTACTGGGACGGTGCAGCATGGACGGTCGTCTCTCCCTCCGGCGTTGCTTTGGGTCAGGCGCTCTTGGCAGTCGATGCCGTAAGCGCGACAGAGACTTGGGCCGTTGGCACAGGGGGCGCAGCGTCAGCGACGATGCTCAAGTGGGACGGTTCAATATGGGCATCGGTTCCAAGTGGAACGCCGGTCGGCGCGCTCCTCAACAGTATCGACATGCTAAGCTCATCGGACGGCTGGGCCGTGGGATGCACTGCAGCCTGCACGAACACAAACGCGATCATAGTCCGATGGAATGGTTTGGCTTGGAGTCCTGTTACGCTACCTGCCAACACAGGTGGGCTCTTTGACATCTTCATGTTGTCACCCACGGATGGCTGGGCAATTGGAGGAACAGCTCTCGACGGGCAAGCTACAATAATTCACTGGGATGGCGTGCAATGGCGCAGAGTTCCAGCTCCGTTGACAGGGGCTGGCGGAGGTCTCAAGAGCCTACACATGCTCTCACCCGCCGATGGTTGGGCCGTAGGGTCAAGTGCTACCCCCCTGAGCCTGATACTCCATTGGGACGGAACAACTTGGGATGTCGTTTCAACCCCACCAGTTCCCCCGACCATGGTGACATCGCTTCGGTCGGTCTACATGGTTAACGCGCTCGACGGATGGATAGTCAGCGATCAAGGCCTCATCCTCCACTACGGTCCAGGGAGCGTCCCTGGCACGACGACTTCACTGTCAACTGTGATTCAAACCACAACATCGACCACGATTGAAACCACAACATCCACCTCGGTCAGCACCGGCACTACTAGTTCAGGTGTCACGACCGCAGCGTCGACGTGGGGAGTCCCAGGCTTCCCGATCGAATCTATACTGGCCGGGCTTGTGGCCGGCGTGGCTGTGCTGGTCGTTCTGCGACACCGGCCGAGACGGCGATCCTAACCCGGATTCGCCGTCCACTCTCTCTTTTCTTTCTCGTCACGCGAAACTGGATTTGTGGATTCCGTTCTTGTCGCGAATCCGTCACCAGTGCAAGCGCGTCAGCTTGCATTATTGCACCACTATTGTTTGATCCGGGTTGCATCTCGCCTTGATGGGTGATGTTCACGATTTGGAACGTACAATACTCCTCACGACTCTCTCCCACAGAGGTTTCCGCCGCGCAAACGTTTAGCCTAAACAGCGTATCTGAGAGTTCGGCGAATCTTCCAAGGTCACGTTGGCCGCAGAAGCAAGGTTCACGCGCAGGTTTTCGCACTTGTGCCCGTCGTACGTTGGTCTCGCTTCTCAGTGGCTGATACGCCCGTGACTTGTCCTGTTACGAGCATGTTCCAGCAATCGCAGATCGCAAGCTCCCACCAGAATCAAGGACTTGTACACGAGAAGTGACAAGTCGCCAGCTCCAGCATGTGGTCCTTTAATTATTCACGTGACCCGACCTGTTTACGCGCGGAAAATATTAGATGCACAACGTTCCCTAATGTATAGACGGTCATTATCTTGAACGCTACTACTAAAGCCCTAGTGTGCATACTCATAACAGCTATCCTAGCGTCTTCACCGCTGGTCTGGGCGGTGCCTCCTGCAGATGCAGGCCGTACCCTTGACGCGGGTCACCAGTATCATCTGGAACTCCAGGGTATCGATGTGGATATTAACGGAAATCCCTACCAGACACCGAAGAAGGACGTGACGGTCACTCTGGGAAGAACCAACTTGGGAAACCTGATGATGGAGTTCGAGTGGACGCATGACCCTGGATCCGGGGTCCCCGCTTCCAACTATGCTCTCATCCTCGGGTTCGACTTCAACAACGACGGCAAGTGGCAAGACCTTGACACATCAATTGGCTCTGGGAGCGTCTACACGCCTGACGACGCCCTCGGCCTAGTAGCGCTTGGCCCCAACATCAACATCTGCCTAGGACAAGATTGCAAATGGCTCAACATCTACATACCCACTGGGCTCTATGTCGCCTCATGGGGCATCGATCCCTACAGCACGAGCACTGATCCTACGTGGGTGGCGATAGGGGGTCCGCCCGGTCCGCAAAACGGTCCAAATGGCTCGGTCTATAACCCGCCTAAGGGGCCGGGTCCTCAATACCCTGGCTCCACTCCTCCAACAAACCTGAACCCGATTGAGTTCACTCCCTACGCCACGGGATACACTGGGACCTCGTACGTGATGAAGGTAGGCGTACCTCTAGCACTCTTCACACAGAGCCCGACAGGTTTCGGTTTCTTCATAACACAGCAGACAGCTGTATGCGTGGGTAGCGATTGTGGAACGCCCTGGCTGACCTGGATATGGCCTACACAGGGAACGCCGCCCACTGACCTTCTCAATGCACTGGGCGAGAAGGACCCGACCGACGCGAATGTCGGAATCGGTGCCCAACTCCTAGGAAATCTCAATCCGAACGCTGAAGGGCCATACAACTATGCCCTCGCCGACCCGCCCACTTACTCCAACGAGGCAGTCGGAGGGTTTGCGATCGCAACGGACAGGATAGCTCTGCTCGCACCTTGGATGGCTATCACATCGGCACTCGGAGCAGCGCTACTCGTAGCACTCATAATAGCTAGAAGACGCAAGGTCTAGACCTCTCTCTTCCCTCCTTTCTTTTACCTTTCCGTCGTATCCGTAGCGGAGGGACTGGACTGCATGAAGGCGCCCGACATATGGCCGGAAGTAATGGCGATTCTCAGGGCGAACGCTGGACCTGTCGCGACGGCGTTCGCTCTAGGATGTGCGATCTCCCTTCTTACTGTGCCAGCCCAAATGGCTTGGCAGCATGCTCAGGTCTTCTCTCAAGAGGGGTGGTTTCGCAATTTTGGTTTCCCAGAACCGTGGCTGGGGATTTGGAAAGCACAAGGTGGTTTCTCTTTCTCGAACGCAAGTTTCTTCCTCTCTGCCTTTGGGCTGTTACAGAATTCCCTCTTTTGGGCGGCAATTTCCTTTGTCGCGATCTTTATTCGCAGGCTTGTTAGCGGCGACCTGCCTGTCCTCCTTCTACCTGTCTATGTTGTAGCTCTGGGTTTCGCTCGAGTACAACTCGAGTATCAGATGGCCGTGGCCGCGTTTGGTTCGATTGTTCGTTTCGCTCAGATAGATCCGTTCTCTTACGCTCACATCGTGACCTACTTCACGATGGCGCTGCTTCTCTTTCCAGCCGTCGTCGTGCTTGTTTCTAGACTTCCGTTCAGAGAGATCTTCAGGCTATCCTGTCTCGGACTTCCAATCATACTGATGCCACCCATCCTTGACAACTACGTGCTTCATCGGCCGGTGATCTACAATTTCTACACGCCGGGACTGTTCCCGCAACCATTGAATCCGCTCAGCTACTTGACCGTCGTCAGCACAGGAATCAAGCTCGAGGCCTGGGTAGTAGCAGGTGCAACATTCACCTACCTTCTCTACAGAACACGGTCAATCCCCAGATCCGTCGCTGCAGTTCTGGCTGTCGTGCTCGCCTTCGTTGCAGTCACAACCCCAATTGTCACCGACCAGTTCCATCTAATGCTCTCGCAACCCCAATTCTTCGCGGGCTTCCTAATTCTCACCTACCTCCTGATCATAGGAGATCTTGGTCTCGCCCAACCAAAGATGGGCACTACCATCATCAGGCGCATGAGGCTGAGAGGGATACATTTTCCAGCAATGGTGGTCTTCGGTGCATTCCTTGTACACCCAGCCATACTGAATTTAGGAATCCTGGAAGATTATGGATTAGTTCTCGCTGGTGCTTTCATCGCGTTCCTGATATGGCAGTCAGCGACTGTCTTCGACGACATCTACGACCGGAGCGAGATGCAAGGCAACTCCATGTACTTGTGCTATGGTCTGTTAACAGTCGTGATGGCTGTACTTGCCGCCATCCCGTTTGGCCCGCTCCCTCTACTGCTAACAGTATTTGCGGCTTACCTAGCGATAGACTATGCTAGGCTCAGAAGCAAGCACTACGTATTTTCAGGCGTAGTTATCGGAATAGCCAGCTCGCTATCATTCCTGCTCGGCTCCTCGATACCCATCACAAGTCCAGCGACACAGCAACCGATCGCAGGAATTGCTCTGGCGTTGTTTGCGGTCTTCTCGGTAGGATCGCTCGTCAAGGACATTGCCACCGTGGAAGAAGACAAGCGATCTGGAGTCTGTACGGTCTTCACCAAATTTGAGATGAGAAAGGTGCTTCCAGTAGTGTCGACTTTTGTCGCGGCTGGGTGCATACTCCCCGTTGTTTTTCTGAACGCTCTGCCTGACCTGATCCTGTTCGCCGCAATAGGTTGCGGCAACTGGCTACTGATAGTACTAATGAAGAGCAGGTCGTATAGACCCGTGTTGGCTCTGTATTTCATCGAAGGCTTGTGGATATTCTACAGAATGTTCCTATCGCATTAGACACCAGGAAGCCTTCGTGTTTGTGAAACATTTCGCCTAACTTGCTTCAGAGCCTGATCGCAGATAGTATGACTGCGGCACGCTGGGATAATGAGTTGTGTGCACCAGCCGACCCACAAACAGAGAGATCAGATAACGTTACATAGCCCCCAGTGACACCTCGAAAAGGCGCCAGGTCATTGGGTCACCAGAAAAAGCTCTCCCTGTCAAGAGCTTCTCTTTCGGTTCTGCTAATCTTCGCAGCCGTTACTGGCGCTGTCGCAGTCTACTTCCTCTATCCGTTCGCGGCAAGTTCTCCCCTACGCGTGAGGGAAGGCGGGGCTGCCATCGTAGACGCATTGTCCGAATACGACTCGAATCCAGGCTTCGAACAATCGGCTTTGGAATATTTGACAGCGGCAGGAATGTACGTGGATGTGTACAACGCCTCGACTGTGTCAGTGCAGTTCATGAAATCCTTTCCTCCCGGGTACGACCTCATACTCTTCAGGGTACACAGCGGGGCGGGGACACATGGCGTTTTCTACTTCACGAGCGAGCATTATGACGAGTCCAAGTACCAGCCCGAGCAATACCGCGATGAACTTGAGATGGGAAAGGATTACGAAGGACATCCTCAAGTCTTCGCATTCGGAGCGAAGTTCGTGGACGCCTACATGCAGAAGCGCTTCCAGAACACAATAATCGTCGGGATGGGATGTAATGGAGTCGGCACATCCTACGGGTCAGAGGGCATTTCAGCTCCACAAACGAGCTCGAACCTGGCTGATGCATTCATGCGGCAGGGAGCATTGGCCGTAATAGGTTGGGATAGGCTTGTCTCGCTCAGCTTCAGTGACCATGCGAGTCTGCGCCTGATCAAGGCCTTGGCTGTTGA
>Ga0187886_1003595_pt1 | contig 11545 bp, 12 predicted proteins | sample June2016WEW_20_1_FD_133001 | JGI IMG/M metagenome (GOLD analysis project Ga0187886, IMG submission 133001) | Peatland microbial communities from SPRUCE experiment site at the Marcell Experimental Forest, Minnesota, USA - June2016WEW_20_150 | ecosystem: Environmental > Terrestrial > Soil >...
CAAAACTACCCATCGCTGTTGTAGCCGCGGCGCTCTGTCGCCGCGCCAGCCTGACCGGCGAGCCTTTCCGCCCCACGCCGACAGAGCGGCATGGCTACAATAATTGGTTTTGTTAGGCGCTCTTATTCATGAACTTTTCCGCGTCCCAGCGCCCCCTCACATTGATCCCGCTCAGAGCGGGATTAATCCTTTGCCGCACACGACGGCGGCGTCTCGCGGACTCGGCTCCCCCGCACGCGGGGCGAGGAGATTTCCCCTCTCCCTTTCCAAGGGAGAGGGCCTGCCCGCCGAAGCCTCGGCGCAGGCGGGTCAGGGTGAGGGTTGAGCCGCTTGCAGTGCGTCTCGCATTTGAGCACATCGTGAATTATCCGAGTTAGATGCAAGGGTTGCTCATCACTGTCAAAAATCAAGTGCAAAGTCTGCCAACAGGGCGGCAGGGGCGCATCTGGACACTACCACCGACATCGTCCATAGCCGATAGGGCGGTTGTAGCCGCGAGCCTGCTCGCGGCCTTTGTGATGGCGCATGAGGTACGACTTGCCGCAAGCAAGCTCGCGGCTACAAGCCGGTGGCAGTAACAAGATGCGCCCGGGCGGCAGACCGGACGCTGAGACACAGGATGTGTGGGTGCGATTGGTTCTTGCCTTGGTGAGGGCGCTGGTACAATTTGGAGCCGCAGAAAACCCAAATCGTAAAGCGGCAGTCCCGAGCTATGGAACGCATTACCCTGAAACAACGAGCCCGAGAGATTTGGCAGAAGCTGCTGCATTTGAATGCCAGTCCCCATCAAATTGCGGCTGGCTTCTCCCTGGGCGTATTTGTCAGTTTCCTCCCCATTATTCCATTCCGTACAATAGTCGCTCTCGGGTTGGCCTGGCTATTCCGACAAAACGTCATCGCAGCTCTTGCGGGGAAAAGCATCACGCTTCTTTACAGCCCAGCGGTGCCCTTGATTTGGCTTGCTGAATATCGGTTGGGCAAGCGGTTCATTTTGGTGGAACATGCGGCGAAGTTTGACAGGGTACATCTGGGCGAGATTCTGCACATGGGATGGGATGTATTTGCGGCAATGCTGGTCGGAGCGGTGATCATCGCGACCCCGGTCTCGTTGATTACCTATGCCGTCGTCAAGAGGATTTCGGAAAGACGGCTTCAGCGAAACAAGTGACTGCCAGTCGCTCTCGATACCGACACGACGCGGGGCATTCGCGCCCCCTAACGATTTCCTCTGAGGTACCAGCAGAAATTCAAGGCAGCGAGATTTTGGCGCAGTAGAACTTCGCGGGTTGTGTCGCGTTCAGGTCGGTCTGGGGACGAGTCAACTCTTTAGCGCGTGTTGCCCAAATGGCGTTTGTCGTTGTAGCCGCGCTTCGCGCCGTCGCCAAAGCGCTATGGCGCGTCGGCGACTGTGAAGCGCGAGACCTTCATTTTGCGAACGAATTCGGCGCTTCGTAGAAGCGCCGCTACACCGGGAAGTGGCAGGAGTGGATTTAAGCAACACGGTTTTTACCCTTCACGGCCTGGAAATTGTGCAGAGGTGACGCGCCTTCCATCCAGCAGGCTACGTCTCGGGAGTGACCTCAAATGCGCGCAATGCATCCTTGAACCTCAAAAGTGAAGCTGATAAACTGGCCGTCAACACCTGTGATCAAGTATGCGCATGTCCAAGAATGGGTCGACCGGATGGCCGCCATGTGCCAGCCGGACGAGGTCTGTTGGTGTGATGGTTCGGAGGAGGAACGCCAGCGGCTGACCGCCAAGGCCGTCGCGCAAGGTGAGTTGATCGAGTTGAACCAGCGCAAGATGCCCGGCTGCTTCCTGCACCGCACCGCCGCGCACGACGTGGCGCGCACCGAACACCTGACCTACATCTGCACAAGTTTCCAAGGGGACGCCGGAGCGACCAACAACTGGATGAGCCCGGGGGTGGCCTACCGCAAGGCTCGTGAGTTTTTCACCGGGTCGATGAAGGGCCGCACGATGTATGTCGTGCCGTTCTCGATGGGCCCGATCGGCTCGCCCTTTTCCAAGATCGGGATCGAACTGACCGACAGCGTTTACGTTGTGCTGAACATGCGGATCATGACCCGCATGGGGAAAGCAGCGCTGAACGCGCTTGGCCCGCAGGGCGAATTCACCCAGTGCTTGCACAGCAAGGCCGACCTCGACGTCAACCGCCGGCTGATCCTGCATTTTCCAGAAGACAACGCCATCTGGTCGGTCGGCAGTGGCTACGGCGGCAACGTCCTGCTGGGCAAGAAGTGTCTGGCCCTGCGCATTGCCAGCGTGCTGGCCCAGCGCGAGAAATGGCTCGCCGAGCACATGCTCATCCTGGGGATCGAGGAGCCCAACGGCCACATCCAGTATATCGCCGCCGCGTTCCCCAGCGCGTGCGGCAAAACGAATCTGGCGATGCTTTTGCCGCCCGAGGGTCTCAAGCAGAAGGGTTACCGGATCTGGACTGTCGGCGATGATATCGCCTGGATGCGTGTGGACACCGACGGCCATCTTTGGGCGATCAACCCGGAGATGGGCTTTTTCGGCGTGGTGCCCGGCACGAACGCGCGCACCAACCCCAACGCGATGCGCACCATCGGCCACGACACGATCTACACCAACGTCGCCCTGCGGCCCGACGGCACCGTCTGGTGGGAAGGCCATGATGACCCGCCGCCCCGCAAGGCGATTGACTGGCAGGGTAATCCGTGGAAGCCCGGTTTGACCGACAAGGACGGCAAGCCGATCCTCGCCAGTCATGCCAACAGCCGGTTCACCGCGCCATTCACGAACTGCCCCACACACTCGTTCCGCTACGACCAACATCACGGCGTGCCGATCTCTGCGATCGTTTTCGGTGGCCGGCGCCCGACGCTCTGCCCGCTGGTTTACGAAGCGTTCGACTGGAACCATGGCGTCTATGTCGGGGCGACGCTGGCCAGCGAACGCACCCCGGCTCAAGTCGGCACGGTCGGCGAAGTGCGCCGTGACCCGATGGCCATGCTGCCATTCTGCGGTTACAACATGGCCGACTACTTCGGTCACTGGCTGGACATGGGTCTTCGCATCCGGCACCAGCCGAGGATCTTTCACGTCAACTGGTTCCGCGTTGACGAACATGGCAGGTTTCTCTGGCCGGGTTTCGGTGAGAACCTGCGCATCATCGAGTGGATCGTGGCCCGTTGCCGGAACGAGGTCGCCGGCGTGCCAACCCCCATCGGCTATGTACCTGATCCCAAAGACATCGACATGACCGGGCTGAAACTGTCCAGCGGGACGATGAACAAGTTGCTGGCGGTAGACCGGAAGGCATGGCTGGCCGAGTTGGATTCCGTCAAAGAGTTCTTCGATCAATTCGACGTGCGCTTGCCTGATCGGCTGTGGGCACAGTACGAAGCGCTCCGTCAGCGTTTGCTGGCCACGAAGCAGCCGACCCGGTCAGCCCGCCAGCCGCGGCGGTGAGGAATGATGGCTGGGATGCGACCGGCCACCGTGCAAGGCCGTGTTCAAAACCGGGCCAGCACCGACTGTTTTGATCTCGTGCGGTGACTGGCGGATGCCAGCCGTTGCCGTCAATTCCAGATGTCGCCGGAGAAGGCGCTCAACGAGTAGCGCAGACTGCGACATCAAGCTCCATATGCACTAACCTTTTCCCGGCGGCGGGATTTGGCGGACTTCAGGACGGCGTCGCAAACGTACTGCGTTTTCAGGGCATCGTAGCCCGGATTATTCACGAGACGCTCAAATGCGAGACGCACTGCAAGCGGCTCAACCCTCAGCCTGACCCGCCTGCGCCGAGGCTTCGGCGGGCAGGCCCTCTCCCTTCGAAAGGGAGAGGGGAAATCTCCTCGCCCCGCGTGCGGGGAGAGGATCAAGGTGAGGGGCAGTTCGTTGCGCAAAAGTTCATGAATACGCAGGGTAGAAGGTCGGGCGGGGCGGTTCATGCTCAGAATTTCATCTGTCGAACCGATGCAGCCCGGCGGCGCGGGCGTCGCTCATCGCAGTGGGAAATTCCTCGGCGGCGACGGGGCGGGCGATGTCGGTGTAGCGCCCGGCCCTGGCGGGGTTGAGTACGTCGCCGGCGGGATGGTATTGCGCCATCACGTTGACGTAGGTGTCGGGGGAGAGTTCCGTGACGAGCCAGCGGGAGATTTCGCGCGTGCCGGCGAGGTCGTTGGGCATGACCAGGTGCCGCACCAGCAAGCCGCGGACTGCGAGGCCGTGTTCGTCGAGCGTCAGCACGCCGACTTGCCGGTGCATTTCCTTGATGGTGCGGCGGGCGACTTCGGGATAGCCGCGCGCCTTCGTCAGGCGAAAAGCTGCCTCAGGGTTCCAGAACTTGAAGTCGGGCATGTAGATGTCCACCACACCGTCCAGCAGACGCAGGTTTTCCAGCGAAATCGTAGGCGCTGGTGTTGTAGACGATTGGCAACCGCAGGCCGCGCTCGGCGGCGATGGCCAGCGCCTCGATCGCTTGGGGCACAACGTGGCTTGGGGTGACCCAGTTGATGTTGTGGCAGCCGGCCGCTTGCAGTTCGAGCATCATTTCGGCGAGGCGCTCAGGCGTGACGATGTAGCCCTCGCATTCGTGGCTGATCTCCCAGTTTTGGCAGAAGGCGCAAAGCAGGTTGCAGCCGGAGAAGAAGATCGTGCCCGAACCGCGCCAGCCGCGCAGGCAATCTTCTTCGCCGTGGTGCGGCCCGTAGCTGGCGACGCGCGCAGAACGGCCGATGCGGCAGGTCGCGGTGCGGTCGTGGAGGCGGTCCGCCAGACAGTTACGCGGGCACAGGCGGCAATTGCCGAGGGATGCCACCGCATTGTCAGCGCGTCGCTTGAGTTCACCTGACTCGGCGAGCGCAAGATAGGAGGGATAGGCAACCGCGGTCGCGTTCATCGGGAACAAGATACCGGTCTGCAAAAGGCATGGCAACCGTAGTAAACATTTTCCAGTCCAGAACCACTCGCGGGTGCGTTTTATGGATGAACGGAAGAAGGGAGTGCGGATGAAAGACAGTACTGTATGGCCGCACTCCCGCTGCAACTCGATGCTGGGCGGCGAGCCGGAACGATTTGTAAATCCGAGAACCGAGGTTGTGGCGTCGAATGGGTGAACAAGGAAAGGGTTCACCCATGAGAACACATACAGGATTGTTAATTGCTGCCGTCAGCGCACTGATCGTTGTGAGCGCGTATGCAGCGCTCGGCGGGATGTTGATCCGCGCCCTGCAAATCTCAGTCAGGCAGAGGGCGGCCACCGAGCAAATGATTGGGCGCTTCGGACGATGAACTGGTATACTCACGCTCCTATTGCAGCCGATGCTGGGCGGCTAGTCGGAAAGATTTTTCAATCCAAGAACCGAGGTTGAGGCGTCAAACAGGTAAACAGGAAAGGACTTACCCATGAAAACATGTACAGGATTGTTAATCGCTGCTGTCAGCGCACTGATTGTCGCGAGCGCGTATGCGGCCGGGACAACGGATCAGGCGGTCGCGCAAGCGCCAGCCACCAATGGCCATAGCGCCACCATCAGAATCGCCGGCAAGGGGATTCCGAAAGAGTTGGCCGAGAAGTTGACCGGCGATCAGATTGTAGAATTGTTGAACTCGCGAGAAGAGATTCCCAAGCTGGCGCCGTTGATCATCCTGATACCATTTCTCTTCGTGGTGGCGCTCGTTACGGTGATTTCGGTCGCCCAACACCGCCGCAACGCGATGTTGCACCGGACGTTGGCAGCGATGATCGAAAAGGGTGTGCCGATCCCGCCCGAATTGCTTCAATCGCCCGAGCCGGTCAAACGCAAACGCTCCGACTTGCATCGCGGCCTGGTGGCCTGTGGAGTTGGCATTGGTCTCATCCTTTTCCTCTGGATTCAAGGGGGAGGACTTATCGTCGGGAGACATGTGGGCGGATTGTGGGCTGTGGGCTTCATTCCGCTGTTTATCGGGATCGGCCACCTGATCTCATGGAAACTGGAACAACGGAAGCCAAACAGTTAGAGTGCCCGCGCGTGAACTGTGGAACTTACCGACTCAGATTTGATCGCGCGGGTGCTGCTGAATGACGATCATCATGCGTTCGGAGAACTGGTGAAACAACATCAATCAGCCGTCCGCGCCACGCTGCGCAAGCTCAGCGGCGGGGACGAAGTGCTCGCCGACGAACTGGCGCAGGAGACGTTTCTGCGCGCGTACCGCTCGCTCCGGACGTTTCGCGGCACGGCGAAGTTCTCGACCTGGCTGTACCGCATCGCGTACAACGCGTTCCAGACGCATGTGCGCCGGGCCCGGCCGCACGAGTTGTTTGAAGAAGACCGCCACGCGCCGGCGCAGCCACCGCAGATCGAGGCGGTGGATTGGCAGCTCGACCTGGAGGCCGCCTTGCGGATGCTGACGGTTAATGAACGCTCGGCCATCACGCTCTGCTATACGTCGGGGCTGACGCAGGAGGAGGCGGCGCGGGTGTTGCAGTGTCCGCTCGGCACGGTGAAGACAAATATTCTGACTGCAAAGGACAAGCTGCGGCGCTATCTTCTCCCTTGGAAGGATCGGAGGCTGACATGAGCGAACAACATGACAATGATTGGCTCGAAGACGCGTTGCACCACGACGAGCCTTACATCGACGATGCGGGATTCAGCGCACGCGTCGTCGCCGCGCTTCCGCGGAGGCGCGGACTTCGCTGGGCGCGCTTGTTGATTATCAACGGAGCCGGCATCATGGGCCTGCTGATCGCGTGGTATGTGGCGCCGCTGCAGGGTTGGCTGATCGAAAGCCTCACGCAATTGCTTCGTGCCCGTTCGCTCGCCGATATTCCACTCGTTCCCGTCGTGTTGATCGTTCTGTGCTTATGGCCGCTCTGGGGGCTGCTGCGAACGGTCATTGACTGGCGTTCTCTGCTGAACGATCTCATCGGCCGACATTAGCTTGAGCTGGCAGGGGGCGGCGCAAGGGGGCACGAGCGGTTGCACCATCGCTTATTCCTCGACCAACATTTACAGCGTCGCTGTCACCTGGGAGCCAAAGCCAACGTCTCGTCGCGGGCTTGCGCGTTGACAGTCCAAGCGACCGCCGATAGTCTGCTCACTCTTGTTGCGTCCTGGAACGAACGGCGCGACGCGCGGTCATGACGAAAAGGGCAGAGATTGTTTTGCTGTTGGTGATCATCGCAGCGGGGCTGAGTTTGCGATTGTACGGCTGGCACTGGGGGCAGGGCTACTGTGAATCGGCCACGTTTGACGAGTTGGACGCCTATCGCGCGGGGCTGGGCCTGCTGCATGGTGAGAAGCAAGCCATGTATATCGCGCAGCCGAACTTTCCACGGGCTGGGACGGGTCATTTACCCGGCCCGTTGATGGCGATTTTCTGGGCAATTCCTCTCCGCCTCGGCGGCGGGCCGGAAACCGTGATGCTGATGCTGATCGCGTTTGACACGGCCGTAATCTACTTTGTGTATCTTCTGGCGAACAAAATGTTGGGAGGCGCGGCTGCGCTGTGGGCTGCGCTCTTTTATGCGACTTCGCCCTGGCCCGTTTACTACGGCATCGGCTGCTGGAATCCGCAGTTCATGGCGCCGCTGAGCGGGCTGCTGGGCCTGGCGCTGTGGGGCGTGATGAGTCAGCCTCGGTCGCGGCAAATCTTCTGGGTCTGTTTGCTGCTGGCGATGATTCCCCAGTTTCACGCGTTCGGCGTGTTCCTCGTGCCATCGATCCTGCTCCTGCTCAGCTTTCGTTTCAGGGAGATCAACTGGAAGTGGGTCGCGTTGGGCGTGCTTGCTTCGTTTCTCATTTACACTCCGTACATCGTCGGAGAGATGACGAATCATTGGGACAACACGCGACGGATGCTCGCCAATGGAAGGGAGTTCTTCTCGTTTGGGTGCTTGAAGAGCCTGACCTTGCCTGTGGTCTGCCTGTCAAACTTGTTCAACAGCCCGCTCGAGTACGGTCTCACAGACTACCGGGAGTTTGGCCGCGTAATTTTTGGCTCATTTGTGGTGCTGGGACTTTTTAACCTCTTGTCGCTTGGGCTGAGCGTCGTGTTTGTCGGCAACCTGGTTGTCCAGTTTGCGCGCGCGATGCGAGGAAAATGGCTGCGACCAGCGCGAGCGTTCGTGGAATCGCCCGTCAGCGTATTTCTGGCGCTGCTGCTGTTTCTGCCTTTGATCCTGTTTCTCCCAACGGGGCGCAACTTCCAGAGTCGCTACGTCATCCTACTGCTGCCGTTGCTCTGCCTGCTGCCGTGCTTGTGGATCACGAGAACGCTGGCCGTCAGCCGCTGGCGAAAGGCCGGTCTCGCCTGCGTGGCGTTAACTGTTGGATTCAACGTGATTCTGGACCTGAGCTTCTACCGTTACCAGGGACGTTTCATTGCCGGCGGGCAATATTTCATTCCGAGCTTTCGCAAAATGGAACAGGTTCGCCAGAAGCTCCAGGCGGATGCGGGACCAGGCCGACGCATCGAGGTCGATGCCTCCGCGTTTCCCAGTATGCCGCGATACAAGCAAGGCCGCGGTATGCATGCGCTGGCGCAGTATGTCGGGATTTGCGAACAGGCGGAGGCGCGTCCGGACAGCCAGCAGCCTGTGCCGGTTTATCGCGCTCAGGCAGACACGAATTCTGTGGACGCCAGCCAAATAGTAGTTTATCAGGGTAACGGCATCGCGTTAGTCAGGCCGCGATCGTAGCGGCACGGTGCTCAAGAAGAAGTGGGGAACTCCAAATGTCAGACATCACAAAACCAGGCATAACGGTTCTTCCGCAAGCGGAAGGAGTTCCCTCGCGTGCCAGCGTGCCGCAGTGGTTTGGGACGAAAGTCTCCGCACCCATCTCGCTGGTCTTGCCGATGTTCAACGAGTCGTCCATCGTTGACATCACTCTCCAGCACGCCGTTGAAAACCTTGAGCGGCATTTTGCCGACTTTGAGGTCGTGGTCGCTGACGACGCCAGCACCGACAGCAGCGCGCGCCGCGTCGAAGCGTGGATGGAGAAGGACGCCCGGATCAAGCTCGTGCGCTTGTCCCGCAACGAGTGTTTTGGCGGCGCTCTTCGCGCGGGGCTGAGCACGGCGAGCAAAGAGTTTCTCATATACACAGATTTCGATTTGCCCATCGCTCTGGGCGCCCTGCCGCGCTTGCTGGGGGAATTCTCGAACGCCGACGTGCTGACGGGCTACTCCGCCGACGAGAGCAAGCATGTGGATTGGAAGCACGCGGTGATTTCGCACGGCTACAATCTGGTGGTGCGCACCCTGTTCGGCCTGCGGCTGCACGACATCAATTTCGGCTTTAAGGCGCTGCGCAAGTCGGTCTGGGAGCGTTTAATGTTGCACTCGCGCAGCCCGTTCGTGGACGCCGAACTGTTCATCCGTGCCGAGCGGCTCGGCTGCATCGTCAAATCGGTTCCGGTGCCGTTTATCCAGCGGCAGTTGGGTACATCCCACATTCGTCGTCTCGATGTGATCGCCGCCACGATGCGCGATATGGCGCGCCTACGGCTGGCGCTGTGGCGCGGCCTGTGAAGTTCTTGGTCATCAACGCTGACGATTTCGGACTCGATCCCGCAGTCAACGCCGCCGTTGCTCAGGCACACACCGAGGGAATTCTGACCAGCGCCAGTTTGTTGGTGGGCGCACCGCTCGCTCAAGAAGCCGTCGAGTTTGCCAAAGCGCATCCGAGCTTGGGCGTCGGGATCCATCTCTGTCTCGTGAAAGGCCGCGCGATCGCGCCTCTCGCCGAAGTCGCTGCACTTACCGACGCAGACGGCAACCTGCCTGACAGTCCGTTCCAATTGAGTGTCAGATTGGCGTCGGGCAACGGCATCGAGTTGGCCATCGAGACTGAACTGCGGGCGCAAATCGCGCGGTTCTTGAAGACAGGATTGCGGCCCACGCATCTCGACACCCATTTGCACACGCACATTCATCCGCTTGTGTTGAAAATCGTCGCCAGGCTTGCACGCGAATATGGCATTTCCTACGTGCGTGCGCCGGTCGAGCCACTCTGGCCCGCGCTTCGATGCGATCGACAGCGTTTGCCAAGAAAGTTGGCGCGCTGGATGGTCTTTGCCTCGCTGGGAGGACGAAGCAAGCGTGAGTTGCGACGACTCGGGCTTCGCACCGCAGACCGCTCCGTCGGCGTGCTGGATTCGGGACACGTGACCGAGTCTTTCTTAACCGGGCATCTCCCGCTGTTGCCTGACGGACTGACGGAGATCTTCCTGCATCCTGCCGTCGAGACGACCGAGGCGATTGATCGGATGCAGCGCGACTATGAAAACACGGCCGAACTTGCAGCGCTGTGCAGCCCGCGAGTACGGGAACTGATTCATCACCTCGGCATTCGTTTGACGAACTTCCGAGAAGTGAGCGAAACAACTGTGTAGCGTTTGCCGCGCCCATGCGTCTTGTCCTCTTTTCGGTCGCGCTCCGTCTCAGTAGCGGTAGCTTGGAATAGCCGGCGTCGATGAGGTTGCACTTGAGGAGTTCGTCTCCGCTGCCTTGGCTTTCTCTCGCGGAGTGGAGCGGAGAGTTGGCAATACTGTTGAGTAGCCGCTTCACTAGATTGGCTTGGAAAAGCCAAAGCCAACCGCAAACGGGCATCGAATTCTCAGCTTCGCAACCTTGTCGTCCTGAACCCGCCAACAGGCAATTTCTATAAAGTACCTATCGATGCTACCTGACAGAAGCTTGTTTTTGTATCGCCAATGGCTTCTCTTCTCTTCTTTTCTTTTTCTGATCGCAACGACTATTTCAAGCTCATATCCGTTTCTCCTAATCCAGTTCTTGTCCCCATTGCTAAGTCTTGGTGATGCGTCCGGATGCGTATGAAATTCTCCTATGATCTTGTACTTCATATAGTTCTTGAACACTCTCCGCATACGATTCTGCCTAGAAGACGGCACGGAAACTGAGTTGGCGGTCCGCTCGGCTAACTGATAGGGTATAACCTCCTCTACATAAAACATGTCTTTGGATTGGTGCCCCAGTAAAAGGCCGGTCGATTCATACCTCGTCGAGGTTTCGATAGCTGACAGGGTCAGAGTTATAAACGCGTTCTCGCTAATGTAGATTGGCATACCACTGCCTCCTTGGCTGAATGCTTTCCATGCGACCATTCTTCTGAACGGCCGTTTGAGACAACAAAACTATAGCACCGATTCAGGCGCTTCGTTAATCGCTGTTTAACCCAGCGCGGGTCATGCGCGTTGCTACCAACCTGTCACACGTTTCACCTTTGCCTCCGCAACGGAAACCTCTAGCACCATTATTGACTCCTGCATAATAAATGACCAGCGTCCACCTGCAGGAGTTCAATGTGACGGGATGTTGACGCGGTAGAACTTCGTTGGTGATGGGCACCGTCAACCGCCCGCGTCATGAGGTTATGTTGATCTCACGACCGCAGTTGTTGCAACGGATGAAGGGCGCAGCGAACATGGGGCTGATTTGAATGGTGCGCCCGCAGGCGCAACGGAACGACTCCCAACCCCGCCCCGTTCGAGTGTACAGAAGGGGAGGTTGAGCGTTGAGCGTTGAGCGTTGAGCGTCGAGC
>Ga0187886_1003596_pt1 | contig 11544 bp, 11 predicted proteins | sample June2016WEW_20_1_FD_133001 | JGI IMG/M metagenome (GOLD analysis project Ga0187886, IMG submission 133001) | Peatland microbial communities from SPRUCE experiment site at the Marcell Experimental Forest, Minnesota, USA - June2016WEW_20_150 | ecosystem: Environmental > Terrestrial > Soil >...
GCGGTGCGTGCCCGTCCCTGATCGGTTCGAGCATACACCACCGCGCCCACCGAGTCATCGCGCCGCTGCCAAAGCACAGCGGCGCGATTAATTACATTCTAATAACCCGCGGCTTCAGCCGACCCCCACTCGCGAATTCTTCGCATCGGAAGGTCACCGATGCTCATCGCTCGGGGGGCAGGCTTTGGCCAAGGCTCAAAGAGAGAACTCTGGATTGCGATTTTCGTTTTCCTGCTAAAATGGAAACTACAACGCGGAGGCGGCCAAGCGGTCCCCCACTCGCGAATTCTTCGCATCGGAAGGCCACCGATGCTCATCGCTCGGGAGGCAGGCTGAGCCGCCAGCCTGCCCTCGCGAAGCGGGGGCCGTTGGGCTGCTTTATCGAACCTGTAAACCAGAAAGGAAAATGGAATGGATTTTCTGGCACATCTTGAAAAACGAAATAAATTATTCTGGATCATAGTGGGATCGTTTCTCATTTGAGTAGTCGGTATCCTTGACTTACTAACGGGCTATGAATATGAATTTTCGTTGTTCTATTTCCTTCCTATTTCGCTTTTTGTTTGGTTCACGACCCGACAACTAGGAATCCTATCATCTGTGGTTAGCTCCTTTGTATTGCTTATTGCTAATGTGTTGGCGGGGAAGACATATTCAAATCCTTTCATATCCGTTTGGGATATCACCATTCGCCTTATGATATTTATTGTGTTCACACTTCTTTTATCAGCTCTAAAAATCGAACTTGGACGTGAAAGAGAATTGGCTCGTACGGACTATTTAACTGGCGCAGCAAATGCACGCCTTTTTCATGATCTATTACAGATGGAAATAGATCGTTTCCAAAAGGTTTGGACATCCATTTACCCTGGCATATATCGACCTATATAATTTTAAGATCATGAATGACCAGTTCGGACATTCCGCCGGGGATAAAGTTCTCCGTACAGTAGTAAGTTCTACCGGAAAGAATGTACGCAAAACAGATGTGCTGGCGCAACTTGGTGGTGATGAATTTGCTTTGTTGTTGCCCGAAACTGATCAAAAATCCGCACGCGTTATAATTTCCAAGATTCAAAACCTTCTTTTAAGGGAAATGCAACAAAGCAAATGGCCGGTAACATTTAGTATTGGTGTATTAACGTGCAACGGTGCACCAAAGACAACCAATGAACTGATGAAAATAGCTGATGAAATAATGTACTCGGTAAAGCGAAACGGTAAGAATGCAATCAAATATTACAAATTTACGATATCACACGCAACGAATCTTTGAAAACCGAAAGCCGCCCAACACGTGGCTGCAGGCGACCCCCACTCGCGAAGTCATCGCACCGGAAGTACACCGGTTCTCATCGCTCGGGGGGCAGGCTTTGGCCAAGGCTCAAAGAGAGAACACTGAATTGCGATTGTAGATTTCCTGCTAAAATACCAACTACAAATCGGAAGTGGCCAAGCGGCCCCCCACTCGCGAATTCTTCGCATCGGAAGGCCACCGATGCTCATCGCTCGGGGGGCAGGCTGAGCCACCAGCCGTTGGGCGGCACAAGTAAACGAGAACATTTCAACACATCGAGGTGAAGATATTATGGACAACGAAATTTCAATCTATAAATCAGAAGAAGCAAAAGCGAATTGTATTTCTATTTATGAAAAGGCTATTCAGCAATGGCCATTGCCATTTGAACAAATTGATATAGATACTTCTTTTGGAATTACACATATAATAAAGACTGGACCAGTTAATGCAAAACCTATGATTCTTTTGCATGGACAATGGGCAACAGCAACGATGTGGTTATCGATAATCAAGGACCTTTGTCAAAAACATTACACATATGCAATTGATCAGATAGACGATATTGGGAAGAGTATTCCAAAAAAAATAATTAATAATAGAAATGAATATGGAACGTGGATGATAAATGTCCTTGATAAACTGAATGTGAGTCGGGCTGATATTGTCGGCTTATCATATGGTGGATTTTTAGCGCTCAACATGGCACTAATTACGCCCGATCGAGTAAATCGACTTTGCCTATTGGCTCCAGGTATACCATCTTTTGGTCCTCCGACGAGATCATGGGCCATTCACGGTCTACCAATGACAATGTTCCCGAATAGGAAAACGGCTGAGTGGCTTGTTCGAGGAATGTCAGTAAAAGGATATCAAAAGGGAAACCATGAATTTGAACAAATTATTATGGGAGTATTGAGCCTACGGTCACGAATACCTATAAGGCCAAAATTCAATGATGATGAGTTTGCAAGGCTTCAAATGCCAATTCAATTACTATTGGGAGAAAAGGAGACTATGTATGAGCCAAGAAAGGCAATAATTCGAGCGCGAAAATTGATCCCACATATAAATACAGTTCTTATAAAGGATGCCGGGCACATGTTAAGTACAGATCAACCTGAATTGGTAAAGAATAATATTTTACAATTCATTGAGAGTGTATAAAAAAGTGCCGCCCAACACGTGGCTGCAGGCGACCCCCCAATCGCGAAATCATCGCACCGGAAGTACACCGGTGCTCATCGCTCGGGGGGCAGGCTTTGACCAAGGCTCAGCGCGCGAACGCCGAATTGCGGTTTTGGATTTGTTGTTACAATAATAGTTACCAATCGGAAGTGGCCAAGCGGCCCCCCACTCGCGAATTCTTCGCATCGGAAGATCACCGATGCTCATCGATCGGGGGGCAGGCTGAGCCGCCAGCCGTTGGGCAGACGTCCTTTGTGCCAACGGTGCTGTTTGGAGGTTGTAAAGTGGAACCAGTTTCAGTCGAGTTTATCAGTGAGGGTGCCTGCCTGCGCGGCAGATTCTTCGCAGCCGTTGGAACGGCTCCAGCAACTACACTTCTGCTCATCCCCGGTTGGCCCGGAAACACCAACGACGTACTAGGCCTCGGTGCACTACTGGCAGACCAGGGGATTAACGTTTGTATGTTCAATCCCAGAGGCCTGCATCAGAGCGAGGGGATATCAAGCCCTGCCAACACCCTGCAAGACATCCGAGTCGCATTGCAATGGCTCAGGCAGGCAGACGTGCAAAGACTGTTCGAAGTGGATACGACAAGACTCGTACTTGGAGGACACAGCTACGGTGGGGGAATGGCGATGGCCTATGCGGCGCGGGATTCAAGCATACGCCGAGTGATCTCGATCGCTGGAAACGATCACGGTGAATTCGCCCGCGAATTTCAGCGAAATGCGGCGTTCGCCGAACGTATCCGCCGTATGCTTTGGAGCACTCGTAGGCCGGAGGGGCCGGCTCGATTCGACGTGGAAGAAGGCTTGAAGGAGTTTATTGATTACCAAGACCTTTACGGGCTGAGGGAGAACGCAGCGAATCTCGCCGACCGATCGATACTCCTCATTGGTGGATGGGAGGACGAGGAAGTTACTATAGATCAGTTCCTCTTGCCACTGTATCGAGCGCTAAAGGGCGCAGGTGCGGTTAAAGTGACCTTCCTTGTATATCATACCGACCACGACTTCAGTAATGAGCGTCGGCGGCTGGCCTCTGATATTGCAGGCTGGCTACTTCGAAATTGAAGCGACGAACACCACGTCTGCCCAACAAGCGCTTCCAGCCGATAGGTTTCGCCTGCGGCTGAAGCGCGGGCCGTTGGGCAGCGCGGAAGCACTCGGAGGAATCGAATATATGGAAAAGGCCCCGCAAGAGCCGTCAAGAGTCTCGCAGGTGACTGCTATCGAAGCGAACCTGTTTGCTTTGTTCTCCTTGTTCCGAGGCTGGCCACAACTGGAAATCCATGACGATCCGGATCTACTCTGGAGCATCAGTGATATCCCCTTCCCATTGTTCAACAGTCTCTTGCGTGCCAACCTCGCGCCTAGCCGAGCCGACGCCGCTATCGAAGAGGCCATAGGCCGATGCAGGTCCCGGAATGTCCCTATGCTCTGGTGGACAGGCCCGACGACTCGACCGTCCGACATGGAAACACGCCTGGCAGCGAAAGGCTTTCATGGCGAAGAGGCCCATGGAATGGCGGTTCTCCTGGGCGCCCTGCCCAAGAACCTTCCTATGCCGGCTGGACTCGTAATAGAGCAGGTCACTGACCTCAAGGCGATGACCCAATGGTGCAAAGTGCTGTGTGCAGGATTCGAGATGCCTGAATTTGTAGGTGAAGCCTACTTTGATCTCTCGCGAAGTCTGGGACTCGGCCCAGACCTCCCCCTGCGCAACTACCTCGGATGGCTCGAAGGCGAACCAGTTGCCACCTCATCGTTGTTTCTGGGCGGAGGTGCAGCGGGGATATACAACGTTGCGACTCTCCCAGGAGCTCGACGAAGGGGGATTGGTACCGCTATTACATCCACCCCCCTCCACGAAGCCTTGGCAGAGGGATACCAGGTGGCGATCCTCCATTCGTCGGAAATGGGCGTCGGTGTCTACCGCAACGTGGGGTTCGAGGAGCACTGCACGATCGGGCAGTTCGTCTGGACAGGCTAGGAGCGGATCCATGCGCTGCCCAACCCGCGGCTGCAGCCGACCCCCGCTAAGTTCACCCCCACTCGCAAAACCATCGCACCGGTAAACCACCGGTGCTCATTGCTCGGGGGGAAAATGCGAGGGCAGGCCTTGGCCAAGGCTCAAAGAGAAAACGCTAAATTGCGTTTTTAGATTTCCTGCTAAAATGGTAACCAGAAAGCGGGTGCGGCCAAGCGGCCCCCACTCGCGAAGTCATCGCATCGGAAGATCACCGATGCTCATCGCTCGGGGGACAGGCTGAGCCGCCAGCCGTTGGGCTGAATCCAATTGCAAAATGCTCTAATTGAAGGAAGATATTTTGAAACGGGAAAAACACTTAAGGGCTTCTTTTCCCATAGGTACGAAGGGTCGAATGGTAAAACGTTCCGAAGATTTTGCTTTACTATCATTCAATAACGGTGTTCTTTACAACAATGTTTTCTCTAAAGGCGATATTCAAAACGCCTTTCAGCAAGTATTTCTAGATGGAAATCAATTTGGCTGGGAATGGGACTGGTCGGAAAATACTGGACCATTAGTTAAAACCTATCCAGAGGTTATTTTGGGACGATCTCCCTGGAGTAAAGCGGAATATGGCAGCCAGCTTCCTTGCGCCCTAGAAAAAGTCCGATATGTTTTGGATTTTGATATTAAAACTGAGGCAGAAGGATCTTGGTGCGAGAGCTTTGATTTTTGGATTACATATAAACCCGATCCAGAAGTAAAAGACATTGTCTGTAACCTATGTATCTGGACAAGGGCACATCAACTCGAAGGAAACTACCGAGGGAGCCATGAAACCATAAAGATCGGAGGAAAGACTTATAAAGCGATTGTAGAAACCACTGCTGATCAACCTGGAAAGACTTGGAAGACATTCTTTGTCATTGATACCGAACCGCGATCCCAAGGCAGCCTTGAATTACGGCCTTTTATAGAATTAATAATTGAACGTGGTTTGGCAAAACCGGATCATTTTCTCGCAACAGCAGAACTAGGAAATGAAGTAGCTTATGGAAAAGGGAGGACGATCGTTAATAAGTTTGGTTTACGCTAAAGTTGATTAAGGATCATTTTTGTATTCGCGAAGACAGGAGTTTGAATAAGGTTATCCTCAATACAGCGTGTTTCAACTAATTCAATACATGTTTTATTCATCCTTCAGCCCAACACGTGGCTGCAGCCCGCCCCGGCGGGGTGGGCCGGGGGCGACCTCCGCTAAGAACATGCGGGGGCAGGCCTTGGCCAAGGCTCCGAGAGTGAACGTTGGAATGAGGTTTTAGATTTCCTGTTAAAATACCAGCAACAAACCGGACGCGGCCAAGCGGCCCCCCACTCGCGAATTCTTCGCATCGGAAGGCCACCGATGCTCATCGCTCGGGGGGCAGGCTGAGCCACCAGCCGTTGGGCGGTATCATCGGCTGACGGGTTGTGTTCTTATTAATCTGCTGTATACTGATTCTCGGTGGCAGTCATTAATGTAATCCCTTCTCTTACAGAAAAATACAAAAATCAATAACCTAACCCGCTTTATTTTAAAAGGAGAATGACCATGAATGGACTAGCTCGTTTTACTATCACTGTTCTGTTAGTCATAATACTGACAGGGTGTACAAACCCAACCCAAATCTTGCCAACCAAAACAGCCACCCTTCCACCTTTCAACAATGTCCTCGTATATGATATCCCGGAGATGTATAAGGTCATTGTCGAAACAGTTCAATATCCGACCTTAAATGGAACAACCGAAACACTCCCTATGGATGTCTTCTATCCATCGGATCGACGACCAACCGAGCTTCTCCCCGCCGTTATTTTGGTGAACGGTTTTCCATACAATTCGGAACTCAACAGTAGAACTTCCGTTTCATTTCCATCTTGGGGTCACTTGATCGCGTCCTATGGGCTGATTGCAGTGGCCTATGACACTCGAAACGCGAGTGATTTGGAAGCTGTCATTAAATATATTCAACAGGAAGGCGCTGATCTGGGTATTGACGGAAGTAAATTGGGCTTCTGGTCTATGTCTTCCCATGGCGGGCTGGCGAGCTCCTTCGCATTCCAGGAGGACAGAGAATATCTGAAATTCGCTGTGTTTTACTATGCGTTCATAATTACACCGGATAATTTCATGCGCGATGTGGAAACCGCGGGCTGCGCTCAGGATGGTTGTCTTGGAGCCGAATTACCAGACGTCAAACGACTTCGAAACGATCTTCCGGTACTTGTGGTGAGATGTGGAGGAGATTCTCCCGATGCTCTCGCAGTTACTGACCATTTTACTCAGCTTGCCACGGAGGCGGGAGTTCCATTAACTCTACTCAATTTCGATGAAGGCGGCCACGCATTCGATTGGACTACCACCTTTTACGGCATTTTCGGCAACTTAAAAGACAAGGCGATAGGGATTATCAAGCAGACACTGGAATTTATGAAGGCGCACGTATCAGATAATTGATGGGTCGCACCGGCTACCCAACAAGCAGCTGCAGGCGACTTGGCCTAACTAGTAAATATTTACATAAATTATAAAAGAAATTATTGAGTCCACAGTATTAGCCGACTTGGCCAAGGCTCAAAGAGAGAACGTTGGATTGCGATCGTAGATTTCCTGCTAAAATGATAACAACAAGGCGGAGGCGGCCAAGCGGCCCCGGCCTCGCCCGGCGAAGCCGGGGCGGGGCTGAGCCGCCAGCCGTTGGGCCACAAACAAAGAACAAAAAAGGATGGAGATTTCGATAAATGCCTGATTATTATAAGGAGGGTAATCGTTGTGTTCTTCGAGGCATATATGATAATAAGATATGGATAGCAAGTTCAGTAATTATTGTAAAAGATTCTCAAAAGGAAACCATTCTATTATTGCTTCCTGGTGCGCAGTGTGCTGTTCCGAGGGAATATAGGCGTTGGGGAGACGAGGCTTGGGGAAAGAAATTAAACAGGTGGGCAATCGCAAATAAAGAGAAAATCTATCTCGAGGAATTTATATGGAAAACGAATAGAATTCTATATTTTCTAGAGCCAGACAAATATTATTGCTGTTGTTTGTTTTGGGATAATAAATCCAATAAATTTAAATTCTATTATATAAATTTTCAAACCCCTTATGAACGAAGTCATTGTGAATTTGATACTCTTGATCTTGATTTGGATATTATTGTTGATGAACAATATAATTGGAAATGGAAGGATCAAGATGATTATCAGGCGGCAATTCAAGATGGAGGTATTAAGACAGAATGGGTTAATGGAATAGAACAATATAAAAATGAGACAATAGAAAGGATAAGGAAAAAGTCATATCCGATGGATCATTCTTGGATTAATTGGCGGCCGGATTCGTCCTGGAAACCTCCTAGATTGATTGAGGGGTGGCAAATAATAAAAATTTAGCGGCTCAACACGCGGCTGCAGCCGATCCCCGCTAAAAACATGCGGGGGCAGGCTTTGGCCAAGGCTCAAAGAGAGAACGCTGGGTTACGATTTTAAATTTCCTGTTAAAATGTTAATAACAACGCGGAAGTGACCGAGCGGCCCCCCACTCGAGAATTCTTCGCATCGGAAGGCCACCGATGCTCATCGCTCGGGGGGCAGGCTGAGCCGCCAGCCGTTATGCCGCACTTTGGGCTGATGAGTCCGAATTTACAAGCCAGATGGAGTGAGTTCAAGCTATCCGGGGGCAGCGGTAGTACCACAAGTAGGTAAGGAAACGTCATGAGCGTCTACGATCGAGCCGCGGCATCCTACGAGACAGTCGGACCGCCGTATTTCTCATACTTCGGAAGAAGAATTGTGGACGTGGTTGGCATACCGGCGGGATCGCGAGTTCTGGACGTGGCGTGTGGCGCTGGAGCCGTATTGCTCGCCGCAGTCGAACGGGCTGGTCCAAGTGGGGTCGTCGTGGGTGTGGATCGCTCAGCCGCAATGCTGGACCGCGCTCGCACCGAGATCACTCACAAAGACATATCCAACGCCTTTGTTGCTCGCATGGATGCCATCGCATTGGCGTTTCCCGAAAGCGTATTCGATACAGTCCTCTGTGGCTTTGCGCTAGGCGGGCTCCCAACTCCCACTCTACGAGAGTTCTTCCGTGTGCTTCGCGCACAAGGGCGAGTCGGGCTAACTGTCTCCGAGGGCTGGTGGTGGGAGGGCGATGATCGATGGCAATGGCATAGCGCGCTTCTCGAATTATTGAGGATTCGCGTTGACCTGGAGGTGCGTCGGTTTACCTCGGCTCAAAACCTTATGGCGGTTTTGACCGACCAAGGTTTTGACGGCGTGTCGGTGACCACGGAGGACTATGATCTTGTATTCGCTGACGTTGGCGAATGGTGGAGCTGGGCTTGGTCTCATGGCTATCGGCAAATACTGGAAAGCATGTCCTTGTCCCAGCTTGAGCAATATCGTGTCGCCTGCTTCGAGCATCTAAAATACGTACCAATTCAGGGTTGCTTGCACGTCTTTCTCGCAGTTGGAACGAAGTCTAGCAAATGAACGGTAGTAAAGATTGCCCATGTAGTGGGCGTCTCGGTGCGGCATAACATGCGGTTGCAGGTGACCCCCGCGAAGAACACGCGAGGGCAGGCTTTGGCCATGGCTCAGCGAGCGAACGCTTAATTGCGTTTTTGGATTTCTTGCTGCAATAACAATTACAATACGAACGTGGCTAAGCGGCCCCGGCCTCGCCCGGCGAAGCCGGGGCGGGGCTGAACCGCCAGCCGTTGGGCGGATGAAATTCTGTGTTTCCACTTAAAAAGAGAGCCAACTTTTATGAAGATAACAATCGTATCAGCAGGAAGTCGTGGTGATGTACAACCATTTGTCGCGCTTGGAAAGGGTTTAAAGAAAGCAGGGCATACAGTTGGTGTATTGGCTTCTAGGGATTTCCAAAACCTAATTACGGCCCATGATCTGGAATTCTTTGATATGGGCGGTAGTATGGAGACAGTCGCACAAAGCATGCAAGGTCTTCTGGAGCAAGGAAATTTCTTAAAAATACTATCGAGTATGGGACCTGCCGCGGAACGATTAGTTGTCCAGGCTGCAATAAATGGAATGGCGGCATGCCAAGGATCCGATTTTATTATCGCCGGATTGGGCGGGCTTTTCGTAGGGTTGGCTCTATCTGAAAAATTGAACATACCCTTTATTCCGGCTTATTTATATCCATTTACACCTACCCGTGAATTCCCCAGTGTTCTATCGCCATTACCGCAAATGCGTTTACCTTCCTGGGCTAATAGTCTGTCCCATCGCTTCGCCCAGCAGATGATGTGGCAGACTTTTCGCACTGCGGATAACAAAGCACGGAGCCAAGTGCTGCATATTCCTCCGGCATCCTTCTGGGGACCATTCGCTTCGCTGCAAAAGCAAAAACAAACGATCCTTTATGGTTACAGTCCGAAGGTTATTCCATTCCCCAAGGATTGGGGAAATTTTATCCATGTCACCGGATACTGGTTTTTAGAACCGCCTGCAGGTTGGGAACCTCCCATCGACCTTCTTAATTTTTTACAAGCCGGTCCGCCACCTGTCTATATCGGCTTCGGCAGTATGGTTAATAAGAAACCGGAAGAGACAGCCAATCTGGTTTTACAGGCTTTGTCCCGCACCGGACAGCGTGGGGTATTATCTGCGGGTTGGGGTGGTTTGAAGAAAGATGATTTACCGGAGACAGTGTTCATGATCGGCTCCATACCGCATCAGTGGCTGTTTCCAAAAATGGCCGCTGTTGTGCATCATGGTGGCGTGGGAACCACGGCCGCGGGTTTATGGGCAGGTATTCCGTCGATTATCACTCCTTATTTTGGCGATCAACCATTTTGGGGCCAGCGGGTTTATGAGCTGGGAGTAGGTCCTAAGCCAATTCCGCGTCAACGCTTAACGGTAGATCGTCTGGCCGAGTCTATTCATTGCGCCGTATCCGACACGGTGATGCAAGAGAGAGCGGTCTGCTTGGGGAAAAACATTCAAGGCGAGAATGGGATTGCACGTGCTGTGGAAGTAATCGAAAATATTAGAAGAAACAAGTAATCCACCCACCACGCGGCTTCAACCGACTTCGCCAAGGCTCAGCGAGAAAACGCTTAATTAGATATTGTATTTTCCTGCTAAAATGGTAACTACAAAGCGGGCGTGGCCAAGCGGCCCCCCACTCGCGAATTCTTCGCATCGGAAGGCCACCGATGCTCATCACTCGGGGGACAGGCTGAGCCGCCGGCCGTTGGGCAGCCAATACAGTCGGAAGAAATCTTATCTTTTAAAGAGATGGGATAAAGTGAGGAATTCCTTGAAAATCAATATAAAACTATTTGGTGCGCAAATAGTAATTACATTTGTAGTTTATGCCTTGCCATTGTTTATTCCAGCAGGAATAAAATTATGGCTTGCTGGCTGGATATTTATTGTGTTGTGGTTTGGCTTTTGGTGTTTCGTCCTTATATGGTTATCTAGGCATAATCTTGGACTTCTGCAAGAACGTATGAAGGTTAGCTCAAAAGATCAAAAGATATGGGATAGGGTCCTTGGTCTTTTACTATATAGCTCTATCTTTGTATGGTTGCTTTTTATTTCGTTCGATGTTGTTCGCATTCACTTGTCGATGGTACCTTTTTGGCTTCAAATAATTGGTTTGATAATATTATTAGGTTCATTTTATCTCTTTTTTGTAACATTTCGTGAAAACTCATATCTTTCGCCACTTGTTCGAATTCAGGAAGATCGGGAACAAAGAGTAATATCAACCGGTCCTTATCATTATGTAAGACATCCAATGTATTCTGCAACTGTTGTTTTTATTGTAGGAACGCCGCTTTTACTTGGCTCCTTGTACGGAGTTCCTTTGGGATTAATTATTATACTAATCCTAGCATGGAGAGCGGTATTGGAAGAATGGACATTACGTAAAGAATTAACCGGCTATGAAGATTGAAATCACTGAAAAAGTACCATTAACCTATTGAAAAAAGTAGCGGAATTTAATATAGTCTTCTCAAATCATTGAGGAGACTGCGATGCTAAAGAAGAAACAAGCCACTTTTTCTTTTGCC
>Ga0187886_1003598_pt1 | contig 11537 bp, 11 predicted proteins | sample June2016WEW_20_1_FD_133001 | JGI IMG/M metagenome (GOLD analysis project Ga0187886, IMG submission 133001) | Peatland microbial communities from SPRUCE experiment site at the Marcell Experimental Forest, Minnesota, USA - June2016WEW_20_150 | ecosystem: Environmental > Terrestrial > Soil >...
ACCGACCGCATCGCCATGATGCGGCAGCAACTTACTCGTCTGGGCGCGAAGGTGACGGAACTGCCCGACGGTCTGGTCATCGAACACAGCAAACTGACCGGCGCGGAAGTGGACGGGCACAGCGACCACCGCATCGCCATGGCGTTGGCCGTGGCCGGTTGCTCCATCCCGGGACAGACGGTCGTGCGCACCGCCGAATCCGCCACCGTCACCTTCCCGACGTTCATGGACTGCATGCGGCAACTCGGGGCGGACATTCAGATAACGGAGTAGTACCGCCAGCCGCGTAGTCAACCGAGACGGCGAAGTCAATATGCTTCGGGCAGTTGGCCTCTCATGCGCAGGGCATGAAACGATTGCTCAAGACCTGTTGGTCGTGTGTTCCCTTCCGGGTTTAGAGCAGCGAGATCCGGTATGTCGGGAGGGAAACCCATCATCGAAACGAAGCGAGGTCTGTCGTTTGCGAGAAGCGATCTCAGAATGCCAATGATCTGTTCGCGCATTCTCGTGTAGTCATAGTTATCGAGTCGCAACGCCTTGACAAGCAGTCGTCCGGTCCGGTTAGCTTCGAGTTCTGCAAGTGGCAGTGGCGTGACCAAGCGAATTCTCACATCGGTCAGGTTTTGGAGGTGCTCCAATTCCTCCTTCTCTTGTGGTCGGATCGTCTTCCGCTCTTGCTTCAAGAGCAACCGCGCACGGCGCTCATTGGTTTGCTCCCAGTCCGCGGTGATCGCCAACAGGTCACGCAAAGAAAAATCGTCTGCAAAATTCTTCGGCACATACTCCGCTTGCCGGAATGGAACACCACGCCTCGTCGCCCCAGAGAACAAGTGGAGCACCTGATGCTCCAGTCGTGATGGCAGGACGTAAAGACGCAGAACCTCAGCGTCGATGCGCCAGTGCAGGATTCGGAGTTTCTCGGCCTGCACTACATCAAGCGTTCCCTCACGCAGCGCTCTAGCTATTCTGAGATACGAACGCACCAACTTGAGCAAGGGATGTAGGTCAACCGACTCAAGGCGAGGCACCGGCATATCCTTCATCAGGCCTGCGAGGACATCTCTCTTACCCGAAAACGCATACGAATACGCGTTGGCGATCGGTGAATTGCAGATTGCCCACAAGACGTCGAGCTTCCAGCGCTTGTCCAAAGGTCTGACGACGAGGAACCGGCTGGTAACTGGATGTCCTTGCTTGTCGATGAATGCTTTCAGCCGCCACGGGCCGCGACTGACACGAGCAATTTTCATCACAATGCTGGTTCCGTCATGCGTACTCGCTTTTGTTGACCACCACTTTCAGTTTACTTTTGTTCGCAAAACGGCTAGAAACCGCAGCCAGCCCCGAACGCTTTCGGGGCCAGCTTTCAGAGAAGGAGAAATCATTATGCTCGGATGTGATTTAGGAACATTGTTCAAGGTCACGGTGGCCGGTGGGTCGTACCAGGAAGGATTGACGGTGCACCTGCAGGGCGTGCCGCCGGGCCTGTTGATCACCGAAGAGGAAATCTACCGTGAACTTCTCCTGCGCAAGCCGGGCCAGGGCGAACTCAGCTCGCCGCGCCGCGAACCCGACGTGCCGATCATCTACAGTGGGGTCAATTGCGCCGACACGATGACCGGGTTCCACAACGCGGAGTACACCAACGGCACGCCGATGGTGATCCTCATTCCCAACCTCGATCGTCACATCGAGCACGTCGAGCAGTACCGGTCGACGAACCGGACACCACGGCCGGGTCATGCCTCCTACGCCTCCTATGTGAAATACGGCCAGTGGGATGATTCCATTGGGGCAGGCTTCTTTAGCGGACGGTACACCGCCACGATTGTGGCGGCTGGCGCCGTCGCCAAACGAATTCTCAAGGATCACGGGATCGAAGTCACCGCCTACGTAAAGGAAGCCGCAGGGGTGCGCATGCCTGATCTGCCTATCGAACAGATCCGTCCCAAGGTTGCCGCCTACAAGGAAATGCGCCGGCGTCACGATCCGGTGTACGCGGAACTGTTCGCCTCAGGTCGCCTCAAACACGACATGCGTTTCCTCCAGAAGATGGCCGTGCTGGCCGAGTTTGAGAAGGAAGTGCCCGAAGTCGCCAAGAAAATGATCCACTGGGACGAGGACGCCATCCGCAAGGAATTCGGCATCCACCCGAAACTGAATTGCCCGCACTTGAAAACTGCCGACGCGATGTATGACCGCATCATGGAGATCATGCGCTCCGGCGATTCCAGCGGCGGCGTGGTCGAGGTCGTGGCGACGGGAGTGCCGGTGGGGATGGGCGAACCGGTCTTCCGCAAGCTCGACGGTGAACTGGGTCGCATGCTCAGCATCGGCGCCGTCAAGGCTGTCGAGGTCGGTGCAGGACTCGCGGTCAAAGACATGACCGGCTCGCAGGACAACGACCAGATGGAGGTCACGGACGGGAAGGTCAATTTCCGGTCTAACAATGCCGGCGGAATCACGGGTGGTCTGACCACCGGTCAACCGATTGTCGTCCGCTTGGCCGTCAAACCTACGTCAACGATCGCCAAGCCGCAGCACACCATTGACAAGGTCTCGCTGGAGAACAAGGAACTGTCGGCGGTCACCCGGCGTGATCCGACGATCGTCCCGCGCGTCTGGCCCGTCGCCGAAGCGTTCACGGCGATTCTGCTGCTCGACCACTACATGCAGCACATCGCCTTCCAAGCGATGGTCAAGAAGTAACGAAGTGGGTGCACCAGTGACGTTGGCTGCTGCCATCAAACAGCGCGCCAAGTCGTTGGGCTTCGATCTTGTCGGCATCACCACGGCGGAACCGCCGCCGCATGCCGCACAATTCAAGCAATGGCTCGCTAACGGCTTTCACGGTGAGATGGGGTACATGGCGCGGAACGCGTCCAAGCGCATCGCGCCGCAGGAAATCCTGCCTGATGCGCGGTCGATCGTTGTGGTGGGGCTGAATTATTACACTGGAGAATTCCCCCCTCACCTTGATCCTCTCCCCCAGACAGAGGGGGAGAGGAGATTCCCCTCTCCCTTACCCGGTAAGGGAGAGGGCCAGTGTGAGGGTTCCTTCGGTCGCATCGCGTGTTATGCGTGGGGAACACGTGATTACCATGATGTGCTCGGCGAGAAACTCCAGCAACTTGCCGCCGCGATCCGCGAGATCGGCGGTGCAGGCACGCAGACAAAGTGGTGCGTGGACACTGGCCCCATCCTCGAACGCGACCTCGCCCAGCGGGCGGGCATCGGGTTCATCGGCAAGCACACCAACCTGATCAGCCGGTCCTTTGGGAATTGGATTCTCCTCGGCGAGATTCTCACGGACTTGGAGTTGCCGCCGGACCAGTCCGAAGGCGAGTACTGCGGTAACTGCCGCCGGTGCCTCGACGTCTGTCCGACCCACGCTCTCGTCGCGCCCCACCAACTCGATGCCCGCCGCTGCATCAGCTATCTGACCATTGAATTGAAAGGCTCCATCCCCATCGAGTTGCGTCCGCTGATCAGCGACCGCGTCTTCGGCTGCGACGATTGCCTTGCAGTCTGTCCGTGGAACCGGTTTGCCAGGCTTTCGCTGTTGGCCGGGTTTCAACGGCGCGACCTGCCGCCGTTGACCGAGTTTCTCTCGTGGGACAAAAAACGGTTTCTGGCGTTTTTCGGCCGCACGCCCGTCGCGCGGGCGAAACGCCGCGGATTCCTCCGCAACGTCTGCGTCGCACTCGGCAACAGCGGCGACGCGTCTGCGCTACCCGCGCTGGAGCGCGCATTGCTTGACTCTGAAGAGCTGATTCGAGAACATGCGGCCTGGGCGATAAAGCTGATTCACAAGCGCCGAGGCAAGGCATGAGCACGCTATCTCAAACCAAGCGTTGCGAGGGGCTGACTCTCGCAGAACTGGCAGTGTTGGCGCTGATCGCTGGCATTTTGGGATTACTGCTGTTCTTAAGGTTGACGGATGGCCGCGAGAGGGGAGGACTTAATCGCGCAAACTGCCTGAGCAATCTGAAGCAGATTGGCCTTGCTATCGCGATGTACGCGCAGGACAACGAGAACAGATGCCCGATGGATGCGACCACACCAACACTCGTTGGCAGTCTACGGCTACTCACCAACTTCGTAACTGCTGCCCGGGTCGTGCACTGCCTGGGAGACTCCAGAAGGCAGGTACGAAAAATGGATGATTGGGCGGAAGTGACAGCGAAAAACGTCGGCTACTCCTACGTACCGAATCTGATTTGGAAAGCAGACACAAATGCGATTGTTGCGCTGGATCGAATCTACGCGACGAAGGCTGGCAGTCCTTGGCCCAGCGATGGAAATCATCGAGGGGTTGGAGGGAATATTTTATTCAGTGACGGGCGTGTCGCATGGCACGCGAAGCTGCCGTCCGCCTTGACGAACAAGGACGGTAGAGAAATCGTCCTGAGTCCATAAGCCGGGCCATCGGCCAAATTTGCAGTCGTCATTCGGGCACAAGGTCTGCTAATTAAGTGGTTGTTTCCGGGGAGGCAAGCGGATGCTGATCCTGTATGGCGGCGTTTCTGTGAAACGCCGAATTCCTTCGGCGAAAGGGCAACCCACGCTTCGCAGAAGCGCAGCTACAACAGCAAACAGCGTCGGGGCAATGGGCCGACCGCACTCCACAGCATTCACGCGATCACCTGCTCGGTCTGCGCGTCGAAGAAGTGGCATTTGCTCATCTCGAAGACCACATCGAGGCATTGGTTGACGCGGACGCGCTCGTGCCCTGTGACGCGCGCCATGAAACTGTGGCTGCCCGTGCTCAAGCACAGGTAGGTTTCTGCACCCATCGGTTCGACAACTTCGACCATTGCCGAAGCGCAGTGGCCGGGATTCGGATTCACGACCCGCCGCCGGTCGTTGATGTCTTCGGGACGCAGGCCGAACACAACGAGTTTGCCGACCCAGCCAACGACTTTGCCCGCTTGCGGCTCGTCGATCCGCATCGCGAGTGCCCCATTCTTGCTTCCCCCGGCCCCCTTCTCGACGAACCAGAGCGCGTTCTGGCGTTGCTCGATGACGCCTTTGATGAAATTCATCGGCGGCGAACCGATGAAGCCAGCGACGAACAGGTTGTGCGGGTGGTCGTAAAGCGGGATCGGCTCGTCCACCTGCTGGATCCGGCCGTCCTTCATCACGACGATGCGGTCGCCCATGGTCATCGCCTCGACCTGGTCGTGCGTGACGTAAATCATGGTGGATTGCAGCCGACTGTGCAGCTTGTTGATTTCGGCGCGCATCTGGACGCGCATCTTGGCGTCAAGGTTTGAGAGCGGCTCGTCGAAGAGAAACGCCTTGGGCTTGCGCACGATGGCGCGGCCGACGGCGACGCGCTGGCGTTGGCCGCCCGAAAGCGCCTTGGGTTTGCGCTGGAGTTGTTCGTCGGTGATGCCAAGAATCTGCGCGGCTTCGCGGACGCGGGCGTCGATTTCGGTTTTCGAGTATTTACGGAGCATCAGACCGAACGCCATGTTTTTGTGGGCGGTCATGTGCGGGTACAGCGCGTAGTTCTGGAAGACCATGGCGATGTCGCGGTCTTTCGGCGGCACGTCATTGACGCGCCGGGCGTCGATATAGATGTTGCCGCTGGAGATTTCCTCCAAGCCCGCCACCATGCGCAGCACGGTGGATTTGCCGCAACCCGACGGGCCCACAAGCACCACGAATTCTTGGTCCTGTATTTCGAGGTTGGCGTTATCGACCGCTTTGAACCCGCCGGGATAGATTTTACAGACGTTTTCGAGCACGACTTTCGCCACGGTGACACCCTCTCGCTGAAGTGGTTTCGGGCCGTTTGGTAGTAACAAAGCGGTGCGAGTGTGTCAAATTGAACATTGGAAGTGTGTAGTTAACGCAAATGGCCGGTAGCCTGCGCCGAAGCCGCCACAGATGAAAGAACCGGCTCCTGCAACTCTCTTCACTCAACCCTGATCCTTCTGAAATCTGACCGTCCGTGGCGATGCTCAAACACCTGCTCACCCCGTTCACCGCTGACGGTCTCGTAGGAAATTCGGAATGTTTCCACTTTGTCGCGCCGGCTCTTGGAGTATGGGTAGTAGATTTCCAGAGGGTCGTCTCCGATGATTCGGTCGGACTCACCGACTTGAACAGAGAGATCGGTCAATGATTGCACTCTCGTCATCCGGGCTTCACCGCCCTTGTTAAGCACACGTAGCACCACGGGCGAATCGTCCGCATAATCCTCCGGTACATCGCCATCGCCTTCTGGCCAATCGAAGACTGGAACATCGCTTCCTTGTGGGTTTCGCCAGCCCGGGCGCCTGATTTGGAGACTGCCGAGTTGAAAGAACGGAGATTCCTGCCGCTTCCGGGTCCGTTTTATATCCCGAATTTGGCAAAGCGCAATCCACGCCATGACACATGCCGCACCGGCCCCAACTCCCGTTACAAGTATGCCTATCCATTCTGCGCTCATGAATCGCTCCCGATTACAGCATCTCCTCCTGCCTCTCTCGCTCTGCGACGATCTTCTTAGCTTCTTTCAAATCGATCTTTGCCTTATGCCCGTGTTTCTCCAGAAGGTTGAGCAGGTTCGCACCGTTTAAGAGCACGAGCGGTTTGCTTTTTGCAGACTCGTAAGAATCCGGGCCGTAGTCGGATGTCGTCACAAGAATTCCTTTGCTCGCGCCTTCATTCAGCACCGTGCCGTACAAGTCCCGAACAGCAGACACGCCGACCGTGTTTGTGTAACGCTTGGCTTGGATCACCGTCTTGCCTCCGCGAATCACGTCGGGGTCAAAGACGACAGCATCAACGCCGTGATCCCGGCTGGCTTGCGTGATCTTAACCTCACCTCCGGCTTGCTTGAATTCCTGCTCGAACAATTGCCGGATCAAGTGTTCGAAATCATCCCAGTCCATCGCCGCGAGGTTCACCCCCTCATTGAGTTGGTTTACGACTTCGCGGGGCGCAATAAACCGTTTGTCTTTCCGGCTGATGGCAAGAACAGGTGCGACGGGCGTCAAGCTGTGAAGCTTTGAACTACCGACACCTTTCATATCCTTGAAGCAAGTTTTGGGATCAACATTCTGCAGGTTGCGCGCTTGAAATTCATCCTTCTTAACCTGTATCGAGAGAATGCAAGCGTTCACTTCCTTTCCGGTGGCTTTGTCCACGGATCTGACCCAGCCATTGAATGAGATGGCGGCGAGGGCATTCACGACATCAGCTTCAAAAAGCTCGTGCAACGAGCGAAGGCAAATCCGGTAGACCGCGTCGTCATAAAGTCTGTTCCTCTCGCCCTCCGAAAGGAACACCTCGGCAAGCCTAGCATGACAGACCAGCAAGCCGGTGCGCCTGCGCCGCGTTTCAACTCCGGCCACGGTCTGCTTGACGCCCGGTTTGCGTCAGCTACATACACAAATTGAACATTGCCATTTCGCGGCGCTGGTGTGGATGTTATACTGCAGCACGAATGAGGAAAGTAAGAGACTTCCTGCCGCTGTACAAGCGGTTGCTCGATTACGTCAAACCGTACCGTGGCCGCCTGATCACCGGCATTCTATTCAGCGTATTGTATGGTCCGTCCAACGTGGCGGTCTTGTCGGTGGTAAAACATGTCTGGGCGCAGTTTTTTGAGCAGAAGATTGCCGGCTGGGATTGGCGGCAGGTGGCGGCGGCGGCGATGTTGCTGCCGCTGGCGATGCTCGTCCGCGGGGTGTGTGAATTTATGACGACCTACCTGCTGAACTGGGTCGGGCTGCGTGGCGTAATGGATTTACGCGCGCGAATGTTCGAGCATTTGCAGCAGTTGTCACTGGACTTTTACTCTGGTACGCGCGCCGGGGAGTTGATGTCGCGCGTGACGAACGATGCAGGGCTGGTGCAACAGGCGATTTCCAACGTGATTGAGGATATCGTGAAGGAACCGGTGACGTTTTTGTGTGTACTGGGGTATTTGCTGAAGCTGGACTGGAAATTGACGCTGGCCGGCGTGGTGCTGTTTCCGATTTGTCTCATTCCGATCGTCATTTATGGGCGCAAGACGCGCAAGGCGAGTCGGGCGGCACAAGAGCACCAAGCGTCGTTGATGTCGGTGCTGCACGAAGCCATTGCGGGCCTGCGGGTCATCAAAGCGTTCGGCATGGAGCAACGTGAGACCGAGGATTTCCGTGGACTCTGCCGCAGCCTGTTTGGCCAGCGGATGCGCGTCGTGCGTTCGAAAGCCATCAACACGCCGATGATCGAAATGGTGACTGGCTTGGGTGGCGCGATGGTGTTCATCTACGCGTATTACATGGGCGTCGAGGGCAGCAAGCTGATCACCTTCGGCCTCGGTTTATTTATGCTCTACGCGCCCGTCAAAAAAATCAGCCGCATACCAATGCTGATTCAGGAGGGCCTCGGCGGCGCAGAGCGCATTTTCCAGTTGCTTGACCAGCAACCGTCGGTCTTGGAGTCGGCTGCGGCTAAAGCGCTGCCCCACTTCGGCAAATCGATCCGGTTCGAAGACGTGAGCTTCTGTTACGAGCAGTCACCCAACGGCCGCGACAGCGCGGTGCTCGACCACATCAACCTAGAAATCCCCGCCGGCTCGCTCACCGCCGTCGTCGGCGCGAGCGGCGCAGGCAAGACCACCTTGTTCAATCTCATCCCACGCTTTTACGATCCCACCCAGGGCGCGGTCAAGATCGATGGCCAGGACATTCGGGAGGTGACGTTCAAGTCATTGCGCGATCAGATCGGACTCGTCACGCAGGAGACGTTTTTGTTCAACGACACCGTGGCCAACAACATTGCGTACGGCAAGTTCGGCGCGTCGATGGACGAAATCATCAGTGCCGCCAAACGCGCTCACGCCCACGACTTCATCATGCAGATGCCGCAACACTATGACACCTCGATTGGCGATCTCGGCGTGAGGCTGTCCGGCGGCCAACGCCAGCGTCTCGCCATAGCCCGCGCAATTCTGAAGAATCCGCCGATCCTGCTGCTGGACGAAGCCACCAGCGCGCTCGATACCGAAAGCGAACGCGCCGTCCAAGCGGCACTGGACGATCTGATGTTCGGTGGCGCCGCCGCGCGACACATGACGATGCTGGTCATCGCGCATCGGCTGTCCACGGTACAGAACGCCGACCGCATCATCGTGTTGGACAAAGGCCGCATCGTCGAGCAGGGCACGCACGAGGAATTGATGTCGAGCGGCAAAACGTACAGGCGTCTTTACGAACTGCAGTTTGACGCGTGAGCGGCACGGGTTAGCGCGATGGGGTTGTTGGAGCAATGGAGTGATGGAGTAATGAAGGACGACAAGAAAACGGGTTTCCCAACACCCCAGTACTCCATTACTCCAGTACTCCATTCTTTGCTCGGCTGGTTGCTGCGCATACTTGTGACACTGATCGGCAGCACGCTGCGCTGGCGCGTCGAAGACCCATCGGGTTTACTCGCCCACACGCCGCCGCAGCCGATGATCTTTGCCTTCTGGCACAACCGCATTTTTCTGATGCCTTACCTGTTTCGCAAACACTGGAGCGTTCGGCAGCGCGACCACGTCGCCGTGCTCGTCAGCGCGAGCAGAGACGGCGATAAACTGGCGTGCGTGCTAAGCCGCTTCAACCTCGTTTGCGTCCGCGGCTCGAGTAGTCGGCGCGGGAAAAAGGCGTTGCGCGAACTCACCCATCTCGTTCAGGAAGGCTACGATGCGGGCATCACTCCTGATGGCCCGCGCGGCCCGAAGTGTCGCGTCCAAGACGGCATCATCAGGTTGGCGCAACTGACGCAAGCGCCGATCATCCCCGTCTCCTATTTGGTCGCGCACAAAATCACGTTCAACAGTTGGGACAATTTCATGGTGCCGTTACCGTTTTCTCGCGCGACCCTGCGCATCGGCCATCCGATCACCGTTCCGCGCGACGCGGATGAGCAGCAGCACGAAAACAAAAGGCTTGAACTGGAGAAGATTTTGCAGACTCTGTCTGCCTGAAGGTCAAATAGGAGATCAAGCAAAATGACACCCGACAAGAAACCCTTGGTAGGTATCCTGATGGGCAGCGATTCGGATTGGCCGACAATGAGACTGGCGGCGGAAGCCTGCGCGGAATTTGGCGTCGAGTCAGAAGCTCACGTGATGTCGGCGCACCGCACGCCTGACGATGTGGCGAACTACGCCCGCACCGCTCACGAACGCGGCATCCGCGTGCTGATCGCAGGCGCGGGCGGGGCGGCGCATCTGCCCGGGGTGGTGGCGGCACTTACGCCGTTGCCAGTGATCGGCGTGCCGATCGAATCCAAGTTACTCAAGGGACTCGACTCGCTGCTTTCCGTCGTCCAGATGCCATCGGGCGTGCCCGTCGCCACGGTGGCGATCGGTGGCGCTCGCAACGCAGGGCTGCTGGCCGTCCAAATCCTTGCCAGCAGCGATCCGAAACTGCAGGGCCGCTACCTTGAATTCAAAGCGCGAATCGCCGAGGAATCGCGCGCCAAGAACCGCAGTTTGAAGCAGTCGTAGCCGCGTTCAATGTCCCGCAAGCCAAGTGAACGCTGCCTTGGTGGGTCGTGACCGAATGGATTTGAATTTTTTCGAACGCTTGCTAGATTGTAGTGTCAAATTGAGCAATGGAAGGTTCGGATTCGGTTGCTTGCGAACACCACGGCGGCGGCTGCGCTTCTCCTAGCCTGACCTGACCTGACCTCACCCAGGGAGTCGCCGCCACATCGCAAGCAGCCGAGTTCGTTTTTAGAGTCTGCCCGCCGCTTGGTAGGCTTCGTAATAATCCGCAATCGTTTCGATGTAGCGGCGCACGCTGGGGTAAGTAATCGCCTCCAGGAATTGTTTCGCCGTGGTAGCCTGTCCTGCGGGCAACCAACGCTGCACGTTGCCGGAGCCCGCGTTGTACTCGGCAAGGGCGAACGGGATGGGATCGTCCATGTTCTGCCAATGGCGGAGCGCCCGGGCGAGATACCAGGTCCCGGCTTCGATGTTCACGCGTGCATCCCAGAGTGAATCACGACCGAAATCCTTGCGGCTCGTCGCCCGCGCCCAATCCAGTCCTGCCCCTTCCGTCACCTGCATCAACCCGATTTCGCCGTGGCTGCCGTAGGAAAAAGGGTCGAACCCGCTTTCGCGCCGAATCACGGCCTTCACTAGAAATTTATCCACGTCGTACTTGGCGGAGACTTCCTCGATGAGATGACTGTAACGCTGTTCCCGGTACAGCCAGCGAAGATAAACCACCGTCGCCGAGCCGAAAGCGGTGAGCACCAGCGCGAGCGCCAGCATCCGCGCTGTCCGCACCATCTGATGACTCCTTCGCCGCGCCATGCCTCACAGTATAACACGTCCGCCGCCGCGAATAATCAGTCTCCGTTGTCAACGTGGAGGAATTGGACAAGCCTGGCGTCCAAGCTCAGCGACCGCCGCTGGCGAGGAGGGTTGAGCGTGAAAGGCGCATCCGAATTGCCGCCCCGCACCGAGCGGAGAAGCATAGCGGCGGTTCGCTGGAGCGCACTTGTTAGGCGACGGTTTTCTCCAAAAATATAAGAGTGACATGATCGGAAAGTTGCTG
>Ga0187886_1003600_pt1 | contig 11534 bp, 11 predicted proteins | sample June2016WEW_20_1_FD_133001 | JGI IMG/M metagenome (GOLD analysis project Ga0187886, IMG submission 133001) | Peatland microbial communities from SPRUCE experiment site at the Marcell Experimental Forest, Minnesota, USA - June2016WEW_20_150 | ecosystem: Environmental > Terrestrial > Soil >...
GAGTTCTCTGGATTGCTGTGCTAGACCCCTTTTCGAGGCTGTCGATAACTCGTTAATGAATAGTGTTGAAGACGAGTTAAGAAAGGCGTTCGGCTTGCCCGTCTATGATAAGTGGCGATGCAGAAGTTGTGGTAAGGTATTGAAGATTAAGCGAAAGCCAATCCTCTGCATCATGCCACGTTTGATTCTCTGATTGAGAAAAGCGAAATGCTTCTCATGGACCGCTTGGAGCGTCCTAAGAGGAAATCTAGCGTTCACGTGTAGCTGCTAAGAATCTTCCATCTTATCTCGTGCGAGCGAAGGCCGTTATCTCCTCACGCGAGCTGGATCGAGGCAACGGAATTGAGTCGTTTAGCGACCCTTTGCTTTTCGTCTTCTTATGATCAACGCCGAGAGAGTGATCAGTAGGACCGATATCACGGCAATCACTGTTGAGACGACGGGTGTGAGGTGGTTCGATTCGGCACTAGACTTGGCCTGAACGTCAGATTCCAGAGCCATCTGTATCAGGTCGATTGCTTGTTTTGAGAGTTGTATTGTGCCCGTGAAGTTCTTGGATTCAAAGGCCGTGTCCACTTGTGACAGGAGACTGAACGCTTGGTTAAGCAACTGTTTTCCATCTGGGTAAGAGCAGCATACGCGGGTGGCGTTCACATAATACGCCCTCTGAGTACTGAGTAGTGAATGTCAAGTCCAACATATTCGGCGGGTCATCACGAACCACTGGGACTGGTGGAGAAGAAACCAAGCATACGAAAAGCAGGGACGCTGTCGGCTGCTGACAAGGCCGGTGCGATTACGGCCGTCATGCCGGGCTTGGTCGTCAAAGTGCTCAAGAAGGAAGGAGACAGAGTCCAAGCGGGAGAGGTGGTTCTCAAGTTCATCGTACGCGATGGAAACCACTGAAGGTTCTGATGGTTCCCGCCCCTCTCTTGAGACTTCCGATGGAGGGCGAATCCCAAGTCTCTGTCAGTCCGACGCTTCTGGTAGGACTACCGCTGAAACGTGAACAAATTCTTATCTCTCTCTCGGGTCTTGGTGCTTAATCTGGAACATTTTCTCCACCTGTGTCTGGTCAGATACGTCGACTTTCATTGCAAAGGCGCGGCCACCGCTCTTTATGATCCCCTCTGCAGCCGCTTGGGCGCGTTGTTGGCCATCGGGCCGTCTCATCCTGTCAGCAACTAGAACGCTGCACTTCTGCGATCCGAAAGCTCTCGCAATGTATGCCGCCTCTCTCTTTTCCACGGGGTATGAGGGGCTACGTCAGACACACACCAGAGAGCTCGAAATGTACTAGAAGTGGCTTGAAAACGACGTCATAGCCGGAGAGGTGCCTGAACATGTGAGGATAATACTCGATGGGAACAGAAGATGGGGATTTCAAAAGTACGGTGAAAGACTGAACGGCCATATCTATGGAGCGAAGGCCGCTGAAGATTTCCTTGAATGGTGCCTCGAATTAGGCATCAAGACGGTCACCCTGTACGTTTTCTCAACGGAGAACTTTCTGAGACCTAAAGATGAAGTCAACACGATCCTCCGAATCGTTGAGGACGAAGCTAGGAAGCTGATAACTGATCCAAGGATTCACGACCATCGAGTGCACGTGAAGGCTATTGGCCGTCTTGAACTCTTGCCAGCTTCACTCAGAACCGTCTTGGAGGAAGTAGAGAAGACAACTGATAGCTATGACCAACATTACCTGAACATTGCAGTCGCATATGGTGGGCGAGCGGAGATAGTTGACGCTGCAAAGCGAATAATCGATGAGGTTCAGAGTGGCACTCTAGATGCCCATTCAGTTGATGAAGACGTTTTCAGAAAATATCTCTACACACCACACCTTCCCAATCCTTACTCCTTACCCGGAACTGATCATACGTACCTCGGGTGAAGAACGGCTCAGCGGTTTTCTGATCTGGCAGGCCGCGTACAGCGAGTTCGTTTTCCTAGATGTCTACTGGCCTGAGTTCCGTCGGATAGATCTGCTGCGAGCCGTGAGAACATACCAAAGCCGGAAGCGCAGATTCGGCAAATAAGGCATAGACAGCGGGCAGGCCAACTTGCATATAGCTAACTCGACGTTTTCTCGCCCTATACGCTGACGCACCGTCCTACCCGTGTTTAGCTGAATTGTACTAGTTAGCCGAGTACGAAAAACAGCGGTATGCCAACATTGACATGAGTTGACACACACTCAATCAAGTTGATGAATTACGGATCGCGCCTACACAGAAAAAACACAAACACATGCTTCAACGATGGTCTAAGATTTGATAACTTCGAACGCGCAGCTAGTGTTCTAGGACTGTCTTCTGGATTTGTAGTATTGATTCATGAGCTCGGTTATGTTTGCGGGTGATTTGTAGTATTGATTCTGGAGCTTGGTTATGTCTGCGGGTATGGGGATTATTTCTCCGATGGTTTTGGCTGTGATGTATATCATAGCGAGTTTCTCGAGAAGAATTGCATTCCTCAATGCTTCGTCCAGGTTTTTCCCACAGCAAATGGTGCCGTGATTGGCCAGCATGGTTCCGTCTCTTTCGCTAAGGGCTTGGGCGGCATTGGCGCCAATTTCAGCTGTGCCTTCTAAGGCGTAGGGCGTAGTGCCAATATCTCCACCGAGAAAGACCGTCTGCCCTTCCAGCAAGGGAGGTATTCTTCCACCGACGCAGGAGAGTGCTGATGCGAAAGGTGAGTGTGTGTGAATTACTCCTCCCACATCGCTTCGAGCCTTGTAGACGGCAATATGCGCTTTTGCCTCAAACGATGGTTTATGTTTTCCCAGAAGTACTTTCTCGTCAAATCCAACGATTAGAATGTCATCCAGTTTCCTCATATCATAGGGAATTTGCGATGGTGTGATTGCTATCTTCTCTTCTCCAGGAATACGGGCGCTCGCGTTTCCCTCCATCGCCACGACGAGCCCGGCTTTTGCCATTTTCAAGCTAGTCTCGAAAACTTTCTTTCTGATGGGTCCATACGATGTTGCTTTCTTCAAAGTTTAGACTGGCCCCCATTCGTGATATATTTCTTCTATTTCTCGTGTATACGTGCGTTTGTAGTTCGCTAATAATCGGTCATACATGTCGCGGTACTGGTTCCTAGGCGTAGCTTCAAATGTGGATGGGAGTAATCCATCCAGCTCGTCGAAGTCTTTGTACACTCCTGTGCCAAGTGAACTGAAGAGCGCGGCGCCTATGGCACCTGCGTAGTCGGGCCACTTGACTCTTTCAATCCTCCTACCCATTACGTCCGCGAAAATCTGCGTCCATATTCTGCTCTTGAAGCCTCCGCCAATTGCCCGGAGGGATTGGATTTCAAACCCCAAGTTGTGACCTGCCTGGATTTGTTCCAGTATCCATGCCATGTTGAGTGCGACTCCTTCCATGATGGCCCTCACTAGATCTTCTCTGCGATGAGTTAGGGCCAAACCTATGAACGCTCCCCTGGCAAAGTCATCCTTGACTGGCGCCCTTTCTCCTTTCATCCATGGGATGAAGATTAGATTGCCAGCTCCTGGCTGCACTTTCTCCGCCATTTTGTCCAGCATCTGGTGCGGAGTGGTCTTTGCATGCTTCGCCTTCTCGTCAAGGTCGGAGGCCAGTTCGTTCTTGAACCAGTTGAGACATGCACAGGCGCTTTCGGATCCTCCTCCAATGAACCATCTATCTAGAAGTTGAGTCGAGGAGATTTGTGATTCATATCGTCGAACTAGGCCTTCACTTCTAGCTTCTCCCACCTCAGTTTCTGCCGAGGGTAAGGTATTTGTTGCGACAGCTATCCATGCTGAGCTACCCATATACACGTGCGCTCGCCCGGGTTTGATTGCACCTGACCCTACGACCGCGGAGGCGGCGTCGGTTCCGCCGCCAACGACAGGAATGGCCGGTCGCAGTCCAGTCTGCTTGGCCGCCGCGGGGGTGACCTCTCCTACAATGGTAGTTGTGTTGACGGGTTCAGGAAGCTTGTCCGACGTAATGCCGAACGATTCGAACTGCCATTGTTTCTTCACCGGATCAAAACCCATACCATACGCGATCTCTCCGGGGCAAACGAAGTTACCTGTGTATCTTGCTATGAGATATCCGCCGCAGTCAACGATTTTGTGGGCTTTAGCAAAAATGTCGGATTCGTTCTCCTTGATCCAAAGCGCCTTCGCTGGAAAATCCTTTGCAGATATGCTGATGCCCATACTCTCGTTGATGCGATTTGCTTCCTTAGTGCTCCTTGAATCCAGCCAGGTCATGCAAGGGCGCAGAGAGTGTCCTTCTTTCGTGACTGGAATAGTTCCAAAACCTTGCACTCCGAAGCTAATGCCCGATATCTTTGTGCGCGGTATCTTTGAATCTCTCACTACTCTTCTAGTGGTTTTGACTACAGCGTCCCACCAGTCTTCAGGCCTTTGTTCGTAATAGCCAGGTTTAAGCGAGCTTGATCGATACGCAGCAAATGCCGATGCTATCAGTGTACCTTTAGAGTCTATTAGAACCGTTTTGACACCGGTTGTTCCAAGGTCGTATCCGATAAAGCACTTGTCCGTTGACTTGGCTATGACCTTTCGGTCTTTCACATACACGCCTTCAGGTAATCTTCTTTGCTTCCCTTAGAGAGGCTGCTGCGGCATCGATGGTTCCGGCGATGTCATCCTTCTCGTGAGCTGTGGATAAACACCATCTTGTGCCCCTTGTCGGTAGATTGTACACGCCTCTTCTGACAAGTTCCTGCCAGAACACTGCAGCTCTCTTGATATGTGGGAAGAGAGGTGTTGTCACGAGCTCCTGCGGGTATTTGATCCTGTCTTTTTCTGTGAATACGATGCTAAAGAGGAGGTCGAAGCCTTGCACGATTGCTGGAATACTAGCGTCCCGTATTGCGTCTCTGATGCCTTTTATCAAGGCCCTCCCTGAATTAGTCATCTTCGAATAGTTGGCGTCATTCTCGAGTTCAGTAATTGTTGCTAATGCCGCAGAACAGGTCACCGGGTTCGAATTGAAGGTCCCGCCAAGAAGTGCTTTGTTGGCTGAGAGCATGAATTCCTTCTTCCCTGCTATTCCTCCAATCGGCAGACCATTGGCTAGGCATTTTCCGAAAGTGCATAGGTCAGGAGTGACACCCAGCGTCTTCTGGGCTCCACCTAATCCTAGTCTGAGGGCTGTGACGACTTCATCAAAGATCAGAACTATTCCCTGTTGGGTGCAAATCTCTCGTAATTCTTCCAGGTACCCTTCCAATGGAGTAATGCATGCGAAGTTTCCAATTACTGGTTCACAGATTACAGCTGCAATCTCATGCCCACGGGTCTTCAGCGTTTTCAGTGCGCTTGACTCATTCCAACTGAGCGAGATATAGTCTTCTTCGACGCTTCTGGGGATGCCCGCGTAACCCAAGTGTCCGGAGGGTATCGATTCGTACCTTTGCCAGTCGTGCCATGAATGGTAATGTCCGTCAAATCTCACGACTTTTTCTTTCTTGGTGTACGCTCGGGCGATTCTTAATGATCCCAATGTTGCGTCTGAGCCGGATGTGCACATGATGAACATTTCAGCGCAGGGCACATTTCGAGTAATCTTCTCGCTAACTTTGATTTCTAGTTCGTGACATGTGCCAAATATGAGCCCATTGTCGAGTTGTTTTCTTATGGCCTCATTTACGATGGGATTAGCATGCCCTAGGATTACTGGGCCTAAGGCCATATTGTAGTCGATATAGTCATTTCCGTCTGCATCATAGATGTGTGAGCCTCTTGCTCTCTGCATGAATTTCGGATAGTGAACTTCAGGAAGTTCAGGTCTGCCTTCCATTCGCCCCATTAAGGCTGCTAATCTGGCAGCGCTGTGCGTTCCATAAGGTGTTACTTTCTTAGCCCTATCGAATAGGGCGTCAGACTTCTCGAATTTCATTTCAGTCAACATTCATTCTTGCTCCATTCATTATCTTACAAAACGTTCGTTTGATGTTTCTGTGCGTCGCTTGAGAGTTGACCAAGTAATCATCAGAGCTGGAATACAAAGATTGTTATGAGGGTTTCCGATTTCTATTTTGCAAGCAGAGTAAATAGTTCGCAGTACGAGAATCAAGTGGTTGGCTGAAGTGACTGCCGTAAGAGCTCAAGAACTCTTCCATATGATTGGCCAGTGTAAGAACGTCAGGCAGTTGTCCCCCCGTGACAGGCTGTGTGTTATGAATGCGGTCACGCCGATCTGCGTCGTTTCCATGCGAACAGAGATCGACCCAACAACCTATTAGCTATCTCTAATCATTGCCTTGGCCATGGACTTCGGTGTGGTCGTTTCAAGGAGCTGGAGCGCTAAGCAGATAGTTGAATCTGCGAAAGTTGCGGATGAAGTTGGACTCGATTTTCTATTGATAACTGACCATTACATGACGCCCAGGTCGAATCAATCAGTCGACAGTTGGACCATGTTGGCGGCTTTGGCTGTCAAGACAGAAATGATTCAGCTTGGTACCTGCGTGACGCCAATAACCTTCAGGCCGCCGCAGATGCTCGCAAAAATTGTCGCTACAGTTGACCAGTTATCGAATGGCCGGGCGATACTTGGGGTCGGGGCAGGGTGGAACAAGCAGGAGTTCGTCGCATACAGCAGCTGGGACGACGTTAAGGTGAGGGTGGCGAAGACACGTGAAGCCATTGAACTAATACTGAAGCTGTGGCTCTCCAAGGGCCCTGTGGACTTTGACGGGAAGTACTACAGGATCACAGGCGCCATCCTAGAACCAAAACCAATCCGGGAGCCGCATCCACCGCTATGGTTTGGGGCGGGAGGACCCTACATGTTGAAGCTGACGAAACGCTATGGGGACGGGTGGGTACCACCCCCGGTTCTTGAGGGACCTCTCCTAGATCCTAGAGTTCTTGCGGAAACCTATCGGACTATTATAAAGACATTGAAAGCAGACTCGACTCGCGATGGCAAGAGGCCTATCAAGGTAACATTCAACGGAACCCTGAAGGAACTTAGGCAGATGCTTCCTGAGTTTGAGGAGATGGGATTTGACGGCGCTATTCTTGCTAGGGAGCCTCCTGAGGAAATGCAGCATGCGATCAGGCTATTCGCCAAGGAGATTATTCCGAGTTATAGACAACGCTAGGATTCACGTTCTGAAGCTGACACCAGTCGGCTGATCATCATCCCCAGCAGGCAACAGCGCAACTCCTATCTGAACCTCCGCTTACGGCAGGGGGCCACGTGAAGTGAGAAATGGAATCAAGCAAGATGCATCAGGGCATTTTCTACGGCTGGTGGATAGTACTCGTATGTTTGCTCGTCCAAGTCGCCAATGCTGGAACAGCGTTCTACTCTTTCTCAGTCTATCAGCATGTCCTCCCCGCCGAGTTTGAGACAACTGCAACTCTGATTTCGCTGGCCACATCCGCTTACTTACTGAGCATCGCTTTGACAGGACCTGCGGTTGGTTGGCTGACCGATCGATACGGACCAAGACGAGTCCTCTTGGTAGGGGGAGTAATAGCTGGAGCAGGCCTCTGTCTTCTCAGCCTCGCCCGAACGCTCTGGGAACTGTACTTGCTCTATTTCGTGGTCGGCGTCGGGATGAGCGGTGCAGGGGCTGTCGCAACAAGTACTGTGGTTTCAAACTGGTTCGTCAGAAGACGCGGTACTGCTATTGGCGTCACCATGATTGGCATGTCGATCGGAGCGTTGACCATGCCAAACCTCGCTCGCTTGGTCATAGAGACTTCAGGCTGGCGGATGTCCTTTCTTGTTTTGGGCCTGATCGCCTGGGTCCTCGTAATTCCTGGTGTGTGGTTTGTGATGAAGAACGACCCGCGTGAGACAGGATTGCGTCCTGACGGAATGAAAACAGTCCTCGAGCAGAATCAAGATGCCGATCCACCTGGCGACGTCAAATCAATTGGAGTGCGGACACCTGCTACTGGCTTTTCGGGTGCAACTTTTTGGCTCGTTTCGATAGTCTTCTTCTTGGCGAACATTGGACTCTCAGCAGTGCTCCAACATGAAGTCAATTTTCTGACCAACGAAGCGCTGATTCCCTTTGCCGTGGCATCGCTTGCGCTAAGCTTGACAGGAGGCATTGGCGCGCTCGGCAAACTAGTCTTCGGTCACCTGTCCGATCGGATTTCGTCGCAATATGCGATCATGTTATGTTTCGGGCTACAGGCGTTTGGAGTCAGTCTCCTCATGTTCAACCGAGTAGTGACTGTCTGGACCTTTGTCTTGGTATACGGGTTTGCTATGGGAGGGCAGTACGCCATGCAACCGATGGTGGTCTCAGATATGTTTGCTTCATCATCTTTCGGAACGATGTTAGGCGCCTTTACCCCAGCAATTGCGCTTGGTCTAGCCGTTGGCCCGTTCATGGCAGCTTGGATATATGATGTGACGCAGAGCTACTCAGGGGCCTTCATCATTGTTACAGCACTGTATATCGTAGGCATGGTGGCTATGGCGTTCGCGCGCAAACGGAAGCCCGGCTGGAGCTGATTGGGTTATGAAATTGAAGCTCGCACCACAGTGCACGTCGTGTGTTCTCCGACAGCTGATGGAAGCATGCCAATATGCTACGCGCGACACAGCACTGCGATACAGTGCTCTGCAGGAAACGATACGATATCTGGGCACTGTTGACTTCGGTCGCCTAGACGTTAGGATTGGACGCGATCTGCACAAGATTGTGAGAAAGGTCACCGGAAACTGGGATCCCTACAGTGAACTCAAGAAGAGTTCCAACAAAATGGCGTTGGATTGGTTCTCAAAAAACGGGAAGACGTTGAAGGACGGTGTCTCGTTTGGCTATGCTGTTAGGGTCGCAGCTGCGGCAAACATCATAGACTACGGAGCATTGCGGATAATGCATAGCCCAAAGGAGCTTTTTGCGAAGGCACTCAAAGGAAGAGTGAATCCGAAGGAAGTTGCTGGACTCGAGCGACTCGTCAAGAAGAGCAATAGAATATTATACATCTGTGACAACGCCGGGGAGATCGCGTTCGACAGACTCCTCGTGTCGGCCATTCAGAATATGGGCCCTGAGGTGACAGTTGCGGTGAGAGGGGGTCCGATCATTAACGACGCAACAATGGAAGACGCACGCGAAGTTGGAATGACAAAGTTGGCAAGGACCATAAGCACTGGCACAGATATCCCGGGAATACTTCTCGAAGAATCTTCTCCAGAATTCTTGAGTGCGTTCCAACAATCCGATCTTATCATAAGCAAGGGTCAGGCCAACCTAGAATCTCTCATCAACATTCGCGGAAAACCGACGGCGGCCTACATACTGATGGTAAAATGCAAACTCGTATCAAAGTATCTCAAATCCAAGGTAGGGTCGACACGGATCGTGTTTCAGGCCGCATCGTCGAGCAAGCGATAGAACTCGTGCCACGAAAAAGGCGACGCGATTATCACATGGTTCTGAATCGTCTGTCTGTCATTTGATAGCCAGCGGATCTATAGGAGAGCCGACTGCTCCGATTATCGGTGCGGCTGGTGCGACGAACATGAATTCATAGACGCCGTCGTTTTCGCAGTCTTCGGCGAGCCCTTCAAGATCGAAAGTCTCCCCGACTAAGAGGCCCACATTTGGAATTACAATTACATGCCAAGGCATGTAGCAGTCGGGCGTTGCGTTAGGTCGAACTTCCACACCCCACGTGTCGGAAGCCACGGCGGCAACTTCCATCTTGTGAATCCACTCTGCGGTCTCTATAGTGAGTCCCGGAGCATCACCGCCAGCATAGTCTCCCCAGTTTCCTCTCTCTTTCACTTGTCGCATCAGCCCCGTCCGAACGAGGATGAAGTCACCTCGTTTAACTCTGACGCCTTCCCGTGCGGCGCATCCGTCGAGGTCATACGGCGTTATGCCGAATCCGGGCTCCAGCAATTTCACTTTCTCATATCTCGCAATATCGAGCAGAACGCCTCTGCCCAACAACTTGCCCTTGTACTTCTCTATCCCGTTCTTTGCGGCGCCTGCGCCCGTGACAAGAGCGCAATCGTATCCATTCCACATCTTTCCTTCATAGAATACGTGAGCGAGCGCGTCCCAGTGCGTCGCGGTATGCGTGCCCATTGTGATCACATCGTCGGCCGTCCGTGTAAACGCCCTATTGCTTGGCGCACCTGCAGCTGCATCTGTTCCGGTTCTCATCATGAGATGAATTGGATTGAATCGGCTCGTCAACGGATCGAGCCGCTGAGGTCCCTCCTTGCTTATTCCTATACCAAGGGGGAAGGTCTTACCCTTCTTGACGAGCCTCGTAGCGCCCACGATTGTGTCCGTCGAAATGAAGTTCACAGTCCCGAGCTCGTCGTCAGCGCCCCATCTGCCCCAGTTTCGAAGCTTTGTCGCGAGTTGTTTGACACCCTCAAGATTAGTTATAGTCACTTTTGAATCCCTTCCGAGCAACATGTTCTCATCATGTCGGGTTCGATATTTGAGATGCTTCGTCAGTTAGGGTTGATCAATCTCTTTGATCTTTGCTTCGAAAGTCATTGCTTAGCCTCCTAGGAAGACTACTTTGCCTTCAACTATGGTGCAGTGGGCGCCTAGTGCCTTAGCCAAGTTATCCTTAGGAAAGCTTGTCTGGAATTGAGGCTTGAACTCCTCAATCGAGCGGAGTGGGCACTCGGCATCATTACTTCCTTTTCATCATGGTTTTCAAACCATCGTGAGCCATTTCCATCATGCCCAACGAGACGGCGAGCTCCTGCAAGTTCTTCTCCTTGGCGTATTTCTTGAGGTCGAACTCGCCTGCCATGCACGCGTCGAACGCCTGGCGGAAAGCCTTGGCGCCGGCTATGGTACCCATGGGATGGGCGTGGATGCCGCCGCCCGTGCCGACACCGATGTTGGGGCCTAGATCCTTAACGAGCTGGGGAATGTGCTGGGTCTGGATACCGCCGGAGGGGAAGGGCAAGCAGGCCTTGAGCTGATTGTCGCCATAGCCGAGGGGCATTATGAGCGACTTGCACAGCTGGAGGTACCGGTCGACGAGGTATGGGGCTTTGCCGTAGGGGGCAGGGACGAGTGGGATGTCGACACCGAGCATGCGCGGGAAGATGCCGAGCACGAGGTCGGACGAGATACCGGACATGGGTGACACATAATAGGCACCACCGCCGTCCGTGTGCCCGAGCATGATCAGTTTGCCTCTGTCGGTTAATGGCTTGACGCACGACCAGCCACAGTTGATGTAGTTGATCATCACACCGTTACCACCCAGCGAAACTACCTTGTCGTACATCTCCAACATCCGATCCATGCGGTCCGAAATGTTCACGGTGTAGATGGTCTCCTCGCCCGTTTCGGCCAGCTTCTTGTCACGCATCTCCATGTACATGGGAACGCGTTCCTCCAGCGCGTTGTCCATCTGGGGGCAGTTAGCGATCATCTCGTCGTCCTTGATGATGTCAACGCCACCGATGGCTGCCTCCCAGAAGATCTTCTTGCCGACGTGCTTGGTATAGCCCGTCTTGGGCTTGATCATGTTGATCGTGAGCGGCCTCGTCGCTTTGTCGGGAGCGATC
>Ga0187886_1003601_pt1 | contig 11534 bp, 7 predicted proteins | sample June2016WEW_20_1_FD_133001 | JGI IMG/M metagenome (GOLD analysis project Ga0187886, IMG submission 133001) | Peatland microbial communities from SPRUCE experiment site at the Marcell Experimental Forest, Minnesota, USA - June2016WEW_20_150 | ecosystem: Environmental > Terrestrial > Soil >...
CCGGCCGACGGTCCGGAAAAGGCGCCCCAGGGAAAACCAATGTTCCACGGGAACTTCGCCGCGGGCGATGGCAATGTAGCTCCCCAGCCTGGATTCGCTTGCCAGGAGGTCGTAATAGGATGTGTCGAGCCGCCCTTCGGTGACGTTATACCCGATGGAAAACAATCTTCGATCGCGATCATAGAGGAAGCGCATGTCGACCGCTTCGTAGGTTGCACGCACGTCCTGCCCAAGTTGTTTGCCCAGCCCCAGCATCTCTCCGGCGAGCCATTTCGATGTAGAGTAGGCCTGGATCACTCGATCGATCCATTCGCGCACGGATGGCTCCGGGCCGGGAGATCCATCCCGAATGGATGCAAGCGTCTGAATACACGGAACGTTGCCCTCGGCCAGATCGGTCAGGGTGGGCGTCTGACGCAGGGTTTGTAGAAGGATCGGCGGGATTGCCGCTTTCGACGAGTCCATCCCATCGGCCAGGATTTCCATCCATTGCAGATACCGGTCACCGATGTTGATCCAGGCTTTAATCTGGTCGTCCAATTGATGCACCCAGGCGGCCGTCTCCGAGTTTGCAGCGGATTCCCGGAGCAACCCGTCAGCCAGAGATTCCATATCATTCCGGATTTTGCGGAGCAGTCTCAGCGCGTCGATCGCCCGCTCCGGCGGTTTATTCAGCACTTGCGCGAGCCGGCGGAGGGCGCGGGCTCGTTTCCCGGAGCGAATTTCCTCCGCGTAGGTTTGTCTGACGATCGCAACGGTGTCCGCTAAACCGTCAAAGACGCTTCCGTCCAGGATCGGTTTTTGCAGCAATTCGGATACGCCCGTCTCCACGGAATACAGCGAGGCAAGCAGGTTTCCGCTGTCGACGGTTGATACATATCGTGGTTCGAGGGGATGCATGGTATGGAGATCGTACCAATTGAGCAGGTGGCCGTTATATCGTTCCAGATTGTGAACGGTCTGCATCGAGCGCGCAAGCGTCTGGATGACCTGATCGATAGTGGAATATCCGAAACCCCGGGCGGCGACCGTGCTGATTAATCCCAGGCCGATGTTCGTCGGGCTGGTGCGCATGGCCATTTGGTTCTGGTAGGAAATTTGATAGTTGTCCGGCGGCAGCCAGGAGGTCGGCTCGCCCACGCATTCCGAAAAGAAGCGCCAGGTCCGGCGGGCTACGATGCGTAGAAATCCGCGGTCCGCAACGGAGAGGGAGAGGCGTCTCGATTTGGGACGATAACGGATGTTCAACACCCAGGCGATCAACGGGGAAACGAACCATAAAAGGAGCCAGGGAGCGGCGGGCGCCGCTCCAAAAATCCTCCACCGAAGGAGAGCCCAGAAGCCGACCGCGCTCAATGCGGAGTATGGGGTAAGTGAGAGGATGAGTGCACCCGTCTGGCCCAGAGCCCGGCTGCGGATGGCCTGGGCGGAAGTCCAACGGAGCATTCCGTGGTGAGAAATGTACCGACGGTACCAGACTTTGAAAATGGCGTCGAATGCCAGCCAGGCCTGGTGGGGGAGCAGTGCCGCTTCAACAATCCCGCGGAGGATATCGTGAGCCAGCTTAGAGGGCGAGAGTTTCTGCATATCCTGCTGGCTGGTTATCGCGGAGAGGATCTGGCTCAGCGGCTGGAAGAATATCGACAGGCCGATGACCAACGCCGCCGACCAGCCCATCGCCGGAGAAGCAGCCCAGGCAACGGCCAGCAACACCACACCGGCGATCGGTATCAGGCTCCGGCGCAAATTATCGAAAATCTTCCAGCGGTTGATGGCCGAGAGGTTGTTCGGACCCCGTCGCCCGCCCGCCAGGGGTACGATGGGGAAGAGCCAGTCGATGATTTGCCAGTCGCCGCGAATCCAACGGTGCTGCCGCCGGCTATAGTCGAAGTAGGTCCGGGGAAATTCGTCGAACAACTCGATGTCGCTTGCCAATCCGGTCCGAGCGTATTCCCCTTCGATCAGGTCGTGGCTGAGCAGCCGTTCTTCCGGAAAACGGCCGGTCAGAATCCGGCTGAAAGCGCGCAGGTCGTAGATCCCTTTGCCGTTATAAGAGCCTTCCCCGGTGAGATCCTGGTATACGTCGGAGACCGCTTTGGTGTAAGGATCGATCCCGATCGGGTCGGAAAACAACCGGCTGAACGGCGAAGCCAGCGTGCTGGGCAGGGATGGACTGACGCGCGGTTGGAGGATGGTATACGAGCCGGCCAGGATTCTGCCCTGCGCATCAAATCGGGGCCGGTTGAGCGGATGCGCAAGCGCCTCGATCATGCGGCGCGCGGTTCCCGGCGGCAACTGGGTGTCGCTATCCAGCGTGATGATGAACCGGATGCCAGTCAACCGGTCAGGATTTCCCACCTGGAGCAGCTGTGGTGCCCCCTCCGGCCGGGTATTTTCCAGAAACTGATGCAGCTCCTCGAGTTTTCCGCGTTTGCGCTCCCGGCCGATGTAGCAACGCTCGGACGGGCTCCATTGCCGCTCACGATGGAAGAGGAAAAAGCGCTCATCGTCGTAGCGGATGTTCAAGGCCTGCATTCCATCGACGGCCTGCTGCAGGAGGTTCGCATCCTCATCCCGGCGAAGCGAATCCGAATCCTCGAAATCTGAAAACAGGGCGAAGTAGATGTTGGGATCTTTGTTTCCCAGATAGCGGATTTCCAGTTTTTCCGCTTCGGCCCGGATCGTCCGGGCGTCCGTCAGCAATATCGGGACTACCACCAGCGTTCGGAATGCGACGGGAACGCCCGGGCCTTCAAAATCCATTTTCGGGAGCGTTCGGGGGGGAAGCACACGGGTGAACAAGTAATTCAGGACCTGCACTGCGATCTGGCTGACGGGCAGAATGAACAAGAGCGAGAGGATCGCCCGCTGCGCCGGAAATTGCTCGTTCAGGCACAGGAGCAAGATCGGTGCATAGAGCAGAGCAAATACCAGGGAATAGCCCGCGAAGAAGATAGTGGAATGGCGCGAAGACACCCATTGACGGATGAAGCAACGGATCTTGCGGTGGCATCCCAGAAGCCGAGTTAGTTTGCGCCGGCCGTCGCCGATCAGATAATATCCGACATGGTCAAGCCGGTCATCCTCGGGCGCACCGTTCTCTGCGGCGGAGGCGGAAAGTTCGAGCACCCGTTCCGCGACGGTCTGTTCCGAGAAATGAGATTCCCGCGCCGCCTCTTCGACGGCCTGGCGGTATTTGTTGCGGGTTTCGAAATCCATTTGCGCGTAGATGCCGGCCGGATCCTTTTGCAACAAGTGGTCGACTCGGCTGGCCTCCTCGAAGATTTTTCTCCAATCCATCAACGCGAGCTGCCGCAGGCTGGAAAACACGTTTCCGATGGATATCTGGTCTTGGGTTTGCCGGTTTTGTTCGCGGAGAGTCAGTTCGCTCAGCGGTTGGACCAGGACGCGCTCGAGCCAATTCTGCACCAGCACCAGCGCGTTCGCCTCGTCGTAGAGGTAGCTGATGAGTTGGGAACAGAAATACTCGCTGGGGGCGGGAAGGTTCTCGGTCAGTTTCGCCAGGACCGAAAAAAGCTGGCCGGGATCCCGCCGGTTGGCCGAGATCAGCCGGTTGGCCCAAAAACCCGCCGTCTCCCGTTCCCGCAATTCGGTCAGCGTTCTTTCCGCCAGGAATTGGATATTTTCTATCAGGGCGATGCGAAGCATTTGAGGGAGTGCCCAGAGTTCGCCGATGGTGAGCGGTTGGAGGGATTGATATGCTTCGAGGAAGGTTTGGATATTGTCCCGGTCCAGACGCAAATCGACGTGTGACACGAGCTCGCGGGCCAGCGCGTAGATACGCGGCAGGTTGAGGAAAGGCTCACGGTCCAGAAACGGGAGCTGGCGGAAATACCGGCGGGGAAGATTGGTCCGGATATCCCGGGCGTTGCTTTCGATGATATATTCGTTGTCGAGAATCCATTCCGCCGAAGTGGTGGTCGGTTGTTCCAGGCGGTTTGCGTCCGAAAGATCCAGGCAAATCTGATGGAGGGAGTTCACCGCCTTCCCCACCCGGTGCAGAAGCTGCTCATTGCGAACGGGTTTGGCCAGCAGCCGGTGATCCTGCGCGAGCTTGCGGGCATACTGCTGAAGCTGAGCTTGCGGGAGCAACACGGTCCCTCCCAGATCGCCGGCGGGCTTGTCCTTCCGGAGGGGAAACAGAAGGAAGATCGTGGGCTGGGTCTCCCCGCTTTCCCGGATGATGATCTGGGGGTTGCGGAAGGAAGGCAACGGTGCCTGGAGCAGCAGAACGCTCTCTTCGGTCAGTAGCCACTGCGCGTGGCCGGCCAGCACCTGGCGGTCAATTCCGTACCGGGATCGCCGGAAGGCGGCCAATCCGAAAGCCGCCCCCAATAATCCGCCCGCCAGAAGCGGAATCCATGCCGGGTAGCCAAAACCCGGATTAACCGCCGACCGGGAAAGGAGCGAAGAAAGCAACCCGGCCAATGCAGCGAAGAGAACGGCAAACACGCAGATCAGGAGGATACGCAATTGGACAAACGTGTCCCTCACCCGTACGGTGCCATCGGAGACGCGATGTAACACCGCCGTGCGCGAAAGACCTTTCTTCTCCAACTCCCAAAGTGCTTTCCTCGCGTTCCGGTCGTTTAAAAAGTAAGCCGCCAGGACGCTGTATCCGCTTTTTTGTTTTTCCGTTAGGACATCCGGCAAGTTTTTAAAAACGGACGCGGGGTTCATGGTTTCGCCCTTCTCTGCATGGTCCACAGTATATCCTGCCGGGACGGGGGAGGTCAAAAACCTCAGGCCGTGCCGAGCCGAATCCAACGTTGAGCCGGTTTTCTTTTTTCCATAATTGCCGTAGTTTTTTCCGCGGGCAGGGGATTGGAAAAAAGATTTCAGAAGTGGATTGACGCCGGGCTCGAAGCCGCCGGGGCAAGCGGGGAAATGGAACGGAGCTTTCGGTAAAACGAAATCCCTCTGTTGAGGGATTTCCATACTTTAGGAATTGATCAGGGGCAGCCTGAGGATGAATCGCGCTCCGCCTTCGGGGCGGTTTTCTGCGCGCAGGCTTCCGCCGTGCGCTTCGGCCAGCTTGCGCGCGATCGCCAGACCCAATCCGGTTCCGCCATCGGAGCGTGACCGTGCGGTATCCACCCGGTGGAAACGTTCGAAGATAAGATCCAATTGATCTTCGGGGATTCCCGGCCCGGAGTCTTCCACCGTCAGGAGAATGCTTTGGGCATCGGATGTCAACCCGAGCCGGATTGTTCCGCCGCTGGGAGTATGTCGCAACGCGTTGTCCAGCAAGTTGCCGAGAATCTGTTCGAGCCGCTGTGGATCAGCCTGGATTGAGGGCAAAGCCGGCTCCGGCGCAAGCTCGATCCGCTGCGACTGAGATTCGGCGCGCGGCGTAAACCGGGCTGCCACGCTGTGCAAAAGCTTGGATAGATCGACCTCGGATTTCTCTAGCGCCAATTGGCCGGCGTCCGCGAGTTCCAGCGTGCGCAGATCCTCCACCAGCCGGTCCAAGAGTTCGGCGCTCTCGCGGATCGGCGCGAGATTTTCCCGCGTGAGCGGATATACTCCGTCGGCCAATGCGTCGAGGTTGGCCTGCACAACCGAAAGCGGATTGCGCAGTTCGTGGGCGATATCGGCCGTCATTTCTTTGCGCAGTTGCTCCTGCCGTTCGATTTCCGTCATCATCCCGCGGAAGGAACGGGTCAGGTCCCCGACTTCATCGCCCGAGGGGGAAGGCAGCTGCAGATTGCGTTCGCCGCGGGCAAAGCGCTGCATCGCGCCGGTCAATTGGCGCAACGGGGAAGTAAGGTTTTGGCTTAGCAGAAGCGCAATCGCCAGCCCGACCGCCCCGGCTGTAATCGCCGCCAGCAGCATCGCCCGGTTCACCGCCACCAGTAAGAGTTCTTCCGGCCCGGGAGGCGGCGCTTCCTGGGTCACCAGCTGTCCGACCGTCTGGTTCCCTTCCCGGATGGGGATGGCGACGTCTCCGGAAGAGGGTGCAAATTTCCGTCCGACCATGGCTCCACCGGTGTCGGCGACGACAATGCTTTTTTCATCCACCAGCAACCAATGGGTGTTGTGCATAGCCGCCATCGGTCCGGGGGAGGAGAGCACGCTTTCCACGCCTTCCCAGGAATGATGGCCGTTGTAGTACGCGCCCAGCTCCCGGGCCAGCAACGCGTTGGGCATCATCCCGATCTGCGAGAGGGTGCCGCGCATTTCACGCCCCGCCGTGCGGCCGGTGAAAAACACCACCGCCGCGAGGGTCGTGAGCAGCAGCACGCCAAAGGCGAGCAGAACTTTCATGGACAGACGCACGGTTATTTTTCCTCGAAGCGGTATCCGATTCCGAACACGGTGATGATGTGGGAGGGATTCTTCGGATCCGGTTCAATTTTGGCGCGCAGATTTTTAATGTGCGCATCAATGGTGCGTTCGTATCCCTCGAACGAACTTCCCTGCGCGGCCTCGAGCAGTTGCATGCGTGTGAAAGCCCGTCCCGGCTGGGATGCCAGCGCCGAGAGCAGGTTGAATTCGGTCGGGGTGAGATCAAGCGAGGTGCCGTTTTGGATTACGGTATGGCGGACCAGGTCGATTTCCAGATCCGCGGCGCGGATCACCTCGCGCGGGGCCGAAGCGGTTTGCGCCCGGCGCAGGATCGCCCGCACGCGCGCCACCACTTCGCGCGGGGAAAACGGTTTGGTCACGTAATCATCCGCCCCGAGTTCGAGCCCCACCAGGCGGTCACTTTCCTCCACGCGCGCGGTGAGCATCAGGATCGGGGTCTGCCCCTGGCGCCGGATTTCCCGGGCCACATCCAACCCGTCCATGCCGGGCAGGTTGAGGTCGAGCACGACCAAATCGGGATGCTGGGCGTGGAATATCAGCAGGGCTTCGTCACCGCGATAGGCGGTCAGCACCCGGAATCCGGATTGCTCGAGATACGAGGCCAGCACGCGGACCAGTTGCCGCTCGTCGTCTACGATCAGGATATGCGCTTCCATAACCCTCATTATATTGGAATGCGCCGGCAGACGCGCGGCGGCCGGACGGGGGATCGGCAAGGAGGGGTCGGAACGGATCATGTCGCCAGTATCCAATACACTCCGAAGAACGCCGCAATCGGAAGCGCCATGATGAGCAAGCCGCTCAGCGATGAAAGGACTGCCAATCGCGGCGTGGCTTTGCCCCCGCGGCGAAGGATCCCTATACCCAGCAGCAGCAGGGGCAGGTAGATCACGCTGCTGATCAATCCGGGAACATATCCGCGTGAGATCAACGACAGGCCGGCAAACCCCGCAAAATCCAGCAATCCCCAAACCAAAACGCCCAACCCGATGGGGAGGAATTTTCCCGGTTCGATCCGGTATATGAAATAGGCCAGCGAGAGCGCCAGGATGAAATACGGTTGTTGCAACAGCCAGGCGGTCACGGTGAAGTTCGGGATTATTCCGCGCCGCTCGACCCAGCCGGAAAAATTAAACAACCCCTCTTCCGGAATTTGCAGCGCGAGAAAGACAATTCCCACACCGAGGATCAGGCGATCCAATGTCAGTTTCGCTTTGCCCGGCACTTTGCGCCTTTGATAAAGAGGAAATATCCCGCCCCGATGCGAAACGGCAGGGGCGGGATATCCCAAGGAACAATCGGCGGCTGTTACAGCTTCTTCCCGCAATACGGGCAAGCCACCCAACCCGGTTGGATCGGCATCCCGCACTTTGGGCAGGGCGTGGTCGCCTGCGCCGGCGGCGCGGGGGGCGTGGAGGGTGGGGAGGGTTTCCGAACCAGCATCACCACCAGCGCCACCACCAGAACGACAAAGAGAATGGGAATTAACAGGCGCGAAAGAATTCCCAGCCATCCAAATGCGCCCACGCCCATCATCCCGAAGGGCATCATTCCCCGATTAACCATCATCCTTCCGGGCAGCAGAAAACCTCGGCTGAACAGCGGCAGTCCGATGCAGAAGGCCAGTACGAAAACCGCCAGCCCGAAGATAATCCATTTCCAAACGCTTTTCATTTCGTCAGCTCCTTTTCCGCGACAAAGGCGCCCAGTCCGACGGGCTCCCAAACCTGCGGGGTCGTCCCGTTAACGCTGAGCACTCCGGCCGTCTTCCCGTCGACGGAATAATCGAAAGTGTAGTATCCGTAAAATGCGTACCCGCCTTCATTTAACTTCGCCCCGGCATGCGCTTTATCCAGGTAGGCTTGGGCGGTAAGGCGGGCCTGATCGATTGCGACCGTATTGTCGCCGGTTTGCGCGGAAGTCTTTTGCCCCGGTCCGTATTTCAGGTTCCATTTTACGGACGGTCCATTCTCCCGAAGAACCCCGCCGTTGAAAGGATCGATGAACACTTCCGTTGCTCCGCGACCGGTATCCTTCTCGGTGATCACGGCGTAAAAACCGTTCTGAAATTGCAAAACCTGGGCCAGTTGAAAATTGGAACCCAAACCCGCCGCATACGCCCTGACGGATTGAACGGCTTGGTCCATGGTGATTCTGGTTTCCGAAGCGCCATTGCGCCGTTCCCGCATGCGCTCCCGCATTCCCTGCAGCGGGCCGTTCGCGCCGCCGTTCCTCAGACCGGGAAGAATTCCCGGCTGGGGGAAAACTTCATTTCGACCGGGTGCATTGCCCCGGACGGATTGAACCGCCTGCTGAATTTGGGGGCGGTATGCCTTGATCAGCCGGCTGCCGCCGTACGCCGCCCCAACCCCCAATGCCAGCGCGACGATCGTCACTCCGGCACCGATGATCCATGTACGCATAATTTCCTCCCGGAAATCCGGCGGTCTATTACGCCGCTTTCCAGGGTTGAATGTAACGCGTGGATATGAAGATTTGATGAAGACGTGATGGAATTCTCTTAAGCGCGGAAAAACCGACGGGAATTCCACAGAGAGAAAAACCTGCCGTGATTTGACAATACGGCAATTCATGAATTTTAGATTTCCGAATCGGGGGTAGGAGTTTCCAAGACGGGTAAGGACGAAGCGTCTGGAGGCGCCGACATTCCGCCGCTCGGCTTTGGTTCACCAGCGGGCCTCACGCTGATTTCGTACAGGTAAATACCAGGGCCACCGGAACCTTCCAGGCTTTCCGTAAACCCGTTTGAAGGGTTATCACTTCAGGCGTCGGGCAGCCTTCTTCCTCTTGATACTGGAACCCCGCTTCCTGCAACCCCTTTCGGTAATTCCCCAAAGACCGGATCACAACCGGCAACCGCAGACTGCCCGAGCCCGGCATCGTAGGCTTTCCCTCCCGGGTCGTCTTCAGTAATCCCCTTTTCTGCAACCCGGAAATAAAATCCGGATGCGTTACGGCAATGAGGAGCAACCCATCGCGCGATAAAACCCGGTGACATTCCGCAAGCGCTTTTGTAAAACCGCTGGCGTGGACCTCATTGAATATCATTGAGGCAAGGATGAGGTCGATTTGCCCGTCCGCAAAGGGAAAAGGCTTGGCCACGTCCAGGTATTGATACGCGGCATCTGGAATCCTGAAATGGCGCCGGGCAATTTCGAGCAGTTGTCTGGATTGATCCGTTACGAAGATTTCGGAAGGCACCTGGCCCGGAAACCGGCGAAGTACCAAGGGCAGGAAATAGCCGTTGCCGGCTCCCAATTCCAGGATGGAGCGCTTGTCTATGCCCGGAAGCTTCTCCAAAAGGATGGTATTGAGGACAAGTTCTTTGAACGCACCGCCTTTGGATCCGGTCGTTTCGTGCCATTGTTTCGCAATAGTATCGTAGTAAGCCATTGGTAAGTTTATTTTTTCACCGAACGATTTGCGGATCAGCGCCCGGCTGAAGGAAACCAGGGCGCCTGCGATTATAACTATGATTCGGTATCCAAATAAAAAACATCCCGAGACCGAGTTAACGCCAGAGGGAAAGTGTTGAAAAATGGGAAAATGCTTTTTACGGGAAAATTTAAATTGTCACAATAATTATTCTTGGTAAGTCGCTTTAAAAAAACAAAGGGTTTTCGCATCACGAAAACCCTTTGTTTGCGAAAATCATGAATTCTTCACCGGCAGGGGGAACAATCCGAGGATAGGGTCCTGTTATTTCCATCGGAAATAATCGTTACTGTAAGTATTGGATTGTCCTTCCTCCGCGCGCGCCCGAGAGAAAATCCGCCACGAGGGATTGCAGCCGGGCGTAATGGGAGCCGTTCCAGAAAATTTTTCCGCATTCGGAACAACGGTAGAACTCGTCGAACCGTTCCCGCGTTCCGGGCGGCAGCCGGTCCCAGACGGCCTGCTTTTCGACCGGTTGCAGCAGGCCGTTGCAGCTTAGGCAGCGATGGAAGGGGGCGATCGACGCTCGGAGGTCAAAGCGTTCCACCACCTCGCGCGTCTGTTCCCGAGGCTCGTCCGACCGCACGCAATAGCCGCGGGTGACTGCGGATCGCTTGAGCAGCCCGCGGTCGCGGGTAAGCAGGATGCGCTGCTCGTCGACGGACCGGCGGGCCAGTTCCGCGTCGTCCAAATCGTTGCGATAAACGGCATCCAGACCCAGCAGGCGCAGGTAGGCGGCTAGACGCCCAAGGTGCGTGTCGAGAATGAACCGGGGTACACGCAGCGGTTCGGGGCGCAACCGCAGGAGCGGATGGATATCCAGCGATTCAAAGACGGGATAGACACTGATCGAGTCGCCGTCTTGCACGGTGTATTGGAAATCGACCGACAGACCGTTGACCAGGATTAAATCGACTTCCGGGTGCGGTACGCCGAGCGATTCGATCATGTCTTTGATCGACACTCTTCCGGAAAACGCGTGATCGAAGGTTGTTTGCCGGCGCGCGGGCGGCAGGAAATCGTTAAGTTCGGCATAGAATCGGAAGGAGGCGTGGAACATTGTGGTTAAGACCGGGTCGGTCTCCAGCCGCCTCAACGGCGGAAGGAATCCCAAACCGCAAGCGCAGGCTTCGGTGTGCCATTGCGCGTGCGCAAACCCAGGACCGAGAAAAAACTCAGCGTGTTTACTTTGTCCCCCTGGCCCTGGCTTTGCAGAACCGTCCTGTAGGAATCCATGTTGAAGTCGTCAAGCACGAGGTAGATCCAAAACGCCAGCCGCTTCCCGATCTGATCGTGGATCGAATTCAAATAGAGTACCTGGTCCTGCGGCGTTCCGTGGGCGGGAGGCATATCCACCGATCCGAATCCGCCCTCGGCTACCGCCAAAGGTTTCTTCGTCCGTTCCAACAGCGGAGAATAGTAATCTTCGGGGATGTCGGCGGCGGAGGAAAACGCCACGAACGGATAAGAGGAAATCGCCCAGATGTCCAGATCCGGTTCGAAGGCTTCGATCTCTTCCCATTTCGTGGTTGCACCGCGGCCCGCGCCGGTCACGTCATAGTTGTTTATATCTTCCCACTGAAAGGTGACGAATACTTGCGTATCGGGGGATTCCGCTTTTATTTTTTGGTAGGTCTCGCGGTACAAGCTCAGGAAATTCGGAAAGTCATGCGGGAATGCGTCGGCATAGGTATTGATCTCCGACGCCAGGCCCAGATATCTCGGATGAAAATCCTTTGCGATCCGGA
>Ga0187886_1003602_pt1 | contig 11532 bp, 9 predicted proteins | sample June2016WEW_20_1_FD_133001 | JGI IMG/M metagenome (GOLD analysis project Ga0187886, IMG submission 133001) | Peatland microbial communities from SPRUCE experiment site at the Marcell Experimental Forest, Minnesota, USA - June2016WEW_20_150 | ecosystem: Environmental > Terrestrial > Soil >...
ATCGCACCGGCACGGCCGTCTCGCAGAGCCCGGAGGAACAAATGATGGTACACGGTTCGGTTGAGGCGTTTTCACAAAGCCGCTCGCGCACCTGCAAACACGCCGCGCAAGCGTGGCTTTTTTGCGCCATCAAGGCGCAAAACGGATTTTCATTCCGCCGGCCATGATACGGCAGTTGCCATGTTTCAACCGGCTGCAACGACACCGGCAATCCGGTCATGTCGCCGAAGGCACGCTCGTAATCCTGGTAGATTTTTGAACCGAGGAGCGCCTCGATCAACGCATGGTTGCCGTTGCCGTTACCATTGCCATTCGGGGCGGCAACAGGGGTTTTGTCTTTGGAAACAAATCTGTTTGTTGTTAGAACGGAGCCTGTGATTGCCGGTCGGAGTCGTGGTGCAGTAATAACATCTTGGCGCAAAGGAAGTTGAGCGGAATGGTCGCCCAAGTCTTGCTTAGCAAATATTGTCTGCACGACAGCAATTTAACCGAAGAACATCATTCTTGCAATTATTTTCCATCCGGTTGCATACGTTGGAAAACCACCAGATAGATAGGGAAATTCGGTGGCGATGCATGATTCCATCCCGGTCACCATCGTATTTTAACATTTCAGATTTTGCGTGTTCGTTTTAGGGTTTGCGCGTCCGCGCCGGACAAATGTGAAAACATTGCAGAAATATCTGACGTATCAGGTGATCGCTTCATTGTTGTTGACCGTGGCGGTATTCACCTTTGTGTTGTTACTCGGCAACGTGCTCCAGGAAATCCTCAAGTTGATTGTCAACGGTCAGGTGCGCCCCAGCACAGCGTTCAAAGCAATCGGCTTGTTAATTCCATTCGTCTGGGTATATGCGCTGCCAATGGGTTTGCTCACCGCGACACTGCTGGTGTTCGGTCGTTTCAGCGCCGACCAGGAACTTACCGCTGTGCGCGCCAGCGGCATCAGTTTGCTGTCACTCATCACGCCCATTTTGCTCCTGAGTTTGCTTTGCTGCTGCGTGAGCGCCTGGATCAACATGGACATTGGCCCCCATTGTCGCGTCGCTTACAAGAAGCTTCTCTCCCGCGCGCGTTCTGAATTGATGAACGTCCGATTGCCTGAAGGCCGGTTCATCCGCGATTTTCCGGGTTATATTTTTTACGTGGAAAAAAATCACGACGGCAATTTGCAGGGCGTGATGATCTTCAAACTCGAAAATGGGACAAACGTGGAAACAACCTTGCGCGCGCCGCGTGGCCAGTTCGAGACGGACGCAAAAAACAAACAACTCGTTTTGCATTTGTTCGACGCCCGCAGTGTAACGTTGAATGGATCACATGTGGGAATCACCTCATTCCCGATGTTGACGTTGAACTTTGACCTGAACGCGGCTACAAACCGGGTTTTAAAACCCAAAATCAGCGACATGACGTTCTGGCAATTGCAGGATGAACTGCGCGACTTGGAACAGCGATTCAGCCTGCCGCCTGCCGCTTCTGCATCGCCGTCGGAATTACAAGCGCAACTTCGCGAGGTCGCGAAGCAACAAACCGATTTGACCGAGCCGATTCATGTGGAAATGCACCGGCAAATCGCGTTTTCCTTTGCATGTTTCGGATTTACGCTCATTGGCATTCCGCTGGGCATTCGCGTGCATCGGCGCGAGACGAACGTTGGCGTTGCCATGGCCCTCGTGCTGGTGCTGATTTACTACAGCTTCGTAATTCTTGGCGAATCATTGTCCGCGCGTCCGGAATTTGCGCCGCACTTGATTTTCTGGGTGCCGAATTTCATTTTTCAGGCCGTCGGCGCGGTGCTGCTTTGGCGCGCAAATCGCGGGATTTAGCGTTTCAACCGCCGATACACTTTGCCAATCGCCGCTTGGTCAACGGGTTTGACAATCAGTTCATCTATGTTCACATGCGGTGGGCGGCTGGCGACCCAGACCAAAATTTCCGCAATGTCTTCAGCGGTCAACGGGTTTGTACCTTCATAAACCTTTTTCGCGCTCGCCGCGTCGCCTTTGAAACGCACGAGTGAAAATCCCGTTTTTGCCAGACCAGGATCCACCGTGCCGACGCGAATACCTGTGCCGAGCAATTCCAACCGCAGCGCGCCGGTGATTTGCAGTTCGCCCGCTTTCGCCGCGCAATATACCGCACCGCCTTCGTAAGCCGTGTGGCCGGCGACCGAGCCGATGTTGATAATGCTAGCGCCCGCGTTGCGCGGCATGAGCGGCAACGCCGCGCGCGTCACGCGCAACAGGCCGAGGACGTTTGTCTGGATCATCGCTTCCCAATCCGCGTCCTTGCCTTCGGCAATTGTGTCCACGCCGTGCGCGCCGCCGGCGTTGTTGATCAAAACATGCAGACCTCCGGTTTCTGACTTCCGGCTTCCAATTTTCTCTCGCGCCCATGCAATGAATGATTCAACGCTCGAAGTTTTTGATACGTCCAGTTCGTGAAAATGCGCTGCTGCTGCGCCGGCCTTGAGCGATTCTGCCGCTGTTATTTTCAGACGGTCAACGCGCCGCGCGCCCAGCAGTAGTTTTGCGCCCGTGACGCCAAACGCCTGCGCTGCTGCTGCGCCAAATCCACTCGATGCGCCGGTGATCAAAACCAATTTATTTTCCAGCGGTGATTTCATATAGAATGAGTTTGTCAAAATATGAATTGGCTTGCCATCCGTAGCTCGGAGCGTATTGCACTTGGCTGGTGTCGGCCCGCCTTCGCACTTCGTGCTCCGGCGCGGCAGCCCCGAAAGCTTTCGGGGCTGGTGGAGCCGAGGGGATTCGAACCCCTGACCTGCTGATTGCGAACCAGCCGCTCTACCAACTGAGCTACGACCCCAGCCTTGCCGTTCGTGCGACAACAGCTTTTGCACAAAAACGCGCGCCGCGCAATTGTTAAGTGAATCCAACTTGGCTGTAGCGGCGGTCTGTGACCGCCGCAATATCCGAATTGCCAACGTCGGCGCTCACAGAGCGCCGCTACAATGCAATTAAGAACTTCATTCTGCGCGACAGAAGTCGGTGTTGGCAATCGCCGCCACGTCTGTTACCTTGCGCGCGCATGTCCGACGCAGCTGCGGCAGCGCAAACGCCCTCGAAGGCGCAGGTTTTTCTCCGCCGGTTAATCACCTCGGTGATTCTCTGGACGGTGATCATCACCGCTTTGTTTTCCGGCAACGCGTTGATTTCCAATGGCGTATTCATTCTCATCATTGTCTTTCTCGCGCTGGCCGGCCTCGCGGAATTTTATGGACTCGCCGAAAAATGCGGCCTTGTTTGCTTCAAGTGGTGCGGTCTGCTCGGCGGCGTGCTGCTGATGGTTGGGACATTTTTGAATTTAACCGGTCATCTTGGCACTTCGGGTTCCCCGGCGCGCGTCAACGATTTTGAAACGGGCTTTCTTATCTTGTTCGTGCTCGGTTTGTGTCTGCGACAATTATTGTCAAAGTCCAACGCGGTGGGAATCGTGGCCATTGCGACGACACTCTTCGGTCTCATGTATGTGCCGTGGCTGTTGAACTTCATTCAAAAAATCAATTTTTTCCCAGGCGTGGATGGCAAATTTTTTCTGCTCTACTTCGTGCTGGTCACAAAGTTCAGCGACACCGGCGCGTATGCCGTCGGCTCGCTCATCGGCAGGCACAAGATGATGCCGCGCATCAGCCCCGGCAAAACCTGGGAGGGCTTTGGCGGCGCGATTTTATTTTCGACGGCGTCGAGCGCCCTGTTTGCAGGTTTTTTTGGAGATAAAATGGCGGACATGAACTGGTTCCACGCCGTTCTGCTCGGCGTTTTGTTCGGTATGACTGCCGTCGTCGGCGATTTGATTGAGTCGTTGTTCAAACGCGGGGCCGGCGTGAAAGACTCCGGCAGTTTTTTCCCCGGCATCGGCGGCATTCTCGATTTGCTCGACAGTCTTTTGTTCAACGCGCCCATCATGTATCTCTATTTACGGCATATACTGGTTCCATGAAAAACGTCGTTCTCCTTGGCAGCACCGGTTCCATCGGCACCAGCACCGTCAAAGTCGCCGGGGATTTGCCGGATCGGATCCGGCTGGTTGGCCTGGCTGCGGGCAATAACGCTAAGTTGCTTCTTGAGCAAACCCGCAAACACCGGCCCGAGGCAATTTGCATCGGTAATCCGGAAAAAGCCCGCAAACTGGGAAAATTCTTCGGCGCAACCACGCAGGTTTATTCAGGCGACGAAGGTTTGATCAAACTCGCCACGTTGCCGTCGGCGGACATTGTGTTGATTGCGATTGTTGGCACGGCGGGACTAAAACCCGCGCTCGCCGCGATTCGCGCCGGCAAGGACATCGCCGTCGCGTCCAAGGAAATCCTGGTCATGGCCGGCGAAATCGTCATGGAAGAAGCGCGCAAACACGGCGTCCGCGTTCTCGCCGTGGACAGCGAACATTCGGCGATTTTCCAATGTCTCGATGGAAAGCCCCGAGTTCAGTCCGCAAACTTTGGTTGACCGCTTCCGGCGGGCCGTTTCGCGACAAAAAAATCTGGCCGAAGGAAAAATTCTCGGAAATCACGGTAGAGTGCGCGCTCAAACATCCGTCGTGGGTCATGGGCCGCAAAATTACAATTGATTCGGCCACGCTGTTCAATAAAGGACTGGAGATGATCGAAGCGCGGTGGTTGTTCAATATTGGCATGGAACGCGTCGGCGTGCTGGTGCATCCGCAGAGCATCGTTCATTCAATGGTCGAGTTTGTGGACGGCTCAATGCTCGCGCAGTTGTCCACGCCGGACATGTGTTTGCCGATTCAATACGCATTAACGTATCCCGATCGCGCGCCGAGCGGACGCGTGCAAACCGATTTCACCAGACTCGGCAGCCTCACGTTTGAAGAACCTGACGTGGAACGCTTTCCGGCGCTGAATCTTGCGCGCAGGGCAGGGGAGATGGGCGGCACGCTGCCGGCGGTATTGAACGCGGCCAACGAAGTCGCGGTCAAAGCGTTCGTAGATCGCAAAATCAATTTCCCGCAAATCGCGGAAACAGTGCGGCGCACCATGGAACGGCACAAAGTCGTTCTGCATCCGACACTCGAACAAATTTTGGAAGCCGACGCTTGGGCGCGGCACGAAGCCACAATTTAATTTTTACTATTACATTCTTAAAAGCTGGTTTTTGCATGACCATTTTAAACATCATTTACGTGATTGCCGCCGTGTTGGCGTTGTTTGGCGCGGCCATTTTTGTCCATGAGTTTGGCCATTTTTGGGTCGCGCGCCGGCTGGGAATGAAAGTGGACGAATTTGCCGTCGGGTTTGGCCCAAAAATTTGCAGTCGGAAGCGCAACGGCGTCGAATATTCGCTGCGTTGGATTCCCGCCGGCGGTTTTGTGAAGCTGCCGCAAATGATTACCTCCGAAGCGCTGGAAGGTCAGTCCACCGAAAAGGTCCCGCCTGCGCCTCCGTTGCGCAAAATACTTGTTGCTTTTGCCGGACCGTTCATGAACGTCGTGTTCGCCTTCGCCATTGCCACGGTGATTTATTTTGTCGGATTGCCCATATTGGTAAACCCGTCGGTGATTGGCGAAGTCAATCCGAATTCGCCGGAAGGAAAACTTGGGATCACGGAAGGCGACCGTATCGTGATAGTCAACGGGCATGCGGTGGAATCCTGGCAGGATGTTGTATTCGAGACGATGACGGCCAAGACCAATGTCTTTCCCGTAGTCATCAAACGGAGTGGTGAACAGAAAACCTACTATCTGACGGCCAAGGCGAACCCCGCGGGTGGCAAGTGGCTGGATCTCGATCCACGTGAGCATCCAGTCGTCGGTGCCGTCGAAAGTGGCATGCCCGCAGCGGCGGCTGGTTTGATGAGTGGCGATAAAATCCTGTCGGTAAATGGAATCCCGGTCCCCAGCAGAGACCGGATGATCGAGGTCATTTCCAAATCCGAAGGCAAACCGTGTATAATCGTGTTCAACCGTCAGAATGAAAAAAGGAGCACGACCGTAACGCCGCAATACGACCCGGTCAACGAGCGTGCCCGCATCGGCGTCGTTTTCAGTGAAGGTGTCTACGAGGTGAAAAAGCCCGGTCCTTTGCCGTGGGTCCAGATTCAGGAAGTCACAAAACAAACCTTCGGAGTTATCTCGGCCCTCATTCATACGCGGCAGACAGGCGTGAAAGCGAGCGATTTGAGCGGCCCATTGGGCATCCTTTCGATTCTTGCCGTGTATGTGAACGCGGACTATCGCCTCGCCTTGAGTTTTCTTGTGTTGCTCAACATCAACCTTGCAATTATCAATTTGCTGCCGGTTCCCGTGCTCGACGGCGGCCACATTTTGATGGCAATCATCGAAAAAATCCGCCGCCGGCCTTTGGACATCAGGTTCGTCGAATACACCACGACCTGCTTCGCGGTGCTCGTGATTTCGTTCATGCTCTATGTCTCGTTCTTTGACATCAAACGGATTCCACTGTTCCGAGCGATGTTCAATAACAACGTGCAAATCGAACAAACAACCCAGCCACCCGCAGAAACTGTACCGGTGCCGGCCAGATAATTTCATGCGCTACTGCGAATCACCATTTTTTCATCAGCGGCGGAAGAGCCGCGAAATTGTCATCGGCGATCCGGCGCGCGGCGGCATCGTCATTGGTGGCGACCATCCGGTCGTCATACAGTCCATGATTACATGCGACACGATGGACACCGCCGGGTGCGTGAAACAAACGCTCGACCTCGTCGCCGTCGGCTGCCAGATCGTCCGCATCACCGCGCCGACAGTCAAAGACGCGGCGAATCTCAAAAACATTGTCGCCGGGCTTCGCAAGCGCGGCTGCAACGTGCCTATCGTCGCCGACATCCATTTCAAACCGGAGGCGGCGATGGAAGCGGTGAAATGGGTCGAAGTCGTGCGTGTCAATCCGGGCAACTACGCCGATTCCAAGAAATTTGCCGGCAAGGAATACACCGATGGGCAATACGCCGCCGAATTAAAGCGCATTGAGGAAAAATTCACGCCTCTGGTCATCGAGTGCAAACGCCTGAAGCGCGCGTTGCGCATCGGCACGAACCACGGCTCGCTTTCCGACCGCATCATGAACCGTTACGGTGATACGCCGCTTGGCATGGTCGAGAGCGCGTTGGAATTCGCCCGCATCTGCCGCATGCACGATTTCCACAACTTCAAATTCTCGATGAAAGCGAGCAATCCCAAGGTGATGATCGAATGTTATCGGCTGCTCGTCGCGCGGCTGGAACAGGAAGGGCCGGACTGGAATTATCCGATCCACCTGGGTGTGACCGAGGCGGGCGGGGGCGAGGACGGCCGCATCAAATCCGCCATCGGCATCGGCTCGTTGCTGTGCGACGGGTTGGGCGACACGATCCGAGTTTCACTCACGGAAGATTCGCCGCGCGAAGTCGAGGTCTGCCGCGATTTGCTGGCGCAAATTCCCAAACTGTCGAATTCCGAATTCCGAATTCCGAATTCGGAATTTCCGTTCGACCCCTTCCACTTCGAGCGTCGCAAAACGCCGGGAATTTCTCCAAGCGAAAATTTCAAGTGCGGCGGCGAACAGCTCATCCGCGTCGTCGTCACTCGCGCCACGTGGGACAAGGTTACTCCGAAGATTCGCCTGAGGGACGACGTGAAACCGGAGGCAGTCTATGAAGACTTGAATGTTGCGGAACTCGACCCAACAAAGGATTTCAACATTAACAGTGACACGCAACTCGTGACTGTAAAAGATGGTGTGAATTTACCCGCGATTACTGCATTCCGTCTGCTCGTGGCGAAATTGAAGAGACTTGGTCGCAACAATCCGATTCTACTCAAGGATTGTTTATGTGGCACAGGCTTCCAGCCTGTGAATGAAAGGGCGAACACAGACCAGAGGTCTGTGCCACTGGAACCCAAAATCGTCTTGCTGCGCGCGTCCGTTGTAATCGGTTCGCTGCTGGCGGACGGCATTGGCGATGCGATTTTGATTCGCGGGGAGTCCGACAGCGGACAATCGCTGCGGCTGGCTTACAATATTTTGCAGGCAGCGGGCTGCCGTTCGTTCAAGACCGATTACGTGGTGTGCCCGTCGTGCGGGCGGACGCTGTTCAACTTGCAGACCGTGATGGCTCGCATCAAGGCTCGGACGGAGCATCTCAAGGGTGTTAAAATCGCCATCATGGGCTGCATCGTGAACGGCCCGGGTGAAATGGCAGATGCCGACTTCGGATACGTTGGCGGCGCGCCCGGCAAGATCAACCTTTACGTCGGCAAGCAGGCGATCAAGTTCAACATCCCCGAAGCCGAAGCTGTGGAACGACTCGTTGACCTTATCAAGGAACATAACAAGTGGGTCGAGCCGGAAGCTAAAGTTGAAACTTTAAAATAGTGAAATTATAGCAATTTCGGCAGCCAAAACGCTTGCCCCGATGCGCCTGCTTTCATAAAGTGAACACCCATTTTTCAATTTATGCACTTGAACGAAATTCTGGCACAGGCGGCATCGCCGCAATCCGGACAACCACAACAGCCAACAGGCTTCCAAGCTCTCTTTGGCAGCCCCCTTATCTTGTTGGTTTTGATGGGGGTAATGATGTATTTCCTCCTGTTTCGGCCACAACAGCAGCAGCGCGCCCGGCACGCGGCATTGCTCAAAAACCTCAAATCGGGCGACAAGGTGGTCACAGCCGGCGGCATCGTCGGCATTGTCATCACCGTGAAGGACAAGACTGTTTCACTCCGGTCGGCTGACGCCAAAATGGAAATCACCAAGTCTTCAGTGGTGGAAATTATTGAATCCGGCGGCACGACTGAATCGTAGGCTGACAATGAAAAAAAACGATTTCTGGAAATTCGTCTTTGTTGTCTTCATCATTTGCTGGTCGCTTTATCAGACTTACCCGCCGACGTCGCGCGATCTGGTGCAGCAATTTTCATCGCGCGCGGTCAAGCGGGACGCCGCGTTCAAGGACATTTTGCAACGGCTTGAACCGTTGCAAAAGGCGCGCCCCGACCGTGAGTTCGCCAATTTACAGGGAGCCATCGGCACGAATGACATTCGGCCCTACTTTCCGTTCGTCAACGCGGAGAACGAGTTGTATCCAACGACGTTCATTTTGAACCAGCTTCAGCGCGATGCATCCGGACGCATCAAACTTGGTCTCGATTTGCAGGGCGGCACGTCCTTTCTCGTCGAGATGGAAACGAACAAGCTGTCCAATCCGTCGGATGCGGGCGGGGCGCTTTCGCAGGCGGTTGAGGTGTTGCGCAAACGCATTGACCGTTTTGGCGTGGCCGAGCCGGTCATTCAACCGGCGGGCGGTAATCGCATTTTGATTCAGTTGCCCGGCCTGTCCGAGGCCGACAAGGAAAGCGCCAAGGAACAAATCCAAAAAGCCGCGTATCTTGAATTCCGGATGGTGAAGGATGACAGCGATGAAATCATCAATAACAATGAACCGATTCCGCCGGGTTATGAACTGCTCAAGCACGTGGAACTGCAACCAAATGGTCCGCCGAGAATTGAGCAGGTCATCGTAAAGAAAAAGCCGGAGAATGGCCTGGCCGGCGACATCATAAAAAGTGCGATGGTGGTGCGCGGCAATTTGGGGGAACCGCAAATTGATTTCACGCTCAATGACAACGGCGCAAAAAGGTTTGCCGACGTCACCCGCAACAACGTTAACCACCGGCTGGCCATCGTTTTGGACGGCCAGTTGTATTCAGCGCCAAATATCCAGAGTCCGATTGAAACCGGCAACGGTCAGATCACGGGACGCTATACCATCCAAGCAGCGCTGGAATTGGCGAACGTCCTCCAAAATCCGCTGCGCGCCCCGTTGATTCCTGTCTATTCCAGCGACGTTGACCCAACTCTCGGCAGAGACTCAATTCGCAGCGGTGTTCGCGCGTCCATCGCCGGCGTTGTTTTGGTTTCCGCGTTCATGCTGTGCTATTACTTGCTCGCGGGCGTTGTGGCAAACATCGCGCTGGTCACGAACATCATCATTTTGCTCGGCGTCATGTGTTCCATCGGCACGACGCTCACCTTGCCGGGCATCGCGGGCGTGGTGCTCACCGTCGGCATGGCGGTGGACGCGAACGTGCTGATTTACGAACGCATCCGCGAGGAATTGGCCAAGGGCAAATCCCTGCGGGGCGCAATCGCCGCCGGTTACGCCCGGGCGTTCGGCACGATTTTCGATTCACACGTCACCACGCTCATTGCCTCGGTCATCCTGATTTTCATGGGCACCGGTGAAGTCAAAGGTTTCGGCGTGACACTGACCATTGGTGTGGCGGCAAGTTTGTTCACCGCGCTCGTGGTGACGCGGCTGATTTTCAACTGGCTGCTCGACCACGATTGGATCAAATCGCTCCGGATGTTCCATCTCATTCGCGCCACCAAGCTCGATTTCATGAAACTGGCTAGGCCCGCATTCGTTTTGTCATGGGTGATTATTCTCGTCGGCTTGATCTACGGCTATCATCGCGGTTCAAAGGTGTTCGGAGTGGACTTTATGGGCGGTGACAGCACGACATTCAGTTTCCAGCAACGAGTTGACGTGGAACAGATCCGCGCCGTGCTCGTGCAAACCGGTGAAAAGGATTCGCAAATCCAATATCAAAAGGACGTGGCCGGCGGCACTGAAACGCTCCGCGTGACAACCTTACCCGGCTCCGCCGAAAAAGTCCAACAGGCGCTCGCCGACAAATTTCCGCAGGCGAACTTCAAAGTCGGCAGCCAGCAGCGCGTCGGCGCGGTTGTTGGCAGGGAGATTCTGCAATCGGCCATTGTTGCCTGTTTGCTGTCGCTCTTCGGCATTTTGGTTTATGTCGCGTTCCGTTACGAATTTTCGTTCGCTGTCGGCGCGGTCGTCGCGGTCATTCACGACGTGTTTATGACCATTGGCTGTTACTGCATTGCCAACGGCGTTTCGGGCCGCGAATTCAACGCTACAGTCGTTGCGGCGGTTCTGACCATCATCGGCTTCTCCACCAATGACACCATCGTGATTTTTGACCGCATCCGCGAAGACCTGAAACTCGGCGTGCGCGGCTCGTTCAAGGAAATCATCAATCAAGCGGTGAATCAGACCTTGAGCCGAACGCTGATCACCAGCGGCACGGTGTTTTTGGCCACGATGTCGCTCTATCTTTTCGGCGGCGGCGTCATCAACGACTTCGCGTTTACATTCCTCATCGGCATCATCACCGGCACATATTCGAGCATCTACATCGCCAGCGCGTTCGTGTGGTGGTGGCACAAAGGCGAACGCCCGAATATTGGCGCGTCGCAAGTGACGATGCAAAACGTGGCGCCGGCGAAGATCTGATGACTCAAAACCATGCCCGGTTTCATTGAAATCACCCCGTGGCATTGGGCTGGCTTCATTCTTTGTGTCCTGTTTTTTCTTGCGCTCGACCTGGGCGCATTTCATCGCCGCGCGCGCGTCATCAAATTTGGCGAAGCGCTTGCCTGGAGCGCGTTGTGGTTCGTGCTGGCCATGCTTTTTGCCGGGGCAATGGCGCATTGGCGCGGTCGCGAGGAAGCGACTGAAT
>Ga0187886_1003603_pt1 | contig 11528 bp, 12 predicted proteins | sample June2016WEW_20_1_FD_133001 | JGI IMG/M metagenome (GOLD analysis project Ga0187886, IMG submission 133001) | Peatland microbial communities from SPRUCE experiment site at the Marcell Experimental Forest, Minnesota, USA - June2016WEW_20_150 | ecosystem: Environmental > Terrestrial > Soil >...
ATCTACTTGCTCGCGGCCAAGGAGCTGGGGGTTTCGCCGGCGGAGTGCGTGGTGGTCGAGGACTCGAACAACGGAGTCGAGGCCGCCGCCGGCGCCGGGATGCAGTGCGTCGTGACCGTGAGTGGCTACACCCGAGAGGAAGACTTCTCCCAAGCTGCTATTGTGCTCTCCTGCCTCGGCGACCCCGGCGGAGAAGTCTCGGAGGTCCTCGAGAACCGTTCCGCCGCCCGGCCCGCGGCCTGGTTCCGATTGGCGGATCTTGAGGCGGTGCTGGCTGGTTGAGCCCCCACGCTTCCCGAGCGCCCGCACCGCGGGGCGAAGTCTGACAATATGCGCGCTGGCAGGGTCACCGACAGGCCCCCGGGGCTCGTTGCCCCGAACGGATGGGCTCCCAACCGTCGAAGAAGCTGTACTGTCGAATTGTCAGAGAGGTTTGGTGGACCTGGTGAGATTCGCGCCTCACGACCTCTTCCATGCCATGGACGGGTATGGAAGGGACATGCAGACAATCTTGTGATTCCGGAACGTTTATAGGCCGCTCCGGTCTTCCGCTTTGCGGGAGTTCTGCGGGATCGGGCGGCTCGTGACCCGTTCTGCGGGAATTGTGCGGGAGGAAAACCAACGGCTCGACGGGGTTGACTCACCTCCCGCGGCGATCCCGATACACTCCCAGGTGTATACTGGATCGAGGGTGGTCGACTCTTCGGTTGTGGTGTGGGCCGTTCACCCGAGGAAATCATCGAACGGATTTTGAGCTGACGATGCTCCAGAATGCGGCCAAGTACTCGCGAACAACAATGTGAACAAGTGGAACGGTACTATGAGTTTACTCAGACTCTTCGGGTTAGGCGGTCCTACCTCCAAGAATCACAGCGAGCTACTCCATTTGACCGGTAAGCTGGTTGAGGCCGCCCAGTCCGGCAATTCAACGCGGGCTGCATCCATCGCGAGTAAGATGCGCAGGTCATACACGCGATTGTATGACTTGGGGCCGGACGCCAAGACAACGGATACCCAAGCATCAGTGCGCTCGTTGTTGGCCGACTTCTTGTCGTTTTACGAAGACTGCGTGCGTCGTCTAGATTCCCCTATCCCCCAGCTCGCTCAGATGCAGGTGCTAATGCTGACGTTTGCAGGCTTCATGATCAGCGACGCCGATCGGTATCCTGAGGTCGCCGCAGTGTGGAAGCGAGCCAAACACAGAGCTCGGGCATGACCGCGCACAAGTACGGCCTGGCAAGGCGCGGCGGCGGACCGCATGCCGCTGGCGCTGAGCTGCGTTTCGTTGGGCTGCGGTCTTATTGCGATGAAGCAATAGACTATTGGGACTCCTGCTTGAAGCCAGAGCACGGTCAAGAGGAGGGTGCCGAGAGCCAAGAGGATGGAGGTTCCCGGGACTCCCAGTGCAGATCCTACACCGTGGGGGTCGAAGAGCAATCTGGTGGAAACCTAGTATTCAATGCGCTTTGTGCTCGAAGCCGCTGCGGCCGTTTCCGTTTCCGAGCGGCATGTATGCGGGAACGGTAACCGATCTTCTGAAGATGCCCAAGATCGAGGCCGACAACCTACCGGGCGCGGAATTCGCGTACAGGGCCGCAGCAAAAGCGAACTGCGGTCTCCAATTGAACTGGGAGGCTCTGCCGACAGCGGTCGCGTCGCGTTGATGTACGATTGATCATGATCGGGATATCTAGGTCTTCAGTGTGAGGCCACCCGGCAAGTACCCGGCGAAGCATCAGAAGCGTGTGGATGCCGAGCGGCATTTGCGACTTTACAGAAGTCGGCGTGGAAAGAGAAGACAGGTCGGGAGGGAGCCATGAAGCGACTCAGGTGCAAGAGATGTGGTGGGTACGCAGAGCAGATGGACGTCGGTCCTGGGGTTAGCCTTGATCGGCGCGAGATAGATGGCGTTCTTTCGTTTCTGGAGGAGATGGGGGTGGAGCCCACGCAGAACGTGATCTGCAACAACTGCGGGAGCACCGATTTTGAGAAGGTGGACTCCTAGCGTGCTGCGGCAGAGATTCCGCATGGCCCTCCAGGCTCGCACATTCGCCCGCAAGACCACGGCGAAGGCGAGCCTTGGCGAGGCCTGGGGTAGACACCGGGGGATCTGCCCGGCGTGAGTCCAGCCGACGTTGCTGAAAGCGAGGATACTCGCTTCGGGGCGAGAAAGGAATCGACGTAATGCTGTGGTGGGCAATCCGAAAACTCAAGTCGTCGGATCCGCAGAGGCGATTGCTCGCGTTGGCTGATCTGGCCCAGTACAAACGGCTGGAAGCCGTGGGGGCGTTGTGCCGATCCGCACAGGAGGACTCCGACGCTCATGTACGCAACGAGGCCGAACGTCTGCTCAGCGCCAAGACGACAGAGGAGCTTGCTGAGATCTTCGGCAAGAAGATCGATCAGGGAGTCGTGTCGAAAACCGACCTCTCTCTTGTGTTGTCGCTGACGCGGTCTCTCCCAACCGATGGCGGCCGCAAGTATGCGGTTCACTGCCTGATCGATCTCTATTCAGTCTGGAATTCCGAGAACCTCTTTGGCTTCTTGTGTGATGCGGCAAAACAGAACAGGACGGTTGATCCTGCTTTCGTTGACCACATGGTCTCGTTTGTTCAGGAACGGTCAAGAGCCGACGATGATTTTTCCGCCGCTGACAACGTTGTGCTCGCACTTGGGCTGTTGGGCGCAAAGGTAGCCGCTCCGCTTTGTTCCATATTGCCTCAGGCCGGTCGGTGGACGGCACCATGTATCGCGTTGGCACTCGGATTCATTGGTGATCCAGCCGCAGTGCCCGTGCTGCTGTGCGAGGCAATGCATCGCAGGGACAAGTGGTCGCTCCATCGCTTCCAGCACATAGTGCTCATTGCGCTCGCGAGGTTGGGGGATTCGACAGCGATCCAGAAACTCGGTGAATTCTGGGCCTCTGTTCCCGAATGTTCTAGGCTGAGGAATCATCCTCAGATTGGCCCGATTCTCGATGGTGAACTGAAGTGGGAAGAGGGCGCCTGGAACCTGTTTCGCAATAGTGACAATCAACTGTTGTCCCCAGAGGACGACCTTGTCTGCCTGGTTGCGCGATTCGGCCTTCTGAAGTAGGCCCGAGCGCCCTCGGCAGTCTGCGATCGCGAGTTGTCTGGAGGGAGGAGTTGCCTATGAATCTGCTACATGCCTTCTGGAGGAAAGCGCGTGTCCGCTGCGCCTCGTGCTCCAAGAGTTTGCGGCCGTTTCAGGTCCCGAGCGGTATGTATGCGACAACGGTGTCTGATCTGCTGAAGATGCCCAAGATCGAGCCTGATAATGGGTTCAAGTGCGAGGGGTGCGGTGGGGTCATTTGTCCGGTGTGCTCCGGGAAGAAGGCCTCGGCTATTGGAATCCGCGAGTTTGTGTGTACCGAATGCGGACACAGGCCACTGAGAACCATCTATCGCAGATGAGTGATCGGGGCAGCGGGAGACACTGTGCCGAGTTCGGCTCAACGCGGACGGCATTCCGAGTTCAGGCGGTCTGGCCTGCGCAGTTGTGGCAATTCGCGTCATTCTGGCCCCAAGCGGCTGATGGCAAAAGGTGGGAGCGCCCCCCGGAGCGCCGAAGGCGCGGAGTGGCGTTCTGGGCGGCTCGGGCCGCCCGGAACCGGGGTCGCTCCCACCTTTTGCCCTCAGCCGGCGGATGACCCAGGCTCGCCCCAGAAATCCCTCCAGATTGCAATGTTTGTCTGGCCCTTCCCCGGAAGTTCAGGCGAGGCGCATAGCCGTCTGGGATCGCGGCCTGCCCCCGTTGTTGGCGTAGAGCCCAAGGATGGATCCGCTTTGGTGCAGCAGCACTGCCGATAATCACCGCATCCGCGCCTCAGGGATGGCACTTCTTGCAGGGCGTAAAATCCTTTTCGTGGTGGCAAGTATCGTAGCACCATTGCACGCCCACCTTGGACAGGTCAATCGACCCCTTTGCCGACAAAGGATCAAGCGGATGCGCCGTGTGGCAGTGCCTGCATTCGGGAATGTCTTCCTCCTTATTCGAATCGTGCGGCACGTATCGATGGGGACTGGTCTTTTCCCCGCTGGGCGCCACGTACTTGGCGGAAGCTTCGATGATTTTGTTGAAGGGGCCGTGGCAGCGAAGGCACTCGTTCTCCGCCGCGCTCAGAATCCAGGCGCAAGCCAAAATGCCAATGCCGATGAAATACAATCGAATCCGCATGCTCTACCTTGCCTGAGAGAGTGTTTGCGCCCCGCCCGATGCGGCCGAGACGTCCGCGCTCCGGGCCAAGATCGAGATGATACTGTAGCTTAGCACCTGTTACACTTCAAGGCTGCGAGTACTCAAGGTGTGCCGGTATCGGTGACGGCTGCCCGCACAACTGCCGCAGTCGGCCCGGTTGGCCCTGCTTGCATCTGATGGCGGGACGGAGATAGGCAATCCGTTTGGATCTGCGGCGGCATTCTCATGAATTCAGAAAAGGAGCGAATCGTGTCCATCAAGGATGGGTTGGTGAATCGTCGCGGTTTTCTTGGAGGCTCGGCGGCTTCTGGCGTGGCCGCGGCTGTCGGCGGATTGATGCCCGAACCGGCAAAGGCGGAGGGCGTTCCCGCCAAATGGAATAAGGAAGTTGATGTCGTAATCGTGGGAACGGGGCATGCCGGACTCGCGGCTGCCATCACCGCGGCGGATGCCGGCGCCAAGGTTGTCATCCTCGAAAAGATGAAAAAGGAGTTGGAGGGAGGCAACAGCAAAGTCTCCGGCAACATGTGGTGGACGCCCACGGACCTGCCGCAGGCTATCCAGTACATCGAGGCCCTGAGCTACGGTCTCACCGGCAAGGAGTGCATCCAGGCCCTCGCCGAGGAGATGATGAAGCTGAACGATTGGCTCGAGAAGCTGGACATCAAGAAGACTCCGCTCGGCATCTTCCAGCCCGAGCACCCCGAACTCCCCGGCGCCGCCTGCGTGCGCACCTGGAGCAATGGCGGAAGCTCGAACGGCAGGCTCTGGATTCCCCTCCGGGCACAGGTGGAGAAGCGGAAGGTAGAAGTGATGTACGAAGCTCCGGCTAAGGCGCTGCTCCAGAGGGCTTCGAAGGAAATTGCAGGCATCCGGGCCGAGGTCGCGGGCAAGCCCTATTACATCAAGGCAAGAAAGGGAGTGATCCTCTGCTGCGGCGGATTTGAATTCGATTTTGAAATGCAGAAGCAGTTCCTTCCCGGCTGGCCCATCTACGGCCAGGGTTCGCCCGGCAACACCGGAGACGGTATCCGCATGGCCCAACAGGCCGGCGCGGCTCTCTGGCACATGAACAATCCGCTTGCCGGTTTGGGTGGCATGGTCGTGCCGGAGTTTGCGCCGGTAGTCATACCGATCAACATCGCCGGTTCGGGATACATCCGCGTCGACAAATCCGGAAAGCGTTTCATGTCCGAGAATCGGCCGAGCCGCCATGGTTTCGGCGTCAAGGAATACGTCCTCTACTTTGACGGCGTAACCGGCGACTTTACCCGGCTGCCCTGCTTCAGCATCTTCGATGAGACTACGCGCTTGAGAGCGGCGCTGGTGTCATCCAATCGGAAGTTCGGGTGGTTCGCCTGGTTCTCGGGCTATGAATGGAGCAGGGACAACAGCAAGGAAATCGAGAAGGGATGGATTGTAAAGGGGGAGAACGTCGCCGAACTTGCCACCAAGCTGGGAATGAAGCCTGAAGCTCTCGAGGCGACGATGACTAGATATAACGACAACTGCAAGAAACAGGTGGATCCCGATTTCGATCGCCCGAAGCAAAGCCTGGTTCCGATCGAAAAGCCTCCTTTCTACGCCGTGAAGCTTTTTCCGACCATGGTAAATACCCAGGGCGGCCCGAAAAGAAGCAGCAAGTGCCAGGTGGTGGATCCATACGACCAGCCCATTCCGCGCTTGTACACCGCGGGCGAACTGGGCTCATTTTGGGGATGGATGTACAACGGCGGTGGAAACAACGCGGAGTGCCTCTGCACGGGGCAAATCGCCGCGCGCAACGTCGTTGCGATGAAGCCGCTCGCGTAGACCCTGCGGACCGGTTTTCGCTTCCGCCGCGCGTATTTGCGGAACGGTAGCCGTGGAGCGATGTACGGCGCACGGAGATGAGGAAGACCTGGCGCTCAACCTGCATGTCGTCAGGTCTTCTGCTCCCGGAAGCGGTCGACCGGCTGCCTGGGCGGCGACTGTCACCTCCGCCCACTTCCAGCAGAGGTCCGGACTCGAAGGGACCCAAGTGAAAGCCGCAGGCATATCCACGTTTCTGGCGACTTGGCATGGCCGGTTCGGTGGGGGACGATGTGGCGGTTCACCCGCAACAACGGCATCACCGAGGGCTTCCACAACAAGATGGAGCTCATCAACCGTCAGGCCTACGGCTGCCGCAACTTCCAAAACTACAGACTCAGAGTCAAGGTCTTATGTGGTTAACTGAGAGGGGATTGGGGTCCTGCCCCCGTTGTTGGCGTAGAGCCCTTCCGCAACTTCAGCTTGTGTTGGTTCTGGTGGACCTGGTGAGATTCGAACTCACGACCTCTTCCATGCCATGGAAGCGCGCTCCCAACTGCGCCACAGGCCCACTTCACAACGAACCTAAGGCCTGGGCGAAGGGCTACGAACTCACGACCTTCCGTCGCGGACGCGCTCCCAACTGCGCCACAGGCCCACGCGCGGGTTCTTCATCACTCTAGCACACCAGCGCGTTCCGGAACCGGCCCTCCGGGCGCGCTATGCTGAGGCCATGACCCGCGAGGAAGCCTGGCAGATCCTGTGCGAATTCACGAAGTCCGAGAACCTGCGCAAGCACGCGCTGGCGGTCGAGACGTGCGTGGCCGCCTACGCGCGCCAGTTCGGCGAGGACGAGACGAAGTGGCGCGTCACGGCCCTGCTGCACGATTTCGACTGGGAGATCCACCCCGAGGCGCCCGCTCATCCCCTGCGCGGCGAGCCGATCCTGGCCCAGCGCGGCGTGCCGGAAGAGATCCGCCGCGCCGTGCTCTCGCACGCCAGCTACACCGGTGTCACGCGCGAGTCGCGGCTCGAGAAGGCCCTCTTTGCCTGCGACGAGCTGGCCGGCTTCATCACCGCTGTGGCGCTGGTGAAGCCGCACCGCAGCCTGGCCGAGGTGGATTGGAGATCCGTGCGGAAGAAGATGAAGGACAAAGCCTTCGCTCGCTCGGTGAACCGGCAGGACATTCTCGACGGCGCCGCGGGGCTCGGGGTCGATCTGGAGGGGCACATCGACTTCTGTGTCGCCGCGATGCGCGAGTGCGCGGCTGAGCTCGGGCTGGCGGGCACAGGTGAGGGAACGCCCCCGGCCGCGACCACAGAGTAGCTACCCCTCCGCGGCCCGCTTGAGCCGGTCCAGAATCGCGGCCCAGTCGGGGGTGTCCGGGGGCTGTTCGACGGCGATCCAGTCCAAGCCCTCGCGGTCCAGGCGGTGCAAGGTCTGATAGAGCATCGCCGCGTACAGAGCTGGGTCCGGCGGCATGGAAACCAGTTCGGCAGTTGGCGCGGAGGCCCCCTCGGCGAAGCCTAGGAACGCTCCGCGCCCCTGGGCGGGAACGCGGCCCTGCCGGACCAGCACCAGCGGCGTGCGCGGGCTGTAGTGCCGCGGATGCAGGCCCGGAGAAGCGTGGCTACCCGGCGGCGGCGCCTCGGCCACCTCGACAGGGCCAATCAGCTCCTCCAGATCGCGCCGCGAGATCATCCCAAGGCGCAGCAGCAGCGGGCGCTCCCCGGCCAGCGACAGTACGGTGGATTCGATGCCGACGTCCGTGGGCCCGGCGTCCAGCACCAGGTCCACCAAGCCGCCCAGGCTCTCGCGAACGTGCCCGGCCGTGGTCGGAGACAGTTGCGCGAAGCGGTTGGCGCTCGGCGCCGCGATCGGCACGCCGGCCTCGCGAATCAGATCGAGCGCCACCGGGTGCGCCGGCATCCGCAATCCCACCGTCTGCAAGCCGGCGGTGACCAGGTCCGGAATCTTCGGCCGCTTCGGCAGCACCAGCGTCAGCGGACCCGGCCAATAGCGCCGCGCCAGCCGCTCGGCGCTCTCGGGCCACTCCGCCGCCAGCTCGCGCGCCATCTCGATCGAGGAAACGTGCACGATGAGCGGGCTGACCGCCGGCCGGCCCTTCACGTCGTAGACCCGTGCCACGGCGCGCTCGTCCAGCGCGTTGGCGCCCAGGCCATAGACGGTTTCGGTGGGAAAGGCGACCAGCCCTCCCTGGCGGATCAGGTCCGCGGCCATCCGTATGTCGTCGTGCGAAACCACCGCTACTCCGGCAGCTCCTGGCCGTCCCCGGCCGTCCTGCCGGTCCTCTTCCAGACGAGGTAGGCGTGCATGAACGGCTCGAGGTCGCCGCCCAGAACGCGGTCCACGTCGCCCAGGCCGAGCTTGGTCCGGTGGTCCTTGATCAGCCGGTAGGGCGCAAGCACATAGCTGCGAATCTGGCTGCCGAAGTTGATGTCGGCCTTGGTGGCCTCGACCTTGCGCTCCTCCTCGCGCTTCTTCTCCATTTCGTGCTCGTACAGGCGCGCCCGGAGCTGCTTCAGAGCCATGTCGCGGTTCTTGTGCTGCGACCGCTCGTTCTGGCACTGCACCACGATCCCCGTGGGCAAGTGCACCATGCGCACCGCCGAGTCCGTGCGGTTGACGTGCTGCCCGCCGCGCCCGCCGGCGCGGAAGGTATCCACGCGCAAGTCCTCCGGCCGGATGTCGATCTTGATCTCGTCGTCCACCTGCGGATAGACGAAGACCGAGGCGAAGGAGGTGTGCCGCCGGGCGTTGGCGTCGAAGGGCGAGATGCGCACCAGCCGGTGCACGCCCACCTCGGAGGCCAGCAGGCCGTAGACGTTCTCGCCGTTGACCTCGAAGGTGACGGACTTGATGCCGGCGCCCTCGCCCTCCAGCCGGTCCGTGATCAGCGTCTTGAAGCCCATCCGCTCGGCCCAGCGCAGGTACATGCGCAGCAGCATCTCGGCCCAGTCCTGGCTCTCGGTGCCGCCCGCGCCGGGATGAATCACGACGATGGCGTCGCGGAAGTCGTTCTCGCCCGCGAGCAGCATCTCGGTCTCGAGCTTCTCGAGGCGCTCGGAGAACCTCTTCAACTCCTGTCCGATCTCGCCCGCAACGCTCTCGCCCTCGCGCTGGAGCTCGAACAGCGTGTCGAGGTCGGAGGTCATGATCGCGACCCGCGCGTCATCGGCTAGCGCCTGTTCGAGCCGCTTGCGCTCGCGCAGCAGATGCTGGTTCGGCTGGCTCCAGAAGCTCGGCGCGGCTACCTGCTCTTCGATCTTGGCTAGTTGGGATTTCGTGCTGGCGAGGTCAAAGATAGCTCCGCACAGCCTCGGCCTGCTGGCGGAGCGCAACGTACTCTCTTTCGAGGTCTTCGGTTGCCATCACTTAGATTGTAACCGCAGCGGCGAGTAGGGCGGGCGCCCTCGCCCGCGTGGGCTTGGTCCGGCATGGCCGGTGAATTCAAAGTTCCAATAAATGCCCGCGCCGCCCCACGTTCCAGCAGAGGGTCTTGCCAATTTGGATCTCCTGACCCTCGGCCTCGTGGATATGGCCGCAGAAGAAGTACGCCGGCTGGCGCTTCTCGATAAAGTCCCGAACGGCGGTCGAGCCGGCATGCACGCCCTTGCGCACGCGGTCCAGATCGGTCCCGGCGGGCGGGCAGTGGCAGACCAGAACCAGCGGCTCGAGCTTCGCGAACACCTCCAGCCGGCGCGCCATCTCTTGTTCGGTGTACTCGCCGGGCGTGTTGAAAGGCGTCGGAGTCGAGTATCCGAGCCCGGCGATGTAATAGCCGCCCGCCTCGAAGCTGCGGCCGTGGAAGTCGATGAACCCGAACCGGCGCGAAAACTCCGCGATCTGCAGGTTGGATTCGTGATTGCCCGGCAGCACGTACATCCGGTCGCCGCGCCGGCGGAGGATCTCGCCGCAGCCATCCAGCCCGCGGCCCCAGCTTGTCAGGTCGCCCGCGGCGAAGTAGTAGTCGGCATCCATCGCCATCAGCCGCCCGAGCGCCGCGTGGTCCCCGTGAATGTCGGAGAAGACCAAAAGCTTCACACGGGCATTGTGCCACGGAGGCGCCCTGCCGTGCGGCCGGTGCGGGCGTGGTAAAAGGGTCTGTATGCCCTCCTATGTGGTTGACACGCCGCAGCGGAAGTACGCGGCGGTGGTGGAGCGCGGCATTCTGAAGCGCACCGGCGATTACATCCCCGAGAACGCCGGCAAGGTGTTTGTCGTCACCACCCGCGACGTCTGGCAGTACCACTGCACGCGGCTGGCGGAGGGCCTGGCGCGGCGCTCCCACGAGATCCTGTTCTTCCCCGGCGGCGAGGAGCACAAGCGGCTGGCCTCGGTCGAGACACTGGCCGAGGACATGGTACGCCGGGGAGGCGACCGCTCCAGCCTGGTCATCGCCTTCGGCGGCGGCGTGGTCAACGACGTGGCGGGCTTTCTGGCCGCGGTCTTCATGCGCGGCGTGCCGGTGCTTCAGATCCCGACGACGCTGCTGGCCCAGGTGGACGCTGCCATCGGCGGCAAGACCGCCGTCGACCTGGTCATCGGCAAGAATCTCGTCGGGGCCTTCCACCAGCCAGTAGCGGTGCTGATCGACCCCGACGTGCTCGCCACGCTGCCCGAGCGCGAGTACCGCGCCGGGCTCTTCGAAGTCCTCAAGTGCGGCGTCATCCGCAGCCCCGGGCTGTTTGAGCTGCTGGCCGGGCGCAGTGGCGAGGTGCTGGCGCGCCAGCCGGAGGTCGTCGAGCAGCTCATCGCCGAGAGCGTGCGCATCAAGGCCGAGGTGGTCTCGGCCGACGAGCGCGAGAGCAACATTCGCGTGATCCTGAACTTCGGCCACACCGCCGGCCACGCACTCGAGGCCGAGACCGGCTACTCGCGCTTCCTCCATGGCGAAGCAATTGCCTTCGGCATGCGCGCGGCAACGCACCTGGCCCGGCGCACTGGGCGCCTGGCGGCCGGGGACGCCGCCCGGATCGTGAGCGCGATCGCGCTCTACGGGCCCATTCCCGCGCTCGACGGCATCAGCGCGCAGGCGCTCGCCCACCGCGCCCTGATCGACAAGAAAACGCTGAAGGGCAACGTGCGCTGGGTGCTGCCCGAGTGCATCGGGCAGGTCTCGGTAGTCTCGGGCATCGACGAGAGCGTGGTTATCGCGGCCATCCAGGAAGCGCTGGGATGAGGAGCGCGCCGGCCCCCGGCGCCACGCCCCCGGCTATCGCCGGCGACGAGGACGCCGCCCGCTGGGTGCGCGCCATGTTCGCCCGCGTCGCGCGCCGCTACGACCTGCTCAATCACCTGCTTTCGTTCAACCTGGACCGCCACTGGCGCGCGCGCGCGGTGCGGCGGCTGCGCCCGGTCCTGGCGCGGCCCGGCGCGCGGGTCGCGGATCTCTGCTGCGGCACGGGCGACCTGACGCTGGCGCTGGCAGCGGCCGCCCGAGGCGGGCGGGTATACGGCAGCGATTTCTGCCACCCCATGCTGGCCGAGGCGGCGC
>Ga0187886_1003605_pt1 | contig 11526 bp, 9 predicted proteins | sample June2016WEW_20_1_FD_133001 | JGI IMG/M metagenome (GOLD analysis project Ga0187886, IMG submission 133001) | Peatland microbial communities from SPRUCE experiment site at the Marcell Experimental Forest, Minnesota, USA - June2016WEW_20_150 | ecosystem: Environmental > Terrestrial > Soil >...
ATGATACGCGGAATGTCCCGAAAGCCTTATTTCCACTCACTTATTCTACCACCTCATCTCGCTATCACGACATTCACCCACGTGCAAGCACGTGGGACTCTGCCCTTCGGGCTGCCGCTGGATTCCAGCCTTCGCTGGAATGACAAGGTGGGTGGGGCGAAAAGGGGATAGGGTTATAATTGTGAGATAGAGATTGCTTCGTCGCTACGCTTCTCGCAATGACAGGGCGAGTGGGGGGAAAAGGTGTGGGGTTAATACCTAAAAGTAAACCCTCTATGATTATGGGGATATTATATAAAATACCCTCATCGAGGGATAGGGTTATTACATAAAAGTAAAACCTTAAGGGGAGTGGGGTTATAGCGTAGAATAGCACCTATAAAGGGTAGGGATATTACCTAAGAATAAACCCTATAGGGGGGTGGGGTAGACACCCAACCGTGATTCTTCCTGTTCACTACGTTCAGGGACAAAATGACCCGCCTACGCCAAAGCTACGGTGGACAGGCAGGAGAGACGGGGGGAAAAGGTTGGGGAAAAACTTTCTTACTCTTTCTTCTCTATCTGGCTCTGCCGGAGATTGTTTATAATATACTGAATTTCGGTGCTGCTCATGCCGAAGCGGTGCAGTGTGTGGCGTATCATCTCCAGGCTCCCTTCGAAGAAGGGTAATACCAGCTCGGTAACGCCGACACCTCTTAATAGCTCGACATCGCTATCACGGTGTACCCTGGCCACGATATCCAGCTTGGGATTGATTCTCAAGGCATTCCTGGCCGTAAGCTCCTCGGCAACATAGTCGGGTATCGTGCAAATCAGGACACGAGCTTTGTCAAGGCCGGCATGGGCCAGAATCTCCGGGTTGCTGGCATCTCCGTAGATACACGGAATCTCGCGGGCGCGCATCTGCGATATAAGTGTGGGGTCAAGCTCAATAACCAGGTAAGAGAACTTCTGCTTATGCAGGACTTCCGCCACCCGCCTGCCGATAGTGCCGTAGCCGCAGATGACAGCATGGCGCGATAGCTCCGTTTTCTCGCTGTGCCACGTATGCTCATCGTCACGTACCATCTGGCGCGCAAACCACTCCTTCTGGCTCAACCATCGATAAAGAAAGGAGTTAAAACTCATGGCGAAAGGCGTCAGCAGCATGGTGATAATCGCCGAGGCTATTGTCAGGGAATACAATCGGTCGGAGAGGATGCCCATCTGCACGCCCATCATCGCTAGGATAAAGCTGAACTCCCCTATTTGAATCAGCCCCGTGCCCACCATGAGCACCGTCTTATGGCCGTAACCAAAAAGCCTGGTAATCAGGGAGCAGATGACAAATTTCACCAGTATTATCACCACCACCACGATGGCGACAGTCCCTAGATTGTCTCTGATAAAATGCAGGTTGGCCAGCATACCCAGGGAGACGAAGAACAGCGCGGCAAAGGTATCACGCAGGGGGACAATATCCGTAAAAGCCTGCCGGGCAAAGCCGGACTGGCTGATTAAAAGACCGGCGGCAAAAGCGCCGAAGGCCGCCGAGAGGCCGAAATAATAGGTGCCGAAGGCCGCCGCCAGACACAGGACGATTACCGTCAGCAGGAATAGCTCCCGGGAGCGCTGCCCGGCTACCCTTCTCATGAACCAGGGCATCCCCCAGTAGCCCAGGGCAATCATCACGACGATAAAACCGGCTGCCTTGGCGAGGGCTATACCCAGGGATACCCACAACCCGCTCATCCCGCCGCCGACGGCCGGCATGGCAACCATCATCGGCACCACGCTCAGGTCCTGCACCAGGAGAATACCCAGCATAATGCGGCCATGCGTGGTATCGATTTCACCCCGGTCCATGAGGAGCTTCAGAACCACCATGGTGCTGCTGAGAGCAATGATAAAGCCGAAAAACACCGACCCGGTGATACTCAGCCCCACTACCCTGCCCAGACCGAAACCCACCACTGATGTGAGCGCTATCTGGGCGATACCGCCGATGATAGCAATTTTGCCCAGGCGCAACAGTTCTTTCAGAGAGAATTCGAGCCCTATGGCGAATAGAAGGAGAATCACGCCGATACTGGCCAGGGAGTCAACCGTCTTGGTCTCCTGGACCAGCCCCAGGCCGTAAGGACCGACAGCGACGCCCCCCGCGAGATATCCCAGAATAACGGGAAGGCGTAACCGACGTGCCAGCAGGCCGCCGACTATGGCCGTGACCAGGACAATAAGCAGGTCAAGCCCGATGCCAAAACCTTCCACCATCTACTCCTGAATAAGTAGAGTATACGCAATATTTTAACATGTATTCAGGTGAAAACGTACGGATAAAAAGGAACATTATAAAAAGGCAAAATGATTCCTCATATCAGGATGAAAAAGGGTTACTTAGACCTGAGCGCTCTATCAGCACTCCGGGCAACCAACTGGCAAATCAGCCCGAAGACACTGACAATTGTAAAAATGATGAAGCCCGTCCTCATGCTCGTCAGGAACTGCGGATAGTAAGGCGGGGTAATTTCAGCCTGGCCGATATACGCCGAGAAAAGAATCATCATGATACCCATGCTGACCATCATCCCGGCTGTCCGCATCGTTCCCAGCGTACCGGCGGCTACACCCAGGGATTTCCTTTCCACGGCACTCATAATAGCATTGGTGTTCGGCGAGGCGAAAATACCGATGCCGAGTCCGTTGACGGCCAGGGCGACCATGATAAACCACAGCGCCGTACTGCCGTTGACAAACGTGAGCAACAGGAGCGCCACGCAGTTGAGCGACATCCCTACCGAGGCCACTAACCTCGGCTCGATTCTGTCCGAAATCCGCCCGGAAATCGGTGTAAAGATGGCCATCAGCACCGAGGCAACAATTAAAATCAGCCCGGCCCTATCCGGATTCAACTCTTTAATATCCTGCAGGTAGAGACTCAGCAGGAAACTGATGGCAAAAGTGGCGATATAAGAGACAAAAATCGCCAGATTAGAAAAGAAAAAGACCTTGTTCTTTCTAAAAAGGTCGAGGTTAAAAATAGGGCTGACCGTCCTCGATTCCCAGCGGGTAAAGAATATAAAACCCATTACTCCGAGCACAAAGGGGACTATGCCGCGTACGGCGGGCAGCGACGAGAAACCGTACATGAACAGGACGATGGAAATAGCATAAGTAATAGAGCCTACTATGTCTAACTTTTCTCCCGCGGCCTCACGCCACTCCCCCCTCAAGGCATAGAAAACCAACGCCAGCAATACTATGGAAAGAAAGCCGCTGAGTATGAAGATGCTCTGCCATCCGAATGCCCCGGTGAGGACCCCGCCGATATATGGTCCCATGGAAAGCCCGGCATACGTTCCGGCCGTACTTATCCCCAGGGCGCGCCCTCTTCTATCAGCAGGGAACACCGAGGTCAGGATGGAGACGCTGTTGTTGAACATTATCCCGGAACCCATCCCCATCAGAGCTAGGCTGATAAGCAGCGTAGCCACCGAGCCGGCGAATTTCCCGAGCAAAGAGGCTAAGATGGTCACCAGCAGCCCGATTACGAAGAGCTTTTTCCGTCCGTAGATGTCAGCCAGCCGCCCGCACGGCACCTGAACCACGGCGATGGACAGGAAATATATCGTGCCGACCCATGTCATCACCACCGCTTCCAGAGCGAAATCCCGGCGTATGGTCGGTAAGGCTATATTCACGGCCGCTGATAGAAACGGCGTGATAAAACCCGTCGCTGTAGATATTACGAGTATCAGATTCTTTTTAACGGCGATACCGGAATTGCCGGTCATATCAATAAATACCCCGCTTTAGAGGAGAAGTACCAAGTATCAAGTAGCAAGGAACAAGGAATTATTTAATAATGTCATTCTCGGGCTTGACCCGAGAATCAAGACAACCACTCCTCCCCGAGATTCTTCGCTTCGCTCAGAATGAGAGTACTGGATTCCCGCTCCCGTATCAAGTACGGGACAAGCTTCGCGGGAATGACAATTGCGGGAAATCGGAGTGATAACAAACCGATAGTATACACTCTCTCGAAAGATTAAACAGCAGACTCTATTTTCTCGGAACCCGCAGCTTTTTTCACGGCAGAAGCGGGCGGCCGCGGTGGCGGCGATATTTGCAGGCGGAAACCGCACTGGAAGCAACGCTTACCCTCGGCGACAGCCCCATCGTTAAGCAGGCCGGTCTCAACCTCGGTAAAGTTACCGATTACCTGCTCTGGAGGCAGGCACGGCATCTTGACACGGCGCATACCATGAAAATCTTCTGCGGTAATCCCGGCGCATAATCCGATTCGCCTCTCCGAGGTCAATTCCTCGTCAATGATACCGCTGCCGCCGAGGAATTTATCAATAGAGCTGGCCGCTGTCCTGCCGGCCGCAATCGCCCTGATGACCGAGTCCGGCCCGGTCACGGCATCACCGCCCGCCCAGACTCCCTTACGACTGGCAGCCAAAGTCCTGGAATCGGTCTGAATGGTGTTGCCTCGGCCGGTCTTCACTTTGAATCCGGAAGGTATATCCGGCGCCTGCCCGATGGCGCCGATGATAACATCATAGTCTACGTCAAACTCGCTTCCCTTTACCGGTACCGGCCTCCGCCGCCCGCTGGCATCAGGTTCGCCGAGTTCCATGCGGTTACAGGTCAGGACCAGGTGCCCGTTTTTCTGGCTGACCCTGATATGCCCCGTAAGAAAATCTATTTTTATGCCCTCCTCCAGCGCCGCCTCCACCTCCTCGGGACTAGCGGGCATTTCGGCCCTGGTGCGGCGGTAAAGAATACGCACATCCTTAGCGCCAAGTCGTAAAGCGACACGGGCGCCATCGATAGCCACGTTGCCGCCGCCGATGACAGCCACCTTATTGCCGACGTTCACCTTAACTCCGAGATTAGCATCTCTCAAGAATGAAGCACCATCGAAAACGCCGGGAAGGTTGTCCCCCTCGACGCCCAGGCTCTGACCCCGGTGCGCCCCGACGGCCAGAAAGACGGCCTGATAACTCTGGTCGAATAACCCATCGACGGACTCGATTTTCGTGTTAAGCTTTATGTCAACCCCAGCTTCTTTAATCACATCGATTTCGCTATCGAGGACCGCTGGCGGTAAACGGTAGTCCGGAATACCGACACGCATCATGCCCCCGGCTTTGGAGAACTGCTCGAACACGATAACGGTATGTCCCGCTTTGGCCAGGTAATACCCGGCGGTCAGTCCCGCCGGGCCCGAGCCGACGATAGCCACTTTCTTACCGGTCGGGGGCAGCTTCCGGGAGCGATGCTTCCAGAAACCATAATCACGGTCAGCCACGAAACGTTTGAGAAACTTAATCGAAATGGGGTCGTTCAGGGCGCTGCGCCGGCAGGCTTCTTCGCAGGGGTGAATGCAGACACGTCCCAGCACCCCGGGGAAGGGAACCTTTTCCCGGACGATAGCCAGCGATTCCTGGAACTTGCCCTCGCCGGCGAGGTAAACATAAAGCGGCACATTGATGCCGGCGGGACAGGCGTGCTTACAGGGCACGGCTACCTCTTCCCATTCACAGTCGGGCTTGAAGGCAGCCTCCGTATCCATCAGGGCCCCGGTGGGACAGACCTCGACACAGGCCCCGCAGAAACGACACCCCGAATCCTGAAGAGGTCGGTCGAAAGCCGTGCCGACAACCGTCTCATAACCGCGTTTAGCGAAACTGATAGTCCCGATGCCCCTGACATCGGCGCACATCTGCACACACCGTCCGCAGAGAACGCAGAGGTTATAGTCACGCCGGATGAGGGGTTCGCGCGTAAAATCTACCGGCAACTCCTTATATTTATACGGCAGGGTCACCTCTTCAATCCCGATATAGTCCACCAGGTACTGCAGTTCACACTGCTTATTGTTGGGGCAGCTGACACACCGCTCGGTGACGGAGACATGGCGCAGGCAAACATCGTAAGGGCCGCAGCGCTCGCGGCGGTGGCAGGTGAGACAGGCATTGGGATGCTCGGTCAGGATAAGCTGTAAGAAAGAACGCCGCAATTCCTGTAGCTGCGGTGTGCTGGTGGTCACCTTCATGCCATCAGTGACCGGGGTGGTGCAGGATGTGGGCAGGCCGCGCATATTCTCAATTTCCACGATACAGAGTCGGCAGCCGCCATAGGGCTGCAGGTTCGGGTGATAGCACAGCGTGGGAATATAGATGCCGGCGGTCTGCGCTGCCTGCAGCACCGTGGCGCCCCTCTCAACCTCGACCGCATCTCCATCAATCGTCAATTTTATATTGTCAGCCATAAGCATTAAAAAAGCTACCCCCGACGGAATCGGGGATAGCTACCTCCTGGTTCTAGCCTTAATTATAGCTGTTTTCCGCACTGTATAAACTTTAGCATTAAATTATAGACAATTCAAGGTCTGAGGAGCGCCTGGATTCTGGCCTTCGGCAGAATGACAAGGCAACAGCAAACGCCCTATTTCTTAACGCATTGACAGGACAAGGCGCGCCAGATAACATATAGAACAGTATGAGCAGTATCAAATTAGACCGCAATAAAATAAAACTGACCGATGGGAAGGTAATGCTGCGTCCCTACCTCCAGAGTGACGCCGAAAGTCTTTACCAGGCCGTCCGGGAATCCCTGGCGGAGCTATCGGTATGGATGCCGTGGGCACACCGGGACTATTCAATCAAAGAGAACCGCTCATGGATTAAAAAGAGGCCCGGCGAATGGGAAAAAGGCATCTCTTACGATTTCGCGATATTCGACGCGGTGGACCGGCTTTACCTGGGCGGCTGCGGCATCAACGACATTGATAGAACATACAAGACGGCTAACCTCGGCTACTGGGTCAGGACAAGTCGCACAGGGCGAGGCGTGGCAACGGCGGTTACCATACTACTGGCCAGATGGGCCTTTCAAGAACTGAAATTGAACAGGATTGAGATAGTTGTCGCCACAGACAACCAACCGAGTCTGCGCGTGGCGGAAAAGGTGGGAGCCAAACGCGAGGGCATCCAGAGAAACAGGCTGGTCGTTCGAGATAAACCGCACGACGGCATGATGCACTCGCTGATACCACAGGACATAGCACTGGTCTAACCTGACATTTTTACAACTCCCCTCGCAGAAATTTGTACCATGCCGACTCATCACTTATAATGATACTCACTAATTATGGTCAGGGAATATATATTTCTGGCGGCAGGCTGCGTATCAGTGGGCGTGGTCATAACCTTTATTGTCCTGGGAATATGCCAGCGCCTGGGAATCAACATCGATAAGCATTTATGGGTGGTGGCGATACCGGCAGTGCTGTCCTTATTCCTGAACGTGGCCCTGCTGGAAATCTACCGCAAGTTCAGGAAGAGAACATAAGGGAAAAAAGAGAGGGGGGCTTTCGCCCCCCTTAATTGCCTTTCATTTTTCGACGATATATTACCAGATAGTGCGCCAGTCCAGTACCTCACTGGGTTTTGGCGTGTTGGCGAGTGTTTCCTCAAGGGCGTCGACCTTGGTAGTGCAGTCCTTCATGAGACCATCGGACCTTTCTAGATGGGCCCTGGCAGCTTTCTGGTGGCCGTTGCTTTTTTCCTGAGTAAACCAGATTTTCTGGGAATGGTAGATATGAAATATGGTTTTATGGTTGCTATTGTCCCCCGCCCCGTTTTCTTCTTCATCTTGCAGGTTTCTGAGATAGGCTTTCCATCGGGCTGAGTGAAACAAAGAGGCACCCCTTTCGCAGTCGCAATATTTATTGGTAATATTATCTGATATCATCGCGAGAAAGTCAAGTGCCGCCAGGGCAGTGGAACACTCGCCATTAAATATTTGAGAAAAATTTAACAAGTAATAGGGAGCTTGCCCTTTTATTTAAAGTCCGATGTATCGGGAGAACAATGTCAACTGGGTGTTTACCCTTACCCTCTGCAGGGGCTATCCTTATGCCACAGCCCTACCCTTTGTGGGTGCTATTTTTTACTTTGGCCCCATAAGCCTTGAGGATTTACTTTTAGGCAATAACCCTAACCCTCTTTGAGGTATTTTTATCTTTAACCCTACAAGCCTTCAGTATTTTCTTTTAGGCAATAACCCTAACTCTCTGTGAGTGTTATCGATGTAATATTACCACATTCATAAAGGGTTTACTTTTAAATGTTGACCCCATCCCCTTTTCTCCCCGGCTGGTAATTCAAAACTGCGGCACAATCAGTCAAGACCAGTCCGGTGTTATTGGTTTTTAACTTAGTGTCTATTACCCTGCTAAGAGATAAAGCTACCAGGAAGACATCTTATTAAGGCGACCTGCTCACAAAGAGCGTGACAGGATATTTGAAGCGTTTCTGGCCAGTAAAGCAGTGCCGGCCACTCGATAAAGCTTACCGATTGACCGGCACTTTTATACAACTATTATTCGCCAGCCTTATCTCTTATCCCTACGGCCAACTGCCTTTAGCTATATGTTTCTACTTGTCCAACCAGGCCTTGCCGAAGCCGCGCCCGGCCGGGTTAGTCCAGTCGACGATATCAGCACCGCGAACGGCTGTACTCATGGTCCACATCGCTTTGTCATACCATAACGGGATTACTATGGCGTTGTCCATGAGCATCTGGTTAACTTTTTGATAGAGGTCTTTCTGTTTGGCGGGATAGGGTTCGGGGAACGCCGCCGTTATCGCCGCCAAGAATTCAGGTGTCCGGATAATGTTCGGGAAGCGTCCACTGTCCGGAGCCCAATAACGCATTATCCAGGTGCCGTAATTTGCTTCCGACCCCAAAAGCGTCAATCCTGCAGAATAGTAAGCGTCCTTCAAGCCGTGTGCTTCAAGGTCGAGCCACTTGGCGGGAGTTATCATCTGCACGTCAACCTGGACGCCTATTTCCAGTCAGTACGCCTGTATCGCTTCTATTTCATGCCCGGTGAGGTGAACGCCGGCTATCTCTTATGAATCAGGGATATATTAAGGTAGGGTAAGTCGTAACTATCAGCCGGATGTGAACAAACCTGGCATTAAGATTTCTTGACAGGTCGTGCTATAATGATACAAATGAAATAGGAACTTATGTTCATATAAACGGAACGATTCCCCATCGAAAGGTCATAAAAGGTGACAATGTAAAGATAAAGGAGGACAATCGGGAAATGGCGAAATTGAAATACGCAAATTACATTTTGACCGAGGCTCCGGTTCTCAAATATCGAAAAATGGAAAACGGCCCCAACTTAAAACAGATATTAATGCTCAATGGTGAAAATGTGAAGGGGGCTTTTCACGTAAACTGCTGCTGGCTTCCGGCCGGACCCAATCCGGGTGTATACGAGGCCCATGTGCATCCTCATGATGAAGTCATCGGATTTATCGGGACGAACCCGGACGATTCGAGCGATTTAGGCGCCGTAGCCGAGTTATGGATAGATGACGAAAAATATGTTATTAACAAGAGCTTCCTGGCCTTTTTCCCCAAGGGACTGGTGCATTGTCCGCTAATTATCCCGGATGTGAAGAGACCAATTTTCCATTTTGATATACAAATTGTCAGCGGCAGGCCTGAATTCCAATGGGTGAAAAAGCAACTTCCTAAAGCGAAAAAGCAACTTCATAAAGCGAAAAAACAACTTCCTAAAAAATCAACAAAATAAATGGAATTTTACCCCCGGTTAGGACAATAATAATATACGCAATTCAACAATGCTTTAAGAGAGGAGGTAATATAAGCGTATCTTTAGAAAATCTTCTTTGGGCGGTGAATCGGAGAGGGGAGATGTTGAATCTGGCTACAAAGTGAAAGGGGATAAATATGATTGAAAAAGGAAAGCTGGTAAAAATAGTCGGCGCCAGCAATGTAACCAGTGAACAGGCAGTGCTGGACGACTACGCCAAGGACATGAGTTTCGTTAATACGATTAAACCAGACTATGTAGTCAAACCAAGAAACACCGACGACGTACAGAAGATAGTAAAACTCGCCAGGGAAACCCTGACGCCGCTGGTGCCGGTAAGCTCAGGCCCACCCCACTTTCGCGGCGATACCGTCCCCGGCGCCGGCGGGGCTGTTATCGTCGATTTAAGTGACATGAAGAAAATAATCAGGGCCGACCGATTGAACCGCGTGGCCATGTTTGAGCCCGGGGTGACCTTCGGCGAACTGATACCAGCGGTAACCAAGGAAAAGCTAAGGCTCAATATGCCTTTGTTGCCGCGTAAAACAAAGTCGGTCACCAGCAGTATGCTCGAGCGGGAGCCGGTAGTAATGCCCAAGTATCACTGGGATATTGCCGACCCTCTGGACTGCGTTGAAATAATATACGGCACCGGTGACATGTTCCGCACCGGGGCAGCCGCCGGGCCGGGTTCCCTGGAAGAACAGTGGACAGCCGGGGGCGCTCAGGTGGAAGCCGCCGGGCCTTCGTCGGCCTCCTGGTACCGTGTTATCCAGGGGTCGCAGGGGACGATGGGTATCGTTACCTGGTCGTCAGCGAGGTGCGAATTGCTTCCCAGCCTTGAAGAGCCCTTCCTGGTCGGTTCCTCACAACTTGAGAGGATAATGGAGCTGGTACACTGGCTGATCCGACTGAGAATACCTAACGAATGCTTAATTTTAAATAATACAAACCTGGCATCCATCATGGCCAAGAAATGGCCAGATGATTATAAAGAAATCAAGGATAGCTTACCTGACTGGGTGCTTTTCTATAATTTAGCCGGCTATGATTATATGCCCGAGGAAAGAATTGCCAGCTATATCGAGGATATAAAAGAATTAGCCCAGAAGGCCGGCGTGGAGTCCGGGCATTCCATCGGCAGCGTTTCGGCTTTTGAACTGCTGAAGGCCATTCAGGGTCCGTCCGCCGAGCCGTACTGGAAGCTCCGGGCCAAGGGAGCCTGCCATGATATATTCTTCATTTCTAATTTCCAGAAGGTCGGCGGGCTAATCGATACCATGTATGACGCCGCGGACCAATCCGGTTATCCGGTCCCCGAACTGGGTGTTTATATCCAGCCGATAGTACAGGGTGTCAACTTCCACTGTGAATTTAACCTGTTCTACGACCCGGAAAATCCGAAGGAAGTCAACCGTGTCAGGAGCCTGGCCACCAGTACCATCAACCCGCTAATGTCCAAGGGGGCTTTCTTCTCGAGGCCTTACGGCGAAGGCACCAAGACAATCATGAACAGGGATGCGGCCACCGTGATGGCATTAAACAAGGTCAAGATGATATTGGACCCCGATAAGGTAATGAACCCGGGCAAACTGTGCTTCTAAGTATAGAGTAAACAGTTAACAGTTAACAGACCCACCGCACCCTCAACTGTAAACTATCAACTGACAGCTAAATTAATAAGGAGGATAAGCAATGGCATTAAAAGATTATCGAAATGATATGGAAACATGCCGCCGGTGCTCGCCCTGCAAGTTCATACCACTGGAAAAAGTTAAGGGGTTCGAGCGTGTCAATGTCTGCCCGAGCATCTCACGCTACAACTTCCACTCCTATTCCGGCGGCGGCCGGATGGTGATGGGAGTGGCCATGCTGGAGAAGAGACTCGACTATACCGA
>Ga0187886_1003606_pt1 | contig 11525 bp, 8 predicted proteins | sample June2016WEW_20_1_FD_133001 | JGI IMG/M metagenome (GOLD analysis project Ga0187886, IMG submission 133001) | Peatland microbial communities from SPRUCE experiment site at the Marcell Experimental Forest, Minnesota, USA - June2016WEW_20_150 | ecosystem: Environmental > Terrestrial > Soil >...
ACCGTGGACTTCCAGGAGTTCATGATCGCTCGATACAGCGCCCCGAGCTTCGCCGAGTCCATCCGCATGGGAATCGAGACCTTTCAGGCGCTGAAAGGTATTCTTGCGAAGAAAGGGTACAGCACCGCGATTGGTGATGAGGGCGGGTTCGCGCCGAGCCTGAAGTCCAATGCCGAGGCCGTCGACTTGATTCTTGAGGCGATTTCCAAGGCGGGGTTCGCCCCGGGAACCGACGTTTCACTCTGTCTCGATCCAGCGACCAGCGAGATGTGGGAAGATGGCAAGTACGTCTTTTTCAAGTCGCGAGCGGAAGCAAGAAGCTCCGATCAAATGGTGAAACACTGGGCGGATTGGGCCAGGCAATACCCCATCGTGCTTCTGGAAGACGGGATGGCAGAGAACGACTGGAGGGGTTGGAAAGTGCTCACCGAGGAGTTGGGAAGTCGTCTTGAGCTTGTGGGTGATGACTTGTTCTGCACCAATCCCCAGATCCTCAAGAAAGGCATCGATCAGGGAATTGCCAACTCGATCCGCATCAAGCTGAATCAAATCGGCACTCTGACGGAAACCCTGCAGACCATCGAGCTTGCGAAGAAGAGCGGATACAACTATTTCATCTCCCACCGTTCTGGGGAGACCGAGGACACAACGATTGCTGATCTGGCGGTTGGCACCTCGGCCGGGCATCTCAAGACGGGCTCGGGATGTAGAAGCGAGCGTATCGCCAAGTACAACCAGCTTCTTAGGATCGAGGAGGAATTGGGAGCGCAGGCGAGTTTCGCGGGGAAGGCGGCGTTCAAGAACGTGAAGGCCTGATGGAGACCAGGAAGAACGCCTTTACCTTCGTTGTCCTGCTCGGCCTTGTCAGCCTGTTCGCCGATATGACCTACGAAGGTGCGCGTAGCGTCACCGGCCCCTTCCTCGCCTTGCTGGGAGCGAGCAGCATCACCGTGGGGTTCGTGGCGGGGTTCGGTGAGCTGGTGGGATACGGACTTCGCCTGGCATCGGGTTTCATCAGCGATCGGACCCGAAAGTACTGGGCCATCACGATTACCGGATACGTTATCAACCTCCTCGCCGTGCCCGCCCTCGCCCTGGCCAATCATTGGGAGCTGGCGGCCGCCCTCATAATCGCGGAACGAATGGGGAAGGCGCTGCGCAATCCACCGCGAGACGTCATGCTTTCGCATGCAACCCAGAAGATCGGCCGCGGCTGGGGCTTCGGCTTTCATGAGGCGATGGATCAGATCGGAGCTATCCTGGGACCACTGCTCGTGGCTCTCATCCAGGCCCTACGCGGAGAGTACAGGGTCGCCTTCGCGTTTCTGCTCATCCCGGCCGTGTTGGCGATCGCTACACTGCTTGCTTCTCGTCTCCTCTATCCGAGACCCCAGGATCTGGAAACCTCCTCTCCCCTGAAAGATTCAGCGAAGGGGTTCTCACGAACCTTCTGGCTCTACCTCGCGGCAGTCGCGTGTATCGCCGCAGGCTACGTCGACTTCCCGCTCATTGCGTTTCATTTCGAGAGAGCCCGAACGGTATCTCAGGAGGTCATCCCGCTTCTGTATGCGATTGCCATGGGCACGGACGCCCTTGCGGCGCTCCTCTTCGGCCGTCTCTTCGATCGATACGGCTTTGCGATCATCATAGCGGCCGCCGCAATTTCGCTGTTCTTCGCGCCCCTCGTATTCGCGGGAACGCTTGTCGCCGCGATGGCCGGCATGATCCTGTGGGGCATTGGAATGGGAGCGCAGGAATCCATCATGCGGGCAGTTGTCGCGGAAATGATTCCCTCCAACCAGCGCGGCGCCGCCTACGGTGTTTTCAACACAGGCTATGGCTTCGCCTGGTTTCTCGGGAGTGCCCTGATGGGCTGGCTGTACGGCGTATCACTTGTGCTTCTCATCGCGTTTTCCATGGTCGCGCAAGCGGCATCGATTCCCCTGGTCGTTTTCGTGATGAAGCGCAGACGCGCCACTTGATCATCGATCCTCCGGGGAGCCGCGATGGAATACAGCGGTCGGCGAGGCGTGACGCCGATCTTACCCTCCCGTTGTTGCCTTTTCGGCCCCTGACGAATGCAAATGGCATGTGTCGTTCATGGACACAAGGGTGAACTCCTCGCCATCCACCTCGATCTCATTCATGGCGCAGGTGTCCTGGCGCAGATGCCAGAATCGGCCGTTGTCCAGCCCCAGAACGAAAAGGAGGATGATGCGATTGACGACGGTGTGTGCGACAAGCACAACCGCGCTTCCAGAGTGTCTCGTCGCAATTTCCTTTACCGTGGCACCGCAGCGCGCCCTCAGCTCATCGAGCGACTCCCCTCCAGGGATTCGCACTATGTGAGGAGCCTGGTACCAGGCGGCAAGCAGCTCTGGCCTCCGCCGCCTGACCTCCTCGACTGACAAGCCCTGCCACTCTCCGTAATCGATGTCAACAAGCCCTTGATGGATCTGCACGCTCAACGACTGTCTCTCGGCGATGGCTTGAGCGGTTCTCACCGCGCGCGAAAGTGGACTTGAGTAGACGGCCGCCACGACTGAGCGCGATTCGATGCCTCGTGCTGTAGCTTCAGCTTGGAGCAGACCTCTTTCATTGAGTGGCACATCGGCACGGCCACGGAATCGTTCGACCCGATTCCACTCGGTTTCACCATGGCGGACCAGTATGATCCGAGTCATTCGCATACCTTCTTGACTTCCGCGACCCATCGTACTATTTTGGCAACGCACAATAAAGGCGATGGAGTTCGCCACAGAACCGCCCAGCGGGGGCTGATGACTCCTACCTGACATGCACTTGTCAGCGCCTGGAGGAGAGCCCTATGGAATCCATCTTCTTTATTGCCGGCATCTGGCTTTTCATTTCCGTCGTTGCTGCTATCATCGCCTACCACCTCGATATTTCCATTGCTCTGGTAGAAATCTGTCTCGGCGTTGCCGCGGCAGCCGTCGCCGACCATTTCTTCGGCCAGGGTTCCCTCGGGAGCAGCCAGCAGTGGCTCCAATTCCTCGCCTCGGCCGGAGCAGTCCTGCTCACGTTTCTCGCGGGTGCCGAGTTGGATCCCGTGGTGATCCGCAGAAAGCTCAAGGAAGTGTCGATCGTCGGGATCGTCGGATTCCTGGCGCCTTTTGCGGGTGGAACTGCGGTGGCTCATTTCCTCCTGGGGTGGACCATCCCGTCCAGTTTCCTGGCGGGCATCGCGCTCTCCACCACGTCCATGGCAGTCGTCTACGCCGTGATGCTTGAGACGGGCCTCAACAAGACTGAGTTCGGAAAGGGCATCCTCGGCGCCTGCTTCGTCAACGACTTGGGAACTGTCATAGCCCTCGGCCTCATGTTCTCGCCTTTCACGTTTAAGACCCTTGTTTTCATCGGGGTGAGTGCGATCCTGATCGCCACACTCCCTGCGACAACGAAGTTCATGACCAGCGTCTACGGCAACAGAACAGCCGCCATTCGGACGAAATGGATCATCGCAATCCTCCTGGGGCTTGGTACACTCGCGTATTGGTCGGGAAGCGAAGCGGTCCTTCCCGCCTACGTCGTGGGGATCGTCCTTGCGGAGTTTGCCTCCGCGGAACATCTGTGGCTTCGCCGGCTGCGGACGTTGACGACCGGCTTTCTCACCCCCTTCTACTTCATTCGTGCCGGCTCTTTCGTGTCCATGCCCGCGCTGATTGCCGCCCCAGCGGTATTCGTCTTGCTCTTCTTGTCGAAAGTCGCGTCCAAGATATTCGGACTCTATCCCCTCATCTCACGCTTCAGGCCACAGAAGCAGGAGCGCTGGTACTACACCCTCATGATGTCGACAGGGCTCACGTTCGGAACGATTTCGGCCCTCTATGGCCTCAGTCATGGGATCGTCACGCAGGCGCAGTATTCCGCCCTCGTGGCGACGGTCATTGCCAGTGCAGTCATTCCGACGTTCATTGCCGGCCGCGCTTTCCTGCCACGGCACCTGCTTGCACCGGCTGATCTTAAGAAGCACGTGCTGAAGATTCCCGAAGGCAGCCCGGCGGATGAGTAGAGGCGAGCGGCGCGGGAAACGGGCGTGTCCCTGAGGGTTATCTTTCCTCCCGGAGTGCTGTTCGCGTTCCTTGCCTCCTTTATGGCGTTTCTCATCACGTACAACGAATACGCCAGGCACTTCCCGGACACGCGGCGTGCCCGGCGTGAGGCCCTGCGAACAGGGCTTGTGACCTTCCTCTTCTTCTGCGCGCTCATTTTCTTGGCCGGCATCATTTTCGATCGAATGCTCAACGCGCGCCGGTGAATCAAGGATCAACTGACCTTGGAACACGTTTTTCGAGATGCTTCTCATTTTTCATTTTCAACGTGCGCTTCTCCCGTCGCCCGGCGTCGCAGGTTGTCTCCTATCCGCTCCTCGATTTTGCTCAGAATGAATCCGCTGTCGCTGTCGTCCGGCCGCTGCGCAAGAGCTTTCTCGATCCACTCCTTTGCTTCATCACAGTAGCCCTGCTTGTACAGACACCAGGCGAGATGTTGTTTGAAATTGGGCTCGTAGGGATTGAGGTAGATCGCCCTTTTGAACTGGGACTCCGCGACGCCAAACATTTCCCGGGAAAGTGCATACATGCCCAACGAGTCCCTGTCGTAGCCGAGAAATCGGCTGGGCCGCATCCGCTCTTCCCGCCGTTCATCCCCTTGAGGGCTGACTGTTCTCCTGCGCATCTCTGAGCCTCCTGTGTCGGGGAGCACTGTGACGTGCGGGAGCTTATTGGTGCGACGGGCTCTGGCTGCAGTCGACCTGTTCACTCCGGGCACGGCCATTTCTCTCCGCGTGCGAAACCGTAGAATCAGGAGTTATCAGCTTTGCGGCGGTTAGGGTGAACTCCATCGCCCAATGAGATGATTACGCCAACAAGGAGTAACGTCAATCCGGGGCGAACACATCTTTGACGATGTCCACGAGAGACTATCCCTGCCGCCGTCGCCCCGGGGCCGTTGCCAGGCTGGCGAGTTTCTTGTTATAGTTATAAGAGGAGATGGCATTCCTCCATTAACCGCCTGCAGGCTGATGATGCCTAATGTTGAGGAGCGTACACGTTGCGACTAGGTCGCAGCCTGTGCGACCGAAAACGGCGGAGGAGCAGATGCCATTCAACCGAAGAAAAAAGCACGATTTTCCCAATATCCTTTTCCGTCACGAATTGCACTCACGCACACCTGCGTCCGGAACAGCGCTGAGTCCGGAGCGTATTGAGACCAGGAAGGCGCTATTCACATGAGCGCCTGCAGCGTACTTTTCACATCCGCGGAAGATAGCATGACCACAGCAACGGCCGAAATGCCTGCCTTCTTTCGCGACCTGAACCTTGACCAGATCGTCATCGTCATCACGGCGGCAAAAGATGAGTACAATCTGAAACCGTACTTCCATGCGCCTTTGAAGAACGTCGATGCCATCATGTACCGCCACGAAGTGATGCGAGACCTCGAAAAGAAGACGCTCTTTGAGAGTATGAATTCCTTCGCTCGAAAAATGCGGGAGATGAGAGAACACCTCGTTCGAGCGAAGAAGCTCTATTACAAGCACCAGAGGGAGAGCTGGTTCCTGGACGCGGTGGAACTCTATTGCGGAGCAGTCCAATCCCTTTCAGAGGATCTGGACCAGGCGGACCTTGATTCACGCGGCCTCTTGGCCCTCCGCGACTACGTACAGCGCTACGTTCAGTCCGACGTTTTCTCCTCGCTCGTAGCAGAAACCGGGAATCTCAAGCACGACCTGGCCACCGTCCAATATTGCCTGCTGATCAAGTATGGCTCCATCAGCGTCCGCCGATACGACTCGGAGACCGATTACCGCGCCGAGGTTGAAGCGACTTTCGAGAAGTTCAAGCAGGCCGCGGCGAAGGACTATGCGATCAAGTTCTCTGCATCCGAGCAAATGAACCACGTTGAAGCGCAAGCGCTGGACTGTGTCGCGGAGTTGTACCCGGACGTCTTCCTGCATCTCGGCGCGTATTGCGACTCGCGTACCGGCTACCTCGATGAAACAATCGCCACCTTCGACCGTGAGATCCAGTTCTACGTTTCCTTTCTCGAGTTCATTGCTGAGTTGAAACACCAAGGGCTGGATTTTTGCTATCCCAAGGTCACGGATAGCAGCAAGGAAGTCTATGACTTCGACTGTTTTGATCTGGCCCTTGCCCACAAGCTTTATGTCGAGGGCTCACAAGTCGTCTGCAATGATTTTCACCTCATGGGAAACGAACGGATCATCGTTGTAAGCGGCCCGAATCAGGGCGGCAAGACGACCTTCGCCCGGGCTTTCGGTCAATTGCATTACCTGGCATCCCTCGGCTGCCCCGTGCCCGGAAGAAAGGCCCAGCTCTTCCTGTGTGATCGTCTCTTCACGCACTTTGAAAAAGCGGAAACGGTCCAGAATGGACGAGGCAAACTGCAGGATGACCTCATGAGATTTCACGAAATTCTGAAGGCGGCGACCTCCCGGAGCATCATCATCATGAATGAAATGTTCAGCTCGACCACCTTGCGGGACGCCTTGTTCCTGGGAAAGAGGATCATGGAAAGGATAATGGATTTAGACATTCTGTGCGTGTGCGTCACGTTCATCGATGAGTTGTCCTGTCTCAGCGAAAAAACAGTCAGCGTGGTCAGCACGATCGTCCCCGAGGATCCAGCCCTGCGAACCTACAAGATCGTTCGGAAGCCCGCTGATGGGCTTGCCTACGCCCTCTCAATCGCCGAAAAGCACAGGCTCACCTCTGAGCGACTCAGAGAGAGGTTGCGGGGATGAAGGCACATCTCCTGTACAGGGACCGTGATTTCGCGCCCGAGCGGACGGTGGCCCCGAATGAGAGGGACCTGATGCAAGACCTCCACCTGAATGTGCTGTTTGACACAATGGCGCTGGGGGATAAGTTTATTCTTGACGTCTCGCGGAAGGTCGTGTTGTCCAGCCTCGGTGACCCGGAGGCCGTACTCTACCGACAGGACATCATCAAGGACTGCCTGAAGAATTGCTTGATTGTCAAGGAAATCTATGCTCTCGCGCTCGAGTCGCTGGAAAGCGAGAAGGAGCTGCACTGGGGCATTTTCAGCCGATATCCGAGCTCGATTCTTAACGGGTCGATTTCCGTTCTTGAAGCCTTCGTCGAAATCCTTAAACGACTGAGAAGTCTTGCCGAAGAGCGTTCCAGCGCGTTTCAATCAGAGGGCTTCGCACAATTCTTCAGGATGCTCAAGGAAGAGCTCAGCGATTCGTATATTGCCGTCGTCAAGTACCATCTGAAACAACTCCGCTTTCGAGGTGGCGTGTTGATCAGTGCTGAGCTGGGAAAAGGCAGCCAGGGAACGAGGTACGTCCTCCGCAAGACACGCGATGTGAAAAAGAGTTTCATTCAGCGGATCTTCTCGAAAAAACCGACTGAGTACACCTTCCATATCCCCGACCGCGACGAGAGCGGAGCAAAGGCGCTTTCCGAGCTGAGGGACCGGGGCATCAATCTCGCGGCGAACGCGCTGGCCCAGTCGAAGGACCATATTCTCAGCTTTTTTCAGATGCTCCGAACCGAGCTTGCATTTTATCTTGGATGCATGAATCTCCATGCTCGACTTGTCGAAATAGCGGCACGCGCGTGTTTTCCCGTGCCCGCCGGCCTCGAGGTGAGGAGGCACACGTTCACCGGGCTCTACGACCTCTGCCTCGCCCTGTCGGAGGGGAGGAGCGTCGTGGAGAACGACCTGAACGCGGACAATCGAAATCTTGTCGTGATCACGGGGGCAAACCAGGGTGGCAAATCGACATTCCTCAGGGGCATTGGCGTGGCGCAACTGATGATGCAGTCCGGCATGTTTGTGGGGGCGAGCCAATTCTGCTCGAATGTCTGCGATGGCATCTTCACGCACTACAAGCGGGAGGAGGACGTCACAATGAAAAGCGGCAAGCTCGACGAAGAGCTGAAGAGGATGAGCGCAATCGTCGACAAGGTGAGCCCGAATTCAATACTGCTGCTGAACGAATCCTTTGCCTCCACGAACGAGAGAGAAGGGTCAGAGGTTGCCAGACAGGTCCTCAGTGCGCTGTTGGATGCGGGCATCAAGATCTTTTTCGTTACGCACCTGCACAAGTTCGCGCGGGAATCCTTCGAACGGCAAAGGCAGAAGGCCGTCTTCCTGAGAGCGGGAAGACAGGCTGACGGCGAACGAACCTTCAAGATCCTCGAAGGCGAACCGTTGCAGACCAGCTTCGGAGAAGATCTCTACCGGAACATTTTCGGCGTTGACAATTGAATCCGCCCTTGCAGCAGGCATTAGCATCCCTCTCGAGTGACAGAAATCCTTCCTCGCGGTGTTGAATAGCGAAAGCAAAGGCGAAATCCGTTTGCGTGGAGGGCCCCGAACGTGGTATTGTGCGGAGCCTTCCCCATATTCGAGCAGAGAGAGCCACCACCAAAGGGAGATCACAGAACGTATGGCAGTACAAATGTCCGCGACCTCGCACCTCAACCAGGGCCTTCGCATCTTCTTTTCCGAATTTGTCCGGGTGAGCCTGCGGCGGCCCCGCCAGGCGCTATTTTTCGCGCGCACGGTCCTCTGGCAGGGGACGGCCGCCCGCCGCCGCGCCCGCTGCGCCCGCGAAGGGCTCACGGTTCCTCCAATCGCCATATTCAGCATCACCAACAGGTGCAACCTGCGGTGCAAGGGCTGCTATGCGCAGGCAATCCGGGGTGACGCGCCGGACGAGCTCTCTTCCGAGAGGATGCGGAGCATCGTGGCCGAGGCCGATGAGCTGGGGATCTCCTTTTTCGTGATCGCAGGGGGCGAGCCGTTGACCCGTCCCGAGATCGTGGATATCGCCCGGGACTTTCCCCATATCGTGTTCCTGCTCGTGACGAATGGTCTCCTTCTGAGCCCTGAGCTCATCGCCCGGCTCTCCCGGCTGCGCAACGTCGTTCCCGTGCTCAGCATCGAGGGCAACCAGGCGGAGACCGACGAGAGGCGGGGCCGGGGAGTGCACGAGAGGCTCCAGGCCAAGATGCGGGAGCTGAAACGCGCGGGCATCTTCTTCAGCCTCTCCTTCACGGTGACCCGGACCAATTTCGACACGGTCACCGACGCGGATTTCCTGCAGAGGGCGGTGGATGCCGGCTGTCGGCTGTTCATCCACCTGGAGTACACGCCCATACGGGCGGGAACCGGCGAGTGGGTCATCACCGACGAGCAGCGAGAGGCGATGAAGGGACTGGTGGCGGGATTTCGCGCCCGCTTCCCCGCGGTGTTCATCGCCGTGCCATGGGATGAGGAGGAACAGGGCGGGTGCCTCGCTTCGGGTAGGGGCTTCGTGCATATCAGTGCCTCAGGCGACCTCGAACCCTGCCCGTTCGCGCCGTACTCCGACACGAACGTCTTGGAGGTACCGCTGAGGGAGGCGCTGCGCTCACGGTTTCTGGGGCTGATGCGGGAGAATCACTCGATGTTCGCGGAAACCGAGGGCGGGTGCGCGTTGTGGAAGAACCGGGACGCGGTGGAGTCCCTCCTTCGGCGCAAGATCGGCTGAAAGGGTCCGCGCAGGGCACGCTGAGGAGAAACGGGCAGGGCGGCGCGGGAGGGCGAATCGCCCCTCGCGCCGTGCCCACCCCAGGAGGTCCTACTTCCTCGCTCTTCTCGCGTCGATATCGTTCGGGTACATCAGCGCGTCATGACCCCGCTCTCCCGTGCGGATGCGGACCACGTCTTCCACGGGGTAGACGAAGATGATGCCGTCGCCCTCCCGCCCGGTGCGAGCGGCCTTCATGATCGCGTCGATTGTTTTCTCCACGTTGTGCTCGCTGAGGATGATATTCAGCTGGATCTTCGGCAGGAGGTCCATCCTGTAGGTGGCGCCGCGCCATGACTGGTCAACGCCTCCCTGTCTCCCGTGGCCCCGGATCTCGAATATGTTCATGCCCACGATGCCGATGTCCCGAAGAGCGTCCTTTACTGCTTCCAGCGAGTCCTCCCGGATGATCGCCTCTATTTTCTTGGTCACCGATAGGATCCTTTCTCTGCCCGCATGGAAGAGAGCAATAATCGTGCCAGCCCGAAATCAGCAGAATTCCGCCGTTTTCGCGTGTTTCGTGCCTCGGGGCGATGAGGGCAGGCTACATTTCTGTAGCTTGAAACGATCCTTTCTACAATCCTGTCCGCATGTACAGCCCGCGGCGGCGCCGGTATGATTTCCGCGCAAATGAAGACGGTCCCTGTATTCTGCGGCAAAGACTGCGGCGGCAACGCCTGTCCTCTCCTCGTGGAAATCGAAGGGGGGCGCGCGATGAAGATGCTGCACAATCCGGCCGGGGGCCGCCACATCAAGGCCTGCCGTCGAGGCTTCGGCCTGGTTCGGGCACACTACGCGCCCGAGCGGCTCTCCAGGCCCCTGATACGGATCGGTCCGCGCGGCTCGACCTCGTTCCGCGAGGCCACGTGGGACGAGGCGCTCGACATGATCGCGACGAGACTCCGCGATATCCGTGCGAGGCATGGGCCGGCGTCAGTTCTCTCTCTGGCGAGCGCCGGTTCAACAGGTGCTCTCCATAACACCGACACTTTGACCAGACGATTTCTGAACGTCACCGGTGGATGCACGACCCTCGCGGGCAGTTACAGCAACGGGGCAGCGCGGGCCGTGCTGCCCTTCCTTTGCGGGCCCCAATGGAAAATCTCGGGGTTCGACGCGGCAACGACCCGATCCGCCGAGATGATCATCCTCTGGGGTGCAAACCTGCTTGACACCCGGCTCGGCTCGGAGCTGCCCCAGAGACTGCTGGAGGCGAAGAGGCGCGGTGCCGCGATCGTCGTCATAGATCCGCGGCGGACCTCGACGGTCGCGCACGCATCGACCTGGTGGATGCCCTGCCGTCCGGGAACCGATGCCGCCCTCATGATCGCGACGCTTTACGTGTTGCTCGACGAGGGTCTGGTTGACCGCGCCTCCGTCGATTCCCGCGCGGTGGGCTTCGAGAGACTGGAACGCTACGTCCTCGGAAAGGATGGCGGTCTGGCGCATACTCCCGCCTGGGCCGAGGAGGTATGCGGGGTGCCGGCAGCGGAGATCCGGCGCTTCGCACGCGCCTACGCTGCTGCCCGCCCGGCCATGCTCATCCCGGGATTTTCGATCCAGCGGGTGCACGCGGGTGAGGAGACGTACCGACTTACAGTAGCGCTCCAGCTTTCAACCGGCAATTTCGGCATCCGCGGAGGATCGACGGGCTCGATGAACAACTGTCTTCCCACGCCGCGTGTGGGCACGTTGGACCCGCTCGCGCCTCCTGGCCAGCTTCACGTGCCCGTCCTCCATTGGCCGGACGCAATTCTCCGTGGGACGAGCGGCGGCTACCCGGCCGATATCCACGCCGTCTATGTCGCGGGCGGCAACTACGTCAACCAGGGGGCCGATGCCCACAAAAGCATTGCCGCCTTCGAGTCCCTCGATTTCGCGGTCTGCCACGACATGTTCTTCACGCCGACGGCGCGCTATTCCGACGTCGTGCTCC
>Ga0187886_1003607_pt1 | contig 11516 bp, 7 predicted proteins | sample June2016WEW_20_1_FD_133001 | JGI IMG/M metagenome (GOLD analysis project Ga0187886, IMG submission 133001) | Peatland microbial communities from SPRUCE experiment site at the Marcell Experimental Forest, Minnesota, USA - June2016WEW_20_150 | ecosystem: Environmental > Terrestrial > Soil >...
CAAACCTCTTTGCCATTTGGCGACGGGTTTCTTCCGGCTCAATCAGGATGACCTTCCTGGCGCCGGAGCACAGGGCAAACTGCAGGTGAATCTGGCCCATCGGCCCGCCACCGATAATAGCGACCGTTTCTCCAGAATGGTAATTGACCCTATCCACTGCGTGCACGACGCAGGAGACCGGTTCAGCAAAAGCTGCCGTTTCATCGTCCACGCCTTCGGGAATGGGGTACACGCCCTTCTCGCTGGCCGTGCAGTATTCGGCAAACCCCCCGTCGCGCAGCACCCCGTAAGCGGCGAGTTCCTTGCAGAAACAGGGCTGGTGGTTCCGGCACCAGTAACACTTGCCGCAGCTCTCGTTGGGGTCACTCACGACCCTCTGACCCACCTTGAGGTTCCTGACGTTTTCCCCCAACGCAACGATCTCACCGGAATACTCGTGCCCGGGCACCACAGGAACTCGAGCCGAGTACTGGCCGTTGTAAAGCTTCAGGTCGGTGCCGCACATCCCACAGGTCTTCACCTTGATGAGCACCTCATCATCTTTGGGAATGGGGGCGGGGATATCCTTGACAGCGATTCTCTTTATGGCTTCGAGCACCGCAGCTTTCATATCTCCTCCGATCATGTCTAGAGATTTCGCAACTCTATGGGAATGCCTTTGCGGGCGGAATCTTCCGCAGCGTTGATCAGCCGCGTGTTCAGCAGGCCGTCCTCGCCGCTCGTCAATGGTTTCTTGCCGTCGCGCAAACACTCCACAAAGTGATACATGCTCTCGACACTGAATCCCATCTGCTTGCCGTGGATCTCGGGTGTGATGAACAGGTCCGGGAAGGAAGCGTCAGGGAAGCCCGCGGGCGTCTTCGCAGTGTACTTGGCGACGGCGCCATGATGTGTCAGGTCGAGGTAGACGACTCCCTTCGTGCCGATGATTTCGCAGCGGTGGTCGATCAGGCTGGGGGAAGACTGCGGCAGCACCCAACTGTTTTCGATGACCGCCGTCGCCCCGTTCGTGAAATCGACCATGGTGATGTACATATCGGCGGTGGGAATCCCGCGTCGCGTCAAAATGCCTTCCTTCCGCTGGCAAAAGACGCGCACGGGTTTTGCACCGATCAGCCAACAGGTTGTGTCCAGCGAGTGGCTCCCGAGAAATAGCATGACCGAGGATTCGCCCGCCCAGGGAAGCATCTTCGTGGGCACGTAAATTGTGTCGCTGAGTCGGTAGTAGATGTAACTGATCTCGCCCAGTTCGCCCTTGCGGATGGCCTGCCAGGCGGAGTAGTACGCCGGATTCCAGCGGTTGTGCCAGTCCACCATGAGGTGCACCCCATGACGCCGGGCGGCCACAATCATCTGCCGGCATTCGCGCACCGTCGTGGCGAGAGGTTTTTCCACGAGCATGTGAACACCCCGCGACGCGGCTTTCAGGGCGATGGCGGCGTGGGCGGCGTCCGGCGTAGCGATGGAAATGCCGTCCAGGCCTTCGTCGAGCAGAGCATCGACGCTGGTAAAGAATTTGCGAATCCCGAATTCCCTGGCGGTGGCCGCGGCCCGCTTCGCGTCCAGGTCGCAGATGGCAACGAGCTCGGCGGAGGCGTGCTGGAGATAGGCGCGAATGTGCATTCGCCCCCAGACGCCCGTACCCACCACGCCGACGCGAACTTGTTTGCCCTTCATAAGCTCGTGCCTTTCATGATCCCAAAAACCTTGTCAACGGTCGCCAAGGTCCGGCGGATGTCCTCGTCCGTGTGCGCCGCAGAGAGATACCACAACCCCTTCTCGGTGGGGAAGATGTGGATGCCGTGGTCCTGCAGCAGTTGCCGGAAGACAAAGTAGGTTTCCTTTTCCTGATCGAACGCGTCGCGCATATCCCAGATTTCGTGGTCGTGGAAAGAGACGCAGAACACCGACCCCGGCCCCTGGATGCGCACGGTTATCTTGTGCTTCTCCGCCATCCGGCCGATTTCACTCATCATGTGCTTGCCGAGGTCGTTGATGCGGCGAAGGATGGCGCAGTTGTCCTTTTTCAATTCCGTGAGGACCGCCTTGGCAGCGGCGCAGCCGATGGCGTTGCCGTTGAAGGTGCCGGCGTGGACTGCTTGGCGGCGGGAAACCACTTGCATGATTTCGCGGCTGGCGCCGTAGGCGAAGATCGGGAAGCCGCCACCCAGCGCTTTGAATCCGCAAGTGATGTCCGGGATGACGCCCAGCATTTCCTGCGCCCCGCCCAGCGCGCCGCGCAGCCCGGTGATGGTTTCATCAAAGATGAGCATCGCGCCGTATTCAGTGGCGAGTTGGCGCAGGCCCTCCAGATATCCCGGGCGCGGCATGATGATACCGCAGTTGCTCATGATGGGCTCGGTGAGGATGGCCGCGATCTCTTTGGGGTGCGACTGGAACGCCTTCCGGACGTATTTGAGGTTGTTCCAGGGAAGCGCCACGGCGTTGTCAAGGACGTTCGGCGCCATGCCCTTGCTGTAATTGTGAATCACCGGCTTGGGATTCTCGCGCGTCCCGAAATCCTCGCCCTGGTCGGGGTGAAAACTGAAGAAGACGTTGTCCATCCAGCCATGGTAGTGGCCCTCGAACTTGATGAACTTCGTGCGCCCCGTCACCGCGCGCGCCAGGCGCAAAACCGCCTGCACGGCCTCCGAGCCCGTGTTGTTGAAGTTCACGACTTCGAAGGAGGGGACCGCGTCGATCAGCAGCCGGGAGACTTCAACCTGGAGGGGGTGAGGCTCGCCGAAGGCGCTGCCTTTTTCGAGCTGGTCGCGCACGGCATCGTGCAAAACTTTCGGACTGTGGCCCAAGATGAGAGGGCCGTAATTCAGCAAATAGTCGATGAACTCATTGCCGTCGACGTCAAAGAGCCTGCTGCCATGGCCGTGCGTCATATAGAGTGGATGGGGTCGACTGAAACTCTGCACCTGAGAGCCCACGCCCATCGCAAAAACGCTCTTGGCGTCCTCATACATCGCCTGCGATTTCGGGTATTCCTTCCAGCTCCACATGGAACTTTCTCCCTCTCGGTTTCTCCGCCCTCGTGATTCTGCGTGCGGGACACTAATTGAGACGAACGACGCGGTGAGTCCGGTACGACTTGACCACCGCCTCGATGGCGCTGGTCGCCAACAGACCCTCCTCGCCCGTGACCGGCACCGGCTTATCCTCGATGACGCAGGTGATGAAGTCGAGAATGGGCGGCTCTTCAGTCAGGTTCAGCAGGACGAAAGGCGTCTGATATTTGTCCGATGTCACCGTGATGCTCTCGTAGTCGGCGACGATATCGATGCGGCCCGTTTCACCCTGCACCGAGAGCCACATATCGTTGACGGGGTTCCGCCAATTGCGGGAGAGAATCCAGGAGGATTCGAAGTGGACGATCGCGCCCCGGCACATCTCCATAGTGGCCTTGACCACATCTTTGGTCTTGAATCCCTTGCTCTTCAACAGGCCTTCCGCGGCCAGGGCGAACACCTGACGCGGCCGGTCCTGAAGCATCCAGCAGGCGAGGTCGGCAATGTGGGACATCAGGAACCATTCCGGCCCGCTGTGCTCGGCCCAGGTCATGTTTCCTTCCACCCAGGAAATCGTGTCCGAGAGGACGAAGTTGGCGCAGACCGGCTTGCCGATCTTGCCCGCGGCGATGGCCTCGCGCGCCGCCGAAAAAGCGGGATACCAGCGATTGTGATAATTCACCATGAGCTTGCGCCGGCTGCGGTTCCGTGCCGCCAGGATCGCCCGGCACTCGCGCGTGGTCTGAGCCATGGGTTTTTCCAGGAGGATGTGTTTTCCCGCCTTCAGCGCGGCAATCGCATACGAGGTATGCGCGTGGTCGGGCGTGGCAATCGAGAGGATCTGGATGCGGTCGTCAGCGAGCAGATCCTCGAAACGCGTCGTCCAGGCGCAACTGTAAGCCTGCCCGACTTTCCTGGCCCGGGCTTCGCTCCGGCTCCAGACACGGACTAAATCTACGCGCGGATCCTTGGCGTAAACCCGGGCGTGCACTTCGCCGTAAGCGCCCGTACCGACTACCCCGACTCCGACTCTATTCATCAGCTTTCTCCCACTCGGAATTCTTGCCTTGAACTGACGCCAGGATACTCGCGCCATAACCGGGATGGCGCCGTTGGCGAGCCCCGCCGGCTAGCCGGCCCGGCCTTCCCAATTCGGGTGCCGAAAATCAGGCGCCCAGAAGCCTCGCATCCGTCCTCGGCTGGATACTCGTGCTTATATCAAAGGGCGCAATCGAAATCAACAAAAAGATACTTTAATGTTAGTTTGTCAAAATGGCAAGTACTGGAGCATTGGTCCAAAGCGATCATAGTGCCCCGATCAGAGACCGTTAATCAGCGTGTGGAGAGCCAGGTTTCGTGCCCACCCGCGTGACAACAGAAAAGCATTGGGGCACCCTGGGTTTCTGATTGAGAGAGATTACTTACATTCTTGAACAAATCTCTCTTGACTTCTAACTTGCGAAATAGTAAAAAATGTCCGTCAAGGGTTTTGGGTCGAATTGTAACGGCGGCACGGACTCGCATGGAGTCGAACAAATTGACTGGCCAGGACAGGTCTTACGGTCGATGGCAAGCTGCCAAGTGCCTGCCCGGCGGCCGCGGTTCTCTCAGTAGGCCATGTGGAGCCGAAGATTGTTCAACTGTTAATGAGGGAATTACCCACGCTTCTTCCTTCCCTGATAATCCCAAAGCAAGAGTGGGGGCAACTCCTGGCTCCCCCCGTAGCATCCACTCTTCCGACACGCTTCATACTTCCCTGATAGTCCCAAAGAAGAGTGGGGGAGGCGGTGAGGTGGGGAATCCTTTGCGCACTTATCTGGGAGAGAGGGCGACATCCATGCCTGTCGGTGAGACGGGCGCCTCAGGCAGCCAGGAGTAGTCGGCAAGTCACTGGCATGCCGGACGAGTGGTTCTCGCTCTTCTTCCCGGCTGCTTGTTGACCGCGTCGGTGGGCCTAGACACCAAGGAGGAGAATATGGGCGTGGGTTTATCAGGATCGCATTTGCGAGAGAGCAAGAAGGACGGCCTGCGGCGCGGACTGCCGCTCCTAGCCGCACTCCTGTTCTGCGTCACCCTGCCGCTCGCGGCGTGGGCGCAGAAAGATACCGGCAGCATTGTGGGAACGGTGAAAGACGCAACCGGGGCCGTCATTCCGCAAGCCAAAGTCACCGTCACCGACGTGGATAGGGGCAACACCTTTTCAACGACGACTAACCCCTCAGGGGACTATGTTGCGAGTCCGCTGCGTATCGGCCATTACAACGTCAAGATCGAGAAGGAGGGCTTTAAGACCACCGTGGCAGGCCCAATCGAGCTACAGGTCCAGGAGCATGCGGAGGTGAACGTCACTCTAGAAGTGGGCCAGATGGTTCAGACGGTCGAAGTGCATGGATCCAGTCCGCTGCTGGAGACGCAAACTTCCGAACTGGGCCAAGTAGTTAGCACCCGCCGCATGGTCGACCTGCCCTTGAATGGTCGCAACTTTGCCCAGTTGGCGTTGCTCAGTGCCGGCGTGGCGCCGACTGAGCCGGGCGCGCGCAACGAAGGTAGCTATGGGTTCTCTTCCAATGGCGGGCGCTCCTACCAGAACAACTTCCTGCTCGATGGCGTCGACAACAATTCCAACCTAACCGACTTGCTGAATGGGACCAGTTACGTGGTCCAGCCCTCGGTGGATGCCTTGCAGGAATTCAAGGTCCAGACCAACGCCTACAGCGCGGAATTCGGGCGCGGCAACGGCGCGATTCTGAACGCCACCATCAAGTCCGGCACCAACGAGTATCACGGGGATGTTTACGAGTTCCTTCGTAACGACAAGCTGGATGCGCGCAACTTTTTTGAGGCCGACCGCGGTGCTTATCAACAAAACCAATTCGGCGGCACGATCGGCGGGCCCGTCCGGCTGGGCAAACTCTACGACGGGCGCAACCGAACCTTTTTCTTCTTCGACTACGAAGGTCTTCGGGTCCGCCAGGCGCGCACCCTGACGGCGACGGTGCCCACGCCGGAAGAACGCGGCGGAGATTTCTCATCCCTCCTCGACATGAGCTCCCCCACCGGCGTGCTGGACTGCAATGGTCAGATGACGTACGCCGGGGAGATTTTCGATGTGCGGCAAGCGCAGACGGGCGTCGACACGCCGACCGGGCAGTGCGGGGTGCCTTTTGGCTACGACGAATCTGGGAACCCACTGAACGTCATCCCGACTCTGGCGAGGGATTCGCTGGCAGTGAAGCTTACGGATCTGTGGCCGTCGCCCAACGTTTCAGGGGCAGGGTACAACTTCCTGGCCACCCCCAAGCGGACCCAGGACCGCAATAACTTCGATGTCCGTGTCGACCAGAAGTTCTCCGACAAGGACACTTCCTTCGCTCGGGTCAGCTATGAGAAACAGCCGAGTGTCATCCCCTCCGTCTTCCAGGCAACGGGTGGTAACGGAGCCGACTTTTTTACCGGCAACGAAGTGAACTTCTACCTCGGCGCCGCGTTGAGCGAGACCCATATTTTGAATCCCCACGTGGTGAACGAATTCCGCTTCGGGTACAACCGCATCAATTCGCACCGCTACCAGTTCAACTACAACAAGAACGTTTCTGCCGACCTGGGGATTCCGGGCGTGCCTTTTGCCCCGCTAAACGGCGGGATGCCAGAGTTCGATTTTTCGGATGTGGACGGGATCGGCGACCCGACGTACCTCCCTTCGCTGGAAATTCAGAACACGTTCAGCCTCAACGACAACCTGACGTGGATTCGCGGTGGGCATTCGCTGAAGTTCGGGGCTGAGTTCAAGCATGAAGAGTTCACAATCTTTCAGCCGGCCTCGCCGCGCGGGCAGCTCGGCTTTGATCCGACCTTTACGGACAACGCCGGCGCTCCGGGCAGCGGCGGCTCTGGTTACGCCTCGTTCCTCGCCGGCCTTTCCAGCAGCGGTTACATCACCAATCTTCACAACGTGGACTACGTGCGGCCGGACTACGCGTTTTACATGCAGGATGATTTCAGGGTGAGTTCGCGACTCACCTTGAACCTGGGCGTGCGATACGAGCTCTTCACGACGGTCAAGGAGAAGTACAACGCGCAGGGAAGCTACGACCTGGCCACGCAGACGCTCTACGTCCCGAAGGGGCAGACCGCGCAATTGACGCCCACCATCGCCGCGCTGGTCCCTATCAGCGCCACCGCCAGCCGCGGGCTGGTGCCGGTGGATGCCAATAACATCGCTCCGCGCATAGGGTTTGCTTACAAGGTCAGGGATAAACTGGTCCTGCGGGGCGGCTATGGGATCTTTTACGCGGGTTACGAGTCAGGGCCCTGGTCGAATCCCAGCCCGGCTTTCAATCCACCGTTCTTTGTAAGCCAGAACTTCAACACCCCCTGCGGAGCCCCCTCGGCGAACCCGGGGGCGGGAGAACTGGATTGCAGTATTCTGGGGCTCAGCCACTTTGCGGACGGATTCCCAGCCAGTTCGTTGGTCGACCCGAACACGCCGCAGCTCCTGGAGTTGGCCAACAACATTCGGACTCCCTACATGCAACAGTGGCACTTCTCGACGCAATACGAGTTGCCGCATAACACCATGGTAGAGATCGGCTACGGTGGTTCGAAGGGGACTAAGCTCTACACGTTCTTCGACGGCAATCAACCCACCCCGACGCCCGACTCGACCGCCGCTTATGCTCCCCGCCGGCCTGATCCCATCATCGACTCAGGAATCAGCGTCTTCAACTCCATGGGGAATTCAATTTATAACTCCCTCCAGGCGCGCGCCGAGAAACGCTTCTCGAACGGGTTCTCGCTTCTTGCAAGCTATACGTGGAGCCACTCCATTGACAATGAATCGGCGGCCAACTTGGGATCGAGTAACAACAGCGGCCCCCGGTTCTTCCGGGCGGATCCGGGTTGGGAACGCGGCAACTCCGATTTCGACATTCGCCAGCGCTTCGTCCTGGGGTACATCGTGGAGTTGCCCTTCGGACGCGGCAAGCACTTCGGGAGCGGCGTGAGCGGCCCGCTCAATCAGGTGATTGGCGGCTGGCAGCTTTCCGGAGTCACCACGCTTTCGACGGGCAACTGGTTCACCATCACGGACGGCAATGGGAACTTTTCGAACTCCACGGGAGGGCAGCGGCCCGATCTGGTGCCCGGCCAAAACCCCAATGGAAAGCCTTGTGTACCCGGAACGTTCTTTAACACTTGCGCCTTCACGGACCCTGCGCTAGGTTCGTTCGGCAATGCGGGCCGGAACATCGTGCTGGGGCCTGGCTTCCAAGTCTGGGATATCTCCCTGCTGAAGCGGTTCCCGATCAAAGAGAGGGGCCGCGCGGAATTCCGGGCGGAGTTCTTCAACCTGCCGAATCATACGAATTTCACTCCGAGCTGTGCTTACTGCACCAGCCCCGTGGACCTGTCCAGTTCGCGGTACGGGTTCGCGACCTATGCTCTCGCGCCACGTCAGATTCAACTCGCACTGAAGTTCTACTTCTGAGTCGGTGGCATGTCAAACCTTGGCCCTCGGGGGAAACTCCCCGAGGGCCATTTCTATTTCCGGAGGGTTTCCGATGCGTCACGCTCACTGCCTGCTCGCGCTGCTGGCACTCGCTCCACCCATTGCCGCCGCGCAGGGTGCCGAACGCCGCGAGTTCAGCTTTGAACTGAAAGCTCCCGGCGAAGCCGTGGCGGAAGTCGTCCGACTGCGCGGGGAACGCAACGCCCAGTGGTCCGCCCCCGGTGCGGGCTTGAACGTGGAGAGAGTCTGGGCGAGAGGCTAGGAATCTCACCGCAGCGGCTTATCTCGCTGCGACACCGAAGCTGTAATTACGCATCTGGCTAGTGGGCGACCGTCAGGAGGCCGATCAGGCGAGACGGACGAGAGTGTCGGCCGAGAATCCCTAACCAATCATTTGATCGTGAAATCCCATGACGTTGGTCCTCATATGCTTCCCCCACTGGCGTCAGGGCCCCCGCACGCTTTGCGACGGGTCATTTTCCCAAGTTGTTCCCAAACCTCTGCGAATAGCTAAAGGAGAGGTCGAAAGAATTCAAATCAGATGGTGCGGGGTTCACTCCACCTGCTGCAGATTCAGCGAAATCCGCACTCCGTTCACCAACACGACGCTCTGGTTAATCAGATCCTGGTTGGTGATGGCGTAGTCCGCGAATTGCCGAAGCGGGGATAACGGGCAGATGTATTCAAGCGCCTCGGAAGAAGAAGTGTTAGATGCAAACTGGTCGAGGACCGTAACGTCCAGGCCGGCAAGCTCCTGGGCGTCCGGGGTCTTGGCAAGGAGGTCTTTCAGCAAGGGCGCGAGGAAAAGGTCAAAACTCTGTGCCGCCCGTTTGTAGATGGATGTCGCGCTCTTATCGAAAGGTGCAGGGTTGCGAAGAGTTAGTTGCAGGTATATCTGGTCACGGAAAAGCGCGAAGGAAGGAGGGGCATATTCCACGAAATGAAACTTCGCCGAGCCTTCCTTCGCCAGCGCATCGAGTTGCGGCTGCAATTTGCCCTGGAGTGCGTCAGCGTCAGCTTTGGAAGGACCCGCAGTAGACGCAGCAACCTGACTGCTCTTCTTGATGGCATTTACGGTCTCTTCGGCGCGCGTCGGACGCAGCCCCGGAGGTAGTTCCTGATCCGTCCCCGGCAGTCGCACGCTCGGGGCTTGGTTCGAGGAGCGTGTTTCCTTCTGAGGCAGAGGGGTCGGATCCTTCTCCACCGTCGCTGAGACCTGGGCGGGCTGCGTTTTGGCGACGTCCTCGACCATGAAGGGGTCGCGTTCCCCCAGCGCTAAGCCGAATTCCTTTCCGTCCAAAAACACCTCGGAAGCGCCCAGGATCTCCTGCCTCCGGGATTCCTTTTGTACCTTCGGATAAGCGAAAGCATTTTCCTTGTTGAAGACTAGAACGAGATTTTCCTTTCCCTCGAAGCCATAGCGTTGGGAATGCCTGCGAACGTGATAGGAAACCTCAAAACCGAAGGCGTCGAAGTCAGTCGGGTTGGGGAAAAACTTTGGCAGCACAGTCAGGATCGGAACGACGATATCGTCGAGTACGCGGTTGGCGCGCTGATTCTGCGTCAGCAGGTCGGCATTGAAGGCCGCGTTGTAGTTGCCGGATATTTTGAGGATCGTCCGGTCGTGAAAGCGCACGAACTCCAACCCGCGCTGGTCAGCTCCCTGCTGGTCCTTGGGATCCAATCCCACGTACCGGCTGGGCATGAAGAGGAAAGGAAACTTCATTGCCGCGATTTCATGGTTGAGGGCTATCAGTTGGGTCAGGTAGGTTTTCTCGAGCGCTTTCAGTTGTGGGCCGCGAACTTCGTCGGGACTGACTTGAGCGAGCAGGAGGTTCGAGCCGCAAAAGAGCGCGAGCACGCCCGCAGCCAACATTTGAGACAACGATTTTCTTGCGAAGTCCATGGGACTCTATCTTACCGAATATCGTGGTCCCTGGTGAGCCGGAGGCTGGTAGGGAGGCTGAGCAATCGCACGCATAAACGCGATTACAGCCAGAACCTCATCCTGGCTCAACGTCCTGCCCCAAGGGGGCATCATCGCAGATTTTCCCATCGCGCTTCCGCCCAGAGTGATGGTGTTTCGCACGAACTCGTCGCTGAGAGGATTGAAACTCGCTCCGTCATTCGCCAACGGAGGCGTGGGAGTCAGGTTCGACCGATTGGAAGGGCCAGCCGGACTCGAATCAGCGTGGCACCACACACAGTAAGTGTAGAAGACGCGCTTGCCCTGCGCTTGTTGGTAGTTAAGCGGAATCTGTCGTTGCGTATCGTTCCAATCCGTCTCTACGTCATAGGCGCGCGAAAGCGGATCGGGCTTTGCCGCAAGTGGTTTTTGCTGGCACGATGTCCCGAGGGCAGTAAGCGTCAGGGCAACGAGCAGGAGCATGTGCTGCCGGTTCATTGCGCCCTCCCCGCCCCGGCGGCAGCTGGCTTGGCGGCGGTGCCTTGTCGGAGTGTCATCAGGTAGGCTGTCAGGGCCTTCACCTCCAGCTCTGGTAGCGAGCGTCGCGGCTCGATGGTGCCGGGCACAAGCGCCTGCGGGTCCTTGAGCCATTCTTCGATCCATGCCGCGTTCATCCAGACCCCTATGTTACTTAGGTTCGGCCCCACGTATCCTCCCGAGGACCCGATGGTATGGCAGGACTGGCATTGGTATTTCACTTCGTAAAGCTGCTTGCCCAAGCGAGTCATTTCAGGCGTGAAATCTTTGGAATTGACGCTCTCCAGGTTCACCGCGGGGCTTTGTGTGACCATGGCGAGGTAGTCCGTGAGAGTGGCAGCTTCCTGGTCGTTCATGTTGAACTGCGGCATCCGCAGCGTCAGAGTGGGGCGCAACGTCTGTGGGTTCTTCAAGAAGGCGACCAGCCAGGGCCGTTGTGCACGCGAGCCTTCAAAGGAAAGATCCGGCGCGAGGGTGCCTCCGTAGCCATTGAAACGATGGCAGACGTAGCATTTGTACCGTTCATAGACTTCGGCAAAGGCTCCGGCGG
>Ga0187886_1003608_pt1 | contig 11516 bp, 11 predicted proteins | sample June2016WEW_20_1_FD_133001 | JGI IMG/M metagenome (GOLD analysis project Ga0187886, IMG submission 133001) | Peatland microbial communities from SPRUCE experiment site at the Marcell Experimental Forest, Minnesota, USA - June2016WEW_20_150 | ecosystem: Environmental > Terrestrial > Soil >...
AGCGGTTGGAGCGTCCCGTTCACGGTCACTATTCTGGCACCTGTGCCGGCAGCACCGGTGTTGGATACGCCTGCCACAGGCTTTATGACAAATATTACCGCTCCTGAACTTAAGTGGAAAAGCGTGTCGTACGGCGCATCCTATGAGTTGCAGATTGGTTCCAGGTCCACCTTCCCTTTACCGTTAATTCAGGAATATACAGGGATCATCGGCCTCAGCCAAGTCATAGCCACCCTACCTGAAGGCAAAGTTTATTGGCGTGTACGCGCCCAAAATGTGAACGACGTCTATGGTCCCTGGAGCAGCAGCCGTTACTTCACGGTGGACATCACCCCACCGCTCAAGCCAGTGCTGAGCGCCCCTGCCAACGGAAGCTCACCCCTGGGCACTCCAACTTTTAGCTGGAAGGCCTCTGCCACGGCATCGCGCTACCAATTCGAATATAACAGCGTCAACGACCCGGACACCTTCATTTACCAATCTGGGGAGCTGACCACGACATCTCACAAACCGCCCACCATAGCAGCCACCAATCCGCCGACAACTCTCTACTGGTTCGTACACGCCAAAGACGCAGCCGGGAACTGGAGCAGTTGGAGTGATCCGTTCACGATAGCGATACGACCGACGGTACCAGCAGCCCCGGCGTTGAGCGCGCCAGCCTCTGGTTACGAAACGGATGCTACCTCACTGGATTTAAGCTGGCTGGCAGTTCCCTACGGGAATACCTATCAGATTCAAATCGATGACTCGTCAACTTTTTCCAGCGTGAATTACACCTTCACTTCTGACGTGGGTGCCCTGTCCGATACGGTGGGCCCGCTGACCCCTGGAAAATGGTACTGGCGAGTGAGAGCCTACAATGTGAACAACGTCTACGGTTCCTGGAGTTCCAGTCGAAACTTCAGAATCTATCCCAGCTTCAACTCTCAATTTAACAGTGATGGGGATTTTGAAGGTTGGGAGCAGCATCCAGGCGCGGCCTGGAATGTTAACTCAGGCAGCCTGAATACCAGTGGTCTTGATAATTATTTAACTTCAAGTGCAAGCTACGGCGGATCAAATTTTACAGATTTTACTTATGAAGCTCGGATAAAGATGGCAGTTGATAATTCTGGTCCAACTAACGAGATTAGCAATAACTTTGGTCTCGTCGTACGCGGAACACCGACTTTTGATTCTTTGAATGACTGGCAGAACGGATACTACTTTTTAATTGGCCAGGTCCATGATACGAGTAACAATCAATATGCTTGTTATAGTGTCAATAAAATATCCACCGGAACCTGGACCAGTCTGACCACCGGGGGTTGGTTTTGCTATGACGATATCAATTCAAATGATTGGAACACTCTGAAAGTGTATGCAAAAGGCACTACATTGAAGTTTTACATTAATGATAGTTTGATTTGGAGCAAGACGGTCAGCGGCCCTACGAGTGGCAGGTTAGGCGTCGTTACCTACCGCCCAACCGGCGTGACAGAACCAACCTACGTAGACTGGGCTGTTGCTGGGAGGCCGGTTACGCCGGCCGAGGTTGAACAGATTGTTCCAGGGCAGTGGTTTTTTCAGCCCAAGCAGCCAGGACATTTCCCAAAATAACAGATATCGCAGTAATCACCAGAATAATCCTGGGAGAAACCTTGTTTTGTGACATTTTATGTCCCTCGATATTGTTTTTGGCTATATTAAAAAATATTAATACTGCCTTCCCCACATCAAAAGAGATAAACCCTATCCTATTTCCAGCTTGTTTAGTATAATTCAAATATTGTTTCAGGCAACCGAACAGGGTAGCAAATAACCCAATGATTAATCAAACCAAATATTGGAGCTTAATTACATGAGTGAAGCATCAGAAATAAATACTTATTATATCTGTAACCCGGATGTGGTCCTACGCGAAGAAGATGAAGACGGTGGACTGCTGTTCAACCCGGATACCAACCAGGTAAAAGTAATCAACTCGACTGGCCTGTTTATCTGGAAGTTATGCGATGGTAAGCACGAGCTGTCGGTCATCGTTGCGGGCTTGAAAAACGAGTTTGAAGATGCTCTAGAAGAGCAGGTTTACAAAGATGCCTGCGAATATCTTGACCTGATGCTGCAATCCGGTTTTATCGGCGTCCCTGGAGATGTGTTGTGATGAGTAGCGATAAGCTGATGTCTACCCCGCGCAGCGTGGACATCGCCATCACCGGGCGATGCAATCTACGCTGCCAGTATTGTTTTTATGCCGACGAAATGGCGGCGCGCTCCGACCTTTCTACTGAACAATGGTTGGCTTTTTTCGACCAGTTAGGCGAGATGAAAGTGATGGATGTGTGCCTGACCGGAGGGGAGGTTTTCACCCGGCGGGATTTGTTTGCGCTTATCGATGGCATCGTAGCCAACCACATGCGTTACTCCATGCTGACGAATGGCACCTTGATTACGGAGAAGACGCTGGCCCAATTTGAACAAGGAAAACGGCGGCAGCGGCTGGATTCAATCCAGGTGTCGATCGATGGGTCGACGGCAGCGGTCCACAATTTGAGCCGTCCAGCCAGCTTTGAGAGGGCAGTACGCGGCCTACTCTTGCTCAAAGAAGCTGGTTACCCGGTGACGGTGCGGGTAACGATCAACCGGCACAATTTGTATGATCTGGAAAATATTGCTCATTTTTTATTGGAAGAGATTGGATTGTCTTCTTTTACTACCAACGACGCCATGCCTATAGGCGCAGGCTGCCAAAATGCCGCGGATGTTTCACTTTCACCCCGCGAACAGCTCGAAACCATGCAGATCGTCTCACGGTTACTGAAGAAATATCCGGGTCAGATGCAGGCGCAGGCTGGCCCCCAGTCAAATATCGAAATGCACGCAGAAATGGAACATGCCCGCGCTACAGGGGAGAAGACCACGCGCTGGCAGATGGGCTATTTATCCGCCTGCGGGTGTACTTTTTCCAGTATCACTGTGATGCAGGATGGAGCGATTGTACCCTGCATTATGCTTCCTGGCGTAGGACTCGGAAATCTCTTGATAGATTCGCTGGTGGGAATTTGGATAGGCCACCCGGTGCTTCAAGCGTTGCGTGAGCGTAGAACCATTCCCATGCAGTGGGTGCAAGGCTGTGAAGCCTGTGAATGGGTGGAATATTGCAATGGAGGTTGTCCAGGTTTGGCGCACCAACTCACCGGCGAGTTCAACCACGCCAACCCGGCCGACTGTTATCGTTCCTTCCTTAAAGTTTTAGGATAATTAATCCTTATCGAGCGAAAGTTATAGGTAAAGCATGGAATCCATATTGTCAACTTCACAGCATTACCCACTGAATCAGATCTACTTTTACCTGACGGAAGGCTGCAATTTAGCCTGCCGGCATTGCTGGCTGGCGCCGCGTTTTGATCCCAGCCTCAAGAATACAACTTTTCTACCGGTTGAATTATATAAACAGGTTATAACCGAGGCCATACCATTAGGCCTGCGAGGGGTAAAATTGACAGGAGGTGAGCCGTTCTTGCATCCCCGATTTGAAGAATTGTTAGCGATCACCCGGCAAGAGGAATTGTCGTTAACGATTGAGACGAATGGGGTTTTATGCACACCTAAAATTGCGCAGAAAATTGCAGAATTTCCGCATCGCTTTGTTTCAGTAAGCCTGGATGGGGCAGATGCCGCCACTCATGAAGCAATCCGCGGTGTACCAGGTTCTTTTGAAAAGACCTGCCATGCTGTAAAAATATTAGTGGAAGCTGATGTCAGACCACAAATTATTTTTTCGGTCATGCGGGTAAACGCTCATCAGGTGGAAATGGCGATAGACTTGGCAGAAAAATTGGGCGCTGAATCAATAAAATTTAATGTCATCCAACCTACTGAGCGAGGCGAACATCTATCAAAGCAGAATAATGCTTTGAGCATAAATGAATATATTTCTCTAAGTCATAAGGTTGATATCAGGCTCACCAGAGTTAATCGAATTAATGTATTCTTTGACTTGCCGATGGTTTTCCATTCTATTCATCGATTAGTCAATGGTAATAATGGGCATTGCGATATTTTAGGGATCCTGGGTGTTTTACCAGACGGACAATATGCGTTATGTGGGATTGGTGAATTATTGCCTGAGCTAGTTTTTGGGAGGATAGGTATAGATAATCTGATAGAGATATGGAAAGATACGCCAATATTAAATGAATTACGCCAAGGACTACCTCAAAAATTAAATGGGATTTGCCAGAGGTGTATAGTGAAGGAAATATGTTTGGGTTCTTGTATTGCCCAGAACATGTACAGTTCACACAATCTTTGGGCACCTTACTGGTTTTGCAAGGAGGCAGAACGTATTGGCTTATTTCCCTCAAGTCGCCTAAAGTAATTTTCAAATGAACGCTTCTACACGGGTTTATTGCATAAAACATGGAATTATGGTAGAATATTTTAATAATGGTGGTTTAGTTTGGTTACCAAGTAATAATCGAGTTTATCAGCTTAATCAAACCGCAATTTTTATATTACAACGTACTAATGGAAAACTAACACAACAAGAAGTAGCCAGGTCTTTAGCTACACTTTTTAATAACCATATAATCCAAGTTGAGAAAGATGTAAACGAATTATATTTATATTGGCTTTGTCAGGGAATAGTTGATTTGATTAAAGAATAATCGACTTAATAATTTGGAGGTAAATCATGAAGAAGAGATACGAAAAACCTATTTCGATTGATCTACGTGATGTGAATATTGTAATGGGAGCTAGGCCACTCGATTGTAGTAATGGTAGTGATGCAACAAGTCCTGAACCTGGATCTCGCTGCCAACACGGAGGAAAGGCAACTTTAGGGAGTTGCCTCAATGGTACTGTCGTATCCGGGTGCGCTGTTGGACGTGTCGCAGCTATTAATTGCAGTACTGGTGGAAATCATAGTAAACCATAGGATTTTTATTAATTGTTTTTTCAATCATATTCATCGCAAGGAAAAAAAGCAACACAATTATTGACTGAATTACTAGGTCGACGGACTTTTCCCCAAGACGAGATATTTAGTAAGTCAATAAATATTGATAATTCAATAGTTACTTTGATTGGGACTGATGAACATTTTTTCAATGATTCATGTTCATTGGAACACGAAATTGAAATACACTTATTGAATAAAAGTTGGTCCTCATTATCGAAAGATTCTGGAAGTTTTTCCGAAAGAGACGACCGATGGGAAAGAATTTTCGAACTAGGGGAACCAATAATGGTTCCGAATTGGCAAGGCAATGAAGAATTAATTGAGCTAATTTTTAGAAGATTATTACGTTGCCGAAAATGTATTAATGGAGATCATTATTTTCTTCTCATTGATGGAACTGAAGGGTTCGATTTATATATCATTTTTCTATCATTCATATTGAACCTAAATAAAATCAATTTGGGATTCATTCCCTTACATGCCGCCGCGGTAATCAGAAATGGTTGGATTTACCTTTTTCTGGGACCCTCAGGATCCGGTAAGAGCACTTTGGCACAATTAAGCAGAAAAATTGGCTCTGAAATTTTAGATGAGGATCAGGTGTTATTACATCGTTGCAAAGATGTGAAAGGTTGTTACTCCGTAAATGCTTGGGCTTATGATACGCGTCAATCTGAATTACCAATTAGGGCAGTGTTTAAATTACAACATAGTAGAATAGACAAAATTAATCCTCTTGGGCAATTACAGGTCGCAAGCTTGCTTATGAAAAGTCATCTTCAAATAATGCGGGATGGACCAGGGATTTTGCCATCTGCTTTCCATTTTATTTCAGAGGCCGCAAGGTCAATGCCAGGATACCATCTTTACTTTCGCAAATCCCATGAGTTTTGGGAATTGATCGATCGACTACCATTGAATAACTGAAAACTTGGTTGATGGATGGTTGAAATCCAGGGCGGCCGATCAAATGTTTATTACCATGGTGATAGCATGGTCTGCACCTTTGAACCAGGGGACTATCTACTAATTCGGCCTGCATGTCTGAAAGATATCCAGCCGGGCGATGTTGTTGTTTTTAATTCACGATATGATGAGCAGGTTGTCCATCGTGTGATGGCTCATAGAGAAGAAGGATTTATTACTTGTGGAGATAATAACACTCACTTCGATCTTGAGCCAGTCACTCAAGGTAATTTAATAGGTGTCGTGACGGATTTTGTACGAAACGGTAAAAAGCGTCCCGTGATAGGTGGAAGTCTGGGTCTACTTCGATTTAGAACCCTTCGTTTGGCCTGCGATATATGGAAATCAATTAAATCATTTGGCTGCTATCCTTATCGTTTAGCCAGGCGAGACATGAAACGATTGATTGAGCGAATCTGGCAACCACACATTGAGCAAATGACGATCATCCTGGAGCAAGAGACGGTGGTGAAATTTCTTCATCGAGGACGGACGGTGGCGCGCTGGTGGCCTTCCAGGCATTATTTTGAGTGCCGAAAACCTTATGACCTGGTGATCCCAGACCCGGAAAAAAAATAAGCAGACTTGATGGAATGGTGGCAATACCTTAAACAAGGCCTGAAACGTCAGGCGCCGCCGGATCGCCTTGCTGAGGATTACAGTAACACTGAACGCGACAGGGCGAACCTGGATAACCTGCTTCCTTTCGTCAGGCGTCACCTCCGCAAGGCGTTGGTGGGCGCCTTTTTGATTCTTTTAACTACCCTGTTGGCTTTCCCGCAGCCATTGATTACACGCTATTTGATCGATCATGTGATCCTGGGCAAACAACTAAACCAGTTATTTATCGTGGTATTAGTATTGGTCCTGGTCAAAGGTTTTTCCATGCTGGCGGGACCCCTGCAGAACTATTATTTCTCCCGTTTCGAGCAGGACGTCATGGTGGATCTGCAAAGCGACCTGGTAAATCGCACCCTGCACCTGCCCAAATCCTTCCTGGACGAGCAGCAAACCGGCTACCTGATGTCCCGGCTTGGATCGGACGTGCAGGGATTGCGCTGGTTCTTTTCAGGCACGCTGGTCTACCTGGCGACTAATGTCTTGCGTTTCTTCGGTGGGGTCATCTTCCTTTTTTACCTCGAGTGGCGCTTGGCTTTGGTGACGCTCGTGGCTTTGCCGGGAATTGTCCTCGGTATGCGGTATTTTGGCAAACGCTTGCGCGTCCTGAACATGCACGGCATGGAAAAGGAAGGCAATTACTGGGAACGCCTGGAGGAAGCGCTCTCGGCCAGCTCTTTGATAAAATCCTTTTCGACGGAGGCAGAAGAACGCGAGCGGGTGACCTCCGAATTGAAGGATATACGCCAGATCACCATGGAAACTACCACCGTAAACGCCCTGGCGAATATTACCCTGGATATCTTACCCGACGTATCCCGGGCATTAGTGCTGGTCCTGGGAGCCTACTGGATCATCCAGGGCAACTGGACGCTAGGCTCTTTGCTGGCCTTTCAAAGCTACCTGGGATACGTGTTCGGCCCGGCTTATTCTCTGGCAAATGCCAATATCCAGCTTCAAAACGCCCTGGGGGCCTTGCAGCGCGTCTCGGCTATCTATGACATTGTGCCGGAAGAACACGGCAAAGGGGTGGTGGCCGAACACCTGAAAGGGGATATCGAGTTCAGCCATGTATCCTTTTCGTATGACGGCAAGGATAAAGTTTTAGAAGACATCTCATTTAAAATCCGTCCCGGGCAGCACGTGGCGATCGTCGGCCCCAGCGGGGTGGGCAAGACGACCCTGATCAGCCTGATCCTGCGTTTTTATCAACCCACCGCTGGTAAATTGTTTATGGATGGGCGGCCGGTTGAGGAGTACGAGCTGGCTTCGCTGCGGCGAAGGATAGGTTACGTCTCTCAAAGCGCTATGCTCTTGACGGGGACGATCCTCGATAATCTACGCTATGGTGATACCGACGCCAGCCAGCAGCAGATTGAACAGGCCGCCAGGGCAGCCGGAATCCACGAGTTCATTGGAAGCCTGCCGGAGGGATACTTATCGCTGGTGGGGGAACGCGGGGTTAATTTTTCCGAGGGTCAGAAACAGCGCCTTTCCATCGCCCGGGCGCTGGTCAAGAACCCGGATATCCTTGTCCTGGACGAGCCTACCGCCGCTCTGGACAGCATTACCGAAAAAACCATTTTTGATGCCTTGCCGCCCCTGGTACGGAATAAAACACTGATCGTGGTGGCGCACCGGTTGGCTACTGTGCTGAAATCGGATAGTATCCTGGTGCTCAACGAGCACCGTCTTGAAGGTGTAGGGACACATCAGGAATTGATCAACTCGTGCAAATTCTATGGGGAACTGGTTTCAAACCAGGAAATTTTGGCCAGTTCGTAATATCTTTGAGTATCAGAATATTACCCATTTACCAGCACCAAATCAAAAAATTACCCGGATCTTCTAATTGTTGAAAATCACAAATCCAATCGTGCTATAATGGATTATCGTTCAAGCCCTTTCAGAATAAAGAGAATATTGCATGGGAGGTAACGGTGAAAAAAGGAAGAATTTTCATAGTCATTCCTTTACTAGCATTCTTATTGACCATCGCATTGATGGGGGGACAATGGAGCTCCACTTCAGCAGCCGGAACCGTCCCTCACCATAATGAGGAGACTGAGGTACCTGCTGCCGCATTATGCAATTCTTCCTCCATCGACGTAAGTCCAGTAAAAAAAGGAACGGCAGGCTGTTTACCCTGGCAAGCCTATATCCCATTGAACTCAGTTTGCACGGAAGGAATAGTGGTTGTATACGATCACAAGATTGTCGGCGATAATCCACCGCCATACTTCTGGAAGATGATCAATTATGGGGACGGGTTTGAGGTGCGTTTCTTTGTTAAAGGCCTCCTGGTGAAGGATCCAGCCTGCGGGGATTACAACGTGCGCTATTACTTGAATTCCTGGCAGCACTCGGTTTTCGATAAGACCCCTGACGAAGAAGGAATTTACTACCTGGATCCGGCCACCAACACCTGGCAGGACTGTAAAGCCACCCTGGATACCACCCTCGGCGTGAACGGGGTTTTAGTATGCGCCATCAAGACCTGGGGCTTCTATGCCTTAGGGCATCCTTCAATCTATAACAAATAGTTTCATTCAACATGAAGGGCTTTTCTGTGTGGGGTGATCTCGAATCACCCCACACGTTTATATCCACGTGGAAAAAATAATCAGGTCAAATTGGAAAAACTGGACCACTGCGCTTCTTCTGGCGGTTGGGTTGTTTGTATTATATCTGACGGTTCTGCCTGACCACCTGGTAACTATCAATGACGGGGGAGATGGAGGGGATTTCCTCAGCGCCATGCTGACCCATGGCATACCTCATCCAACGGGTTACCCGACCTATATGATCTTGGGGCAACTATTCCTGAGAATACCCATCAGCAGCCCCTATTTTCGGGTGGCGCTGCTTTCAGCGCTTGCTTCAGCCTGCGCGGCAGGTTTATTGTTCCTTTGGGTCACCGCGCAGGTGGTAAGGGATCATAAACTAGGCTGGCTGGCTGGAATAGTCGCCGCCCTGGCCTGGGGCACGGCTCCTTTGGTTTTTTCCCAGGCGGGTATCGTAGAGGTATACGGCCTGCAATCGTTATTCTTTATGATTAATTTGTGGTGGATTTCTCTCCTGAGCCGGAGAAGCGAGTCACTCAAAAGCCAAGTCTGGCTCTCTTTGTTGGCGTTTATTGTTGGAATGTCCCTGGGCAACCACCTCACCATCCTTTTCCTGGCGCCAGTTTGGGTTTATTCTCTGATCGTTTTTCGGAAGAAAGGAAATCCCTCAACCTTTTTAATCTTACAAATCGCCCTTTTGCTGGCCGGTGGGTTGATCTACCTGTATCTTCCTCTCAGCGCCCGGAATTATCCACCGGTCAATTGGGGCAATCCGCAATCCTGGACGGGGTTCTGGTGGGAAGTATCCGGCAAGGCTTACCAGGGCATGCTGTTCCAAATTCCGTTCGTCTCATTGGTAGGCCGGATAGGAGCTGCGGCCAGGCTGTTGCTTGACCAATTCGGTATCCTGGGACTGGTCATCGGTTTGGTTGGTGCGGTCATTTCAGAAAAAATAAAGAGCCCGATTCGGTGGATTTTGGCATGGCTATTCTTCAGTTCCCTTATTTTTTCGCTTGGCTACAATACAAAAGATTCTTATCTTTATCTGATCCCATCTCTTACTGTCTTCAGTATCTGGTTGGGAATAGGGGCTATTGAGCTCTTTGATATCAAATGGCGATCTTTGCCATTAGGCAATCTGGCCGGGTTGGCCTTATTGTTATTTTTAATCGTCAGAATTCCTTTCACGCGCCAAACCGTGGACGCCCGCAAGGATAACCGGGCGATCTTATATGCCGAAAATTATCTGAGATCAGCCCCACAGAATGCAATTCTCTTAACCAACGGAGATGAAGATACTTTTCCTTTGTGGTATTACCATTTTGGTCTCAAGCAAAGGCCGGATATTCGCATCATCCTGCTTCCTTTGACCCAGTTTGTCTGGTACCAGGAGACCGTTCGCCACACTTACCCGGACCTGGTATTACCCCCTGATATCGAGAGTTCCTCTACTGCTTGGGGAGACGCAATTTCCAAGCTGAATCCTGAAAGACCGGTATGTGAAAGCAGGCCGGATGCAAAGGCCAGCTATGGTGTGGCAGTATCCTGCCCAATGACGAATTGAGATCTATTCAGGCTTTGGTTTATTTTCATCCGTGGTTTTTACTGGTCGCCTTCTTCTGATCAAAAAGAAGATGAAAAGCAGGATGGCCACGATGATAAATGAATAAACGCAGTACAAGGAAGAACTTGAAGCCGGAGTAGAAGATAGGACAACCGGGGTTAATTTTGTCACCGGCGTCAAAGTATATTTTGGTGTAGCAGAGGTTCCTAATATTTGTTGAATGGCAGTATTTGTGCCGGTTGGGGCTGCCAGAGTATTACCCCCCGCCATTTCCGTCGCCTGGCTGGTTAATGTAGGGGTTTGCGTGGAAGTAATGAAACTCCCCGGAGCGTAAGCAGGTGTATTGGTAGAGGATTCAGTGCTATTATTTGATCCATCCGAGGTTTTATGACCGGTTGGTTTAACGGTTGGCACCGTTTGGCCCGGTAAACTCGCCTGGGTGGGTTGAGCAGACACAGCCAGAACGAGGACCAAAGTTAGTAGAATAATGACTTTACTCTTTTTATTAGTGATTTTTTCCATCATAAAATAGTCTGATCTATGCACTAAAGCAGGCTCTTATAATTTGGCTGTATGGAACACGGTAAGGTTTATGGCAAATTTCCAGGAATTTTCTATATCTTGAATGGGTGTATTATAACAGACTTCCTGAGAAAAGAGATTTTCCGATATAATAATCTAGTGATCATGGAACCTATCCAATGTATGTGACAACGGAATATTTATTCAGACGTTTTTACGTTTCGCTCAAGGTAATCCTGGGAGATGTTTAGATTGAGAAACAAGCTAATTATCATCATCTTATCCCTTTTGATTGTTAGCCTCCCAAGGCCCGATCAAGTTGGGAAGGCCGACG
>Ga0187886_1003609_pt1 | contig 11513 bp, 11 predicted proteins | sample June2016WEW_20_1_FD_133001 | JGI IMG/M metagenome (GOLD analysis project Ga0187886, IMG submission 133001) | Peatland microbial communities from SPRUCE experiment site at the Marcell Experimental Forest, Minnesota, USA - June2016WEW_20_150 | ecosystem: Environmental > Terrestrial > Soil >...
CTGCAGGCGGACTTATCGCAGGTATCGGCGGTATCGTTGCATATAATTTCTATACAACTAAAATTGATAATTTCACATATATGATTGACGAAGCAAGTTATTCGATCATCCAATCACTGGCCTCACGCAAACCATCGAAGTCCAGATAAAAAGAAAAGGATGAAGTTATGCCAAAACATAAAAAGAGAAGACTCGGCACTCGCATTGATATGACACCTATGGTGGATGTGGCAATGCTGCTGCTTACTTTCTTCATGATGACTACACAGTTCAAACCGCCTGAGGATGTTGAAGTAATTATTCCGGCATCGCACTCGGAATTTAAACTGCCAGAGTCGCACATCATGATGGTATATGTGACCAAAGAAGGCAAAATCTATCTTGGTGTTGATGCTCAAGGATTGATGGAGCGCTTATTTGGATCACAAAATAAATATAAGCGTGCTATTGAAGTAGATAAAAACACGCTTGGCAATATTCTTATTCAAGCGCGTATAGGCGATCCGAAGCTTCGCACGGTCGTGAAGGGTGATAAAGATGCCCCTTATGGACCGATGGAAGATGTGATGGATGTTTTAGTGAAAGCGAAGATTACGCGTTTTAATCTCGTCACAGATCTGGAAAAAGGAGCTTAATTTATGGCCGGTGCAGATGTTGTTGAATCAAAATCACACGCAAAGGGAAAGAAGAAGAAAAAGAAGCGTACCGGTGTTCGCATCGACATGACGCCGATGGTCGACGTTGCAATGTTGTTGTTAACATTTTTTATGCTTACGACAGTTTTCAACAAGCCACAAACAATGGAGTTGAATTTACCGCCTGACGATAAAGTACAGGTGGAGGTTGCAGCATCTACGCTACTGACGGTACGCGTAGAGCCGAATATGACTATCTATTGGAGTATGGGCAATGAACCAACTGCGCTTAAGAAAGTTGAATTTAAAGAATTGCGTCCGCTGCTGGTCGAAAGACTTCGCAGCATTCCAAAACTCATAACGCTGGTGCAGATCGATCGTGATGCAAAGTATAACGATATGGTCGACATCATGGATGAACTTAACCTCGCCAATATCACAAAATTCAGCATCGCACCTCTTAAAGATGCTGATAAAAAGCTGATAGCGAAAGTAACAGGATAGGAGGCGATATGGTGCAAACAATAGCAGTACCTGTCCACTATGGTGCAGCCGAATTAAAAAAGGTTGCTCAAAAATATATGATGCTGGGTCTTTTAGCGGGTATCCTCATCTGTTTCTCCGGTGCAGGCACGTACCATCTTGTCGCCTGGTTGAATGAAGATGAAGAACCTGTTCATACGGTCCGCATTGTGAAATATACAGATCTCGGACCACCCCCGTCGTTGAGTAATCAAGCGGCGCCTGCCGTGGCAGTTTCAGGTCCGGCAGTACGACCAAGCGTCGGTGTCCCAGTTCCTGTACCCGATGCAGAAGTCAGTCCAGAGCAGACAATTGCATCACAAACAGAATTGAGCCAGCAATCCGCACCTGTAATCGATGCAGGCGGGGCTGGTGCAGGCAGCGCTCAAATTGAACAAGACTTGAAGATTGATGATGAAACTGCACCGCCAGATTTCGTTCCATACGAAAAGGAACCTACAGTTGTAAAGAAAGTAGAACCGAAATATCCGGATCTCGCTTTACGCGCTGGTTTGGAAGGCAATGTGTTTGTTAAAGTATGGGTAGATAAAGAAGGAAAAGTACGCAAGGTTGTTCTTCTCAAGAGTGACGCTCCAATCTTTGAAGAAGCTGCGATCGGAGCCGCGAAACAATGGGTCTTTACTCCCGCAGTAATGCAGAAAGGTCCTGTGTCGGTATGGGTTTCTATTCCATTCCGGTTCAGACTAACGGGAAACAAATAGCCATTTATCACGTCGAAGCTGATGAGTTTAGGAAAACTGTACATCCCGATATATCGAGATGAACTGGGACTTAGGCTTATCAGCTTTGCACGTTTTTGAGGGTGATATTATTAATCGTGCTGAAGCTTTCCAACATATCGATATATTTAGGTTACACAGTCTCTATCATTACCTTTATATTCGGCGCTATAGTAATTAGCGGCGTTGCATTCCAATATGTGCCGAATAAATTACGAATAACATTTGGTGTTGTGTTGATGCTTTGGGGAATTTATCGGTTTGTATTTTCACGAATCAAAGTGCGCCAACAAAACGAAGAAGAAGAATGAAACGTACACTTCTCTCAATCCTTTTTATTTTAATTACTGTGGTCAGTGGATGTAAAAAAACCGAGACAGCGACATCTGGTTATCAGCTTTTACTTACCGCCGATCCATATTTACCATTGATACAACAGGAAGTAGAACAATTTACAAGCCTCTATCCTCAGGTGAAGGTAGAAGTGCGCGGTGCATCGACCCGTGGTGCAATCGTTTCTTTATTAAACGATAGTGTCCACACGATTGTAATCGATCGGCAGTTCAATGAAGAAGAAAAACAAGTTGCACAACAAGCTTCTATTCGGTTTGTTGAGGACAAAATTGCTGAGGATGGTATAGCGATTATTGTTCACAAACAAAATCCAATTACGAACATTACTGTAAATTCAGTGCATCGTATAGTCACAAAAACAGTGACAGAATGGACGCAAGTTGCAGAATCTCATTGGTCTGGGTCAATCGATTTTGTTTTGACCGGAAGAAACTCTGGTATATATGAATTACTTCAGAATAAGATTTTTAACGAATCAAAGCCTCTAGAACCAAACGCTGTAATGAACAATCAGCGCGAAGAGATTCAATATATTTCTACACATCCGTACTCAATCGGCTTTGTAGCTGCCTCGCTTCTGACGGATGAAAAAGCGAATGTCAAAGTACTACCAATTCTTACAAAATCACCGGAGGGCGGCGAGAAAGAATATTTACCAGGGCAACAAGAAATTTATGAATCACTTTATCCATTCCATTATTCTTTGTATCTTTACAATACAGAAGCCAAGGCAGCTGTTGGAATTGGTTTCAGCGCATTAGTACTCTCAAATATTGGGCAAAAAATATTTCAGAGATCAGGCTTGGTACCCGTTACTATTCCATATAGGACTATTCAGTTACATGCGGAGTGAAAAGACAATGAAGCGTATCCTTTCGATTGCTACGGTAATAATAATTACCGCCACAACCACAGTCATCGGCCAACCACTTGATAAAGCTAAAGATCTGATGAAACAAAAAAAGTATGGTGAGGCAATAGCTGCCTGCCAAGCCTATCTTCAATCCAGTCCGCGTGATGAAGATGGATGGTTAATTCTTGCAAAAGCATATCAGCAAACGCAAAATCTTGACTCTGCAGAAATTGCTGCAAAGAAAGCTGTGCAATTAGATGATGAAATGATGGAAGGATATACAACACTCGGGCAGATTCAACTTGCAAAGAAAAACACTAAAGATGCATATGCAACAGCCAAAGCAGGATTGAAGATGACGAAGCGAAAAGAGTCTAAATATCCTCCTTTACTTGTTGTATTGGGACAAAGTTTAATCGCTTTGGATTCTGCTGATGTAGCATTAGTCGCTTCTTCAGAAGCAAAGGAATTAGATCCACAGAATATGACCGCATACGAAGTTATGGGAGATGCATATTTTAAACAAAAAGTTACACCCATGGCGATTAGTAATTATGAAAAGTCATTAGAAATTGATTCGCTACAGAGTAGAGTATTATACAAATTAGCTAATACATATAAGAGTGAACGGCAATATACAAAAGCGGCAGAAGTTTATATTCGTATTCTTGCTTTAGATCCAAACAATGAGGCGGCCAGGCTTGAGCTTGCAGGATTATTTTTTAGAGCACACCAATATGCAAATTGTGCAAGAATTCTAAAAGAATACTTCAAAAACCAGAAGAATCCACCTAAAGATATACGATCAATATATTTGGAAGCGTTATATAAAAGTAAGCAATATAAAGACGCTTTTGATGTCGCGAATGAATATCTAAAGGTCGAACCAAACTCAGCGCTCGCATATAGAGCAATTGCATATGAAAATCAAATTGAAAAAAAATATGCTCAATCAGTAGAAGCGTATAAAAAAATAGCAACACTTGACACGATGGAGTTTGATGATTACCGATGGTTAGGAAATGCCTATAAACAGATGAAAAAAGATACGCTTGCAGCAGCGACCTGGGAAGAAGCGCTCAAAGACACAACACAGACGATAGCAGTTCGGTCGTATTTTTTGGGTGAAGTGGGATCTATTTGGATGAATCTCAAGCGCTATGAACGAGCAGCGGAATATTTCCAAAAACGGGTTCAGCTTGATACCACAGCAGTAGGTGCATTGATAAATTACGCTCAATGTATGATACAGCTCGAAGAATTTGATAAAGCAAGCACTGCACTGAAAAAGGCAATCGCACAAAATCCTAAATATCTGCCTGCGTATACCAACTTAGGCTTTTGTTATTTCCAGATGAAAGATTTTGATGCCGGGCGTAAGGAATATGAAACAGCCATCAGAGTTATTGATACGGCGGAATCTAAGTACAAATGGGAACTCTCCGAGGCCAATCGCGCGATTGGATTGGCTATAATGTTGGAAAAGAAAACAACTGAGGAGGAATCTCAAAAGAAATGGGAAAATGCGATTGCCTATTTAAAGAAATCACTGAAGTACAAAGAAGATGTCAGCCAAACACACGTTCTTCTCGGTCAGTGCTATCAGAATTTAAATCAAATGGTAAATAAAAAGGATGATGCAATCAAAGAATATAAGCGAACACTTCAACTTGATCCGAAGAATGAAGCTGCAAAAAAAGGCTTGAAAGATTTACAACCTGAATAGATATTGAGTTACTATTTCGACGAATTTAATAATAAAAATATATTTCATTCATACAGCTCTAATCGAAAGGAACCGAGATGAATAAAAATATCATCCTCTTCTTGTTTATAGCATTTGCCCTTTTACCAGGCTGCAAAAAGAATTCAAATGCGGATATAAAAGAATGGGCACAGTTTCAGGATCAATTCTTTAAAGTTTCTTTTAACTATCCTAAGGATTGGATGGTTGTAACAGAATCAAAGAAAGTGATCATCTCATCTTCAGCCGAAGCGGCTGAGAAATTTTTTGACCACGATTCACACAAAGCCGATGGCATTCAGATAATTATCGCGGCTGTGCGTAGTGACTCTATGCAAGATTATACGAAGTATATCCAGGACTTTAAAAACAGTAAGACTGCGGAAGGATTCGCTGTTAAGGAAATTGAAGATGCCACTATTGAGGGGCTTGGCGCCAAGAAGGTTACTTATATCGGTGCGTATGATGAGAATACAAAAATCAGCGCGATATATGTCGCCACATTGAAAGATTCCACAATCTACTATGTGCAATATTCTGCCTTCAACAATCTGTTCGAACCGTATAAAGTTGTATTTGATTCGGTGATGTCATCTTTATCATTACCGCGAAAAATTATTATTGAAAAAGGTGTTAACCCTGCAATTCCAATTGCACAAACCGAACGTTATTCAGATAATTTTCTCCAATTGGAATATCCCGCTAATTTTGGCTCGACTGATATGCCGAAAAAAGGAAATGTAATGTCGGCAGTAAGATTTATGGGAGTTAATAAAGACTCGAGAAATGATTGTACTATTGATATCGATGTAAGACCTGCCCAAAAACTCTCGTTGGAAAAGGTCGTTGAACAAAACTCTAAAAAGATCAATGCAACTTCAAAAGGTAACGCAAAAATCGGTGATGAAAGATCTGTTTATTTTAATGAAACTCCTCAAAGGGGCATTGAACGCAGAACCTATTTTGTTGTGAGAAATGATAAATTTTTCAGAATTATTTTGACCTATTATGTCCCTATGAAGAAGGATTTCCTGCCTGCATTTGAGAAAGTCATTGCTTCCATTCGCTTTAAGTAGTATTATTATTCCCATCTTTTAAGAAGCCGAGGCCATTCAACGGCCTCGGTTTCCTTTTGTTGAACTCGGAATTTGAATTTTGGATCCTGATGGGTATAGAGCTTCACTCCCTCATTTGGGAGCGAAGGAATTTGTAACAAGTCGTCCCCGCGTTCTCGGATGGCTTCGTAGTGCAGCTATAATGGATGGTGATTGGGGAACCAGTGTTGCCTATGTAATGGGTCTTGGCTTCCTCAGTGCTGGCTACCGCAGCTTTTGGCATCTCTCCTTCATGATGGTATTCATGTCAATTGTTGCCATCAATTACATCACTATTTGCCGCCTTTATCCGCACGGTGGCGGAGTATATAGCTCAGTATATCATCGGTCCAAGATCCTTGCTGTCATTGGCGCTTTACTCCTTTCTGCTGATTATGTTGTGACGGCTTCTCTTTCTGTACTTGATGGGTGCCACTATATGGGACTTGGTTCAATCCATGCAGCATTGATTGCGATTGCTTTCATTGCTCTCATTGGAGGAATTAATTGGTTTGGTCCGAAACAATCTGGTGGTCTTGCTTTGCTTATTTCGGCATTTACACTTATTACGTTATTGGTGATTGTTTTCTTTTCGGCTCCAACGGCATTACAATCTGCCAACATTCAGCCATTGGAAGGCGGTCTTTTCCATAATTGGGGAATCTTCGTCACATTTATTTTGAGTCTTTCGGGGATCGAAGCTATCTCGAATATGACAGGTCTTATGAAAGATCCTCAGCGTGATTCTCGTCGTGCTATCGTCTCAGTTCTCATTAAGGTTGTCATTCTCAATATCTTTTTAGGACTCGCAATGCATGCGGTGCAAGGGTTAGTGCCTGGTAATCATCGGGATGACATGTTACGATTCTTGGGTGAACATTACGTTGGTCAATGGTTTGGAATAGTTGTAGCGCTTTCACTTGGCATTCTTCTCATTTCTGCTGGCAATACAGCAATTAACGATTTAATTTCCATTCAGTTCCTCATGTCGGTTGATAAAGAATTACCTATCTTTTTGAGGAAGCTCAATCGTCACGGTGTACCTATCGTGCCATTAATTATAGCTACGTCTGTACCAATTATAGTTCTTTTAATAATTTCAGACGTCGAAAAACTTTCCCATTTGTATGCTATCGGCCTGGTTGGGGCGATGACCATTAACTTAGGCTCTACCGCAACGGATAAAACAGTAAGTATGAAACCGCATGTAAAGATACTTATGGTTATTTCTGCTGCAATTATGTTTCTTGTTGAATTGTCTATTGTTATTGAAAAGCAACAAGCAACCATCTACGCAGCAATAATACTCTTTGTAGGTCTTGGCGCCCGTTATTTAATGCAGCGTAAAAAAGTTACAACACTCATTCCGGCTGAAACAATTGTAGCGCAATCTCCAACACGTAAACGCCGCCGAACATCTATTCCTTCTGCTAAATATCTTCTTGCATTGAAAGACATCAACGACCGGCTATTAAAGTTTGCTCTTGATGAGGCGAAACAACGAGGCGCATTATTATTTATCCTGCGCATTAAAGAAATTGCTGTCGGGACATTGCCGGAACGGATGGAAATGAAAGTGAACGGTGAAGAAGAACATATCGAATCCATTTGTTCTACCTCTGGTATAGACTATCAGATTATTTCAATTCCGAGTTATGAAGTCGGGTACACAATTGCCGAACAAGCCGCAACATTTGGTGTTGACCGTGTAATTATGGGAGCTACCAAACGCAGTGTATTGGAAAGTATGCTGAGAGGCAGTGTTATGCGTTCTCTAAATATATTGCTACCGGAAGAAGTGCAGCTTGTCATTTTCGGCGGCTGAGCTTTTTTTTAATCTATGCTTCATCATAGAATCAATTCAACGGATTCTTTATATAGATCTTAACTTGCTTATTGTAAGGAATCCTTTCTATCTTTAATTAAGGATAATAGATATATTCTGAATTATTTTAGAAAGCAGTAGTAATGCATACAATTCTTCTGTGGGTTGGATTTAATCTTTTTATTTTATTTCTCCTGACTATCGACTTAAAGATGATAAATCGCAAACCGCATGAGATTAGCATTAAAGAATCTTTAATGTGGAGCACTGTGTGGATAGCTATATCGCTTCTCTTCAATATTGGGGTCTATTTCTGGTTTGGTCGAGAGTCTGCATTACAATTTTTTACCGGTTACTTAATAGAAAAAACTTTAAGCATTGATAATTTGTTCGTTTTTCTTATTCTTTTCTCCTACTTCAAAGTTCCGGCAATATACCAGCATAAAGTTCTATATTGGGGAATATTGGGCGCATTGTTAATGCGCGGTGCATTGATACTTCTTGGTGCCGCTTTAATTACTCAATTTCATTGGATTCTGTATATTTTAGGATTGTTTCTTGTCATTACAGGTATAAAGATGGCGTTTCAGAAGGAAAAAAAGGAAGTGCACCCAGAACGTAATATGATTGTTCGATTCTTTAAAAAATTCTTTTCTGTCACACCCGGCTACCACGAAGAAAAGTTCTTTGTGAAGTCAGCCGGAAAACGCTATGGCACGCTTCTTTTCATTGTTTTGATAGTGATAGAAACAACAGATTTGCTTTTTGCGTTTGATTCAATCCCGGCAATATTTGCTATCACGCAAGATTCTTTTATTGTCTATACTTCCAACGTGTTTGCTATCCTTGGGCTGCGATCTCTCTATTTTGCTCTTGCAGGCATTATGGATTTGTTCTACTACCTTCGGCAGGGATTGTCGGTTGTCCTCACGTTCATAGGATTGAAGATGTTGTTAATGGGATATATCAATATTCCAATCGGATTAGCATTAGGTGTTGTGGTAACTGTTTTACTAATTGCAGTTGTTGCTTCAGTTATTCGAGTAAGAATTCAAAAGAAAAAATAGTGTCGAGTATATGATAATTTATTTAGCGGCCATATTAAACGCACGTATAAACTTATACATCCAATATTTTATTACCGTCTATGTTAACAAATATCGATCTGTAATGATAAATGTTTATACTATTATCGCTATGCAACAAATCAAAATAAATATTAGATATAACTGATATTTTATTTTGAAAATTTGTTAAAGGTGTCGAAGCGAGAATTATTTTGTTGAAAAATAAAAAAGGCACACAAGTTTTTGCTGTATGCCTTTGTTTATTTAATTGAACAAATATTCGCAATAATGAAGAGGATTCCTTTATATTTTGGAAACATTCACTGCTTGCAAACCCTTTGGTCCTGTTTGGACTTCGAACTGCACTTTGTCGCCATCGTTTAGGGTTTTGTACCCATCACCAACAATCGACTTGTAATGGACGAATACATCTTCGCCATTTGCGCGTGAAATAAATCCAAAGCCTTTAGCTCCATTGAACCATTTGACTGTTCCTTCTTCCATGGAACAAATCCTTTCCTAAAAAGTTACTCCGATCAACCGTCGGGTCGGTGTACGCCGCAACTACCGGCTTTTGCAAAAAATCAACGAACAGTAATGCCAATTGGTGGATGTTCGATGACAGCTTCTTACACTTGGGATGCGATACTTTGTCCATCAAAAAGGTATAGAAGCGGTTTCCCTTATACAAATATATTCGGGAATTCTCACAAAGAAGCAAGTACGGTATACTGTTACTTGGCATGCATATAATACAGATTGTTCAGATAAGTTCCAAGCAGAAAAACGATAGCCATATATCCTACTCATCTTGATCAATTTTATAGTTCTCAGTGACGGTTCTTTGTATACTTCTTCTTTCAATCAAGATTATTTATAAATAATGTAATGGTCAAAAAATCAATAAAATCCATAACTATATGCGGACCCTTTATTAACACATTCTGTTTTCTTCTAAAATCTCTTCCAGAACCATGCGCGAACTTAAGGATATGTCCTATAAACTCAATTCTTTTCTTACATAACAGAAAATGATTGAAATATTTAAAGCACAAAGATTAATTATTACAGTGGAAATTAGTACGGAAAAAAGGATCTCTTTGGCAGATTAACTTCAATGCCAGTCGATTGAAGTACTAGGCGTTGTGCGATATTTGGCTGAAATTTATCAAGCAACCCGACTAAATATCCTTTGTTCATTATTGTTTTCTGCCGGAACTTCCTCGATTGTTTCAGGAAGAGGTTGGCAGGCCAACAATACGCGGACTATTTCTTCCAGCTTCAACGGCTTGGTGATATAATCATTCATACCAATCGAAAGAAATGATGCCCGATCATCTTGTGAAGTATTGGCTGTCATTGCTATGATCTGTGGTTGTTGATCAGCTGGAAAATCTTTTTGTATCACCATTGTCGCTTCTCGACCATCCATTTCGGGCATTTCAGCGTCCATCAAAATTACGTCGTAAGGATGACGCTTTAGCGCATCTATTGCTTCGATACCAGTGAATGCAACGTCTGCGCGGTACCCAAGTTTCTTTAAGAACCAGAGAGAGATCTTCAGATTGACGAGGCTATCTTCTGCAACCAAAATTCTTAGAGGATGCTGTTGTGCAATCTGCACATCGAATTGAGGCAGATTCTCAATTGTTGTCCGTAACAACTGACGATCTGCTTCTTTTGGGTCTAGTACCTGGTTGCATCCGGTTTCTGTTGTTTCTGCTTCGCTCACTCGACGTTGTACTTCAACTGGTTCACAAGGAGTCTCTGTAATTGTTATCTCTGTGCATTCCATAAAACCCTCCAACAATCTGTTCTGAAGAAATCAAATCTACTTCAAATCCCACAATCCGTATGCCAACACGAGAAAATGGCGATATTTTCAAAAAAGGGTTGTATTTGATTAAATGGAGTTAATAATATGGTCCATGAAAGAGAGGTCGATAACGAACTTTGTAGAGATTTCAATTAGGGTAGCTTCCGATATGCGAAAAAACAATCTTTTCCCTTGAGATTATATTTAACGTTTTACGTCATTTCAAATATTTTGATTGGTGAGTTTGTGCACGGATAAAAAGCGTATACCCTCGTTTTTTTAAGTCCAAAGGAATCAATTATTAAATAGGTCGGTATGAATTAAAATTTTTGGATTTCAACTCTCTGACCGAAATGGTCAATTTATTATGGAAGAGGAAGTGAAATGTTGAATGTCGTACCTATTTTAAGGCGGCTTTCAGCCCAGACTTTTCCATTATGTGCCTCAACAATTTTACGTACGATGACGAGTCCAAGACCAGTGCTGGATTCTCCTGAAGTAGTTTTTACGCTGAGCCTTGGAAATGGTTTAAAGAGTTTATCCATTTCAGCTGGTGGAATTCCCTGGCCTGAATCGTGTACAGAAATCACAAGATTACCATTCTCGCATTTTGAATCAATTACAACTCGCGATTCTGGATATGAGTATTTTATCGCATTTGAAATAAGGTTGTTAAATACTTGTTCAATTTTTTTACGGTCTAGTTGAAAAACTGGCAGGTCCTTTATAGGATTAAACTCAACAGCTATATGCTTTCGTCCTGCTATAACACGGTTTAGTGACACGTTATTACGAATGAGTTCCATAATATCTACCGGTTCGAGATAAATTGAGAGTTTTCCTGAATCGATAACACTTACATC
>Ga0187886_1003610_pt1 | contig 11510 bp, 28 predicted proteins | sample June2016WEW_20_1_FD_133001 | JGI IMG/M metagenome (GOLD analysis project Ga0187886, IMG submission 133001) | Peatland microbial communities from SPRUCE experiment site at the Marcell Experimental Forest, Minnesota, USA - June2016WEW_20_150 | ecosystem: Environmental > Terrestrial > Soil >...
TGTTTGAAAAAATACAAAGTTGTTCCAAATGGGACACAAATGTATCAAATGGGACATTTTAAAACAAATGAGTAAAAATAATAATGGTTATGTGAAAATTTGTTTAATAACACTAATAGTTATGTAAACATTTATCTAAAACTAATTTGAACGTTTGTTCAATGTTATGAATGGTTATGTAGACATTTGTTAAAGTTATGTTTGAATAATATAATAATAATAATTGTGTATCTATTTGATACAAAAATGTATCAAATAAGACATAAATGTTTTATTTAATTTAATGTTTATTTGTTGTACAGTTATTAATATATTCTGAAATAGAGTAAGTTTTATATATAACTTATAATATTTTATATTTTGTTAAGAAACTTCACAAGAAAAGTACAACAACTAAAAGAAGTGAAGCAATCCTTAATACTCAAATAAGCAAACTCTGTTGTTCTAACAGGTAGATAAGTATTGAGTGAATGAATTTAATAACATAACTGATAAAACACCTCTGATGAGTCCCTGAAATGGGACGAAATTAGAAAAACAAAACCCAAAAAACTTTTTTTAATCAGGTGAAAAACAAAAATGAGTGAAATATTATTAGTAGCTACTGCAATAGGATTATTTGAACCAAAAACAATAAAAGAAATTTCTAAAGAATTGTCTTTAGACAAAAAACAAACACAAGAACAACAATATTATTATTTACCAGAACATTCTAAAGAATTGTCTTTAGACAAGAAACAAGAAAAATTTGTTTTTGTTGGTGAAGATATCTAAATTTTTTTTCTAATCAGGTGAATAAAAAATGAGTCATAAAATTAAAATAGCAAATAAGCCATCCTTTAACGGTGTTCATGTTTGGTATTCTGAAATTGAAAACGCAATATTAATTTGTGCAAATACAGAATTATGGGATATTAGACTTGAATCAGATAAAAAGCAGGCACATATAAGTTTAAAAAAATAATCTTCTAAACTTTTTTCTAATCAGGTTCTTTTCTTTTTTCTTCCTTCGGCTCCCAAATTTCTAATTTCTAATTAGGTGGTGAAAAATAACATGATAGAAATAAACTTAAAAAATGTAATATGCGAAGCACATAAAGAAATATTTTATCAACGACTTGCAGAACTAATTTATCAAGAAATACTTGAACCTTTAAGTTGGTAAAAAATGGGTACAAGAAAAGAATACATGGCAATGATGAAACTTCACAGTCTAATGAAACATCATAAACTCTCAAATTTTAACAGTAATTTTTTACAGGAAGGTGAAAAAACAAAATGCCATTATCAAAAAGCGAATCATATACGCAATATGACAGCATATCAAAACGAAGCTGGAAGGAAAACGAAATAAAACTCCTAACTTTCATGGAAGACGATAAAGACACGCAAACACAAAACGGTTTAATGTATCTTTTCACAGTAAAAGAAGGAAAAGAAATAAAAAACCTATGGGTTAAACCACAATCAGCCTTAGCAATAGGATTAGCTCCCTATGTGCCATTAAAAGGAAAAACACTTAAAATCGTCAAAACAGGTCAAGGTTTAGACACACGATATACTGTCGAAGTAACAAAGTGACAAAAACATAATCCGACATATAATGTAGTTTTTACGTTAAAAACTGTCGGAATTCTCCGTTTGATAGCCTAAAAGGTTATAATTTTTTCTAATCAGGCAACTGTAATGAATTCTAATCAGGTGAAAATAAAAAATGATAGAACCAGTACAACAATTCAGTATAAATAAACATGTAGAAAAAAGAAATTCCGAAGAAATTCCTAAAAGGAACATGTTCGTAGTTGAATGTCCGCTAAAATTTTGTGTACCTGAAAACGGAATGGAATGTATAGGAGAAAATTGCGGTTGGTGGATGCCAATTCAACGAGCATGCGCAGTAAACGTTTCCGCAAGAAGCTACGGATATATAAAAGAACAAAACATACAAAACAAACCGTATACCAAATAGGTATTCCCCGGAATAAATAAAATACGGCAACCAATTCAGAGCTTGATACCTTTAAATACTCCTTCTTTATTTTTAACTCTTCCCTACAAGTGATATTTTTGTCAAACGAGAAAAGAGCAACAAAAATCACAAAAACAAGACATTATAGAGTAACAAAAAAAAATCCACAATCACAAAAATTAATTTTAAAAATAGATAGAGGAGCAATTGAACAAACAATTTCGCTTTTTTTTCCGCCAAATACCGAAGTAAAAGACCATGAATCAACAAAGGAACCTAATCCAAATCTTATACGAATTAATTTTGGTCAAACAAGCCTAATTTTTTATTTAGACACTGAAAAAGGTTTCGTTTACGATAAGGACAAATTATTTTCTGGAAGTTTTGAAAAACACGACCTAATTTACCTTTATAGCCGAATCGGGCAATTAATTAGGCGTTTAAAAAAGCCAATTGGCTACAGTACTGTATAGTAACTAGGTAACTAGTAGTGACTAGTAACGCTCAGAAATTTAATACTAACTAAGGTGCAAAAAAATGAATAAAACAATAAGAAGTTTAATAATTCCTTTTTTAACGCCTATTTTTATTATTGGTTGGATTTTATATATTTTTGGAGAATAAAATGTTGAATAACAAAAAAGAATTTTTATGTGATTCTTGCAGATATACAGAAATTAAAATAATTGAAGGTTATAGACCGATTTATGCAAATAGTAGTTTAATTAATAAAATACGAAATTTATCTATATGGTGTAATTATAAATATACTTATATACAAAAATTACCAACTTTTAGAGAACGAAACAAATGTAATTATAAACCTAAAAGTGGTAAAATAGGAAAAAGATTATATCAAAAACAGTTAGGTGAATGAAAAAATGAATTGGACTGTAACACCAGTTTCAGAAATTCCGCAAAGACGATATTATAATTATAGAGTAAATGGTAAATTTGCTAAAAGACCACAAATAATATATCGTGAACAGATACCTGTAGAAGTATGGAATCCAACAACAGAAAGTTACGAGAAATTAACTTATAGAGCAGTAGTTACTCTAAACGGTGTACCAATTCACAGTGATAGAGCAAGAGGTAGACCACGATACAAAAATTTTAGCTGGGCAAAAATAGATTATTATGAGAATATAAATATAGAAGAAATGAAGAAACATTTATTACAAGAAATAACTAATCATTTTAAATGCAAAATAGATGATTTATGGTTTTATGACGGTGATGGTGAAACATATTTTGACATAGAATTTGCTAAACCTTATCGTGATAGTCACTGGGAAGGATTAGAATATGGCGAATATTGAGTTTTATAATCAACAAATGCATAAAACAGAAAATAGTATAAACAATATTTGTAAATTATCTAAATGTAAATATATTAAAACCTGTATCAGAACAAAAGAATTAAAAATTAATTGTTACGATGAAATAAAAAGAGGTAACTAAAAAATGTTTGAATTTGATGTATTGCATTATTTAGATTATTATAATACGCTTGATATAGACTTCGATACTATTCCAGATATAAATTTAAGTTGTTCAAAAGAAAAAATAAATAATATATTTCTTAAAATAATTAATTGTTCTAATTGTTGTGGAATAGTTAAAGAAGATTCAAACAAAAAAGGTTATCATTTACGCTTTTACTGCAAAATAAAATGTGATAAATGCCGATTAGTATTTGATGATTATATAAGATTTGATGCTGATTTAACACGAAAAAAAGAATTCACAAACATAATATTTGACACAAAAAAAGGTTATTAGAAATGAGAAAAACTAAAGAAATGAAATTATGGGAAAAAGAAGCAAAAGAGTTTAAAAAGAAATTTGGATATTATCCAGATTCAATATAAGAGTAATGATTATGAATGAAAAACTAAAACAATGTAGAGATTTCAATAATCAAATTTATAGGCATATTTTAATGCATGAATTTTGGGAAATGTATATATATGATACCTGATAAAAAGAATTGAGTAACTTGTATGAACAAAAGACAAATTAAAGGATTTTTATTGATTCTTTTTGTTCCAGTAGTAGTATTTTGGAGTATTTTAGGATTTTACGATTTAATTGTTTATGGCAAAGATAAAACTAATGGCAATTTTGAGGAAATGGTTAAAGAACTTAAGGAAAGTGTGAAAAATGACTTGGCAAGAACCTAAATGTCGTTATGATAATGATATTACTTGCAAGTATGTTTCTGCATGCAAAAAAGAATGTAGATATTTAAAACATGATAGGAGAAATAAAAAACGCTTAAAGAGATAATTCAGAAATTATTCTGTGAGAATATCCGAAGGGTATATAATAAGTCAATTAATTATATTCCTTGGATTTGTTTATGTTTTGCCATGGATGGCGTTATAATTTTAATAAGTACTGCACTCACAAATGGTTATATAGCACCTTATACAATTGTTAATTATGTTTTATGGTGTATTCAACGTTACTCGGTTCTTTTTATTCCATTATTAATTTATGTAGGGTATAAATATAAAGATATAAAACCTAACAGAAGAACTAATAGTATTTTTGATGCATTAAGAGACAAAATAGACTATAATAAATTAAGAATTATTAGTATTATAATTTTTGTAATAGCTATTACTGTTATAGAAATTATTTGTTTTACTATGTATTATCACGTTAAAGATTATTTAGGTGTTTACAATAAATTTTTAGGTATTCCAAATACAAGCAATCCATTACGACCATATTTATCAATAAATTTTCAAGTTATCGAATGGGGAATACTCATGATAAGTACTTATATTATTTTTATTAAATCTAAATTTACTATAATATTCAGTTTTGCTTTAACTTATCTTTTATTTTATTTTGCTGATATATTATTTGAAATTCCTAAAACAATCCAATATACATTAGATTTTAAAAACTTTAATATATGGTCTCCAGCTCTCAATACTTTAATTTTATTAATAGGTTCACTTGTTATTGTTCTTTATAAACTAAACGTGAGATTAAATTTAAAAGATTTTATTATTCTATTTTTATCATTTACTCCATTATTGTTTAGTTGGATTTATTATTATTCTATTTGGAGCATCCAAGACAGTAATATTTTTATTGTAAAAATTCCTTTAATTGAACCATTTGACAGATTATTTGCTTTTCCATTTATTATTATTTTAGCTTTATACATATATAAAAGTAGGATTGAGTTCAACCGAATAATTTAAATACTCAATGTCACTTTATGTTAACTTAATATGGTATAATAAACATACCACACACAAAAGGATTGAAAAAAATGGTCGATATAGTTGATGTCTTTGTTGACATGGTAATTCTGATTCTCTCCGCAGTCATAGGTTTTGGCATTTTCTACGCTACCAGCACCTCAGGATGGAATGCAACGGTTATAACAATTTGGGGTTACATACCGCTTGTATTCATCTTCGTGGGCATAATTGCGTTGATAGTGAAAATAAAAGTCGTAGGACACTGAGACAATGCTGACACGCCACACTAAAACCCCTTTTTTTTTCCGTTTGACAACCAAAAAGGTTGCTATATTTTGTGCTATTTTTTTAGTCTTATGTTTATTTAGTATTCCATTAATTAATGCTACTGCTTATCAAGTTGATGTTTTGATTGGTTGCCCTCTATATAGTAGTACTTATTCATACCCTGCTCAACCTTATCTTTATGGTGATGTTTTTACATTTCCTAATGATGCAGTTGGTACTGTAAACGGTACATGGTATTTGCAAGCTCATTCTGTAAGTGCATGTATCGCTGGTTATAGTGGCTATGTTAATGTTGAAATGATTGTCTGTAATGCGTCTGGTTACATAATTGGTGAGAGTAGTTCTGTTAATGTTGGTAGTGATACTGTTTGGGCAAATTTTACGATTGTGCCTTATATTAATGCTACATTAGGGTTTGTTGCTGATGGTCAACACCAATACTGGTTTGGTTTGTTAGGCGATAATACTTTTAAGTTATTTACTGCTCCTAGTTATGTTTATAGCGGTGTTGGTGCCTTTGCTGATTCAACTAATAATTATGCCAATCCATCTAATCCCACAGATGCAAGCGTGAATCAGAATGTTGCTTCACCATATAATATCGCGTTTGTCTTAGATGATATTGCTTATGATTATGTCGGTTCTGGTGGTTATCAAGGTGTTGATAGAAGTAATGGTGGTGTTACACCTACACCTACACCAGCACCAGCACCTTCAGATATATTAAAAACTCTTGGATTAAATCCAACCGACTTGGCAATAATAATTTATGTTACATGTATAGTTGGTTTAATTTATGCATTTTTTTGTTTACATAATACTAATATTCCCTTTGCAGTTGGTTTAGGTTTAATCGTAGCAACAATATTATGTAATGTAATTAATATATTGGGATTTTATACTTATCCGATAGATGCTTTAGTAATAATATCAATAATTGGAATATTAGTTTTAGGAAGACATTAAAATGCAAGACCCAAGATATACACTCCTTTTAATTCCATTAATATATGTACTTATACCTTATTTTTTAACAGGTAGCTTCATAATTCTTGGCGGTGTGACAGTTATAGCTTTTATTAGTGCAGCACTGATATTTATCGTTATAACAAACGTTAATTTTGGTGGTGCATTACAAGTTATAATTGGGACTGGCGGTGGTGCTAATATCGGCATGAATAACGAAGGTGGATATTCATTATTTGTTGTTTTTGTTGGTGGAATATTTTATTTAGGTGCTCAATTAGCAACATTTTTCACACCAATATTAAATGTACTTCTTTATATAATTAATGCGATAATTGGTTTTATAGGTTGGTTAACTGGAGTAAACACATCCACATTACAAACTAGTTTAATATCGGGAGTGGGTAGTTTAGTCTCACCAAATTTAAATCAAGTCTACCCAATTTTAGATAACAGATTTAATATACTTGGAATAAACGTTTTTTTTGCTTTAGACGTAATAATGGGTAGTCTTTTTATATTAGGATTATACTTTATGATTGCAAGTCGGGGACATTAATTCTAAAGGATTTGATAAAAAATGAGTACACCAACACCAACACCAATAACAGATACGCCATTAAATAACTTATTTAGTTTTATTAGTAATTCATCTAATCAGATTCAACTTTTAATTATTGGTGGTTTAGTTGTTACTTTATTTATAATAATATTATATATAAAAAATAAGAGGGAATAAAAATGTCTTTAGTAATAACAGGAACAAATTTATCAGTAATATTCTTTTTACTAATTGCTCTAAATGGATTTTTCTCTTTTAAAAGAATACCCATTTTAGCATTACCAATAGCTGTTATATCAATAATATTTTTGATAGGTTTCAGCATAGATTATAACGGATTTAATGTAATATTAACTTTAGTGCTTATCGCTTCTCTTATTTGTAGTGCCTTTCTGAATTATCAAGATTTTAATAGGAAATAAAAAAATGTTCCGAGGAATACCTAATGGTAAATAATAATGCTATTGGTGCTATAGCTTTTATTATTATAATTATAATTATAAGTGGTTGTGTTGTTGTTTTTGGAAATATTAACATTTTAAAAGGTGCTGATGGTATCAATGGCACTAATGGAACTAATGGTTTAGATTTTAATTCAAGCAGTAATATTTTTCTGTTTAATGGTACTCAAGGGATACAAGGTATTCAAGGTATTCAAGGATTAACTGGAAGTAACGGTTTAGACTTTAACTCAAGTAATAATATTTTCTTGTTTAATGGTTCTCAAGGAATTCAGGGAATACAAGGTATACAAGGAGTTAAAGGAGATACTGGCAGTTCTGGTTTAATTTCTGTTAGTTCGCCTTTATTTAATAGTTCTGGCGTTTTGTCATTAAACCAAAGTTTACTAAGTATTACTTATGACCAGATTAATGATTGGAGCAGTGCTACGAGTAGCTTTTTGACTTCGAGTAGTAATTTAAACGCAAATAATATTAATTCAGGTGTTGTTGGTGCTTCTTATATTCCAACTATCACTTATAAAATGACTAATTTTACTGACCAAAATTTGTTAACTATTTCTAATCCTGTTTTTGTTAATGTGACTGGTAGTAATTTTTTGACTACTGGTTTAAAATTTAGGAATTATGGCATTGACCAATACTCAAGTGCAACTAATACTGCGGCTGTTAATTTAAATTTTTATGGTTATCAAGATGGAGCAAATTATTTTAGGAATGTTGATATTTATGATGGTAAACAAAATTTGATTGCTCGGTTTCAAGGCAGCACAGGCAATTTAATTATTACTGGAACAATTACAGGTTATTATGAGAGTGGTGATTATGGTGTTGCTTGGGCGTCGATTAGTCTTCCAAGTGGATCAAATGGTATGATGTTTACTGCGTATAATAGCAATGCTGGAGTTTTAGCTTCAAGATTATATATTTATAGTAATAGTGCATGGCATTATATAGCAATAATTTGAGGATAAAAAATGAAACTTAAAATTAATCGGAATTTAGCTTTAACATTTTTCGTTTTTGTATTAATATTAATGATTATTGAGAATCCTATGTTTCAACCATTAAATTTAGTTGTTAGTTCAACCCAATTAACAGTTACGAATCCAAATTTAAGTAATGGTTTGAGTATTCAAGGTTCATGTTTAGTTAACACAATTGTGAATAGTGTACAGGCTACTAATTCAACATCAAACCAATTAGTTAATGCTTATCAGGTTTCAGTTACAGTATTTAATTTTATGTCGCTGATGTTACTTATTTCTCCAATAGCTTTATATATGTATTTTGAGTTCAATAAAGATAAGTTAATACCTAAAAAAAGAATAAAAAGGATTAAATAAAAATGTCATATCTTGCTTTATTTATGACTCCCGATTTAATTGTTATTGGAAATAAGAAATTCAAGCCGACAGATTCTTTTATTAATTTCAAAAAAGGAACATTCAATATTCGTTTAGATGCTTATTTATATAAAATACATGAAACTACGATTTACGGTTACATTTACCCGAATGACGAACGTTTGTTAATTGATGTTGACATAGAACCTATTAATAAGGGAGAAAAGGAATACAAAATTAATAAAGGTAGATTAATATTTTTGAAGGAAAAAATAGAACATGGAGACTTACATTTACTTGTTGCTGAATCTATAATTGGACAGTTAGCAAGAGCATTTTTAGCTCAAGTTAAAACTAATTGGTTGTTTGTTATTTTAGCTATTGGTGCTGGTGTAGCGATTGGTTATATTGCTTGTTCTGCTGTTAATCCTCAACATGTAATAACTTTAGTGCAGAATAGTTCGGGAACATTTAAGGTTAGTGGATAAATTGAAGCATGAATGCGGTTTATGTCTTGGGGATAATATAATCTGTAAAAGTAATAAATCATTTTGGGAACTATTAAAAGGTAAAGTTGAAGATTGCATAATTTATGAAGATTACCATAAAGGATTAATTAAACAAAAGAAGGTTAAACTATTTGCAGTTTAAAAAGAATTATATTTATTACATAGCTGGTGCAGTTGTTTTTGTTGTTATTTTTGGCATTGACAAGTTAGGTTCTTTATTTCTTTTGTTAGGTTTCGGTTTAGGTTATTTGTTGCATGGTTGGGTTAATGGTTTGTTTACTGATTGGAAAAACGCTTTTTTCACTGGTGAATTGAGAAAAAGGGAAATGAAGGTTAAAGAGCTAGAGCAAGAATTAGAGAGATTAAAAGAAGGAGATTGAATGAAAACATTAAAACAACTCTTACGAGAAAAAGCTACGTATTATTGTGGATGTTACATTTTAACTGATAATGAAGTAATAGAAATTGTTAAAAAATGGCTAACACAAAAACCAACTAAAACAGGGCAAGAAATAAAACGTGAATATAATATCTTTTCAAAAAAAAAATGGTTAAGATTAGATGAATCTTTAGATTTAGAGGAGTTAAAATAATATGTCAAGTGGTATGGACGGATTTTATGGTGAATTCCAAAATGTTCCTAATACTGGGCAAAAAGAGCTAGATATAGAAAAAATCTATAATAAAGTTATTACTACTGGAAAGGATATTAATTTAATTACTGATGTTCCAGATTCTTATCCACTTGTTGTTATGGAAGGCATATCTAAATATTTAGTAATGAAATATAACAAAAAAGAAGATAAACAATATGTTAAAATTATGGTTGCACCAATTAATCAATTTACTAAAACATTTAAAGAGTTAAATCCATCTGTTGGTGGTAAACGTACAAGTGAGGTTTTAAGTAGTTTAAGCCGTTTTGTTGAATATGTTAAGAATAGAAATACTATTCAGAAATTGACTGGTGCAAGTGATAAAAGTGAATGATACCTGTTTAAATTGTTTAAGTGAAGCTATGAGAAAAAAAGAATTTGATAATTTTAAGGAATTGGATTGTTATCATTGTAAAAAGGTTGTTAATAAATGAGTAAAAAAAGAATTTTGTATGCTAAAGAGTTTAATTTAAAACGTTTTGTATGTGGAGAAATTATTTGTAGGTCTGATTGTGAAGTATGTTTAGAATTAGTTGGAGATTATATTTATGAATAGATTGGTTGCTATTGATGGAAGTAGAGGTTCAGGTAAAACTTCTATTATTACTTATTTTATGTGGAAAAATCCTGATTTGCTTAAGGAAGTTAATTTTAATTTAGACTTGCCGAATACTAAAAAATTAGAGTTAGATTTACTGTTAAAAAATTATAATGACGAAAAAAAGGGCATGATTGGCATAACTGAATCAGTTGATTTACTTGATAATAGACGTTCAATGAGTGACTTAGCTAAATTTATGTATAGAGTTATAAGCCAATCAAGAAAGATAGGTAAAGATTTACTGATTGATAGTTTAATTCTTGATACGATTGATTGGAGATTTCTTAGAAGTTGTGATATGAAAATTACTGCATGGGGAGAAAATATTAATAAGGAAATGAATAAGGGTTTTTATTATGAATGTACCGCAAGAATTAGACAAATATTTTCTGTTAATGGACAGATAAAGGTTTCGTTTATGTGGTCACAACCTATCATTAAATGTATTCCTTATGAAGTTTTTAATCAGTTTAAAGATAAATATGATACGATGGAAATTACTGAGACTGATGATAGTGAAAACTTATCTGTTGCTGTTATGAGTGATAAAAAGAAAAGGGAAATTGTTTTATCTCTTGCTACTGAAATATTGAATAAAAGAAAAGAGTTTGGCATAGTTGGAAAGACACATCTTAGTCATGGTGAAATTTTAAGTATATTGCTTGATTTGAATAAACCAAGCGGAATAGAATATGAGTTGCATGCTAAAATTAACAGGTTACTTCAAATTGAAAAGGGTGTCGGAAAATGAATAAATTTTTAACTGTTCCTACACTTACATGTCGTATTCCGACACTACAATCACTTAAGCGTTATTATTTCAAAAAACAATTACATAACAATGATTATTTGAACAAACATTCACATAACAATGATTATTTTAGACAAATATTCACCTAACCATTAGTTTTTTTAGACATTCAAA
>Ga0187886_1003611_pt1 | contig 11510 bp, 10 predicted proteins | sample June2016WEW_20_1_FD_133001 | JGI IMG/M metagenome (GOLD analysis project Ga0187886, IMG submission 133001) | Peatland microbial communities from SPRUCE experiment site at the Marcell Experimental Forest, Minnesota, USA - June2016WEW_20_150 | ecosystem: Environmental > Terrestrial > Soil >...
GCGGTGTTGTGGTGGTTGTTGTAGGTATAGAGAGAGAGGGTAGTAGTAGTTAGTCGTTAGTAGTGAGTGTTAGAGTCGTAGTTGTTAGGCGTGTAGGCGTTTGGGTTTGGGTTTGGGGATTAATTTTTAATCCAACCCCAACATCAAGTTCTACTTCCCTTAATGACTTATTGAGAAGTAGAATGGTGGAGGAGCAAAAAGAAGGCTATTCCTTTCTTCTTATTAATCTAAGTAGTAATTTAAATAACATAGAATCGCTTTTTTCCCCTATTCTTGCGCCCAAGAAAACCATGAAGATGAGCTACTTTCCTACGAGGGCAGAAATGCCTTGGGTAAATTTTTTCTGGAGACCCTATTTATGCAGAATTATGCAAAATTTGAGTTTGGATGGACCAAGTTAGGTTGAGTCTGGGTTTTTTGCCGCGTTTTGACGGGGTGTTTTCTAGCCGAAGAAACGTTTTTCCCATCACATTTCTTCGGGTGAAAAAGCAAAATGAAAGAAAAAAATTTATTTGCGGGGGCGCTTCCAAAAGCAGATTTAGATCATTCGCGTTTTTCGCTGCAAACTTGCTTGGCGGTTTTGTTTCTTGTCATTGTGATAGTTATGGTTTCTTTCTCAGCTGTTTCTCTACTTGTGAAGTCTAACTCAAAGTCTTTTTTCTCATGAGGCTCAATTTTACCATTAAGTTTGGTGGGCAAGCCTAGGTCGTAGTGTTTGTAACGGTATTCTTGCCTTTTCTTATAACGTTTCTTTATCCAGCGCACTCGAAATCTTACCAGCTTCAAAATCTCCAAGAACAACCTGAAATCTATCTTTGAAAGGCCTCAAGCTCGTGCTTATGGTTCGGATCGATTAAAAGATAAGTGAACAAACTGCCCCGCCGAATAGTGGAGAGGTAAGTGAAAGTGAAAATCTAGTTACATAATTGACTTTTTAGTGAGGTTTGCTGAGGCTCTGGAACACTCTTAAGGAGAAAAGAATGCAAAGCTTGCTAAAGGCTATTGCTTTCGTGAATTTAACCAGAGCCTTCTCAGCCCGTTTTGCCGATGCAGACTAAAAAAGGGGAAATTGATTGTTAGGTGTTTTTGTTGCTATGGGCGTTTTCTGCGCATCAGCATTGCTAGTACTGCGCCGACTATGGCTATTGCTATGATTATGGCGACTGTTGAAATGGCAAAGTATGTCTCTGTCGGTGGCAAATTAACTACTGGATATGGAGATGCTGTTGGCGGTGCAGCGCTGGTATAGAAAGATGTTTCAGCAGAAGATCCATAGTATGCTTGTGAACCTGCAAAGGTAGCAGTAACAGTGTATGAGCCTGTGATGTCTGGTGTCCAGTTGAAGCTGAAGAACCCGCTTGCGTCGCTGGTGGTCGAGCCGATTACCCTGGAGTTGTTATTCGCGTCTACAACGCTCAACGTGACTGGCACGCCTGTAGCGTTTGATGGACACGAAAACTGCTTGTACACGTAAAGCATCCAATCGCTCATGCTAGCATCAGATACTGCTGGAACTCCATTTGGAAAACGAAGAGCTAAGGAATCACTGTTTGTGCCTGGCGAAGCATCTGTAACCATGCCTTCTATCTGCACACTACTTCCAAACACAGTAACTTTCGGTGAAGCTGTAACTGTAGTATCGCTTGGGCCTGCGCCTACTGCATATATTCGCTGGTCATATGTGTCCATAGTCGCTATTATGCTGTCTCCCATGATTGCATTTCCGCCCCAACGAGTTTGACGGTACATACCGTTTACTCGCCAGATTTCATCTCCTGAGGTAGCATTGAGGCAAATGTATGGTCCACCGCGCGGTATTGGATTCTCTGCGGAGTGTTCTAAGGTGCCTACGTAGACTTTACCATCTGCAATCATTGTTATCCAGCCCCACCAATTATTGCCGGTTACCGGTTCGTTGTATGCGTCAGTCATATTGTATGTCCAGTCAGTTTTTCCTGTCACGAGGTTGTAAGCATATACTATGCCGCCAACACCAACTGAGTACAAGTGGTTATACGCAAAGTACCAGGTGTGCTCTGCATTGCCCCAGCCGTAAGCGTCGAGCCAGTGCTCAGAGTCTGTCTGCCATAGGTATTGTCCGGTTTCTGTGCTAAAGCCATAGTGCTTGGTAAGTTCTTTGTCCCATATCGCCATTACGCCGCCTTTATAGTCATCACTTGCGCCAACGTAGTTTAGTGTGTTAGAGCCTTCTAGCCATTCAGAGGGTGCCTGCCATGTGTTGTCGAATAGTTTTGTTCCTCTGGTTCCTTGAGCAGTGCTTAATGCCCAAACACGTACCTGTGTTTGATTGAAGGCCATAGATTCAACTCTGTCAGGATAGATTTTCAGTATCGGTACGAAGAATGAACTGCTGGCTTCCAACCCTGCGGGAATTGTTACATTCCATGAGTAGCTTCGGGGATTCGATGCATTCCATGTTAGTCCATGAACGTTTCTGCCCCAACTGCCAATGCTACCTCCTTCAGCAACCCATGTACCAGCATTCTGTTGCCCGCAAGCAGTCGAATTCCAAAGAGCCATCCAACGATGAGCATAGTCCACTACGTAGATTAGGATTTCGCCGCTAGGACCGTAGACTCGGGTGCCTGAAGGCACATCTGTAAAAGTGTACACCCATTCCGCAGTGAAAGGATCATACGCCTTCCAAGTTGTTCCGCCAGATGCATCCCATAGGTAATTAAAGACACCGTCGGTGTTGAAACTGTTGAAGTAGAAGATTTGGCCAAATGACAGGACAGTGTTGTTTTTAAACCACACCTCTTGCCCAGTGTGCAGGTCTACCGCGTAAATACCCTGTTGAGGATACGGATTACCTGAAATAGGTGCTGGCATTCTGTTGTAGTAGAGGATACCGTTCATTATCACTGAGTTTGGGAATTTGCCTTCATATGCGTCTCCAGATTCATGTGCTGCTGGGACCTGTCCGTCGCCTAATAGTCCTCCAGTTAGGCCTCCAAAGGTTATGTCTCTTGCCCATAGTACGTGGGCAGTTTCTGGTGCATTGTCATTGTAGAGTGCAATAGCATTTTCTGGTCTACTCAACCAGTTGCCTGAGATTGAATACCATGATCTCAGTTGCGCGTCTGCTGGGCGTGACCAGTATTCTGTGGGAAGAGGTTGGTCTGGATAGTTTGGCAGTGGCTCGGCTTGTACAACGAGGTTTATGGTTTTTGTGCTTGCTTTCATTATTGTGCCTGCGAAAACCATGCTATTGGCTTCCATGTTGAAGAAGTCAACTGGGTTTGTTTGCTGTGGGAATAAGCAAGTTACCATATATGTGCCGACTTGGGCAGGTGCATAGACCCAAACGGTTCCGCCTGTGGAGTCTGTTGTGAACGGTCCAAGGGTTTCATTTGTGCCATCCGGTCTGGTAACGATTACTTTAATACCTGTCCATCCATACGATACGTCTCCTGTAGCCTCGATGATTCCGAATCGTAGCAACGTCTGCTCGCCAACGCCTACTGGGTTGGGAACAGCGTCCATAATGGCATATGTTTTCATGCTGGGCGCCTGTGCTTGTGCTTGAGTTGTCGGTGTTGTCATAATAAGTGAAGTCGCAAAGGTCAATAGTAGAAACATTGCAATTATTGTTTTAGATTTATTCATGTATTTTTCTTCTCCTATAATTTTATTTTGCATCGAGCAAGAAGCGTAAATACATAAATACTATTGAGCGAGAGCATTTACAGCATTTACGTTTCTTACTCAATAACCTCTTTTTATTAGCGATTTTGTTTATAGCGCTTATGGGAGGGGGGGGTGACGGCGAAAACGGACAAATGGACTTTGCCTTCAAGATAAATTAAAAAAGAAAGAGGGGTTGTTTGATGCTTTGCGCTGTTTAGTTCATAACAGTTTTTTCATTAAATTTACTCCACAGTTGATTAGCATGTGACAATTTAAGCGATCCACTAGTTAGCCATTTGACATAAATCTAGTCAACATTTCGCAAGAAGACCCCAACATTGATTCCAAAACAGGTAATTTTTGTTTGCAAAAGCACTCCAACAATTTTAAGCAATTTCGCAATTTTCGGCGTGGCTAATAGGCGCTGTTTTCTTTTTCATACGCGTTCACTTGGGGCTCGTGCTCATGGTTCAGATTGCTTAAAAAGAAAATGGAAGAACGTTCCTTCTTAGTGTTTGCGTCTCTTGAAGTAAACCAGTAAACCTATGCCTATAACAGCTACTGATAATATGGATGCTATAACCAATGTTGTTGGAAAAGGCTCTGTTTGTTGTGGTTCTTGGGATGGTGTTGGGCTTGATGAAGGTGTTGGTGAAGAAGTTTCGCCTATAGTTATTGTTTGTATCTTACTCCAACCACTATCTGAATCATAAGCGATTGCAGGTTCATAAAATCCCCCAAACTGAGGAAACAAAGGATGCTGAATATACCAATATGTAGAATTTCGCCCAACTAATGCCTCTACTTGAAAATCAATTTTAGCATTAGTTGGAATACCATGTAAAAACGCAAAGTATCTTCCTTCTTGACCTTCATCTCCAGAATAGTACCTCTGAATATCAAAGCCTGATTCTGAATAATATTCAGTTGCCACAACAGGGAAAGCGATAGTGGTGTAGCTTGAGCTCGAACGGCTTGAAGAATCGTCGTTTATATACTGTGCATAAGAAAAAGTACCATCTCCATTGTATGAACTGGTTCTGTTTTGTATTGGGTAAACTTCAGTCCAATTTTCTGCAAAGTGAGGTTTAGTTCGAATATTGTAGTATATTTGGTTGTTTGAATTGTCAAAGGACTGGTTATTTATTGTAATTTCAATTGAGTTGTTGCTAATTTGTTGAGTTTCAATTGCTCCAGTATAAGGATTAGTTGTAGTTACACTGTAGGAAGCATTCACAAACTTAACGGTAAATTCTGGAATAGATGGTTTAGGTATTTGAGCGGATGCAGATTCAACACTCAATAGGCTTAAGAATGCTAAGATAACAATCAGAATTAATGAGAAACCTTTGCAGATACTGCCCATACCTAAACAATTGGAATGGTTCTTGATAAAAGGCTTATCGTAAAATTCTCTTAACTAAGTTTAGTCAAGTTTTCTTGACTAACATAAATTTATTGAATTGGACGTTAGACTTTCAGTCAACGTTTGTGGTCTTTAGGTCAACTCATCCATTTTTAGGCTATTTCTACAAATTACAGATTTAAGTCTTTTAAATATCAGAAAAGTTGCAGGTTAATTGAAGTTCTAAGAAAAGGTATCATATACTTCAACATGCCATTATACAATTTCTGTTTAGTTTTTGCCTTGTTTTTCCATGTTTTTAACGCAACAATTCTTAGCTTATATAATATGTTAGTTAGTCAATTAGTAATTAATAATACAATAATAGTAGTCACATTATAGGTAATTAATAACATACATTAATTGATAACATAACCCTGAAAAAGTGGGGCGTTACTTTTTTTGTTGAAGTTTATTTATGTGGATGTTGATACTATTTGTTTTTTCTTTGTAAGCCACCAGAATCTTTGCTTCATTTTGCCTATTGATTTTTTTACCTGTTTTTGTGTCAGAATTTGTGTCCCCAAATTGTAAACTTTCCATCCATTGCTTTTCAGATATGAAACATGCGGTTTTCGTGGTTTGTAACTGAACATGACTATTTTTCGTTCATATTTCTCGAAATAGGGTCTTTTAATTATGTTTTCATCGAGCCAAATGTTAGATAGTCTTTGCTCAACTTGAATTTGACTTAGATTTTTGCACTCTATAGCAAGATTGAGTTTCTCAACTATAATATCAGGTCTTCTATTCTGATAACATGGGTAAGTATTGTTGAAAGGATTGTGATAGTGATGTACCTTTAAAGAAGTTAATGCATCGCTAACTGCTTTCTCCATTAAGAGACCTTTCACGTCATCTTCACTAAGTTCTGTGCCATTGGCTTCTCTTTCAAGCCATAACTGAAACATTTTACATTCATCAGATTGTAAGCCTTGTTTCTTGCAACACGAACAACAAATACCTTTTCCGCAAAATATCTCTTCAACAGGGGTTATTACTGAGTATTCTTTCTTGCAGTTTGGGCAAGTAAAGTCTATTTCATTTATCTCTTTCATCGTCTTTCTCTATAATTACGTGTCCTATTTAGCATTTAAAGCCCAATAAACCACCAGAGTGCAAAGAACGACTATTATTGGCAGATAGAACGTTTGAGTAGGCAGTCAAATTGTTGAAAAATGGTCGAGAATTTTTGTTATTAGAAGGGCGTTGACCTTGGAGAGGATGTCATTTATCATATTCCAATATCGATAGCTATCTGGGTCTCCAGTTATGCCTTCTATGGCGTCTATGGGAATTTGACCGCTATGGAATACGATGTTTCTTAACCCATAAATATTCACCATGACCTCAGCCAGACTATTCATCCAATCCGTAACATACCAGTATTTGCCAAAATCTACACCTCTTTTGTTTACCAAGTAGTCATCGGTATTGAAGCCCAAATCCTTCTTTTCTTTTTCCAGAAATTTTAGATGGTTCTCTTTTATCTTCTTTAGGTTCTTTGATTTCAGTAGTTTATCAAGTTCTTCTTGTGTCCCAATTAATTCGTATGATGGCATTTCTCTTGGTATAAGAAACTCGTAAGGTTTCAGAATTTGTTTGCATTCATCCTTGCTTAGAGAACGGCGTATGCACTTCAAAATTCTACATGACTGAGGAGGCAATTCTTTATTTGGTTTATAATATTTCCACATATAATCGTAAATAACGTTGAATGTTACCCAAAGCGAAATGAATTTGTCGATTATTCCTTTGTACTCTAAACTTCTATTGTACCATTTTAGCATGGTGGTTAAAATCATGCGGTTTTCATACTCTGAGGCGTCTTTCCCAGAAATCACAAGTTTACCTGAGTGAACTTTGAAGAAAGAATTTTCGATCTTGTCAATAGTATTGCTTGCAATGATTTTGGGTTCTGGTGAGAAAGACCAATCTTCGGGAGCCTTAATACTTTCGTAATCTTTCTGGTCTTTTTCATTTAGTGGAACAAGTTCTATTAGCTCTTCATCGAATTTTTCCACAATAAAGGGAGCAGAAATTTCCTTTAACATCGAAAAAAGTAATTGTGCCTGTTCTTTTTGCAAAACAGGCGGTTTGCTTATATGAACAGCATCAAAGGTTATGGTTACTGTCATCTTTTTGTCATTTGGCGTACATTCATACTTTATCTCAGAGGAAAAAGGCGGTTTGTAAATAATGTTTACAGATTTTTCAAAGAAACAGTTTTTGATGATAAATACCGCTTTCCAAATCATATTGACTTCTGTGATTAATATGGTGAGTACTCTTAAAGGATTATGTTTTGCGAAAACTGGAATAACCGTAGGTACAAAATAAAAATTTAAACCTGCACAACGTACATAGACTAATTTGCTTGAGGGATGCAGAATTTTCTCAGTTTACATCATAAATTATGTGGAATCTTGTAACTGATTTTGAAGTAAGACAAAAAGTAGTGTTACAAGCACAACCCAAAAGCATTCCCCTACTACCTAAAACTTTTTGGCTTTTGACAAACTGCATATTCACCGTTTCCAGATTGAGACTTAACGGTGTATAGGCATTCATCTATGCGGTTAACTTGGTTTCCTTTTTTATGGATAATCTCTGAGCCTCTTTGCTCTCGGAGATTTTCAAGTTCTTCAAGGCTTAACACATTTAACACCTATAGTAGCTATAGTTACATATAATATTTAAATGTTATGGTGACTATGGAAATACTTAAATACATATAATAACACATAAGCATTGGGTATCATAATGGAAAAAACCGAAATAACCACAATCCAAATCTCAAAAGAAACACGAGAAAAACTTGCCGACATGGGCAAGAAAGGCGAAACCTACGATAATATAATCAAAAAACTCATTGAAACAACAATTAAATGTGAAAAGATGAATAGAGGGAAGTAAATGAAAATCCCAATAGACCAAATTATAATTTCTAAGGATAATCCTAGACAGAGCTTCGATGAAGAGGGTTTGCGTAGTCTTGGGGAGAGCATTAAGACTCATGGTTTGCTTCAGCCAATAATTGTTCGTCCAAAGGGAAGTTTCTATGAGCTTGTTGTCGGTGACCGTAGGCTACGGGCTTGTGCTTTGATTGGGTTAGATTCTATCGAGGCGAATGTTCAAGACCTTGACGATATTTCTGCTTATGAGCTTAGGCTTATAGAGAATATTCAGAGAGAGGATTTATCTGATGCTGAAAAAGGAGATGCAGTTTTGGCGTTGTGGGCTAACTTTGATAAATATGAAACATTGGCAGATGTTGCACGAGAAATTAACGTCAATTATGAGACAGCCCGAGCGTGGACTAATCAATCTCGAAAGCTATCAAGTCAAATACGGGAGCGTGTGGCGTCACACGCTTTGACAGATGAACACGCAAGAGAATTAATGAAATATCCGCATTCTACACAAGAGAAGCTTGCTGATATCATAATTAAAAGAGGGATTAGTTCCCATAAAGAAGTTCTTCGTAGATTCACCAAATTATATGATGAAAATCCTAACACAAACCTTAATGAATTAGCTGATAAAGTTCTTGGTATCGAAACTGTTACTATTCCTAAATCAGAACTCACAGATGACCAAAAACAAGTCTTGGAAGAACGGAAACTACTAGAGAAGGCTAGACCTCAAAAGATAAGGAAGGAACCTAGCAAACCTATAACCAAAGAAGAGGCTAAAGAGCGATTTGGAAGGGCGTCAGATTTCAAATTCACCAGAACGAAAGTATCCATAGGTTCTGGAGATGCCCCACCACTAAAACAAGAAATAAAACCCACAATCATACCCATTCCACCACAACCAGATTATAGCCTATGCAGATGTGCCCTGTGTTCTCTATTTGGTAAAAGTTGTAGAGGAAGATGCTGGCAATGACCGAAACATCTACCATCCCCTTATTAGATAATGTTCAAGTCAATAATAACCCAATGCCTCTACATTGGGTTCATTGGAGGCTATTTCATACAGTAGCTTTCGACATACGACAACACGTATCAAAACCACTAAATTTAGGGGGATTAGACTTCACGCTCACCCAGTATGAAAACACACAAAGAGGCATAGAAACAATACGGGGGATAGCATCCTACAAAGAACTCCTAAAAGATGGAGCGGGAGCTGAAGCTTGGCTAAAAAGACTCTGCACATTAATCAATCTGAAAATACAAGGAAGCTCTCCAATAGAAAAACTAAATCTAGTAAGAACAACACAAGATTATTTAGCCTACTATGGTGTATTCTTCTCAAACAATATGGAAATCATACTCTATCTTGGAAGTGGAGAAGATATTAATGGTGCAACAGTAATCCATTTTGGACGTTCAAAAGTAGATGAAAAAACAAGAGACTGGACAAGAATCGCACAACAACTACCACAAGAGGTATTAGTAGAAGAGGGGCTTGGCTCTCAGCTACCACAACAAACTTAACAGCATCGTGGATGACACCCACCAAACGAATTTTCACAACAAAACTTACCAAACGATAACTTCACAGAACCCAAATTGAATATATATTTTATTGTCTCTACGTAAACAAAAAAAGAAGACCAAGCTTTCTTGAGTGAAATACCCCACCCTAAGAGGCATAGTTTTTGTACTTCTGAATGGAGAGCTTAGAAATTTTGTCTAAGTTTCTTGTTTGCATATTTATTCGATTACCTTTTAAAGCATTTAGCTAAAAATGCTTAAGACGTTGTTGCAGAGTGTTGCACAACACACTGAGCTGCACAACATCTTGCACCTGAATTTTTTGCTACTCGTCAGCTTGCAGAATATCAGTTTAATAGAGTCTTGCTTCTTCATTCTGCCTCAGTTAGCTCTTTGTGTCTTTCTCAAAAGATTCCTGCAACTTTTCTATGCACTTCTTAAGAGAAGTAAGTTCGTCCTTGATTATCTGCTGGTCAGTATTTGCATGCGCTATCTTTTGCTCGAGTTTTTCTTTATCCTTTTCGTATTTAGCTATAATATCAGTGAACTGGGCTTGCAGTTCTTCAATTGCTTTTGAAGCTTTGCCGTTACCGTTGACGCCGGTAAGTTCTTCTTTGCTGCTTTTCTCTATCTTTAAGAATTCTTCGGCGCTTGAGTATAGTGTTCTTAATTCAGAAGTCGGCAAACATAGATAAGCCCTATTTTTTACGCCAATAGAATGCCCCATCCAAAACTCTCTTAGCTCTTGGTCAATCTTGCCTATCAGTTGGCTGTTGAATGCTGCTCTAAGCGAATGCGGTCTTGCTGGATTAAAACCGCCATTCTGTTTTATAAAATCTAAGTCTTTGCTTATCTCTGAAAAGGACTGCTCAATCGCGCCAGCAGTTATTCGTTCTTCCCCGCCTCTGATTCGTTCCTTAATAAATAGCGGGCTGTCAGGTTTCAAGTCTTTTCTTGTTGCCAAGTATAGCTTAAGATAGTGTACTGCGTCTCTGCCAAAAAAGGTCTTAAACTGCACTTGAGTCTTTTGTCTAACAAGTTTAAGGCATAGTGGCAAAATATTTTTTTCAAGTTCTTCTTGCACATCACCATAATTAAGATTAGCTGTTTCGTTAACTCCTAAACCTGACTGGAATGTGCAAATAATAATAGCCTTTTCACGGTAAGACGGAGCTTTATCAACAAACTGTTTTATTTGCTCAATGGACCACTCATGCTTTCCGTTAATTTGCTGTTCAACTGCTGAAGGCACACCAACAAACTCCATCGAGACAGTTACCTGCTTGTATTTTAAGAAATTCTGAATAGCTGCAAAATAAACTCTGATTGAATTGTTGGCGGTGTTTTTTTCTTGTAGAAACTTAATAAAATCTTTTATCTCTATTTCTGCTACTCGTTTCTGTTCACGTATAGGCTTTTTGAATTCTTCAAAAATACTGTTCAAGAAATCACCCAAGTTTCTATCAGAGCCATATTTGCCTTGATAGAACTCTAAGAAGTATCTGAAACCTGTAGCGTAAGAATTTCTGGTTGATTTAGTCTTTTTGCAGTTTAAATACTCTTCTAATTCAGGTTCAAATTTTGGCTTAGTCCAAGCCTTACTTTTTTCTAATTTTTTTGTTGGCATTTTGCTTTCGCCATAGGATAGTGATAGCATCGTCTTTAATAAAGGTCATTCTATTAGTTACTTATCTGCAATTAAAAACGGCACGCTCGTAATTGTCGCTGGAACAACAAACGGCTACGTAGCGGAAGAAATACTAAAAACCCAGAAAAACTTCGGCGATTTCTCAAGAAAACACTTTTTCCGCGGAATAACCCTGCCTCCGAACAAAACCATAACCGTGGAAGGACGACTAGCTGACGAAAGCAAGTTTCCCGGCGATGTGGTAATAGCCAAAGGCGTTTGGCAAAAAGGCAAAACAATAGCCGACGTAGTTGATTCTCTCAAAGAAGGCGACGTCATCTTGAAAGGCGCAAATGCTTTGGATTTAGAGCGAAAACAAGCA
>Ga0187886_1003613_pt1 | contig 11502 bp, 9 predicted proteins | sample June2016WEW_20_1_FD_133001 | JGI IMG/M metagenome (GOLD analysis project Ga0187886, IMG submission 133001) | Peatland microbial communities from SPRUCE experiment site at the Marcell Experimental Forest, Minnesota, USA - June2016WEW_20_150 | ecosystem: Environmental > Terrestrial > Soil >...
ACGATATAAAAAAAGTGCGTTTGCACAGGGAGATTGTCAATGCTCCCAAAGGGCTTTTTGTTGACCACCGAAACGGCGATTCTCTCGATAATCGCAGGACCAATCTCCGCATCGCGACTCGCTCGCAAAATATGCAAAATATGAAAAGAAGAAAAAACAAAGCGAATACCTCATCGCAATTTGTCGGTGTTTATTCCGATAAAAGTCGAGGCCTGTGGGCTTATCAGCTCAGGGCCAATGGAAAGGTTGTCTCCGTCGGAAGATTCGCCACCGAAGTTGAAGCGGCTCGGGCCCGCGATATCGCCGCCTTAAAATATCACGGCGAATTCGCCCGCCTGAACTTCCCACTTGAGGATTATGTTAATGAATCTACGCCGAACACCAGTTTGTAACTTATAGTTTGTAATTTGCTGCTTATTTGTTATTTTGGATTTGTTGCTTGGGATTTCGATAATTTCTCTGTGTCCTCTGTGCCCTCTGTGGCTTAAAACTAAAAAGAAATCTCTGTGGCCAAATCCGAAATCTGCAATTCCTATTTTTTACTTTTTACCTTTTCCTTTTTACTTTACTTCTCTGTGTTCTCTGTGACCTCTGTGGCTAAAAAACTGTTTCCTCTGTGGCTAAGAAAGCATTCGTTGGAGCAGCTCCATCGGCAGGCCCATAACGTTGGTCAAACTGCCGTCGATGTGGTCAACGAAAGGGTCGCCCTTTTCGCGGATGGCGTATGCCCCGGATTTGTCTCGCCATACCCCGCTTGCGATATGCTCGGCGATTTGGGAATCGGTCAACTTTCTCGGGTAAACAACCGTCGTGTCGGCCTCAACTTGCCGAAGTTCACGCGATTTGCAGACAAGGGCAAGACCTGTAATGACCTTGTGGGGCCTGCTGAAAAGCATCCTCGTAATTCTTTCAGCGTCTTTCGCGTCAGCCGGTTTGCCGACGATTTTTCCGTCAAAATCGACGACCGTATCCGCCCCGATGACTAAGGAATTGGGGTGCTTTTGAGCAACGTCGTTTGCCTTAGCCAGGGCCAATCGTTTTGCGTAATCAACAGGACTGACGCCTTCAGCCGGTAAGGTCGCCTCATCAATTCGCGAGGGAATGACTTTGAATTTGTATCCCGCTTCAGCAAGCAATTGTCTTCGCCTCGGCGACGCTGAAGCAAGGATTAGCGTATGGTTTTTGATTATAGGTTTTCCAGTTTTCAATTTTATCGCCAGGTCCGCAGGTTGCGTATTTCGTTGAAAGGTTGCGCTGCTCGTTTCGTCTGCCGTCAGACGTTAAACGTAACCGTTACGAGCCGCGTAACCGCCTGCCCTCGCACTCCTTTGGCGGGGGTCCTTCGTAGCGTTCGACGAAGGCGATCTACTACGCAGAGTAGCAAGTGCAAGCCACAACTCTTAACGGATTGAGAATCTTTACTCAATTTTTTATTTTTCAGTGAAATCTGTCCGACCTCGGCTCGACACATCGTCGAGACGGGTCTGCCGTCAGACGTTAAACGTAACCGATACGAGCCGCGTAACCGCTCGCCTCGGCGAAGCGTTGCGAAGCCGGGCAACCGTTTAACGTTATTTTAACTGAACCGGATATACGATTTTTCTGCAGAAGGTGATGTATTCCTTTTCGACCTTATCGTATCTGTCGTCGATATATCGCTCGAAAAGCATCGAGCCGACCATACGGTTCCATTGAACTGTGATGGGGATGTTTCTGTCTGCGGCAATAATTTTATCAGTTTCAGCAAGAGGCCATTGACCGTTCAGCCCGTCTAAGAGCAGCTTCTGATACCTCGCTAAACGCTTGCCGTAATTCTCCTCACGCAAGAAACGTACAAGGGCGTATGCCTCGCTATAAAAAGCGGCCACTGCCTCGTCGCTCTCGGTAACCACTTCACCTGGGTTTATGGCGACAAGCTCTCGCAGCGGTATGATTTTATCCTTGATAAGCGTCTGCTTGAGAGAGCCGAGCCGGTAGAGGTTTTGTTCGGGTTGAAACGTAAAAAGCCCCTGGTTATACCGGCTTGTCTCAAACATCATCGCCACCCCCTCATCCAGCCAGCTCGGCAGCCGATACTTGAAATATCTCGAATTGAACATATGCCAGCCCTCGTGGCCCAAACCCGCGAACGTCCGTTCTGCGCCGATGTTGTACGCCACGCACGCACCATTTAAATAATAAGCGCCGGCTTTGATTTTGAGATACATAGGTGCCTGGATGCCAACGAAGGTGAGGGTAAAGGTTTCCCACTGTTTGCGGTCGGCGAACAGATATACGGTAAAGGGGGAGCTTGTTTCGATGGGTTGGGGGAGCTGATTTTGATAGCCGCGATAAGCGGATTCGACGAAGCCTGGGACCTGCGAAAGCATCAACGGCTCAAGAAGCGTGGTGTAAATTTCATAGTGGGCGGTGGTCAGCTTGAGGCCCGCGCCGTACTGGTTTTGCCACGGCTCGACTGATTTGAGGGCAGGCAGGTTCTGGCCGAGCAGATAATCAGTCATACCATCGGGGGTATTGATTGCCGGTGCAACCTTTGACGGCGATGAGCTTGATGCACAGCCGACGAGATAAAAACAACCACAAATTACGCCGATTTTACAAATTTCACCGATTTTTTTCATATATCTTTGAAAAGAGAGCCAAAATTTTACAGATTTCACCGATTGTCGTCATATATCTTTGAAAGCAGAGCCGAAATTTTACAGATTTTACCGACTATTTTCATATATCTTTGAAAGCAGGACCGCCGCAAGTCATTCTTTCAATTGCGCAAGCGATTTCACTGATTATTGTCATATATCTTTGAAAGCAGAGCCGAAAACCTCGGCAGTAAAGAGAAAAACTTCAGTTTTAGGGTCTTTCCACGCGTCCAGCGCCAAGCCCGCCTTATGCGAGCAGCAATAAGACAAAAACTCCTCTTTTGTCCACCCCGTTTCCTCCGCCACTTGGGGTAAAAAACATCCTGAGAGATAACCCTTTTTTATGTAAATGCCATCGATGCCGAGGCGAAGCGAGAGGGGGTCGGCGGTTTTTTTAAGGGGCGAAAGGACTGAGATTTCGATATCAAGGTTTGGCAGTTCGTCGGGGGTGATGGGGTCATCGAGGAAACGGGGGTCGCCTGTTGCGGAGGCCTTGGCCATTTCGACGACCATATTGACGAGGGGCTTGTCGGCGATGAACTGACCTATGCAGCCGCGGAGCTGGTCGCCATTTTTAAGAGTAACGAAACACCCGCAGTGAGCGGCGAGCTCGGGGTCATCTGCTTCTATTTTGGCTATATTAGGCGGCAAAGACCCCGCCTTACCGAGGCGTTTACTGGTTATTACGGCCTCGATGGTGTCCTTTGCGACTTTCAACAAAGCGTGTTTTTGGGCGTCATTCATATCTTATACTCACCGCAGAGACCGCAGAGCACGCAGAGTTTATTTTATAATTTTCTCAGCGATCTCCGCGAACTCGGCGGTAAACAATGTTATGTCGATTTTTTCCATTTTTCGCGGAGGACCTCGATGACCGCGGGCATAATTGAGATTATTATAATCGCGAAGATAACCGTCGAGAAGTGGCGTTTAACGAAGGGGATATTGCCGAAGAAGTAGCCGCCGAAGATAAACAGAGTAACCCACAAAAGGCCGCCAACCACGTTATAGGAGAAAAACTTCATATAGGTCATTTTACCGACGCCGGCAATAAAAGGTGCGAAGGTCCGGACGATGGGCACGAAACGGGCTATGACGATGGTCTTGGCGCCGTATTTTTCATAGAATCTGTGGGTGCGTTCGACGTGCTCTTTTTTGAGGAACCATTTGCCCTGGTGTCTTAATATAACGTCGCCGAAATACTTGCCGATGGCGTAATTGGCGCTATCGCCGAGGACTGCGGCGGCGGCAAGGAGGGCAAAAAGCGAGGCGACTTCGAGAGAGCCGGTAGCGGCGAGGGTCCCGAGCGTGAAAATCAGGGAGTCGCCGGGGAGGAACGGAGTTACGACCAGGCCTGTTTCGCAGAAGATGATGAGGAAGAAAATCGCGTAGCACCATAGGCCGTAGTTTTCGATGATGTAATTGAGGTGCTTATCAAGGTGAAGGAGAAAATCAACCAGGTACAGAACAAAATTAAATAAGCTGTGCATCGTTTCCATCCTGCTAACGATATGAAAAGGCAGGTATAAAGTCAATAGACACGGGTGGGATTGCCGATTGTCGATTGCCGAATGCCGATTTAAAGATGGAGGGCAGCGGAAAAGTTAATTTCCGATTTGCGATTCCGCCAAACTGCGCGGCGGATAAATCACGCCAAAATGCGCGGCGGATAAATGTCGATTCTGCCAAACTGCGCGGCGGATAAATGTGGATTGCTGGGGAAAGATTCGATATGATATAATAGGAGGGACTTTACGGGCACAGACACACTTCCCGCGAATATGCAACAGGCCTGAAAATCAATAATTCACCTGGAGATGGCCTATGGCAAAGAAAGAGGCAAAAGAGCATCCGAAGGTCTTTATCAGCTACAGCCATGACTCGCCGGAACATGCCAACAAAGTCCTGGCATTTGCAAATAAGCTGCGGGAGGAAGGCGTTGACGCTGTTCTGGACCAATATGAAGAATCACCGCCGGAAGGTTGGCCGATGTGGATGGACCGGCAAATTCAGACGGCGGACTTTTTTCTAATGATTTGCACCGAGACATATTATAAGCGAGTAATGGGCGAGGAAGAACCGGGCAAAGGACTGGGCGTTAGATGGGAAGGGAAACTGATTTACCAGCACATCTACCAAGCTGATGCAACGAACATGCGGTTTCTGCCTGTATTGTTCGATGGTGGGGAAGTAAGGCATATTCCGAGACCTCTTCAAGATGCGACACGCTATTACGTCGATACGGAGATGGGATACGAAAATCTATATCGCAGGTTGACAAATCAGTTGCGGGTGAAGAAGCCCGAGCTGGGTGAAATTCGACCGTTAGAAGTGAAGCCGCGGAAGACGGATTTTTTTGCTGTTAAGACGATGCTGTCGAAGCTGCCGGTGACGGGGAGAGAGTTGTTCGGGAGAGAAGAACAACTGAAGCTATTGGATGATGCGTGGGGGGATGAGAAGACGAAGATAATCAGTTTTGTGGCGTGGGGAGGGGTGGGGAAAACGGCATTAGTGAATGAATGGCTAAATCGGATTGGGGAGAAGAACTGGCAAGGGGCACAGCGTGTTTACGGCTGGTCGTTTTACAGCCAGGGGACGACGGAAGACAGGCAGGCATCGAGCGATACATTTTTGGTAAATGCCTTGGAGTGGTTCGGGGATAAGGAGACGGCTGAATCCGCGAAGTCGCCGTGGGACAAGGGTGTGCGATTGGCGGAGCTTATAAAAGAGCAAAAGACGCTTTTGATATTGGATGGGGTGGAGCCATTGCAGTATCCGCCCGGGCCGATGAAGGGACGGCTGAAAGACCAGGGATTGCAGGGGTTGCTTAGAGAACTATCACGAGGTATGAACGAGCTTTGTGTTATTACAACTCGCGAAAAAATAGAAGACATCGAGGGGCAGGTTGGACATTCAGTGAAATTAGTCGAGTTGGAGAACCTGTTGCCGGAGGCGGGGATGCAGATTTTGCGGAATGCAGGGGTAAAAAAAGGGACGGATAAAGAAATGATGCAAGCATCAGAGGAATTCGGGGGACATGCATTGGCGCTTAATCTGCTTGGTAGATATCTGGCGAAACGATTTGGAGGGGAAATTCGTAAGCGGGACGAGGTACCTAAGTTGGCTTACGAGAAAGACAGGCAAGGCAAGCATGCGCAAAAAGTGATGGCGGCTTATGAAATATGGCTTAATGGAACAGCAGAATTAAATATCCTGTATCTTATGGGGCTTTTTGATCGGCCTGCAGAAACAGGAGCAATTGAAGCATTAAAGAAGGAACCTTCGATTAAAGGTCTGACAGAACAATTGAAGGGAATATCTGAGGAGGACTGGGATTTTGCCGTGGAGAACCTGCGAGACCTAAGACTATTAGGAAAAGGCGATGAATCAGGGAAACTTGATTGCCATCCGTTGGTGAGAGAGCATTTTGGGGAGAAGATGAAGAAGGATAAGCCGGATGCGTGGCGGGAGGGACACAGAAGATTATATGAGTATTACAAGGGCGTGCCGAAGAAGGACCAGCCGGATACTTTGGAGGAGATGGAGCCATTGTATCGGGCAGTGTATCACGGCTGTGCTGCGGGTGAACCGGTAGAAGTTTTGGAGGGAGTCTTCTGGAGGAGGATTTACCGAGGTAATGAAAAATATAGCGTGCATAAGCTCGGTGCTTTTGGGTCTGAATTGGGAGCGATGGCGTGCTTTTTCGAGAAGGTTTGGGACCAGCCCGCGGATGGATTTTCGGAACACACTAAGGCCCTTTTGTTGAATTTTACCGGTTTTGCTCTTCGGGCAGTGGGTCGACTTCATGAAGCGATGGAGCCGATGGAAGGAAGTTTACGAAGACGAATTGAGCAGAAGAATTGGAGTGAGGCCGCAACGGATGCAAACAATCTGAGCGAGTTGTATTTGATGATGGGAGAGGTTGAAAAGGCGGTCGAATATGGACGCAGATGTGTGGAGTATGCGGACAAGAGCGGGGACCGGGATCAAGGGTTATTAACACGGACGGCCTTGGCGGATGCGCTTCATCAGGCTGGAGAAGTCGAGGATGCGGGGCGGCTGTTCGAGGAGGCAGAAGGAATGCAGAAGAAAAGACAGCCGGAGTGTCAGTATATGTATTCCTTGCAGGGGTATAGGTACTGCGATCTGTTACTGGCCGAGGACAAGATGGAAGAGGTGAAGAAGCGAGCGAGGCAGACGTTGGCATGGATGACTAATGACCCGCATGCCCCTGTACTAACAATAGTTTTGGATAAGTTGTCGCTTGGGAGGGCATGTGTAGAACAAGTAAAAAGTGAAAAGTTAAAAGGTAAAAGTAAAGAGCAATGTTTAGCAGAGGCCAAGAAATGGTTAGATGAGGCGGTGGATGGACTGAGGAAGGCGGGGACACAACATTATATTCCGCGAGGATTGCTTGTGCGGGCGGGATATTACAGGGTGGCGGGAGATTATAAAAGAGCGAGGGTGGACCTTGAGGAGGCGAGGGAGATAGCGGAACGAGGGGAGATGAAACTGTGGTTGGCGGATTATCATCTGGAAAGCAGCAGAGTATGTCTGGATGAAGAGGAAAACAGAGGACAGAAGACGGAGGACGGAAGGCGGAAGGCAAAAGAACATTATGAGAAGGCGAAGCGGCTGATAGAGGAGTGCGGGTATCACAGGAGGGACAAGGAGTTGGAGGAACTGGCGAAAAGAATTTAGTTTTGAGTGTTGAGTTTTGACCCGCCAAAGGCGGGTAAAGTTTTGAGTTAAGGAATCGCCGGGGGAGCAGTATTGCTATATCACGTCATTTTTGTCCGGCAACTTATATGTCGCGCAAAAATCCGCAACGGAGCGGGTGGAGTCCGCCCAGACAAACTCCCAGTCACAATCCACGCAATGGTCCAGAATATCGTCCGGCTGGGCGGCGTTCGGCGGGACACCAAATTGGTAGTCAATAATTCTATCGTAAACGTAAGCCACAAGCCAGGAACAGATAGGATAATCGTTATCCTTAATCAGGCGTCTGAAGACATACCTGTTATCGAGCAGCCGGTCCAATACGTGAAATACAATTTCCAAATATCCGTATTGTTTGCCCTCATAATACTCGGCCTTTTCAATCATTTTTTGTTTGTGTTGTTCATCGATACCTCCCGGTTTTCTACAGACGAGGAGCTTCGCATTTGTACCTTTGTATTCCGTGAGCGGCCTGATAACAGTTGTGTAGAGCGCTTCTATAATCTCTATTTCCTCTCCGACCCGTAAAACCATAGCTGAATGCGATGCCCAGGAGGGTATCTCTTTGTCGGCCCTGCTGAAGAACCGAATTAGTTTTGACAACGGCCCCCTGCTTTGAACGTGAATAACGTCACCGGTCTGCAAGAGGTTCTTATTTGCCGCCAGGTCGTCCCATCCGGTCTTTGGTTTCGGGCAGAATTTATCTTTTCTTTCTTTCATCCTGGATTCTCCTGCCGGATGTTTGATTTTCTGTTTTAATTTTTGGTCTTTGTTTATCAATTTCGGTGTCCAGAATACGGAGAGGATATTATAATGTCAATGATTTAAGACACAAGACACAAGACCACAGACACAAGACGGAAGACAAAATATGAACGATGAACATCGAACCCGCCTACGGCGGGCAAGCATCCAACAAAGAACAATTCGAGGCGATTGGGGATGTGTAAGGAAACTGGGTCCTATGTTGCATAACAAAAGTAGTAACTTCTCGAGGAGAGCCAGGTAAATAAGGAAGAATATGGCAATGAGTGAACAATTTACAAAAGTTGGGGATGGGTTGCTAGTTCGAGCGCCGGGGAAAATCAATATATCCTTATTGGTAAAAGGGAAGCGGCCGGATGGGTATCACGAGATCGAGACGATAATGGCGAAGGTCGATTGGTATGATGAGATAGTTATCGAGAAATACGAAATACGAAATACGAAATACGAAACACAAAACCCGAAATCCGAAATCCCAAACACAGAACAAGGAACACAGAATGCAGAACAGAAGACGGAGGACCCGGCTTTGCAAAGCTTCGCCGAGGCGAGCGAAGGACAAAACATCGAACCCGCCTACGGCGGGCAAGCATCCAACATCGAACATCCAACATCGAACTCAGAACGTCGAACGGATGAAAAACCGGTAATTGAGCTGATATGCAAGGGGGAGTATAAGGTGCCGGAGGGGGAGGAGAATTTGGTCTATAAAGCAGCAAAGATGATACTGGAAACAGGACATCAGGGAATCAGGGAATCAGGGAATCAGGAAAAACTTCCAACGTCCAACATCGAACATCCAATATCGAACGCAGAACAAAGAACAGAGGGAATCGAGGAATCGGGGGAGCAAGAGAATAAACTGAGGATAACATTGACGAAGAATGTGCCGGCGGGGGCGGGGCTGGGGTCGGGAAGCAGCGACGCGGCGGCGACTTTGATGGGAATCAATAAGTTTTTGAAGCTGGGATTGAGCAAAAGCGAGATAAATCGGTTAGCGGCGGAATTGGGCAGCGACGTGGCGTTTTTTCTGGATGGGCCAGTGGCTTTGTGCACCGGAAGAGGCGAAAAAGTAAAAAAAATACAGGGGTGTGAATTTAGGGCATTATTGGTTGTCCCTGACGTAAGTGTTTCAACCAAAAGGGTTTACGAGAATTATCGGGATGATGAGGCGAAATACAGGCGGTTAAGTGAAGAAATAAAGATATATATTGAAAAAAAGAGGGTTGATTTAGTAAGCAGGATGTGCGCAAATATGCTACAGGAAAGCAGCTTTGAGCTTCATCCGGAACTGGGAGTATTGAAAAAGAAGATAGAATCACTGGGAATCAGGCCTGTGAGCCTGAGCGGGAGTGGTTCATCGATGTTTTGTATTATTGACGGGAGCAATGAGGAAGGAGTTATGGCATATCAGAAAAAGCTTGCGGATAATAGCATCAGAAGCATAATAGTAAAAAACAACATGTGGTAAACTTTTAGTAAGGCGAGAAACTATGGAAATCAGCGAAGTAAGAGTAAAGTTAATACAGAACAAGGACGACAGGTTGAAGGCGTTTTGCTCGGTGACGATGGACAATGAGTTTGTGGTGCGGGATATCAAGATAATAGAGGGGACCAACGGTTACTTCGTAGCGATGCCTTCAAGGAAGATGAGCGACCATTGTGAGAAGTGCGGCGGGAAGAACCACCTTCGGGCGAAATACTGCAACAATTGCGGTGGGGCCCTGCCGGACGACCGGGCGAGGAAGGATATGAAGGGCAGGATGAAGCTGCACGCGGACATAGCCCATCCGATAAACGCCGACTGCCGCAAGAAGATTCAGGACAAGGTAATAGCGGCGTTCAAGGAAGAAGATGAGAAATCGAAGCAGCCGGGATATAAGCCGGTGGAGATGGATGAGCCGGACGACGAAGTCCCTGAGATAGTAACGTAGCAGAATTGATTATTGATGATTGACGATTTGAAGATGCCCAGCCAACAGATGCGGCGTTTACAATAATCAATAATCATTCATCAATAATCATACAAAAGCGTGCTTCATCGATTATGCACTGGGTCCCCGCCAAAGCATCGCGGGGACAGGCAGGTCGGCGGTGATTGTCGGCCGAACAGATGAGGGTTGATTTGAATAAATGAATTTTGAAGCGACCCTGATAACACGGGGTTGTTGAGCAGCCGGGTGCGGTGGGGCAAGCTCGGCTGCTTTTTTTTGACACGACCGAGCCAAACCTGCCTAAGGTTCAGCCATCGAGTTCATCGAGCACCTTTTCGAGGGCAAGGTCCAGACGCTCATTGAGGTCGTACCTGCCCTCGGTAAGCTGACGGCGAACGCGGAGGACCTTTTGTTTGTTGACGTCCGGCAGCGAGGCGATTTTTTTCAGCACCTGGCCTATGGGCGTGCTATTCATATTGTCGAGTATTTGCTCCATAAGCAGGTCCTCGTCGGCGACCAGGTCATCAAAAACGGGTTCAAGGTCGTGCTGGTTGTCCGCAAACCGATTGTTACGTGTAAAATCAGCCATCACAGTAACCACATCCATCAAGCTGCAGGCGAAAGAATCCATCATTTCGACCGTAAGCTATAAACCACTATATCTTGTATGTCCCATAAATCCATTTAGGGACCCTATATTGCTTTACAGTGTTGTTATCGACAATGGCTAATCAAAAACTTTAGTGAAGTTGGCTTTTTGCATAACCATTTGTGGGGTCTTGGATTAGGTTGATTTTGAGGGGTAAATTCGGCCTGCAATACTGAAAATCGGGCAAAAAAACGCAAATTTAATCAAGGTAAGAACATCAAAAATCGCTCAGGATATACGATTCAGAAGAAGATTGATACATACTACATATAGTGGATTATCAACGGGATATAAAAAGTGGGTCAACCTGTTGTTGGCACAGATTTTTTCGGACCCGGCCCGCCTACGGCGGGTAAACTTCGCTAAAGATAAGGAGGACAGAAGACGGAAGACAGAATATAGAACAAAGAATGCAGAATACAGAACAGGGAACAAAAGACAAACTGCGTCAGATTTCCCAGTCCTTGGAACTCTTGAGGAACCTGAGCTGGAGGATGATGCCGAAGAGCGTTCCGATGATTAGTAATAAAGGCAGGAACCACGGATTAAAGTAATAGAGGTCGTTAAGATGGGTTGTGGGCGGGTCCTGGACGAAGGTTTCGTAACGGTAGATGAGGGCAAAAGAGCCGAGTACGATAAGAACAGTGCCTGCGAAGCTTGTGAAGAGCATTACGGAGAGCTTAAAGACGACAAAAGAGAGCATACCGCCTGCGACCAGTCCGACGAGAGCGCCGGTCCAGACATATTGTTCGGGCATACTGAATGCGTGCCAGATACCTGCGGCAATGACGGCGCC
>Ga0187886_1003614_pt1 | contig 11501 bp, 12 predicted proteins | sample June2016WEW_20_1_FD_133001 | JGI IMG/M metagenome (GOLD analysis project Ga0187886, IMG submission 133001) | Peatland microbial communities from SPRUCE experiment site at the Marcell Experimental Forest, Minnesota, USA - June2016WEW_20_150 | ecosystem: Environmental > Terrestrial > Soil >...
ACATCGTTTTGACGACGGAATTGAGACGGTTAAAACAAAACTCCCAGCCGTCCTAACAATTACTGAAGAAGAAAACAAACCTAGAAAGTTCACGATAGACGGCATGCTCAAGGCAAAGCGGTCGAAGATTGAGGTCTGGGATAAGAATACGATCGGTGCTGAGACAATGATGATCGGCCTGAAAGGCTCACCGACCATAGTGAAGAAGGTTTTCCCTCCTCCAGGTCGTAAATAGGGAGAGATATTCGATGGAACCACTGACCCACGTGGTGCAGCAAAATGGTTGGTCCAGAAACTCCAATCAGTCAAAGCATTCAGTCCAACTAAAGTCGCTGAGGCACATGCAACTATTCCGGAAACTTCGCAACGATCTGTGAACAGCGAAGTGAGATATGGAGAAGTTTGGGTGTGGGTAGAACATTTGCACGGAAAAGCCGCTCCCGTCTCATGGGAACTCTTAGGAGAAGGAAAACGGCTTGCAACGAAATACGAGACTGAACTGGCAGCAGTAGTGATTGGAAATGCCGTTTCACATCTTGCTAAAGAGGCATTCGTGCAAGGCACTGACAAAGTATACCTTGTTCAAGAAGAAAGTCTCGAGGATTACCGAACCCAACCATATGCTATTGCGCTTACTCAGGCTGTGAAGATGTTCAAACCGGAAGCATTGTTGTTAGGTGGAACTATTAGAGGAAGGGATCTTGCAGGATCTGCAGCAACACTCATAGAAACTGGACTTATTGCCGACTGCACTGCACTTGATGTTGATTTAGAGACTGGAACTTTCTTGGGAACACGCCCAGACTATGGCGGAAATTTAATGTCCACTATAATCTGCCCCAAGCATAGACCCACGATGGTAAGCGTCAGACCACGAGTGATGAAGAGCCTCCCACAGGATCAGAGTAGACACGGTGAGGTTGTAAACGTCGACGTCACGCTAAAGCCTGAAGACCTTAACACTGAGGTTTTGAATTTTGTTCCCATTGAGAAAGTTGGAGTCAGGCTAGAGGATGCACAGATTATAGTATCAGGTGGTCGTGGACTCGGATCTGGACGAAACTTTCACCTTATCGAAGAACTCGCTCAACAATTACAAGCCCAGGTTGGAGCCTCAAGAGCTGCGGTGCGAGCTGGGTGGATCGGTTACGAACATCAAGTTGGCCAGACAGGATTAACCGTGAGGCCTAGAGTGTACATTGCCGTAGGCATATCCGGAGCGATACAACATATTGTGGGCATAATGAACGTAGATTACATTGCTTCAATAAACCGTGATCCGAACGCTTCAATCTTTAAGATGTCTGATTTCGGGCTAATAGGTGACCTCTTCAACATTGTTCCTGCACTAACCGAGGAACTCAAGTCAACCTCTACGGAGCTAGCACCATGGCGGAGAAGTTCGACTCAGTAGTTGTAGGCGGAGGGCCGGCAGGAATTGCAGCTGCTTATACGATGGCTAAGGCAGGGCTCAATGTACTCGTGCTTGAAAAGGGAGAAAAACCCGGAGCCAAGAACATGTTCGGCGGGGTCATCTTCAGACATCATACTGAAAAAATTGTGCCTGAATTTTGGAAAACGGCTCCGATAGAACGGCATGTAGTCGAGTATCAGTACTGGTTCATGACAAAAGAATCACACCTCCTTATGAGTCACAGGAATCAGAAATTTAACAAGACATACAACGCGTTTACGGTTCACCGAGCGAAATTTGATCCATGGTTCGCGAAGCTCGCAGAAGATGCTGGAGCAATCATCATCAACCGAACAACTGTCGACGGGGTCATCAAAGAGAACGGGAGAGTGGTTGGAGTCAAGACCGAACGCGGTGAGGTACTGGCAGATGTTGTCATTGCTGCAGATGGGGTTAATTCAATGCTTTCTAAACAAGCTGGACTCAGAGATGAACCTCCTCTTGACGCAATGGCAATAGCAGTGAAGGAGGTTATCGCGCTTCCGAAGCAGAAGATTGAGGAACGGTTCAATCTAGGACCTGAGGAAGGTGTTGCAGCCTTACTGGTTGGGTGGGGAAGTGGAATGCATGAGGGATTTATGTACACGAACCGTGACACGATTTCACTCGGAGTTGGAATTAGTCTCAAGGATCTTGATGAGTCCGGCCAGCGTCCTCACATCCTATATGAAGAATTCAAGAATCACCCCTCAATTGCCCCTAGTGCGCGACGGTGAGTTGAAGGAATATTCAGCTCATCTCATCCCCGAAGGCGGGTACGACTATGTATCTCGAGTCTACACTGATGGCATGCTTGTTGTCGGAGACGCTGCCATGCTGGTTAATGCCATCAACTGGGAGGGGACTAACCTTGCTATGACATCAGGAACTTTAGCTGCCGAAACCGTGATTGAAGCAAAGAAGAGAGGGGATTTTTCCTCTCACACGCTTGAAAAATACAGACAGAGGTTGGAGGAGAGTTTTGTTCTTAAGGACCTTAGAAAATATAGGAATGTTCCAAAATTCTTCTCCAACAATAAACAATTTTTCAACCTATATCCAGAATTAGCCAACGAACTAGTGTACATTTGGCATTTGGTTGATGGTGAAACTAAGGAAGAAAAAATGAGAAGGATCAAGTCAGAACTGTTCAAACGTCGTTCAAGATTTGGTTTACTAAGCGATGCTTACCATCTGTGGAGACTGCTTGCATGACACAACGAGTAATCTCGATAGAGGACAAACTATACCGTGACAGGTACAAGGTTGATGAAGACTCACATTTATGGATCAAGGATCCACACATGTGCCTCAAATGTCCCTTCAACTTCAGATGCATCCGAGTTTGCCCGACTGACGTCTTCAAATGGGAGGAGAGCAAGATCACCATTACATATGATGCATGCGTAGAGTGCGGTGCGTGCAGAATCGCGTGCTATGATATTGGATGGAAAAACCCGAACGGCGGGTTTGGAATATCCTACAAGTATGGCTAACGCCTTACTGGCTGGAAACGAATGCTTAGATTATTGCCATGTCCATTCCAATTGAACCTTGGAACCCTGCGTCGGGACCGCTTAAACCTTTGACTCAAAGCTTGCGTAACAACTGGCAAGGCTATGGTAGCATCAACAAAGCACTGAACCATCTTCGCATGAGGATTATACTTTCCCCAACTTTGGGCCTCCTCAAAAGTTGAACCACTTAGTCCACCCCATTGTGGAACATCTGTAGTAAACTGGATTGCAAAATCATGTGTCCTATCATGTCGCGTTTGATAACTAGCAATCACAGCAGTTTGTTGAATAAAGTTCTTGGGAACTCCACCTCCCACAATGATGACCGAGGTATGGTTTGATTTCTCCGTAATCCGTGAACTTTCTTCCACGTCCCGCATATGATCCACAACTATGTGCCGTTTCCTTCTTCTGTTTGCGAACATCAGTGAGAATCCCATGCCACTATCACAGTAGGCTGGAACAAACACGGGAACTCCCGACTCATATGCAGCAACACAAATTCCATCACGATCCTTAGCTAATTCAGAAACCCATTTTCCAAACTCGTAAAGCACTTCACGCGACGAGTATGACCTTCCTGACTGGAGACGCGCGGAGAAACTCTTTTCAATCATTACATCAAGTTCGTAAAATTTCCTCTCATCTGCATACACGTCATACACGCGATCGATTCTTTGTTTCCTGAGCATCACGTTATCAATGGTATCCGTACCCTGAAAATGTCTACCACCAATAGTCTCGTATGCATCATGGTAGAGAGTCGCACCAGTTGTAACTAGTACGTCAATCATTCGTCGCCTAATCAAATATGTTACAAGGGATCGCATCCCAGCGGGCACCATCGCTCCTGCTAGGCCGAGCCAGATTACCATTTCACGTTTTTTCAACATCGTCGTCCAAACTTCTGCAGCTTCGCCCAGTTTGCGGCCTTGAAAACCAGTTAAGGCCATGTCACGCACTAATTCGCTCGCAGTCTTTTCAGGATCTATTTCGATTGGTCTCGTCGGTCGTCTTAGAATCTGTTCGCGCTTCATTTTGCTTGCCTATTAGAGATTCTTTCTTAAATAAAATCTGCAAACGATATTTGAGTCAACTTCTATTGTTACCGAGGATTTCTGTTAGGAGCTTATCTTCAGATTCGCTTCTCTTTGGCTGATTGTGTCTCCAATATTTTTCGAATCTGCCGATTATTGCCAGAACGTCTGTTACTGGAACCCAATCAGATGTGATTGGATACATTCGCTCCGTAGCAGGTTTCTTCCCTAGATCGTTAATCTCATTTCTCATTTGAGCTAGGTTCATGATGCCTCAACTTGCCAACATAAGCTCTGGTTAGTAATTTATTTCATTCGTTTATTGCGTTTTCTGATCAGGGTGAGAATTTGTTTGCTCAATTGTTCATTGTCTTGTTCGGTTTGGATGATTCTACATCTTACTTTTCTTGAGCGGTGTCGAACTGCTTCAGCAATCTTTTGCTGCCATTGCTCTTCGGCCACGATTATGCATGATTTGTATGATGATCTGTGAAGCCAGTCCAGGATGTTTTCAGTAACTCTTCGTCTAACTGTATTCGTTGGTTTCAGTGAATTTTCGATTTGAGATAATGGGTAGACATCCATAAGCTCGTGGGGGATGACTCCGAAGACTAAACTGTATGCACACACGTGGAGTCCGCTTATTCTGAATAGTTTCTGTAGATATTGGTCTTGGTCATAGTTTTGACGAAATGGTTCTAGATGTTTCTCAGGAAGTAGTATAGCCAGTTTTGATCTTTTTGGGTAGACATAGTTTGTTCTCAGTTGTAGTTGGTATCGAGCGATTTCGGGTTTGTGGAGAGAAGCTTCTGAAATAATAAATGGTCCTTTTTTCTTTCTAACGGGTGTTTCCAGTTCGAAGCTGTCTGAATATTTCAATAGGGTGTCAAACGCTCTTTTCAAAGCGGGATGGTTGAAACATCTAGCTTCAACTAGTTCCCATAAATGGCCGTCAACTATTGCCTGTTTGACTGTTTGAATTTCGTTCTGGCATGCGTGAAGGTTGTGTGCCGCGAGAAGACGCTCACGATCTGTCTTGAGCATATTCTTCACATTCTCAGGACTTGTTCGGTAGCATGCTGGGCAGGTGCATGGAAAATACTCTAGATCTTCCAACTTGGCTGTTCCTTGAGAGGTTAGATAACGATCGTTCCGAGCAAACAGCGCGTATGATGCGGAGTCGAAGATATCGCACCCCAGAGCAATAGCTAAGGCAAACATCATTGGGTGTCCTGCACCGAAGAGATGTAGGGGTCGATTAGCTGGCAGGTTAAGTTTGGCGGCCATTATCATCTCCACCAACTTGTCGTACTGATACTGTTGCATTACAGTTGTCGGACTTCCGAGAGCATGTATTTCAAAATCTAATTTTGCCATTTCGCGCGCGGAATATGCTACCAAGTCAGTGTGGACGCCTCCCTGCACTGGGCCAACCCATAAGATATCACGGCGAGTGATGGTTTGTTGTGCTTGCTTCGCTCGATGTAGTGTTTCATCAACGGTCCATTTGGCATGTTGTTTCGAATCTTCTTGGTTGGTTGGAATGTCCAGAATGACACCAATGTCACTGTCAAGTCTTTCTTGGAATTTGATTATGGCATCTGGCTTTACGCCTACGTCTCCGTATTGTAGGATTTGATAAGCGCCAGAGTCTGTCTCGATGATGCCATCGAACTCTAGAAGTTCATGGATCTTTGGGACTGATAATTCATTCCAAAAACGTCGCCATACGAGGTATGAGTTTGTGATTACAGCGTTAAACCCGAATCTTTCCCTGACTTCACGAGGGGGTATGATTTGAGTATTGGGATTGATCACGGGCAATAGTAGAGGAGTTTCAACAGGTCCGTGCTTTGTGCGCAGCAGACCTATTCTGCCGAGTAGGTCTTTTTTGCGAATCTCAAACGACAACGTCTGGTCAAGCTTCGGCCTTTACACGATTATTCAGTTTGGACTCGCACGAATTCATCGTATACTTTCTGGACTCGTTCAGCAGCTGGGCCAGTTCCCTCAATAATTCCTTTCTCGGAAACTCTTATTCTTTCCATGACCACGATTATGCCTGCTGCCTCGTTCATCTTAATCATTCTGGGGAAAACTCTCTCCAACCTGTCAGCAAGTGCCTGAAGGTTGAATGGTTTCTCGGAACTGTAAATTTGTGTCACGATGCTTCCGCTCAGGAAAAGTTTACGGAATAGCTTTCCGGTCTCGTCTTTGGCCTCTGTTAAACAAACGTTAAGGGTGTGAGAGTCGACACCTGAAAGGATTCCGTTGTAATTCTTTGCGTCAGCGGTAACAATTGTAATCTGCTTCTGAAGAAGACTGGTAATCTCCTCCATGAATCTACGGTCGGGTAGAGATGACATTAGATTTCACCTCAGTGATAGTGTGAGTGGTTAGTAACGTTATCGGAGCACATTATTCTGAGGGTTGCCACCCTGTTCAAGCAATTTTAGTTTCTGCAAAACAAGGCGCGCTTCCTCAGCGCTCTCCGAACGTGAATAAATCTTAGCTTTTCCAAGATGAATTCGCTTTCCACAGTATGGGCATGATCTTGTTTGATTCCTAGATATGGCTAGGAGATATCGGTTACATGCAGAGCACGTAAGCACCAGGTAATGTTTTTTCTCTTGCTTCGCTTGCATAACCTACCACTCAAGATACTTCTCGAAGGACTTGTCTGTTTCCAGTTTGCGCAACCAGTCTACTGATGATTTCGGAAATTTTGAGCGTAACAATATCTTTCTAGCCAACAGAACGGAACTCTTTACACTTGCGTAAGACGTATCCAGCTGCGTTACCTTCTTTTTGCCATAATATTTCTGAGCGGCAATGAGGCAGGAATCCAATATTTCAGCCATAACATTTTCTTTAACCTTCTCCACCGTCCATTTTCTCCGCCTTAGGCGGCGTTCAAGAAGTTGTGGATTACATCTGAGAACAAGAACCATTCTTGTTGCATCCTTCGGAATAATTTCCTCGGGCATGTGCGTGTCCACAATTAAGAATGTGTTTTTAGAGAGGATTGCCTGCATCATGCTACGAGCCTTTGATACATCTACTATCTTTGATTTTCTTTTTCGGTCAACGCTTACGTATATGCCATGTTGGATTATGTAAGACCCCAAAGAGAAATACTGCGCTTCCAATTGTTTCGCTAACATTCGAGAGAAAGCAGTCTTTCCTGTTCCAGGAGTTCCAGTCACTATGATTACGTTTGCCTTCGAGCATGATCACCGTATTTTAGACGATTTGAGGTACTCGCGTATTGCACTACGTACGTGGGTATATAGTTCAAGATAGGGCATTGAATCTGGATCGGACGCGTTATTTCTCTTGAGGTAGTCGGTTACAAATTCTAGAAAGGCAGCATTCTCTAGATCGATCTTTTCTCGGTATAGTTGGAACATTAGAATTATCCGTCGGGCCGTTTTGGAGATGCGTGGCGATACCGCATTCAATTAGCCCACATCTTTTCAGTCACTTGAAAGCGTTATTCAATGCCTCTATGTCTTGGTGAAATAGTTTCCAGCCTTGAGCTCCCGCGTTTTCACTAACGTGATCAAGGTTGGAGGCCTTCGGTATCACCACGACCGGTTCTTTGGCTATGAGCCAATTGAGGGCAACTTGATTCCTGGTTTTTCCATACTTCGAGGCAATTTGATCCATCAATCGCATCCTTTGTTCGCTATTTGAATTGCCAGGAATCAAGCCGCGATTTAGTGGGCTATAAGCAATTACCGTAATTTTCTCCTGTTCAGCGAACGGAAGCAGATCTTCTTCAATTGACCTCTCCATCAAACTGTACTCGACTTGGTTGGATACAAGTTCCACAGATGAGAGCGCCTCTTGCGCTTCGCGAGTCTGTTTCACTGAAAAATTGCTGACACCCACATGTCGAATTTTACCATCTTTGACGAGCTGCTCCATCGCTCTCATGGTCTCAGAGATAGGTATTCGCGAGTTTGGCCAGTGCACTTGGTAAAGATCTACGTATTTAGTTTCAAGCCTCTTCAGGCTCATATCGCACGATTTCAAAACTCCGTCATAGGACAAGTGTTCTCCAGACACTTTGGTGGCCAGGAAAGCTGAATCACGTTGTCCCTCCAAAGCCTGCGCCACGACCTCCTCCGTGTGACCGCTACCATACATTTCTGCGGTATCAACGAAACTCATCTCCAGCTGCAAGCCAAGCCTTAACGCAGTGACAGCCTCGTGGTCATTCTTGATGTTTCTCGAACTTAAGCCGCCCATTCCCCAAGTACCCAAGCCTAAGACTGGAATCTTGACCGTGCTTTTCCCAAGACGCTTAAACTCCATCACGGCAGTCTCCAAAGAATAGTACTAGCTGCAGGCTATATCATAATTAGGCGCTCATAGTCATTGACAATCAAGATTTCCGTCCGATTATGACAATGACTCCGCCCATCAGATACTCCTTCAATTCTGCAGTGAAGAAATGTTGCTTCACTAGCCCCAACAACGTACTCGTCCTCGGAAGTGAAACGTAAGTTGGCCCGATCATTCTCCATGGGTTTCCTTTCATCTTTGTCCAAATCGCCGCTTTTGCTAGAATTGGCATCACGTATCTGACGTACAGAATACTCCCCCAACACTTCAGCGCATTGTCAGGCTTTCCAATATCTACGTCTGCAAATGCGCCGTTGAGACTGCAGACTCTGGAGTATTCGGTTAGTGATTGTGATAAGTTCAGACTATCTCTCAGGGCATAACAGGTAATAATTACATCGAAGGCCCCATCCTTAAAGGGCAAGTACTCGAATGATCCTCTCACTAAGCTTAAACCAGAACTAAAAGGAGCTAAGCTAGACTTGGCAGCGTTTAGTTGCCGAACCGATCCATCCAATCCCACCAACATATCCGGCTTTATTGTCGAAAAAATCAATCTCGACGTGGATCCTGGACCGATTCCACTATCAAGAACGATCGAATTCTTGTTTATTTCCAATTTCTGAATGGCGTAATTTCTTGCTATCTGCGCTTTGCCGAATGAGATTTTATCGTTCACTTGGTCATATAACGGGATAGAATCCTCGATGGCTCGAATGACTTTCCGCCACGTTTCCTTAGACAGGCCAGATTGTTTGGCGTTAGAGTTGTTCAGTGGAAAAACACCATCAGGATACTGGGTCAATATTTTAGCTAGTGATGATTCGTTCGCCAGTATTAGCTTCTACGAGTACGACGAGGGCATCCAAAGCTGAATACCCAATCTCTTTTGACCCCACAGGTGCGCATTCACTATTCGTTCAAGACTTCGATTCAAGCCGACTTTTTTAAAAAATTAACTTGAAAAATCTTGGTAGTTAGTTGAGAGAAAACATCTAATTATGGCATATGTCATACTTGCAACGCAAGGTGCTACGCAAATTGGTCGATTATCCTCAGCTGCTTGCCTTAGGAGCGTTTGCAGGCTTCACAATCTATTTGGGATTACCACTAGCTGCGTTTCAACGTGTAAGTTCAAGAATGAATGGATTTCTGAACTCTTTTGCGATAGGGATTCTTATCTTTCTTACTGTTGACGTGTTAAGTAATGCTTGGCGAGCTGCTACAGAGGCTGCAGTTAATGCTTTTTCGGGGAAAGCACCTGTCGGTGACGCCATGCTTGATCTCTTTGCAATGTTTGGAGGAATTGCGATAGGTCTCCTAGGATTAACATGGTACGGAAGTCACTACATGAAAGACACCTTCGCACGATCCGCAATCCCGGAAACGAGGGTGACGATCCTGAATAGCAACCAGAAACAAGAGCTCCAGTTAGTACAGCAGACTAATGCTTACAGGCTCTCGATGATGATTGCGATAGGGATCGGCGTTCACAACTTTAGCGAAGGACTCGCAATAGGTGAGTCATATGCCTCTGGAGCGATGGGACTAGCAATTATCTTGGTAGTTGGTTTCGCAGCGCATAACGCAACAGAGGGATTTGGAATAGCCGCACCACTAACAGGCCTCTCGAAGAGGCCGAGCATACGCTTTCTAGCACTCGCAGGGTTAGTGGGAGGTGGCCCCACATTCATTGGAACCGAGATAGGCAGCCTCTGGTCTTCAACTCTCGCGTATATCTTCTTCCTAGCCATCGCTGGCGGTGCATTGGTTTACGTCTCAACATTGATGTACAATTCGGGAAGAAGACAAGTTACGAATAATATTCTAATGATCGGTTTCTTCGTTGGAATGTTAGCTGGGTTTATCACAGATCTATTGGTTTCTCTTGGAGGTGCATAATACAGGCTTGAAACATTGAATTCTCTGTCTCAGATTAAGATCCTGGCATCTACCTATGATGACATGATGCTAACTGACTCGAGGAATTGAAGCTCGTGCATTTTGGTTAGCATTATATGCGAATGCGATCCTTGCAATTTGGGTAAAGATTGGTAAAAGTCAGCCTTGACCACGTTTCAAAGAGCTTCGGAGCGGTCAAGGCACTTCAGGACGTAACTCTCCACATTAACGATGGAGAACTTTTTCTCATGCTTGGTCCATCGGGTTGTGGAAAAACTACCGCGTTACGAATTATCGCTGGTTTCTACCGACCGGATACTGGAACATTAAAGTTTGACGAGGCTGAGATCAGCAGTCTTCCGCCATACAAACGAAATACGGGGATGGTTTTCCAGAATTACGCACTTTGGCCGCATATGAACATTTACGACAACGTGGCCTTCGGACTCAGAATGCGAAAAGTCAGCAGCAGCAACCGCGTTGAACGCGTCAAACGAATGCTCGACCTTGTGAAGATGAGAGATTATGCAGAGAGATTTCCAAACCAGCTTTCTGGAGGACAACAACAGCGTGTTGCCCTTGCCAGGGCTTTGGTGATAGAACCCAGCGTCCTATTGCTTGACGAACCGTTAAGTAATCTAGATGCGAAGCTCAGAATTGAGATGCGTTCTGAGATTCGAAGGATCCAGAAAGAGTTAGGCATCACAACCGTCTACGTCACGCACGATCAAAGCGAGGCGTTGGCGATTGCGGATAGGATTGCTGTTATGAATGTTGGCTCTATTTCACAAGTTGGTACGCCTAGAGAGATCTACGAGTCTCCTGTAAGCGCCTTTGTTGCAAGCTTCGTTGGAGAACCTAACGTGCTTGACGGACGCATCGATGCAGTTAGTAAAGAAAACGGGTTAATCCACGTTAGATTAGGTAACAACGTCGGCCTTGAGGGACGGCTCCCAAGAGACTCAGCCTACGAGGTGGGAGATGAGGTACGATGTTTAATTCGTCAGGAATCAATTTTCGGTAACGAGGAATGTAAACAGAGCTTTCCGGTGAGGGTTCAGGAAGTAAGCTACCAAGGCCAGACTGAGCACTATTTACTCGAGTTACCTAATGGCGACCTGCTTCGGGCCGTCAGATTTAATCCAGGTGGAGTACTACTCAAAGTTGGTGAAACCATGACGGTTCAACTCCCTCCGTCGAAGGTCATGGTGTTCAAGGAATGAGTGGCAGATTCAGGAACCT
>Ga0187886_1003615_pt1 | contig 11501 bp, 10 predicted proteins | sample June2016WEW_20_1_FD_133001 | JGI IMG/M metagenome (GOLD analysis project Ga0187886, IMG submission 133001) | Peatland microbial communities from SPRUCE experiment site at the Marcell Experimental Forest, Minnesota, USA - June2016WEW_20_150 | ecosystem: Environmental > Terrestrial > Soil >...
GCGCCTGGTTCGAGGATAAGTTTAAGGCCTTTACCTTTTAGCATCGGGACAATCGCAGAGGCATAATCTTCCGCAGTGGGGGATTGGGCGGTTATATAATCGGCCCCATAGCCGCCGCCTGTGTCGATTGCCTCAATTGTGAAGCCCCTGCTACGCAATCTGTCCACGAGGGCGAGCGCCTTTTTCAATGCCTCAACGTATGGCTGGACGGTATGGCCTGCTGAGCCGAGGTGGATGTGGAGTGCGCACAACCGGACGGCTGGATTTTTGCCGAACTGCTCAAAGACCTTTTCGGCGCGTTCGATATCGACGCCGAATTTTGTCTCTTTGACGCCGGTGGTGGTATATTTATGGGTTCTGGGGTCGACGTCGGGATTGACGCGGAGGGCGGCTTTGGGGATTTTGCCCTGTTGTTTTGAAAGATGAATAAGGTTATCAAGCTCGGCTTCAGATTCGATGTTGAAGTAACCGATGTCGGCGTCGAGCGATTCGATAATTTCCCTGTCGGTTTTGCCGACGCCTGCGTAAACGATTTTGGCCGGGTCAGCGCCCGCCTGGATTGCGCGATAGAGTTCGCCGCCGCTAACGATGTCGAAGCCGAAGCCGGCCTGGGCAATAAATTTGAGGATATTGATATTGCTGCAGGCCTTGACTGAAAAGCAGACCGTGGTATCAAGGTCGCTGAACGCCCGGCGCATTTTCTCAAGGTGCTCGAGAAAGGTGGCCTTACTGTAAATATAGACGGGCGTGCCGAGCTTTTCAGCTATTGTTTCGACCGGCACGTCTTCTGCGAAGAGTTTACCTTGTCTGTAATTAAAGTAGTCCATATCGGAGGATAGTATAAGGGATGACATTGCGAATGCAAAGCGGGGAGTTAATGTTTATTACATCCGATGTAAAAAAGAAGTGGAAGGTTCCACGGCAGCTACAAAGGAACCTTCCACTTTCCGCATAACCCGTTGTCGTCTCAGGGAGGTGTCAGCAGTGTTATGCTATTTCCTTTTTTTCTTCTTTGCAGCTTTCTTTTTCTTCTTTGCCATTGTTTGTTACCTCCTTATGGCATACAAAAAACAAGTTTTATCATAATGGCAACAATTTCAGCAATCATAAGCCGTATTGTCAAAGAGGCCGAAAAGTGTTGCTATAATTTTTATCGTCCAAATATTTGAAAATACTTCATAAAAAATTATTTTTGTCAATTTTACAGAGTCAGTCGAATTGCTTATTATAGTTATCAGGTTATTATAATTACAGCGAAAAATATGGCAGAGCGGAAAATAATTTTGTTTGGGGGGACGTTTGACCCGATTCATCTGGGACATACGGCGGTTGCGGCGGCGGCGGGCGAGCGCATCGGCGCCGAAAAGGTAATTTTTGTCCCGGCGAAGCGTTCACCGCTGAAGGCGATTTTCCCGGAAGCCGGCGACGAGGACCGGCTCAGGATGATTGAGCTGGCGATAACAGGCAACGGCAGGTTTGAGCTTGGCGATTATGAGTTGAAGAAGCCGGGGCCGAGCTACACGCTGGAGACGGTGAGATATTTTCAGCACCAGCTCGGTGAAGACGTTGTGATTTACTGGCTGGCGGGCGCAGATACGGTGGAGGATTTGCCGCACTGGTATGGCATAATGGAGTTAATTGACGAATGTAATCTTGCGGTGATGTACCGGGCGGGATTTAAGCCGCCGGATTTCTCGGATTTTAAGCAGATTTGGGGCGAGCAAAGGATTGAGAAATTACAGCGAAATATAGTCGAGACGCCTTTGATTGACATCAGCAGCACCGAGATTCGTAAGCGCTTGTCAACGGGACGCGAAGTGAGCGCAATGGTATGCCCGAAGGTCCTGCAGTATATCCGCGGGCATGGACTATATGGTGCGCAGAGTGACTGAACCAAATCTTATCGGGTTTTATTCCTGACCATCTCATAAAGCCAGGCGCACCATTGCTGCAAACCATCGCCAGTTTTGGCGGAGAGGGGAAAAATTTTTACGTCTTTGTTTAGTTTCAAGATATCTGCTTTGACTTTTTCGATATTGAAGTCGGCCAGCGCGAGCAAATCGATTTTGTTAATCAGGACTGCGGCTGCCCTTGCGAAAATTGCGGGGTATTTGGCGGGCTTATCGTCGCCTTCGGGGACCGAGAGCACGGCAATTTTGGCGGTTTCGCCGAGGTCAAAAGTGGAGGGGCAGACAAGATTGCCGACGTTTTCAATAAAAATCAAATCGAGGGAATCGACGGGCAATTTATGAAAAGCGGCACTGACCTGGGCGGCGGACAAATGGCAGGCGCCGTCGGTGTTGATTTGAAAGGCGGGTGCGCCGGTTGTTCTTATCCGCTGGGCGTCTATATCGGTTTGAATGTCGCCTTCTATGACGCCTATTTTGACCCTGCCTTTAAGCTCTTGTATGGTTTTGGTCAGGATGGTTGTCTTGCCTGAGCCGGGCGAAGAAATCACGTTGAGGCACGGTATTTTGCGCTCGGCCAGGAAGGTCCTGTTTCTCGAAGCGAATTCTTCGTTTGCAATCAGGATTTTCTGCTGGACTTTGACTTTACGCATATTCATTTATCCTCGAATTCTATCTCTTCAAGCAAAAGAGGAGCATCGGGCAGCAAATCGAAATCTTCACATTGACACTTCGGACACATCGGTTTGTGCAGGTCGAATACGAACGTATAATCGCAATTTTTACATTTGGCCTGTATGGGCTTTTGCTCGATATTGAGCTTGAGGCCTTCACAAATACTGTCTTTGCTGATGACCTCGAACGCGAAAAGCAGCGCCTCGTTGTTCACCCCGCCAAATGCCCCGCAGCTTATTTTAGCAACGACGGGCCTGCCTTTTTGTTTTTTTGCCTCGGCCGATATTGCCTCAAAAACGGATTGAGCTATGGAGGCCTCGTGCATCAGCAAATCCTCGGCAATTCTCTTCCGTACGGCATCTGCACAATTCTTCTGCCGCCGATTTTTGTAGTCATCTCAACAACGGGGACGTCTTCGGTTTTTACGACCTCGCCGATTATTGACGCCTGATTCCCCAGCGGGTGCTGACGACAGATATTCATACATTCCTCGGCGCAATCCCGGGCGACGACTGCGACGAATTTGCCTTCGTTGGCGATATTGAGGACGTCTAAGCCCAGGGCATCGGCGGCCGCCTGGACGGTTGGATTGATGGGAACATCGGCCTCATTTATTGTGATACTTAACGAGGTCTGCATCGCGATTTCATTCAGTGTCGCCGCGAGACCTCCCCGAGTCGGGTCTCTCATAAATTTTACCCCGTTGGAAATTGTGGAATGATGTGAATGTGTTTCTCTTGGGTTATTTTTTCCAACGGGGTGAACGCCTTTTGTTGCGGTCAGCAGCTTGCAGGTCAAATCAGCAACGGCGGCGCAGTCGCTTTTGAGCTTTGAGTGAAAGCCGATGTCTTCCCGCAACGACATAATTGTCATCCCGTGGTCGCCTATTGTACCATTGATGATTATCTTGTCGCCGACGGCGATTTTGCCAAAGCCCAGCTCCACACCATCCAGACGGACGCCTAACCCTGAGGTATTGATGTAAATCCGGTCGGCTGCGCCCGCCTCGACCGTTTTTGTGTCGCCCGTTACTATTGAGACATTATTTTCTGCTGCGGTTGCGGCGATACTGTCCAGGATTTTATCCAGCACGTCAAAGGCAAGACCTTCCTCGATAATCAGCGCCAGCGAAATCGCCGCGGGTCTTGAGCCGCTTACGGCGAGGTCATTGATAGTTCCGCAGACGGCCAATTTGCCGATGTCGCCGCCGTTGAAGAACAGGGGTTTGACGACGTAACTGTCGGTGGTGAAACAAATCCGTTTTGATTCGAGGTTCAGTTTTGCGGCGTCGGTAAGCTCGGCGAGGGTGTTATTATTGAATCTCGGCAGGATGTGTTTACGAACAAGCTGGTCGCTAAGCTGACCCCCTCCGCCGTGCGCAAGCAGGATTTTGTCGTGAGTATCCTTGTTCATTAGTCCTGTTTTTCTTTTCGACCGTATTTATACCACGCGGCGCAGGTGCCCTCCGAGCTTACCATACAGGGGCCGATTGGAGTTTGCGGCGTGCATTTTTTGCCGAACAGGGGACAGGCCGGCGGGTCCATTAGACCGCAAAGCACTTCTCCGCAGTGGCAGCCGGTAGTGTCCTCTTCGGGTTTTTCGACTAAACCGAAACGCTTAAACGCGTCAAATTTGCTGAAATTGTCTTTGAGTTTCAGGGTGCTTTTTTCAATTTTACCCAGTCCCCTCCAGTAGCCGTCAGCCGGTTCGAAACACTCGGCAATTATACTTTGTGCGCGTTCGTTGCCCTGCTCGGTCACGACCGCCGTGTATATCGATTGTGCCTGCGACCTGCACTCGATGAGCTGCCGACAAATTCCTGCCAGACCTTCGATAATCTGCATCGGTTCAAAGCCCGCGACAACGCATGGTTTCTGGTATTGTTCGGCTATTTCTCTAAAGGCCCCGTACCCGATTATCACGCTTACGTGGCCCGGGCAAAGGAAGGCGTCTATTTTGTTGCTCTTGTTTTCGAGAAGCGCCTTCATCGCAGGCACGACCAGCTTGTGGTTACTCAAGATGCAGAAGTTTTCAAGATGCTCTTGTGCCGCCTGTTTTACCGCTACCGCCGAGGCCGGCGCGGTCGTCTCAAAACCCACGGCGATGAAGATGACGATTTTATCGGGGTTGTCTCTGGCTAATTGAAGGGCGTCTTCGCTGCTTAGCACGATTCTGACATTGCCTGTTTGTTTTCTTGTTTCGAGGGACCCGCCTTTGCCGGGGACGCGAATCATATCGCCGTACGTTGCAATGAGGCAATCGCGGCGGTCGGCGAGGTCCAGCATCAAATCAATATAGCTCTGGTCTGTTACGCAGACCGGACATCCCGGCCCCGACAAGAGCTTGATTCGCTTCGGCAGCGTGGCTTTTATGCCGTTTCTGAATAATGCCACCGTATGCGTGCCGCAGACCTCCATTATGTTGATTTGCCGGCCGAAGGCCTCGCACGTGGCGTCCATAAGAAGATGTGCTTTGTGGATTCTTTCGAGCATAGTACCGGGTTTATCCTGAAATCTTGTTTTGAGTGTCTTTGAACTGGTCGATTTCCTCGATAAGCTGCCAGGTTTTTCTCGCTTCTTCTTCGTCAATTGTGGATATGGCAAAACCGGCGTGGACCAAAACGAGGTCTCCGAGCTTGGCCTGCGGCAACAGCGTCATTTGGGCGCTGAACTGGTTACCCATCGCGTCAACTGTCGCTTTGTCGCCTTCCAGTTTAACTACTCTCGCAGGTATTGCCAGACACATAATTCGTAGCTCGTCGCTCGTGCCTCGTTACTCGCAGATAATGGCCGGTCAAAGGGTGTTGATGAGGTTCACAAGCATTCGACTTTCGTGATTTAAATCTTCCGCTAAATCATCTAATTCCTGTTTTGTTATGTACTTTCTTCGATTCGCGATAATTGACTGTGTATCCAATTCAGCACAGGAACCCAACGATACGCGAAGAAACTGCCTATACTCATTAGTGTATCCTCTTACGAATCCTTCTGAGATATTTGAAGGGATAGATACAGAGGCCTTTCTCATTTGAAGCGTCAGGCCATACAATTCTTCTTTGGGAAATTTGGCTGTTAATGTGTAAACCTTATCAGCGATTTCAATGCCTTTTTGCCACACCTTCAAATCTTTGTAATCTTTTACTTTCATTGTATTTCAAAATATTTATTTCTTCGTCGGCTTTTGGTCCTAAATCACTGACTGCGAGACACGGGCGACGAGTCACGAGACCCGATTTTGGCGGCGATTGCTGCCTGGCCTATCGATACGCAGCCGTCATTGGCCGGGAAATCACGGTTGTATAATACCGTGAAGTTATCTTTTTTCAAGAGCCGAACAAGCCGTTCGGTCAAAAATCTGTTACAGAAGACCCCGCCGCTAAGTGCAACGGTTTTGAGCTTCGTATTTTTTCTTGCTTGTTCAGCCATCGCCAATAGCGCGACGGCAACCGTATTGTGAAATTTTGCCGATATAATTGCATGGTCTTTATCCTCGCTTATCTCGGCTTCAATCTGTTTAATCATCATACGCAGGTCAAGCGCCAATTGTTTATCGGTCAACTCGGCAAGTTCAAAATCATAATGTTGTTCGCAATCATCGGCGGCAATTGCTTCAAGTGCAATAGGCAATTGCGCCTCGAAATGGTTATAGTTACCCAGTCCGAGCATTGCTGAAACAGCGTCGAAAACCCTGCCCAAACTCGACGTTTGCACGGTGTTTACATTTTTACCGATTTGCTCGCAGATGATTTTCTGCTTTGTTTTATCCGGCTCGATTTTATCGAGCAGCCAGCCGAATTTCTTCAAATCAAATTCTTTTTCGTATGCCTGCATTAAAAGTGCGATAGCCGGCCTGATTGGCTCCTTGCTTGCGGCGTCTCCTCCTGCCAGCGGGTAATAAGCCAGATGGCCGAATCTTTCAAAATCGTCAAGCGATGCGATAAGACATTCACAGCCCCAGATTGCCCCATCTGTTCCGAAGCCCGTTCCGTCGCAGGCAAGACCAATCACAGGGCCATCGATACCGTGCTCAGAAATGACGGAAGCGATATGCGCCCAGTGATGCTGAACCTCGATGATTTTTACCTGTGGCACGGCCAGGATGGCCGTGTCTTCACGGGCTCCAAGCCCGTGCCACATTCTGGCGTATTGCGAAGATAAGTACGCGGGATGCAGGTCACAGGCGACAACTTTGGGCCAAACCTCGAACAGGCCACGAAGGTGTTCAATTGACTTTATATAGTGATGATAAACCTCCGCGTCTTCGAGGTCGCCGATGTGCTCACTGCAAATCAGTTGATTACCTTTAACGAATGAGAACGTGTTTTTCAAATCGCTCCCCGCGGCGAAAATGTCCTGTGTGCTGGTTTGTTTTATAACAACGGGGGTCGGTACATAGCCCCTTGCCCTTCGCAATAGCGCCGGCCGGCCGTCGATAAAATGAACAATCGAATCATCGACCCGTCTGTAGATTTCCCTGTCGTGCATAAGAAATGCGTCAGCGACGTTCCCCAGGCGATTGACTGCCTCGTCGTTTTTGCAAATCAACGGCTCATCGCTGATATTACCGCTTGTCATTACGAGGACCTTGAGGCCCTCGGCAAATAGTAAATGATGCAAAGGGGCATAGCAGAGCATAAAGCCGAACGTATTTACGCCTTCGGCTACTGACGCCGCGATTGCTGAACCAGGTTTTTTAGGCAACAACACAATCGGGCTTTGAGGACTCTCTAACAGCTCTTGTGCTTCTTTACTGACATCTGCGTTCTGTTTTATCGTTTCAATCGAATCCGCCATCATCGCAAACGGCTTATGTTCCCTTCTTTTGCGTTCTCGAAGTTGTTTCACGGCTTCATCGTTGAACGCATTGACAGCCAGATGAAATCCGCCGATGCCTTTTATCCCGACGATTTTGCCTTCTCGTAGCAGCCGAGCAGTTTGTGAGATTACTTTATCTGTGTCTGTCAGGATTGTGTTTCCATTATTATCGGTAAGCCATATTTTCGGTCCGCATTTGCCGCAGGCGACCGGCTGGGCGTGAAATCGGCGGTCGGCGACGTTATGGTACTGGCCGGCGCATTTTTCGCACATCGCAAACGCCGACATCGTGGTATTTGGCCTGTCATAAGGAATGGTTTTGATTATCGAATATCTCGGTCCGCAGTTTGTGCAGTTGATAAATGGATATCGATAGCGAAAATCCTTTTTGTCAAAAAGTTCCCTCAGGCAATCCCCGCAGGTTGCAAAGTCGGCTGTTACCCGCGAGGTAGGCGTGCCGGCACTTTCGCTTGATTTTATGACAAATTCCTTTTCATTTTCAACAATCGCCAAGTCAAACGCCATACAGGAGTGTATCTGTGCCAGCGGCGGTGCGTCCTGCCCGTTAAGCCGCTTGAGAAATTCCGCTATTTTTTCCTCTTCGCCCTGCAGCTCGATGGTGACGCCTTTGGTGTCGTTGTGGACAAAGCCGGTGAGTTTCAATTGTGAGGCAAGACGATGCACGGCAGGCCGAAATCCCACTCCCTGCACCTGGCCCGTTATCAGTATCTTTTTTCGTGTAATCACAGGTTAAATCTCACTTTTAGGTATGTATTTTATACGCCCCGTTGAGCAATTGGTTTTGGCCGAATTATAACGGATTGAATTAAAGACGGAAATGGCCGTTTCGTGGTCAGACCGAGATTTTTTTGTTTGTCAGAATCGCCTATGTCTGATAGTATGATTTACAGCAGGGGCCATAGCTCAGCTGGGAGAGCGCTTGCATGGCATGCAAGAGGTCGCGGGTTCGAATCCCACTGGCTCCAGTTCACGTTGGCCGTACACCTGTCAGTGGTAAGCTTTAACTTATATCGACCAAAACCGTTCAACACAAACCGCCGAATTTGCCTGCGAACTCGAATCGCACCACCCGATACTACAAGGTGATTTAGGGGATTGTCAGCACGGGATAATGTGCTATTATATATCATCCTGTGTTTGCAGGACGTTTTGTTCAAGAGAATTTTAAGTATCAAAACATTTTAACAGGGAAAGGAAGGATTTTATGAGAAAACAATTGGTAAAAGTTACGGGAATCCTGGTTTTGGCAATCGTTATTGCCATTTCGGGGATAGTGAAGGCGGCGGATTCGAACAGCTCACCGCGGGCTAACGAGCCGACAATCAAGGTCGGGGCCATCTTCGCGGTTACAGGCGGTGCGGCGAATCTCGGCGGGCCGGAGCAGAAAACCACAGAAATGCTTGTTGAAAAGATAAACAAGGAAGGCGGAGTCAAGGGCCACAAGATTGAGCTAATCGTGAAGGACTCAGGCAGCAAACCGGAAAACGCCATTTCGCTGGCCAAGCAGCTTATTGAGGAGGAGAAGGTCCTTGCAATCATCGGGCCTTCGACCAGCGGCGAAACGATGGCCATCAAGAACATCTGCCAGGAGGGCAATACCATTCTTCTTTCTTGCGCTGCCGCCGAAGACATCGTTAACCCGGTCGCGAGTTACGTGTTCAAGACCCCCCAGAAAGACAGCGATGCCGTCAGACGCATTTTCCAGGTTATGAAGGCAAAAGGCATCACCAAAATTGGCGTAATAACAAGCAATGACGGTTTTGGAATAGCAGGCGGCAAACAGCTCGCCAAGCTTGCAGACCTTGCCGGCATCACCATTGCCATTTCTGAGGCGTATGACAAGCAGGAGACCGACTTGACGGGAATTCTCACCAAGGTGAAAAGCCATGATGTTAACGCCGTTGTCAACTGGTCCATCGTTCCCGCCCAGAGTATGGTTGCCAAAAATATGAAGCAGATTGGTCTCGACGTGCCCCTGTTCCAGAGCCACGGCTATGGCAACATCAAATACGTCCAGCAGGGCGGCGAGGCGGCAAACGGAACGATATTCCCCTGTGGACGCCTGCTGATTGCGGATTTACTACCCGATAACCATCCCCAGAAGAAACTCCTCGCAGAGTATAAGAAGGACTATGAGAGCCGGTACAAAGAAGACGCCAGCACTTTCGGCGGCCACGCATACGATGCGATACTGGTTCTTGTCGAGGGAATCAAGAAGGCCAATAGTATCGACCGGGACAAGGTCCGCGACGCGATTGAAAATCTCAAGGGTCTCGTAGGAACAGCCGGCATTTTTAACTTCTCATCCAGCGACCATAATGGTCTCGGTCTGGATGCCTTTGAGATACTCACGGTCAAAGACGGGAAATTCGCTATTTATAAAAACTGAGAGCTGCTTGTGCGGTCGAGCGAAAGAGCGAAACCTAAATGAATCTCCCTCAGGTCGTTCAGTATTGTTTTGCCGGGATTACCGTCGGCAGCATATACGCTATTGTTGCCATCGGTTTTAACATCATTTACAACACGACCGGGATTATTAATTTCGCCCAAGGGGAGTTTCTTATTGTCGGCGCTATGACGGCCATCAGCTTGAATCACTTTGTCCCGCTGCCGGTCGCTATCTTTCTGGCGGTTGTGATAACGACGCTGCTGGGGGGCTTGATTGAGCTTGTTTTCATCAGGCGTGCTCAAAACGCCTCGGTTCTGCATCTTATCGTGATAACCATCGGTATCTCAATACTGATGCGCGAGGCGATGCTGCATATATGGGATGAGAAAGTCCGGTCTTTGCCTTATTTTACCGGCACCGGGGTTTCCACAATTACCATTCTCGGGGCTCATATCTCGCCGCAGGTTTTATGGGTATTGGGCGTCAGCGTCGTTATTGTAATGGGGCTGACGCCTTTTTTTCGCTTAACGCTTACGGGCCGGGCTATGAGGGCCTGCGCCGACGACCGGATGGCGGCACGACTGTGCGGCATCAACGATAAATGGATGGTAACGCTTTCTTTTATGCTAAGTGCCGGTATAGGGGCGTTGGCCGGCTGCGTTATCTCGCCGGTTATGCAGACGCAATATGATATGGGGGCGCCTCTGGCAATCAAGGGCTTCACCGTGGCAATCCTCGGCGGCCTGGGCAACAGTATGGCCGCCGTCGCCGCGGGTTTGCTGCTGGGGCTTGTTGAGACCTTAATGATGAGTCAGTTTGACGTCGCCTATAAAGAGGCCGTCTCGATTGTCATTTTATTATTGATTCTGGTCTTTCGGCCCAGCGGTCTCTTCGGTAAACATGAGATTACCGCTATGAGGGCTGTATGACACAGTTTCGCAGGTATATTCCCGTTATAGCCGTCGTAGCGGCGGTTGTTGTTTTACAGGTTGCGCTCTCGGCGACCCACGCGACCTACTATATGACGCAAATCACTATGTCGGCCTATTATGCCCTTGTGGTGATAGGGCTTTGCCTGCTTATGGGCTACGCTGGTCAGGTTTCGCTTGGGCACGCGGGTTTTTTTGCCATCGGTGGATATACGACCGCGGTTTTGACCACCTTAAACCTTATGACGTATCGCAATACGCCGTTGATTAAATTATGCAGCTCGCTTGGGCTTATTTTTCAAAGGCAGGATATATATGGCGCCGATATTTTGTCGTTCTCGCCCTGGGTTGCTTTTGTCGCGGCTTTACTACTTACGGTTATAATCGCGTTTTTGATAGGGCTACCCGTCATTCGTCTCAAAGGGCATTATCTGGCAATGGCGACTCTCGGTTTCGGACTGATTATATACCGCATAGTTCTCGGAGGACCAATCTTCGGCCAGGCGGACGGCATCTCGAACATACCGCCGTTTGCGATTCTTGACGGTTTACAGGTCAATGGCCGGGCGCCGTACAGGGTTATGAACTATTATATAGCGTGGTCTGTTGTGACGGCGGCAATGGTGCTGGCCATTAACCTTGTCGGCTCCCGCATCGGCAGGGCGCTTCGCTCGATTCACGAAAACGAGGAGGCGGCCCATTCACTGGGGGTTGACACGTATCGCTATAAGCTCTTCATTTTTGTTTTGAGCGCTCTTTTTGCCGC
>Ga0187886_1003616_pt1 | contig 11500 bp, 5 predicted proteins | sample June2016WEW_20_1_FD_133001 | JGI IMG/M metagenome (GOLD analysis project Ga0187886, IMG submission 133001) | Peatland microbial communities from SPRUCE experiment site at the Marcell Experimental Forest, Minnesota, USA - June2016WEW_20_150 | ecosystem: Environmental > Terrestrial > Soil >...
GCTGTGGGACCAGGGGCCGCCAACAACTTTGGGGAGATAGGCAACAGCTACCCAGATAAACGTACACAACAATACAAAAATCCCAACCCCAAGGTGAAGCATCGGCAAATCAGGTCTGAGAACCCGCACAAGCCCGGTAATCGCCAGCACAGGAATCGCCAGAATCAAACCAGGCAGCCAGGAAACCGCATAATCAAATACACTCAGTCCGATCGTCTTGTGAACAACCACAACCTGCAGACACATCGCACCAAGATTCGCAATCAGCACGACCGCCGCGGCACCTGAAAGTCCAAAGAATTTTATTCCAGGGTAAATGAGCAAAGCCATGATTATTACCCGAAGTACAACAAATGCGCGGTGTTTGCCCGGTTGTCCGATACCAAAAAACAAGGACCCAAGAACATTGCCTTCTGTTAGAATTAAAACACAACCGCACAACAATCCAAATTGGACCGCAGCCGACCCAAACTGTGCTCCCCAAACAATACTCAATAAAACCTTTCCGCAGATTATGGCCAGAACTGCCGCCGGAATCAAAAATAATGCCACGGCTTTAGTGATTCGCAAAACCGCTTCGCAAAGAGCTTTTTTATCGTCCTGTTTCTCAGCAAAAGCAGGAAACAATACAGGAGTTACTATTTGACTAAAAAGGTCCCGTGGCAACGTTGCAAGCACCCTGGCCATGCCATATAGGCCAAGCGATGATATAGAAACAAGTTTACCCGCGACCAGCACATCAAGGTTGAAAGCTATATAAGTCATAATCGGCAGCCCGAACATACCCCTTGCAAAACGAGATAATTCCTGAAAACTCTTCTTGTGATAGGCAAACCTCGGCATAAACGGGCAAATAACATGTGACATAAGGCACTTGAAAAAATTGATACTTGCAAATCCTATTACTATCGCCCAGATATTCCTTGTGATAAAAACCAGTACGATAGTAATAATGGTTCCCAAGGCAAATCCACCCTGTGATATTATTACCGCCCTGCCAAATCTGAATTGCTTTTCCAGAACATGTGCTCTCGGGCTGATAAAACCATTAAAGAGCACACTTAGGAAAGTCACACGAACCAGGGTTGTCAGTTCGGCTATCGAATACCTGGTCAAAACTTCGGCCTTTGTGCGAAAATAAAACTCACACACAAACGGTGCTGAAATATAAGCTATCGCATACAGTAACACTGCCCGCAGGGTTTGAATCAGCCAGGCAGTTTTAAGATAATCGAGCTCGGCGCCGTTTTTATGCTGAATCACTGATTGCTTGACCCCGACTTCCGTAGTTGTCTCGAAAAAATCAGTTATGCTGAGCAGCATCACCATAAGCCCCATATCCTGGGGAACAAGCAGCCGCGTTAGAACAATCTTGCTGCCAAATCCCAATATTTTTGCGACAACAGCCCCAATCCCCAGAACAGCCCCGCTGCGCGCACAACGGGCCTTAAGACTTTGGCCGGATAATTTAGCAAACAAGTAAGAAGATTTTTCCTTCATTTCAGACAAATGCAGATACACTCCGTCCCTGTGGGTTACATTGATAAAACCAACGTAATCTCTTTTGGCACAAAATCTTACTCAGTTATCTGCTGCTCGAAGCGTCCCTGTTATTCGATGCTTCCCGCGTTATCCCCGACAGGACGAGCATATTTCTCTGCCTTTTTGCCACTCTCGCCAGGCAAAAAGTTCAGCACAACGTCAGTTATCTCTTGTGCGGCCTTTCTGACCGAACTCTCCTGGACAGAACTTATCTGCACCTGGGCCACATACCTACCTGAATCTCTGGCAATGTTGGGCTTGCGGCCGAACACGCCGGAAAAATCACTTTCTTTCGCTGTACTTCGACCGTTGCAAACATAGAAACTCAAGACAACAACGTCCTCGACTGCAGGTGCCGGCTTGCGGAATCTCTGCAACAGACACTCTGTTTTTTTGCCGTATTGCGAGGTAAATTGCGATTCTTCGGTACTCTCGTTATACCAGCCGTGCGCTGGATAACACACGCCGGGCCGATGTCCGAGTATCCCGCCAGGTTGGGTCGAACAATAAACCACGTAAACATCCACCCATATCTTTTCGGCAGAATTAACGTATCTTCGACTGAAAAAATCATCGGCGAAATTCTTTTCCATATACTCCCGCGTAGTAGTGGGAATGGTCAGTTCACTGCCAACCCAGTCGCCGATACTTGTGGGAAAAGCACTTAGAGGAACCGGAAGTTTAATAGGTTCGTTTCCGAAGAGCCTTAATCTGTGTGCGTAAAAACGATATGCTATGCCGGCCGACACCAGCAGCAAAACAGCCAGAATCCAAACAAACCTTAACTCCGTTTTGCCGGCGCCACAATGCCCCTGCCTTAAACCTTTCACTGGTTTGCTAACCTGCCTGTTATGAAATATATAACTCAAATAGAATAATTCCAAAGTAGTACTCCAAATACTTAAGAAAATCACTTCTAAGCCCTAAAAACAGGGTCATTTACGCTACCCCTCCGCGAGATAGACATATATTATTCGTCTGATTATATCCTTCACATGTATGCTTTTTCAAGGCAAATTTTGGCAAAAAGCAAGAATTTGTTACTCCCAACGATATGGTCCTATAATAATGCCGATTCTGATTGGCCAGCACTCAAACCATATCAAATTTGTCGCCCTATGCTTTGGGCCCCAAAAACCTCAAAAACCTTGTTATTTCCAGCTAAAAGGGGAAAATCATGGCAAAATCCGCCCATATTAATAAAAAACTCGATGATATTGTAGATATTGTTCGCAATATGTTGGTATAGTTGTATTTGATTTGGTATAGTTGTGTTTGATTCTTAGAATTTATTATGTCGCCTAAACTATATACTTGAAACGTATGATATTATGGCAGCCACAGATAACACAGTTTTGTCCAGAGCGCAATCAATGGGATTCAAAACTTGTGCCCTCGGTCTTTGGTCTTTGGTCTTGTGTTTCGCACAACTGACTAACACAGCAGCCGCAGCAACTTACTATGTCGATGACACAAACGGCAACGATTCCTATGTCGGCGATAGCACACATCCGTGGAAGACACTGGCACGAGCTTACGCTTCGGATACAAATGACCCCAACGTGCATCAGGGTGATACAGTCTATTTCAAAAATGGCAATTATGGAACATTCAGGGAAAGCACAGAGGATGGGTCTTATTGGTACACTTATTATATGACTCGCTCAGATTGGATAACATATAAAGCGGCAACGGGTCATACTCCCGAACTCAACAATATATATGTTACTAATAGCGGAAGGGGCGTAGCACCAACTTACGGAAATTCGTATCTGATTTTTGACGGTTTCAAAATTGACGATGGCGCGAAGTTTTCTTATACAAACTATGTCCAGGTAAAGAACTGCACTGTTGCTACGGGACCCGAAAATGTAAGCGGCTTTTTTGCCCCTTATTTCAGCAGGGACTACGATAATGCAGTATTTTTCTACGATACCAATTATGTCACTGTGCAAAACAATACTATAACCAACGCCTATAGGCCAATTTGTGTTCAATATCCCGCGAATCATACAATTATTAAAGGCAATACCTGCCATCATACAGGTTACGGTATGACCATATCCGGTTGTAACGATGTTAACATAGAAGATAATTACCTGTATGATATGGACAACCGGCGTGTTCATGTGATATTTACCGGATGGGGGCCAAGAACCGGAACGTGGAACACCGGAGATTCTGTTAGGCAAGATGTTGAACCTAACTTTACTGGAATAGTCGCAAGAACCTTTGACACCAACCAAGTATATATTTATGTTACCAGTGAGTGTATGCCTCGCCTTGCTGATGTGGGAGCGGGAACAATAACAGATACAACTACAGGAGGCACGCTGATTTTAAAAAATGTTGACCCGGACCACTCCGACGGAATAGAAGTGGCAGCGGCCAAGTCCGACTATTATCCCAAAAATATCTTTGTCCGCCGAAACAGGGTAATTTTCGCCTATCCTGCTGTGTGGGCACAGTGTGGCGGCGGCATAAAAACCGGTTGCCAACGGCCTGCGTATCAGCAGAACGTAACAATAGAAAATAATCTTGTTGTGGGAGTGCAACCGACCAAATTCTGGAGCATGAGAGATGTTAATGTCAATAATAACGTTTTTTATGGCGGTTCATCGAAATTCTATATAACATCAAATGGTTCCGATTTGATTATTGAAAATATGTATAATAATATCTTCAGTTTACCGAGCATAGACCCTGACCTCGACGGTTATTCAATCTGGATTAAGAATCATGGCAAGAATATATTCGGCAGTACTAGTAGTTCATATTCAGGAGGCCCGACCCATCCTTTTGTCGTCAATTCTCCCCCCAATGAACGTACCTATGATGTTGACCGTTTATTTGTAAGTGTAACCAACTATGATTTCAGACCCGTTAAAAGCCAACTCACAGTTGACTATGCAGACTCGGGTCATGCCCCCGCTACGGATATCCTTGGAAATCCCAGAGTGGGAGCCCCAGATATCGGATGCTACGAATATAATAATACTACACCGGTTTTGGGGGCGATTGGAAATAAGACGGTCGATGAGAATTCTGTTTTGAGCTTCCATGTCAGCGCCTTCGATGCCGACGGCGATACGATAGTTTACTCGGACCAGGATCTGCCGGCTGGAGCAATATTTGCCGACCAGAACTTTAGCTGGAGGCCTGGTTACACCCAGGCCGGCTCATATCCGGTCACCTTCATCGCAAGTGACGGTCAGGCACAGGATTCAAATACAATCACTATCACTGTAAATAACGTGAACGGGCCGCCGGTACTTACTACCATCGGCAATCCGTCGATTAACGAAAACAGCCCCCTAAGTTTTTTAGTCACCGCCTTTGATCCCGATGGCGATACGATAACATTCTCAGCACAGAATCTGCCGGCCGGAGCAACATTTGACGTCCCAACCCATACCTTTAGCTGGACGCCTAATTACACCCAGGCCGGCTCATATGATGTCACCTTCATCGCAAGTGCCGGCCTGCTTCAGGATTCTGAAACGATAACCATCACTGTAAATAACGTGAACCGGCCGCCGGTACTTGCGACCATTGGCAATAAGTTGGTTAACGAAAACAGCACTGTAAGTTTTTCAATCAGCGCCACTGATGCCGACATAGGTGATACGATAACATACTCGGCACAGAATCTGCCGACTGGCGCGACGTTTGTCAGCCCAACCTTTAGCTGGACGCCTAATTACAACCAGGCCGGCTCATATCCGGTCACCTTCATCGCAAGTGACGGCCTGCTTCAGGATTCCAAAACGATAACCATCACTGTAACTAACGTGAACCGGCCGCCGGTACTTGCGTCCATTGGCAATAAGTCGGTTAATGAAAACAGCACTTTAAGTTTTTCAATCAGCGCCACCGATGCCGACATAGGCGATACGATAACATACTCAGCTACAGGTTTACCCTCCGGTGCCACTTTGACCCCCGGCGGAAGCTTCAGCTGGACGCCTGATTACACCCAGGCCGGCTCATATCCGGTCATCTTCATCGCAAGTGACGGCCTGTTTCCGGATTCTGAAACGATAACCATCACTGTAAATAACGTGAACCGGCCGCCGGTACTTGCGTCCATTGGCAATAAGTCGGTTCATACAAACATCCTTTTAGCCTTCGATGTAAATGCAACCGATCCTGATGGTAATACCATAATTTACTCAGCTACAGGTTTACCAACCGGTGCCACTTTCACCGGTCGAAGTTTCAGCTGGACACCGGGCACAAGCCAGACAGGCTCATATCCGGTCACCTTCACCGCAAGTGACGGCCTGCTTGAGGATTCTGAAACGATAACCATCACTGTAAATACCGGGAACCAGCCGCCGGTACTTGATCCCATTGGCAATAAGCTGGTTCATACAAAAACCCTTTTAGCTTTCAATGTAAATGCAACCGATCCCGAGGGTAATCCCGTAACTTACTCAGCTACAGGTTTACCAACCGGTGCCACTTTCACCGGCCGAAGCTTCAGATGGACGCCGGGCACAAGCCAGGAAGGCACTTACTATGTTACCTTTAGAGCAAGTGACGGCCTCCTTCAGAATTCTGAAACAATAACGATAACTGTTTTTTTAGGTGATATATCCGCACCAACCGTCAACGGCTTGTCTCCTGCCGCCAATTCAACCCAAGCGCCGTTAGACGGACTGGTAACCCTGAACATTGCGGATGCCGGCGACGGGGTCGATGCCTGTTCGGTAACAATCAACATCAACGGCAACATAGTGTATACTGGCGACACAGTCGACTACAACAGTTCATACGGCGACTGCCACAGAACAGGCACCAAGGCCAATTATACGTTTATCTACCAGCCACACGCCGCCTCTGATTACGACCAGACTGTAAGTATTGTGGTAAATGCCCGGAACCTCGCAGGCAATACAATGACACCGTATTCTTACTCCTTCGTAACCGAGACACGTTCGTTCGGCGAGAATAAAAAGGTTAACTCCAACTCGATAGAGCTCACCAAAGGGCATCCTGCCACTGTGCGAGACAGCGCGGGGAATATCTGGGTGGCGTGGCACGCGGGGCTGGTGAGCAGCAGCGGCATGAAAAGGGGGATTTACGTTGGCAAACTCCCTGCAGGTGCAGACAATTTTAGCGCCAGCGTTCGAGAGGCAGATAACCTAACCGACAGGTGTAATGCTGCCATCGCAATAGATGCTTATGACAAATTGTACCTGGCGTGGCAGGACAATCGACGAGGAAAATGGGATATTTACATGTCAACTTCTGTTGATGGAATAAACTGGTCCACCGAAAAAAGAGTAACGGACTCCGATAGCAACGCGGTTAATCCTGTTATAGCCGTCGACCATTCCCTGCCTCCGAAAGCATATATCGCCTGGCAGGACGACCGGGCGGACAATCAGGAAATTTATATAGCAAGTTCAAGCGATGATTTTGCAACCGAGACAATTTCAAGAATAACCTCCGACAGTTCCGACCAAACTAAGCCGGCCATCGCGGTGGATTCCGCCAATACCGCCTATGTTGTGTGGGCAGATTCGAGAAATGGTTCAAGCGACATTTACGGAGCGGCATCGAATAACGGGCCCTGGGCTAACGTGCCGATTGTAACCAAGCCGGGAAACCAGACAAATCCTGCAATCGCCACGGAGGCCACCGGTACTACTCTGCACTTGTTGTGGGTCGATGACACGGCCGGCAACAAGGACATATACTATACGGCATCTAACGGTTTGCCGGGAACGCCTTTAGCTGGAAGAAATATTGTCGATGACAGCTCGGGCGCCGACCAGCTAACGCCAGTAATTATCACCACTGGCAGTACCGGTGCCGGCTTAAGGGTTTTCGCCTGCTGGCAGGATACGCGAAATATCGATAAAAGTGGTCGTACAGATTTGTACTTTGCAGAGGTCAGCCACGGTCAAGAAACAAATATCTTCGTGGGTGATATTGATATAAGCTCAAATAAATCCGCCCCTGTGATAGGAATAGATAGATACGGGTATCCATATCTTGTGTGGGCGGATGACAGAAACATTAATACTGCTATCTACTATGCCGGGAGTACTTTCGTGCATTCTGATGTGCTGGTCTTTCAAACTGTTTCTCCTGCCTCAGACGCGATCATAGGTACCGATCCGGCAAGCATAACCGGCCTGTATGACGTTTCCATAGAAGTGCCGGCGGGAGCATATCCTTGCGAGTTGAACATCACAATCTCAAAGATAGAGAATCCGCCAAAACTTCCGGTGTCGCTTTTCACTTTCCCTTATTGGTTCGGCCCGAGCGGAGTTAATTTTAACCAGCCCGTCACAATTACCATACCATACAGCTTCTCCGTCTCTAACGCTACCGCCTCGGCTTTTGCATATTGGTATAACAGGCTGGCTGACGCGCTCAGTCAACAGGACATAAACGATATTGAGCCCATTGCGATATCTCCCCCCACCCTGTATGCCCTTCGCTTCAAAACAACCCGCCTCGCACCGCTCCCGCTCATTGTCGGAGGCAACGTTAGAAGCAGCATCCAAGTTGCCAAATGCACTATCACCGCAGGCAGCAAGGACAATAGCGACAAAACTTCCATTTCAGGCAAGATAGACGCAACCACCGACAACTTCACCGATGCCGCTGTTATTGAGGTCACCGTTGACTCAAATGCTATGGATAATCCCTGCGTTCTAACCTTCCCTATTAACAGCCCCCTTAAGAAGGGCAAATACAGTTATTCAGGCACAGAGGGCAGGATAAAGAAGTCTTTCAAATATGACGTTAAGACTCATAGTTTTGCCTTTACAGCAGCTAACGTCAACCTGTCGGGCCTTGGTTGCCCGCTGACTTTCGATATAAATGTTGGTGATTACTTCGGAACAGCCGAAATCAACGAAACGATAGTCAACGGCGGAAAATCGACACCAATGACCTTACTGATGGGAGTCCAATCCTCCTTAAGAGTCGACACGTGTCGGGTCAAGCCCGGCAAGAAACCCAACACCGACCAGTTATTGGTCAAGGGTGGTTTTGCGGTTGAAGATACAACTGTGGACATGGCAAACAGGGTCAGCGAGGGCCTTGTCGTCATTTTGGGCACACAGACCTTTACTATATCTAAGAACGATCTCAAAGCTGGGAAAGGCAAATTCACCTGTTCAAAAGCCATAGTGCCAGAAGGGGGCGTTGCAACGGCCAGCTTCGATTTCAATAAAGGTTCTTTCATGATGACGATAAGCAATACGAATATTACGACGATAAGCAATATGAATGTTATGGTAAGTTCCGGCACCATTGAGTTCGGCGTGGCATTCGCTGGCTACAGCCAGATTAGACAGGTTACGCTTATGTAAGCCGGGGCTTACACACAGGGAACTTCTAATCACTTGCGGAAGCAGCACAGACCCGGTTACGGCTCGCTTTGCCGAGACGAGTTAGAATCTCATAATAGCCCTAAAAACACTTCGTCGACCCTTCACAATTCCCATTCTTACTGAAAACGGCTCGCCAATATGCACAGACGAAATACTGTAGTGCTCTCCGTTAAACAGGCAAAAGAATGCTTTATAGCTGAAGTTAAAACAAATAAAATAGTGCCATTGGCAATTTTATGCTTATAGCAATGGCAAGTTGAAATTAAGGTACCGAAATGACAAATAAACAATGGACAACGCTGTTGAACGTAATCAATGGTAAAGTCGACAAGTCGATGCCTGTTGGCTTTATAATAGACAGCCCCTGGCTGCCGAGGTGGGCTGGCATATCGATAATGGATTATTTTTCCAGCGAGCAGATGTGGCTCGACACCAATCTGAAGGCAATCAGGACTTTTCCGCAGACGATGTTTTTGCCCGGCTTCTGGTCAGAGTTCGGGATGTGCACCGAGCCGTCAGCGTTCGGCTCCAAATGCTCCTGGCAGACAAATGATTTGCCGTTCGCCAGTCCGATTATCACGTCATTTGAGCAGGTTGATTCCATAAACAGGCCAGACCCTTCCAAAGACGGACTGCTCCCCTTTACGCTGAATCGGCTGAAACTAACGCAAAAGCAAATCGAGCGGGAAGGTCACACCATAAAATTCGCCGTTTCGCGCGGGCCGCTGAATATTGCCTCGTTCCTTGCCGGCACAACTGAGTTTCTTATGGGTGTTCGCGCAAATCCGGACGAGGTCAGCCGGCTGCTCGATATGATTACGGATTTCATCGTTGACTGGATTTGTCTGCAAATGGAAACGTTCCCGACCATCGAAGGCATCTTCGTTCTCGATGACATAGTCGGCTTCCTCGGCGAGCAGGACTTCGTCAAATTCGCCAAACCTAGGCTGCAAAAGATTTTCACCTGCCGGGACGTAAAGGTTCGATTCTTCCACAATGACGCACCCGGCCTTGTCTGTGCACCGTACCTGGCCGAAATAGGGATTAATCTTTTCAATTTCAGCAGCGACCACGGTCTGGCACATATGAAAAAACTTGCTGGAGACAAAGTTACGCTGCTGGGCAATATCCCGCCGAGAGACGTTTTGGCTACGGGGACGCCCGCTGAGGTGGCACAAGCTGTGGAGACAATGCTGACTGGCCTTGACGACCGCAGCCGGATTATCGCGTCCTGCGGCGGAGGTATGCCGCCTGAGGTATCGACGGATAATATCAACGCGTTTATCGCGGCTGTTGAAAAGTATCAGTAAGGCGTGCGCCGCTAATTATGGCATTTGCCGCCAGTTTTCCGCCAGAACAGCAACTTCGTTGAAATTCACCACGCAATCTTCATCCACATCCAACCCGACAATTCCGTTACAATCGTTCACCAGCCAGAATTTTAAAAAGCCGGAAAGGTCATTAAGATCTACAACGCCGTTGCCCGTAAAATCGCCGTAGATACCTCTTGAGAGCACAACCTCTCCGCCGTCAGGCACCACGTCAAACATAACATATGCTGTTGAATTCACCTTAACAATAGACGAAGTTACCGGAAGACCATTTTGTGAAACATTAGCAGAGCCCCACCTGGCGGGAAGAGGCCTGCGTATAGTTACCGGATAATTGTAAATCGTATTGCTGAGAGTATCTGTTACCGCTAAAGTGATGCTATCGCCTGTATTGGATGTTTCCGAAACCGACACATCGTTGCGTTCTTTAATATAGCGTACTACATTAGTGAATGTGGACACCCAGTAAGTGCTTCTGCGGGCATCGAGATACTGTAAGCTTTGCAGTAAAATTGTCGAAGATAGCGGCGAAAAACCGGAACCGCTGTCGAGGTCGTGAATCAGAAATACACACCATCCGCCTGATGTCCCTGCAGCATCGATTTTGGATGTAATCGAATCTAACGTATTATTTCCACAACAGGGGCCAAGAAGGTGACAACCTATCGTATAAAAATTCGAAGGGGTCGCCGGCATTAATCCGTAGTCACAGGTTCGCCCGGCAATATAGTAATCATCAATTAGCGACTGGTTACCGATATTGCAATTTGGATAGGCAATCGTTACACATTGATTGCCGGGTATATACGAGTTAACAGTTATCTGTGATTGAGAAAGCTCCCATATCTGACACGGATCACTGAGACCTGCCAACGAATGGTCCACGGTATGACTGCCTACTTCGTGACCCTGAGAAGCGGCGGTTTGGAGGCTTGACCAGGGGGGACTCCAGGCCGGAACCGGGTAAAATGTCATCTTGAAACCGAATGAATTGAACATAGGCAGCGCCGTGCTAAACTGGTTGGCGCAGCCGTCATCAAAGGTCCAGGTAATGGTGGCCGTTTTGAAACCCGACCAGGTGCCTACTTGGTAAGGAGCCGCAACGGTTCCGGCATATCCCGCGTTGATTGCTGTAAGAAAGAGAACTGTTAACAGAATCGCATTTACTTTTTTCATTTTCCCACCTCGAATTCGAGAAGTACTCGTTTCTTTTTCACCTTAATCCAATTACCTACATCTAAAAATCTGAAACCGTCAACAGGTTTGTATTCA
>Ga0187886_1003618_pt1 | contig 11493 bp, 11 predicted proteins | sample June2016WEW_20_1_FD_133001 | JGI IMG/M metagenome (GOLD analysis project Ga0187886, IMG submission 133001) | Peatland microbial communities from SPRUCE experiment site at the Marcell Experimental Forest, Minnesota, USA - June2016WEW_20_150 | ecosystem: Environmental > Terrestrial > Soil >...
TCCTAGTGTTGGTGGTAGTAGCCAGGCTTGTTCACGATTCAATGGCCGCAGTGGCATCGGGCTCACCTCCTACTGATTGTCCCAATTCTACCACATTGGTTTGAATTCTGAGACAGGCTCTCTGCGCCGTCTCCCCGTTCACTATCGAGACCTTTCCGGTGGTGCCATTCCTAATCTACACCCATTTTACCTACCGGCGGCCACTTTGAAGCTAAAAGGTATGGGTGTATTGTGCTCACGCATTAAGAGGTGGCTTCGCCCCCTCTCGCTGCGCACTCCCCTATATTAGAAATGACCAAGAGAAAAGGGGGCATCCTTCGGCTGAAGGACAAGAGGGATAGACTGCCATAAATTACTTCATCAGCATTGAGCCAAAACATGGATTATGTTATCATAAAATGGTTAAAATAATTACCTTTTTTCACCGGCTGGGGAGGGGTCGCATAGTGGCCTAGTGCGGGCGCCTGCTAAGCGCTTTCCCTGGGAAACTGGGGACGAGGGTTCGAATCCCTCCCCCTCCGCCACATGAATTTACCGATATCAAAGATATTTCCCCCGAAAGGGGAATTTTATTTCCAGAGATTAAATATATGCCCAAATATCATATCTGGACCATCGGCTGCCAGATGAATAAAGCAGAGTCCGAACGGCTGGCCAGCCGCTTCGAGGAGCTGGGCTATGAAGCCACGAAAAATATCGCGGAGGCCGACCTCATCGTGCTCAATAGCTGCGTGGTGCGCCAGAGCGCGGAAGACCGTGTCATCAACAAGCTGCACGACCTCAAGCATTTGAAAAAGGAGAGACCGGCAACAATGCTGGCGCTGACCGGCTGTCTGGTCAATTCCGATACTTCTCATCTGAAGAAGAGTTACCCTTATATTGACCATTTTTTCAAAGCGGGTGAGCAGGCGCCGTGGCTGGAAAAAACAACCGGAACATCGTTGCCCCAACACCCCACGCCCAGCGTCTTCGTGACTATAAGCCAGGGCTGCGATAACTTCTGCTCCTACTGCATCGTCCCTTACCGGCGCGGTCGGGAGAGAAGCCGGCCTGAAGCGGAAATAGCCTGCGAAGTCAGGGAGATGGTGAGGCGGGGAGTAAAAGAGGTCATCCTGCTCGGACAGAATGTTGATTCCTACGGGCACGACCTAAAGGAAAAGCCGGACCTGGCCGACCTGCTCACCGAGCTCAATAGCATCGATGGACTATTACGATTACGCTTCCTGACCAACCACCCCAAGGACATGAGCCAGAAACTCATTGAAGCCATCGGCAGGCTGGACAAGGTCTGCGAGCAGATAAATCTGCCCGTGCAGGCAGGCAGCGATGAAATCCTCAAAGCCATGAAACGCGGCTACACGGTGGACCATTACCGCGCCCTCGCCCGGCAAATACGGGAAAAGATTCCCGGTGTGGCCATCAGCACCGATGTTATCGTCGGTTTCCCCACGGAAAGCGAAAAACAGTTCCAGCAGACCCTGGACTTGCTCTCGGAGATAAAGTTTGATACAGTGCATGTAGCCACCTATTCGCCCAGGACAGGCACTACGGCCGCTCGAGAATACGAGGATGGTATTCCTCTCCGGGAAAAGAAGGAAAGGCTTAATAAAGTCGAGCATCTGCAGGAGAGCATCCAGACGGAAATCAACGCCCGTCTGCTGGGCGGGACGGTAGAAATACTGGTTGAAGGCAGGAACAAAGGGAAATGGTACGGCCGCACCCGTACCGATAAGCTGGTATTTTTCAGCAGCGGCCGGGAATACCCGGGGCAACTGGTAAAAATAAGGATTGAAAAGACCAGCCCGTGGTCGCTGCAGGGTAAAATAGAAACGGAAAACGTCAATCAGGAGGAAAAATGAATAAAATATGGAAAATCGGTATCATCTCGGGACTGCTCATCACAGTCCTGGTATTTATCGGCAGCTGTGTGGCTCCCAGTACTCCGTCGGGAACATCCAACCAGAACACCGGCAACAGCACCTGGTATATGGTTGCCTTTCTGGTGGTAATCTTCGCGCTGTTCTACTTCGTCATGATAAGACCGCAGCGCAAGCGCCAGAAAGACCAACAAACAATGATACAGGGACTGCAAAAGGGCGATAAAGTCATCACCGCCGGTGGTATTTACGGGACGGTTGATAGTATCGGCGAAGACAGCGTCGTTATCAAGGTGGAGTCCGGCACGACTCTGAGGGTCAACAAGGGCAGTGTGGCGATACGCCGGGACGAAATGAAAAAGTGAGCATAAGTCAGCTAACAGAAAATCAGCTTGACGCCATTGTCGACCTCGCTTTAGATGAGGACACGGGACACGGAGATGTTACCAGCGAGGCACTGATACCGCCCGACCTTTCCGGTAAAGCATCGCTGCTGGTAAAAGAAAAGGGCGTACTGGCCGGCATCGAGGTGGCTTTACGCGTCTTCTACAGGGTTGACCCATTATTGAAGATAGATGTTCTGATTAAAGATGGGACGGCTATCCAGTCGGGCGATACTGCGGCTACTATCGCCGGCAGCGTTATCAGCATCCTTAAAGCGGAACGCACCGCCCTCAATTTTTTACAAAGGCTCAGTGGCATCGCGTCGCTGACGGCACAGTATGTTACGGAAACCAGGGGGCTAAACGCAAAAATCTTCGATACCCGCAAGACGACTCCCGGCCTGCGGTTATTGGAAAAGTACGCGGTACGCATGGGCGGGGGGCATAATCACCGCCAGCACCTGGGTGAAGCCGTCTTAATCAAAGATAACCACATCGCCGCCTTGCACACTATGGGCATGAGCCTCCAAGACATCGTGGCGAAAGCCCGGCAGAATGTTCCGGCAGGTATCATCGTCGAGGTGGAAGTCACCAGCACCAGGGCAACGTTCGAAGCTCTAAAAGCCGGGGCGGATATTATCATGCTGGATAACATGAGCATCAATGAAATGCAGCAGGCGGTAAACATCGTTGGGGTCAAGGCGAAACTCGAGGCCTCGGGAGGCATTACGCTGGCCAACGTCCGTCAGGTAGCCATGAGCGGAGTCGATATCATCTCCATCGGCGCTCTCACGCATTCTTTCAAAGCGCTGGATATCAGTCTCGAACTGGAATCACAGACTCTAAAGCTGATTTAAGTCCCGCCGGCCGGGACAGACCGTGGGCTTCCAGCAAGGACTTATCATTCAGGATTATCTCAGCCATATCATCGGCCACTATCCGCCCACCGTCAAGTATAACGACCCGATGACACAGGGCTGCCACCAGCTCCAGGTCGTGCGTGGCGATGAGCCTGGTCACTGGCAGCTTACGCAACAGCTCAATTAACAGCCACTTTCCCTGAGGGTCGAGGTTGCTCGTCGGTTCGTCAAGAACCATGACCTCCGGACTCATCGATAGTATGGTAGCGATGGCAATACGCTTCCTCTCGCCCAGGCTGAGGTGATGAGACGAGCGGTGCTCAAAGCCGGTCATACCCACCTTTGCCAGGGCGCAAGAAACCGACTGCCTGACCTCGGCCTCGGAGTAACCCAGGTTCATCGGGCCGAAGGCGACATCATCAAAGACTGTGGCGGAAAAAAGCTGGTCGTCCGGATTCTGGAATACCAGCCCGATGCGCCGCCTGACATCCTTCAGGTTTTTCTCGGTAACCGGCTCGGAAAAGACTTTCACCCGGCCGCCACTGCGGAGAATGCCATTCAGATGGAGAAGCAGCGTCGACTTACCGGCACCGTTGGGACCGATGATAGCTAAAGATTCCCCTCTCTGAACGGTGAGACTGATGCCCGACAAAGCCCTCTGCCCGTCCGGATAGGCGTATGATAAATTGTCTATCCTGATAACCTCTTCCATAACCATCACCTAATGCAGGAAGTTAAAGATGCAGGCGAAAACAACCACTAAGCCGAAGCTTGCACCAAACAATAAATCCGAAAGTCCGAAGCTCAAATGATGCAGTGTCCGACTCTGCCCGTCGAAGCCGCGTGAGAGCATGGCGTCATAGACACGTTCCCCCCGTTCGTAGCTGCGGATAAATAATGTGCCCGCCATATTGCCGATTGTCTTTAACTGCCTCAGGCGGCTCCCCCCGAAATTGCGACTGTCCCGCGCCTGCTTCATGCGCATCACCTCGTCGACCAGTATGAAAATGTAGCGGTACATAAAGGACAGCACCATTACCATGACCCCCGGCAGACGCAACTGCTCCAGGCCCCGCAAGAGGTCGGTAATCTTCGTCGTCGAGGTGAGCAGGATTAAACTGAGAATGGAAAGCCAAGCCTTTATCAGAATAGTGACCAGGACCTGAATTCCCTGATATGTTACAGAGACCTTCCATATCCATAAATTATAACTGCCGACCGATTCCCCGTGTTTAAAGAAAGGGATGAAAATGGCAATCAAGATAACGAAAGGGATAATAACCAGTGAGCGTTTGAGGACATAGAGTACCGGGACCCTGGAAAAGATAATCAGGAAAGCGATGATAATAAAATATATGGCAAACACCGGCCACATGGCGGGCGAAGTCAGGCCCACCGCCAGGATAAACAGGAATACAGTAACAAGCTTTGTCCGGGGGTCGAGCCGGTGGACAAAGCTATCCTGGTCGCTGTACCGGTCTAAAAAACTGTGTTTCATGGTATTATCTTAATCGGTATGCTCCGCTCTCCTGGATTTTATCAGCCATGATAAGCCATAAACGACCCCGAAAATCACGAGAGTGCCGAGCAGTCCTGCCAGTATAGTGGCCACTGCCTCGTTTTTGATGCCGGGGAAAACGTAGTCGGCGATTACCTGAAACAGAGCATTATGTGCCATACCGAGGAACCCTTTATTTTCGGCCACCTTTTCCAGACCATCAGGCGAGGATGAAGCCAGAGGCGAAAGGACCGCCACCAGCAGACTTACTATCAGGGCAAAATGCCACCATTTCATATCCTGCTCCTCCTATACCTTCTGCAGCTGCCAGAGGTCGGCCCGGGTGGCTAATACAAGACTGAGAGCCGCTCCAGTTATCAACCCCTCGCCAATGCCGATAAGGGCATGAATCCCGGCCATGGCCGGCAATACCACCGCCATAGGCGACGCGCCCGATACCGCTAATTCAATAGAACAGGCGATGGAAGCCAGAACCACGGAGACCCAGGCCCCGGTAAAGCCTCCGATTAACCTGCCTTTTCTATTTTCGCCGAAAACAGAAATTGCCAATCGGTAGATATAATAGGCGCTGAAACTGGCAACAATACCCATGTTAAAGATATTAGCGCCCAATGCCAGCAGGCCGCCGTCCTGAAAAATCAGGCACTGAGCGATAAGCACACAACTCATTATCAACACTGACGCCCAGGGGCCAAGCAGAATCGCGGCAATGGCCGCCCCGATAAGATGTCCTGAAGTACCCCCGATAATGGGGAAATTGAGCATCTGAGCGGCGAAGATGAAAGCCGCCATCACACCCATCAGCGGCACATGCTTTTCCTTCAGCTTTTTGTTAGCTTCTTTCACAGCATAGCTGACGTTACCCGCCGACACGGCATAGGTCGTGGCAATCGTAGCCACGTTGAGAAAGCCATCGGGAATATGCATGGGCGCCCCCTTTATTTCAATTTCATGCAATTGCAACCGTTTGCACCTACGGGATAAAAAAATTTAATGCCCCCATCGCCACCACGCCGATTATACAATCATCTCAAAGTAAATACAACAAGATGCAACTGCAACTACTTGTAATAATAACTTAAAAATATAGTACTGTCAACTGTATTTTACCGAGTTTGGTTAGTAATGTCATTTTCGGGCTTCAGCCTGGATGTTTCAGCCTAAAGGCTTGATACGTCCTTCTTAAGAAGGACCAGACCACCACTCCTCCCCTGGATTCCAGCTTTCGCTGGAATGACAATTAGTGCGAGTGGATGATAAGGAAGAGGGGGATTCGCCCCCTCTTAAAATTTACTCCACATCTCTGACCAGCTACAGGTAACTATTTGCGTAAAAATGCAGTTCGGAAGGGGGTGATTAGCGGGTAAGGTTAAATAGTAGAACAATCAAAACCGAACAGAATACTCTATTCAATATAATTTTGCTCGCCGGGAAATAATTACCCGAACTTATCGCGGCTATCCAACATGACTGTTACCGGACCGTCATTATGGATTTCCACCTGCATGTGCTGCTGGAAACGCCCGGTAGCTACCTTCAGGCCGCTATTTCGCGCCAGTCCCACGCAATAATTGAATAAAGCCTCGGCCTGGGCCGGCGGCGCTGCCTCGATGAAACTGGGGCGTCTTCCCTTACGGGTATCAGCCAGAAGCGTAAACTGGCTCACCAGCAGAAGCTCCCCATTATTATCGAGGGCCGAGAGATTGAACTTTTCTTCGGCATCAGCAAAAATGCGCAGGTTGATGACTTTCGGCATCAAATACTGCGCATCTCTTTCGGTATCCCCGCCGGCCACTCCGATAAAAACCACCAGCCCCCGCCCTATCCTCCCCACCTCTTCACCGCCAACGCTGACCGAAGCTTGACTGACCCGCTGAACCAGTGCTTTCACTTCGAACTCTTACCGGTCTCCGATTCCCCTTTACCTGTCTCTTTTCCGGTACTTTTATCTGTTCCTTTGCTTGTCTCTTTTGCGGTAGTTTTTTCAGTTGCTTTGCCCTTCTCTGCGCCTTTGCTTTTCTCGGTTCCAGTGTCTTTGCGACTATCGGTAACGTAAAAACCGCTTCCCCTGAATATAATCGGCGTAGGGAGAAAGATACGCCGGGCTTTCCCCTGACATTGCGGGCACTCCGCCTGAGCCTTATCGTTAAAGCCCTGCCTTACCTCAAACCGATGGCGGCAACGGCCACATTCATACTCGTAAACAGGCATATTATGTCACCTCGCACGAACTCATCCACTATATAATATTCTACATCAGACGCGACTCTCAGGCAAGCTAAACCAGCTTGGACATTACGCCGTAAATATTGTCCGGCCGGGCCTTTATCTGATATACTTATCGTACGCCCCCATCGTCTAGTGGCCTAGGACACTGGCCTTTCAAGCCGGCAACATGGATTCGAATTCCATTGGGGGCATTCTTATTTTTAATGACGTGTTAATCCACGTGAACAAGGGGTGGAAAATGGAAGGAGCACTGAAAGGAATTCGAGTCCTTGACTTAAGCCATGTTCTGGCCGGCCCAACGGCAACCATGATTCTGGCAGACCTGGGAGCGGAGGTAATCCATGTCGAACCACCCCAGGGCGATGACGCCCGTGAGTACGGGCCTTTTGCCGAAAAGATAGACAAGAACCACAGCGGCTATTTCATCAGTCTCAACCGCAATAAAAAAAGCCTGGTCTTGAACTTGAAGCAGAAGAAAGGAAAGGAAATCCTCCAGGAGCTCATCAAGGTTTCTGACGTTTTCGTGGAGAATTTCCGACCCGGCACAATGAGCGCCCTTGGCTTTGGCTGGGAAGAAGTCCGTCACATCAACCCTAAAATAGTATATGCCTCGATTTCCGGTTTCGGACATGAAGCGCTTCCCGAGTATGCGAGCCGGCCCGCTTACGATATCGTGGCTCAAGCATACAGCGGGCTGATGAGTATCACCGGTCCTGAGGATGGCCCTCCCTGCAGAGCCGGCTCTTCGCTAGGAGACATTATTGCCGGTTACCAAGCGGCAATCGGTATTCTGGCGGCTTTATTTTACCGCACCATAACGGGAAGGGGTCAACGGTACGACGGTTCTATGGTGGACGGCCTGTTCTCCATCATGGAGAATGCGGTCGCTCGCTATACCATAGAAGGGGAAATACCACGAGCACTGGGAACAGCACATCCCAGCATAACCCCTTTCCAGGCCTTCCGCACCAAAGATAGCTGGATTGTCATTGCCATCGGCAGCGATAAATTCTGGTCTGGCTTCTGCACAATAGTGGGGAGAAACGATTTAATCGAAGACAGGAGATTCTGCACCAATCTGCTGAGAACTGAAAACCGTAAAGCGCTGGTAAACATGCTAACCGAGGAGCTGATAAAAAGGACCACCAGGGATTGGGCGGATATTTTTGAAAAGGAAGGCATCCCCTACTCCCCGGTGAACAGCATCAAACAAATATGCGAAGACCCCCAGATTCAGTTCCGGAACATGCTGGTGGAAATTGAACAGAAGGGAATAGGCAGAATGAAAATCGCCGGCTCTCCCTTCCGCTTATCGGAAACCCCCGGGAGAGTGTACCAGGGCGCCCCTGTCCTAGGCGAACACACCGAAGAAATACTGGCTTCGCTGCTCAAGAAGACCAAGACGGAAATACAAACTTTAAGAGCCGAAGGAGTCATCAATAATTGAAATAAGAAAGGGGCACGATGAGTAAAAAGGAAGAGAGTAAATGGCCGCTCCCTTTTTCGAAACCGGAAGAAGCCGGCTTTTCCTCGGAAAGACTTGCCCGCATCCGCCCGGGTCTGCAAAAGTTCATCGATAAACAGCAGGTCCCCAACCTGGTCACACTGGTAGCCCGGCATGGAAAGATAGTCCATTACGATGCCCAGGGCTGTATTGATCTGGAAAACAAAAAACCAGCACAAAAGGACACTATCTTCCGTCTTTATTCCAATAGCAAACCCATAGCCGGCCTGGCCACGATGATTTGCGTCGAAGACGGGCTTCTGGCACTGGATGACCCGGTCTCCAAATATATTCCGGCTTTCAAAAATTCAAAGGTTCTCGCGTCTAACGCGGCCGGACAAAGTCAATCGGGCCCCTCATTTGCAATCCCCATCGTACCGGCTAAACGTGAAATAACTCTTCGTGACTGCTTGCGGAACACCACCGGGCTGGCAACACCTCAGCGTTTCCCGGTTTCGCTGATGCCGCAATTTAAGGATATTATCGCCGAATCAGGCTGGGATTTAATGGAACTAGATAAGCCTCCCCGTAAGAGCTTTCGTGAAATGGTCGAAGCACATGCCAGGCTCCCCCTGACCTTTGAGCCGGGCACCGAATTCGAATATCATGTCGGCTACCCGGTCATCGGTGTCGTTATCGAAGAAATTACCGGAAAAACGCTGGAGGAATTTTATCGGGAACGGATTTTCAAGCCGCTGGAGATGAAAGATACCTCTTTCTATCTTGATAAGAAGAAACTTGACCGTTTCTCAAGCTGTTACCAGCCAAAACATGATAAGGCGGGATGGAGCCTGACGGTCTACGACCTGGCGGAAACCAGTGAAAAAATAAAAGGGCCTAAAGTCTGTTATGGTGCCGGCGGTAACATGGGCGGACTGCTTTCAACGGTAGCTGACTACGCTCGCTTCGCTCAGATGCTGCTCAATAACGGTGAACTTGATGGCATGCGTCTATTAGGTCGGAAATCGGTAGAGCTGATGACCTCCAATCACACCGGAAATATCCTTGTTCCCATGTTCGGACCCGGTTTCAGATTTGGAATAGGGGCAGGCGTTTATCTAGGCGGTAGTCCCCGACCGATAATGCGGTCCGTAGGCACTTACGGTTGGGGCGGGGCCGCCGGGACCACCTTCTTCGCCGACCCCAGGGAAGACCTTATTGCGGTGTGTTTCACACAGCTCTTCGGGGGAATGATGATGCCGGGAAACAACTATCAGGATGAATTTGAGCGGCTGGTCTATCAGTCTTTGATATAGTCCAAAGAAGATTAACCGGGAAAGCTGAATTTTGCCCGGAGCAGCAGAGGCGCCTACTATATATACACCATTCGGCTAAAGCTCTATCGCGGCGAAGAACCCTTCTGATGTGGCGCTGAGTAAATTACCTCTCTGATTATTGCAGTCGCCGATAACGAGCACATCAGGGGCCAAGTCTTTGAACATCGCGACAGCTTTGGTACGAGGTTCCACGCCCAGGGCCAGGACTACAGTATCGCAGGGCATTTCCTTCCTGTTCCCGTTTTTATCCGTAACAATGGCGCCGGTATCGGTAATGGCCTCCAGCTTTACTTCGGTGATGATTTCAATGCTGAGTTTTTTCAGCATACTCCACAGAGTCCCGGTATCTGCAAAAGGAGAGTTTTCATCAATCTGCTCCAGGGACAGCATGTCGATTAGAGTAACCTTTTTCCCCTGCTGCGCCAGGTAAAGCGCTGTTTCCGAACCTGTCAGCCCGGCGCCGGCCACAACTACCCTACTGCCAACCTTAGCTTTGCCCAGATTGACATCTCCCGCCGGAACAACGTTTTTCCTGTTTATACCGGGAATCCGGGGGATAAGGGGCACAGCGCCGGCAGCGATAATAACAGCATCCGGGTTCTCCGCCTTTATCCTTTCCGGTGTCGCCTCGGTGAACAATTTTACCGTCAAGCCGGGCATGTCAATCGTGGCGTGGATAGCCCAATCCAGGTATTGCTTCATATCTGTCTTAAAGGGCGCCGCGGCGGCCATCGTCAGAGTCCCCCCGAGATGGGCGTCTTTCTCAAACAGTACCACCTCATGTCCCCGCGCGGCAGCCGTCCTGGCCGCTTCCATGCCGGCGGGCCCGCCGCCGATAACAACGACCTTTTTCTTTTTCGCAGGTGAAGGGAGGTTGATAAATTCGGCTTCTCGGCCGGCCAGAGGGTTGACAGCACAGCGGACCGGCAGGAAACCACGGTGTGTTCGCGCGATACAGGCGTTACAGCGGATGCAGGGCCGTACTTTATCCGCCTGGCCCTTCTTTGCCTTGTTGACACAATCGGGGTCGGCAATAAGGGCACGGTTCATGGCGACCATATCCGCCCGGTTTTCCGCGATTATCTTTTCCGCCAGAGCGATGTCAATGGAGCCGAGGGCCGTCACGGGTATCTTCAGTTCTTTCTTGAAGCGGGTCGCGTAATGGATATTAACGCCACGGGGAACATACGTGGGCTGAATCATCGTAGAACCGACATCGGGTTCAAACAGATTGCCCACCGATACGTGAATGAGGTCTATTTTATCCTGAATGGACTTAACAAACTCCAGCTGCTCATCCAAGGTCAAACCGCCGGGCACCAGCTCGTCAGCGCTGATGCGGTACTCAATCGCCAGCCCATCACCCACCCTGTCCCTGATAGCTTCGAGCACTCCGGTGGCGAACCTTGCCCGGTTCTCGAAACTCCCCCCGTAGGCATCTTTACGCAAGTTCTTCCTAGGGGAGAGAAACTGGCTGATGAGATGCCCGTGGGCGCCGTGAATCATTATCATGTCCATACCGCCGTTCAGGCAGCGGTAGGCGGCTCTGGCGTAGCTATCGATAATAAATTTGATTTCTTCCAGAGTTAAATCGTTAGGCGAGTACTGGACACCGGGGTCGAAATAAGTCAATTCAATGGATGCTTTGGCGCCATATCTCTGAATAGCCTCTGCCAGCCTGTTTAAAGCGCCGATTGTCCTGTTTATCCCAAGGTTAAGAATGTGACCAACTCTCGACGCGGTTTCGTTCATAATAGGAGAATCGCCGATGGTCACAATCGCTGCGCCGCCCCTGGCCAGGGCCCTTTCCCATTCGACTAGCTCCCGGGAGGCATCGCCGTCAA
>Ga0187886_1003621_pt1 | contig 11491 bp, 12 predicted proteins | sample June2016WEW_20_1_FD_133001 | JGI IMG/M metagenome (GOLD analysis project Ga0187886, IMG submission 133001) | Peatland microbial communities from SPRUCE experiment site at the Marcell Experimental Forest, Minnesota, USA - June2016WEW_20_150 | ecosystem: Environmental > Terrestrial > Soil >...
GTGAAGCAACAGGCAACCTGGTGTTCGACGCTCAGATTGCCGCCCTCTGCAGGGAGCATGGCGTCGATCGCCTGCTGAGCGAAGATCGCGATTTCAGGAGGTTCCCCACGCTGAGCCTTGTGACGCTCGATGTCCCGCCGGGTGCGTAAAGGGGCACTCATCCTGCTGCAGGCAGCACTCACCCTGTCCGGCATTGCGCCACTCCGTTCCGCGCATGCTATGATCGCCAGAGACTTTGGGCAAAGGAGTGAGCATGGCAGAGAAAAGCTGGGCTGAGCTCATTCGAGACCTCTCGCCCGACCTGGACGAGCAGAATCGGAAAGACCTGGAATACCTGGCTCGAGACACGGCACTGAGCGCGCGTGAGAAGTACCTGCTTGCAATGGTACTGGATTCGGCTGCGAACAAGCCCGCGGGCGCCCGCTCCTACGGAGAGAAGGCGGTGCAAGCCGGGGCTTCAAAGGGGCAGATCCTCGAGGCGCTCACGGTGCTCCGCATGTTTTGCGGCAGACCGGCGCTTGTGACCGGGATCGAGGCGCTCCGACAATTCGAAAGGGAAAGGGAGTAGATTGTATGAGACGCGTGACGGCAATCCTCATCGTGGTGTTCCTCGCGTGCCCCCTCCTCTTCGTCTCGTTTATCGCCATCGCCGTGAGCACCTGGACCCTGGACCGCCATTTCTATCTCTCGCTTCTCGATGACGAGCGGCTCTTTCAGGTTCCCGACGCCGTAAGCTCGGCATCCTGGTCCGAGGCGGTGATCGAGGGCACCGGTGGCCTGCAATGGAAGTCTGTCGGCAGGGCGGCCGGGGTCGTCCTGACCTCGGAGTACCTGCGGGGCCAGGCGGCGCGGGTGGTGAACCAGGTCTTCGACTTTTTCGACGGCAGGAGCAGGCGGTTCGACATCTCCATCGACACGACGCCGGTCAAGGCAGCCCTGCGGGGCGATGCGGGCAGGAGGTTCGCCCGTCTCCTGGCAGAGGATCTCCCTGTCGGCGGGAGCGCCGCTGACTTCAAGCTGAGGCCCGGCAGGCTTCCGGTCTCACGGCCTGCGAACGTGTCGGTTGACCGCGCAGCAGCGATCATCGTGGCGGGGCTTCCATCATTCGTGAGCGCAATCCCGGATACGGTCCGACTCAGCGACGATCCCTGGCTCCGCACCGGGACGAATCCCGGGGCCGGCGGTCCGAGGTTCCATCTCTTCGGGGCGTTCCTGGCGGCAAGCATCATCCTGCTCGTGATCGCCGGCGGATTCTGGACGGCGGCGGCATTCGTCGGCGGGGAAACGAGATTCGAGCGGCTGCAGTGGTTCGGCTGGTCCCTCCTTGCGCCGGCTGCAGGCGTGCTCCTGATGGGGCTCCTGGTCACGCTGGTGTCTTTCACACCCTGGATGCGCTGGGGCATCGAAAGCGCTGAGCTTCAGCCTCTTGGTTTCAACGCGTCCTTCATCTCCGCGCTCATCGACGCCGCTCGGCACGTCGTCACCCGCGTATGTGTCGGATTCCTTGCCACGGGCGGCATCGGGGCGGGAATCTCGCTCGGGTTGCTGGCGTGGAGCTGGTCCATCCCGCGCGAGGAAAGGAAGAGCGCGACCGCATGAAGAGCACTTCCATCAAGGTGTCGGCCGTGATCCCGACAGAGCCGAAGTCCGTGTACGCCGAATGGATGAACAGCAGCGGTTGATGAATTTCAAGAGGGTCTGTGCGGCCGCCTGGCTCGACGAGACCGCGCAGATCGTACTACCCTGTCCTCGGACAGCATGACAACTGCGATGCGAATACCTCAAAACGATGCACAGGCGAGATCAGAGATCCTCCGCCTGGCAAAGAAGCACGGCCTCGAGGTCAGGGGTGGAAGACTGCGGCGCACTTCGTCACGGTTCTGCCTCGGCGTGGAGCACGGCGACTACAATGGGACGGAGCTCTTCGGCGTCGGCACCGACCGATTCATCTGGCTGGGTTGGAAACCGAACCAGACAGACAGGATCCGCCTGTTCAGCGGCAACTTCCTGCGCGATGGCGTGGTGAGCTTCAAGAGCGGCCGCACCCCGGCGGCCCGCTCTCCCGAAATCGCCGATACCTGGGCCCGATTTCCCTACGGGGTGGACGCCATCCTCCGCCGGGAAGGCATGACGCCGGCGAAAGGCTTCGATGCAGTGCTCATCGGCAACATCCCCGGCGGCGGCATGTCGCGCTCCGCATCCCTGACCCTCAACCTCATGCTCACCATGCTGGATGCAAATGGCCTTTCACTGGGCAAGGACCGGATGCGGATCATCGACCTGGCTCAGGCCGTGGAGAACGACTATATCGGGTCCCCCTGCGGGCAGCTCGACCAGATCATGATCTACTTTGCCAAGGCCGGGATGGGAACGCACTACAACCCTTCCAATCGCTCGATCAAATACGTTCCCCTCGGATCGGAGGCCGCGGATTTCCGCATCGTGAGCCTGGATACAGGGACCGTTCGCCCCGGGTTGGAAAAGTCCACGTATCGGGTTCGGCGGGCCGAGTGTGAGAAGCTCGTGGAAATGGCCTCGGGCGAATTCGCAGTCCACGCCCTGGCCGATGTACGGGACAAGAAGCTCTACCGTGCGATCATGGACAGGTTTTCCGAATCCCATCCGGATCTCTGCGATCGGCTGACCTACATTTTCGAGGCCCAGGCCAGATTCTCCCGGATGTTGAGGGCGTGGCGGGCAGGTGATATCGAGGAGGTCGGGGCGATCTTCCGCGCCGACGGCGTGGGGCTTCGCGACCTGTACAAGATCTCCGGCCCCGAGTTGGAGGCCATGTGCGACATCGCGCGCACCGTGCCCGGCGTGCTGGGAGAACGGATGCTGGGAGGAGGGGACAAGGGCGCCTCTGGAGCGCTGGTGAAGGCAGGCGCCGTGCCCGCTCTTCGCAAGGCTGTCGAGACCGCGTATCCCCGCAGCTACCCTGCCCTGGCCGACCTTTTCGCAGTGAACGAGTGCCGCGTTGTGGACGGCGTGGTGGAGATGAAGTTGTAGGTCAGCCCCGTCTACGTGGGGGGGGCTACCAGTACACCGACACTACTTCCCGTACGCCTTCTGCAGCGCCTTGATGTCGAGCTTCTGCATCTTCAGCAGCGCCGCCATGACCTTGTTCGACCGGGCCGAGTCCTTGTCAGTGATCATATCGCCAAGGATGGAGGGGACGATCTGCCATGAAACACCATACTTGTCCTGGACCCAGCCGCAGGGCTGTTTTTCCCCGCCCTCGGAAAGCTTGTCCCACAGCTCATCGATTTCCTTCTGCGTATCGCAATTGATGTAGAACGAGATGGCAGGCGTGAACGTGAAGTCGTGCTCCCGGTTGCTGTCCATGGCCATGAACTCCTGCCCGCCAAGGGAGAACCGGGCGTGCATCACTGTTCCCTCGGGCTCACCCTGGCCCGGGCCGTAGCGCTCAACCTGCTCGATGCGTGAGCTCCCCAGCAGTGAGACATAGAACTTGATTGCCTCCTCGGTTTTTCCATGCTGCTTTCCGACAAACATGAGGAACGGGGTGATCTTCTTCGTCCTGCCCGTGAGATTGAGCTGCCACGAGACGCCGTACCTGTCCTGCAGCCAGCAGAACTTCTCGCTGAATGGATACTTCTGCAGCTCCATGAGGACCTTCCCGTTCTGGGAGAGGTTCCGCCACAAGGCATCCACCTCCTGCTCGGTCCTGCACGTGACAAAGAGCGATATTGCCGGCGTGAAACGGATCGACGGGCCGCCGTTGAGCGCCGTAAAGGTCTGTCCCTCGAGCTGGAAGGAGACGGTGAGTACGATCCCCTCGGGCGCAGGACCCGAATCTCTGTAGTAGGCTTTGGTCACGATTTTTGAATTATCAAAGAGCGAAGCGTAGAACTGCGCGGCTTCCTCGGCCTGAGTGTCGAACCACAGGAACGGAACGATCTTCTGCATACAGCCCCTCCTTCACGTTCAATGTAATTTCGAAAGTGCCGCCGGGGGAGGGCCGAGAACGACAAACTATGGGGCCAGATGCGACATGTTGCAGGAGGAAGCGCGCGACTGGTATGCTGGACGCTGGACTGCCAATCATGATCCTCATCTGGCTCGAGGAGATCGATTCCAGCTGGTTCGGTGCCGCGCTCCACGATGGGGCGCTCGTTGCCACTGCTGCAGCACCTGCCCCTGAGGTTGTGCGCCGGGCCATCCTGGGTTCCCTGCCTGTCGAAGCGCCCCGGCGCTTCATGAAGGAGCCCACGGAGAAATCCCGGTCGACAATCCGCATGCTGGCAGACCTGGAGCGGGGCAAGGAGGAGTGCAAGCGCTTCGAATTGTCCTCCGTGTACGTTTTGGAGCCGTTGCGCAGCGTGCTGCGCACGGCTGCGGCAATCCCCCGGGGCTACGTCTCCACCTATGGGAGCATTGCGAGAGTCGCACATACCGACGCACGGACAGTCGGCCGGATAATGGCTTCCAATCCACTCTACCCTGTCGTGCCATGTCACCGCGTCGTGGGATCGGACCTCTCCCTCGTGGGGTATGGAGGAAGCCGAAAGGCCCCGGCCCTGCTGGCCAAGCTCAAGCGCCTTCGCGATGAGCGGCAGGGCTTCGTGGAGGAATCGCTGATCGAAACAGCGGGGGCGCTGAAAGTGGTGCCGGTAGAATGGGCAATCGCCCGGGCCGAGAAGGACGGTGTGACCGGCGCCCGGCAGTTGAACCTGTGGTGATTTGGTCCGGCCCAGCGCCTGAAGCTGCGCGGGCCGAGGCCAGTTGTTAATTGATCTTGCTTATCGGCCCTCAGGGTACAGGACGACCTGAAGGTAGGCGTCCGGCCTGAGCAGCTCCGCCGCCTTTGCCCGGAGGTTCTGCGCGGTGAGCCTCTTGTCGAAATCAAGCATGGCGTGGGGGTCAAGCCCGTTGAGAGAAAGCATCTGCAGGGTGCCCAGCCAGTACCCGTTTTCCCGAAGGTTCTGCTCGTGCTCGCGGCTAAGCATCTCCTTCACCTTGGCTACGTCCACCGGGTTCGGGCCTTGCTCCCTCATGCGCGCGATCTCGCGGAGAGCAAGGCCGGTCATGGCCTCGACGTTCACATTCAATATGTTTGCGCAAACATCTTTTTTAGCAAAGAATCCGGCATCGCCCCCCCCCTGTAATAGATCAAAAAGCCGTTAGCTCACCTGCTGAGTAGCAATCATAAGTGTGACTGGTTCCAAGGTATTGAAAGCCATCAGAGGCAAATATCCTGAACCGCGCAATATCGCTGTACGCTTTGCCGTAAACGAAGTCAATATAGGCCGAGGTGAGCACTATTTTGTTTTCAGTCCCATCTTTATGCAAGGAAGCTCCATTGTTCACAAACGGCGCAATTGTGCCGGTCCCATATGTTCTCATGTAACCTGTATGCCCAACTTGATTGCCGGCTACGTCATAAAAAGTTACATTCCCGCTGTAGAATAGCGGATCATCTAATTTGAAGTTGATGGCAATAGAGGTTCCATCCTTACCGTACGAGGTGATAGATGCTCTTTTCAGCATAGGGACGTAGTTGGGCAACTTCTCGCCAAGGTAGTCTTCATTGTAAGCAACTTCGTATCCGCCAGAAACCAGTTGACCTGGGGCAGGAATGTCAAAATCGTATTCGACAGCATAGCCACTATTCAATCCTACTTCAAAGATCATGTTCCCAATAGGAAACGCTGATCCGTTGGCCGAGAGATCAGTCGTGTAAAACCAAGGGCCTCTTATGACTTTATTCGTCGTATCCACACTCGCAGAGTTGATCGTGAAACTCCAATATTTTTCGCTATTTGGCTTATGGCACCTCGCATAAGCAATATCGCTGGGTGCAATGTCATCCCCAGAATAGCCTATCGAAAAATAGGCGAGGCATGTTGCATCCGAAAATCCATCGCTCCAGAGTGAGACGTCCGCATTCAGGTAGACCCACCAAATACGGAACAATCTGTATTTCCTTCTTGCCAGCATTGGGCGAGGCGCATGCCGCTAGAAGTAACAAAGCCATACAGACGACACCTGCGTAGAGCCACTTTTTTCTATTCATTTGGTCCCTCGTAGGTCCATATATGAATTGCAGTCAATCTACCCGAGCGAGCATCATTTATCAACGTCTCAATGGAACGTTTCGCCATCAGCCAAGGCAGGGTCCACTCGATCCACGGATGACCAGCTCCGGCTCGAGGAGAACGCGTCGGGGTTCGGGATCTGCCGGATTCATGGCATGCTGCAAGAGGTCAACGGCGGCGTTGCCCAGGCTCTTCAGCTTCAGGTCCACCGAGGTCAGCGGCGGATTACAGGCCAGCGAGAGCGCAGTGTTGTCATGGCCGATCACCGACAACTCCTCCGGAATCCTGATCCCCAGGGAATTGGCCGCGGCCATGACTCCCAGGGCCATCAGGTCGTTGCAGGCGAAGATCGCGCTCGGCCGCTCAACGGCCGGACGCGACAGGAGGGTCCTGCAGGCGTCCCGGGCCAGGGGGATGGCTTCCTCGCTGTTCCCATGGGCGATCACCACGAGTAACTCCGGTCCAACCTGGCAGCCGCGCCTGGCAAGAAAATCCCGCCACCGGTCTTCCTTTATGTCATAGGAATGGCCGACGGCCCCGCGCAGAAAAGCGATCTTTCGGTGACCCATTCCCCAGAGGTGCTCCATCACGCGCATCATGCCCAGCTCCTGATCGATTGAAACGGCGTTCAGGCCGACGAGCTCCGACCAGGAATGGAGCAGGACCAGCGGCAGACGGCGGGCCGTGCGGCTGAAGAGCCCGTTGGAGTAGTTTTCTATCGACGGGTCTATGACGACGATTCCCTCAACCTGGCGGGCAATCAGGTTTCGGATGTACTCCTGCTCCAGCAGATGACTGCCGTTGGTCGAGCACAGGAAGAGCATCGAACCCTGATCCCGGAAGCGACGCTCAATCACTTCGGTGATTTCCATGTAGTAGCTGTTGGAAACGCTCGTGATCAGGGTGCCAACCGTCTGCGAACGCCTGCTCATGAGGCCGCGGGCAAAGGCGTTCGGCACGTAGTTGAGCTTTTTTATGGCAGCCTTGACCTTCTCGCGGGAGGAGCTCCGGACGGACTTGTCATTCATCACCCTCGAAACAGTGGCGATCGAAACGCCTGCCTCGCTGGCTATGTCATTGATGGTCACAATCGGTCCTTCCCCGGGCGGCCAAAATGCTGAAAACGCTCACGATCTAGTAACCTTTGGCTCAACAGATTGTCAAGTGCGTCTTTCAGCCAGAATCTCTGTTGTTTTACGAAATACTGATGTCCCAACTGTAAATTTGTAGAAAAGAAACTGAAAGCGCTTGCAGTGCAATCAAAGCTATGATCTACTACTTGTGAAGATCCAGGCGCTGAGAACTGAAAGGAGAAACGTATGAAAAGATTCGGAATTTCCCTTGCTCTGTGCCTCGTGCTCGCATTCACACTGTCCGCTGCTGACAAGGTAGTCCTGACCTGGTGGACATGGTCCCTTCCGACAGTCGAGGACTTTGTCGTGATCAAGAAGGGCTTCGAGGCCAGGTATCCCAATATCGAGCTGCAATCCAGCGTGAACCAGATGGACGACTATAAAGCCAAGCTGCAGTCCGAGTTCTCCTCAGGGGCCGGCCCCGACCTCTTCTCCGTGCAGCCGGGTCCCCTTCTGTCACAGTACAAGGCTTTTGCTCTTGACCTGGCCACAATCGCCAAGCCCACCCTCGACAGGCTTGTTCCGGCTGTCGTCGCGGACGCCAGGGTCCGCTCAGGCGGCAACATGATCGCCATTGCGCCACTCGGCTCCGCAGCCACCATGTTCATCTACTACAACGCCACTTATTTCCAGAAGGCCGGCATCACGAGGCTGCCGACCGATCTTGCCAGCTTGAAGGACGCCATGGCCAGGCTCAAGAAGACCTTCCCGGACAAACTTCCCCTCACCATCGGATTGAAGGATGGCTGGTTCAACGGCGACGTCTTCTCTCTCTTTGCCAACATGGTCGAGAAAGGAATCACTGAAAAGGCAGACCAGGGCAAGGTGAAATGGAACGCCCCGCAGTTCGTCAGGGCCATGACCCTGCTTCGGAGCCTGGTCGACCAGGGTGTCATTGACAAGAACTCCCTTGGCGTCTCCGTGTACGAGGATTCCATCGGCATGTGGGCGGACGGGAAAGCAGCCATGCACATCAATGGCGGCTGGGCAATCGGCATGCTGTCCAATCCAAAGAACGTCAACGCCGAGGGCAAGCCCTATGCCGACCGCCGCGGCGGCCGGGCAACGGACAACGACGTCTTCGGCGCCTTCCCGGTGCCCAATTTTGCCGGAGGCGCACCAGTGGTCCTTGGCGGCATCGACACCGGGATCGCGCTCAACAAGAACCTGTCCAAGGATCGTCCCAAGCTGGATGCCGCGCTCAAGCTGCTCGACTACATGCTGGTCGGCGATGGCCGCACATACCAGACGGGACGCCCCGGCGCAGGCCTGATTCCCTCGCTCAAGGGAGTTTCCCTTGACAAGAGCATCTATCAGGACAAAGCTTCATCCGACGGCGTAGATGCCATCGTCAGCACGACCAACAACAACATGGCCGGGCCGCGCGGCGTTTCCAACCCCGCGGTCTTCAACCAGATGGGCGTTGTGGTCCAGAACGTCGTTGCCGGCAAGGACATCAAGGCCGAGCTCGATGCCCTGCAGGCCGTTGCAGAAAAAGAATAGGAGACAAAGCTCGATTCGCACGGCTGGCCGGACAACAAGGCCAGCCGTTTTTCTATCCGGGGAAGTGAGTGAGAGCATCCAAGAGAACGGAAATCGTTTCCGGCTACCTTTTTCTGGCTCCCGTCCTTGCCCTCATGGGACTCTTCGTTTTCTACGGGCTCTTGTACGTTCTCCGGCTCAGCTTCTATAAATGGGACGGCTTCGATCCTGCGACAATGGTTTTCCGCGGCTTGAGGAATTATCGGGTGCTCTTTTCCGATCCTTTGTCCCTGACGGCCCTGGCCAATGTCATGATCTTCATGTTCTTCACCGTCACCATCCAGATGTGCGTGGGTCTCTGCGTGGCGCTCCTGCTTCGACCAAGGCTCCTGGGCAGCCGGTTCTTCAAGGCATTGTTCTACATTCCGGTGGCCCTTTCGACAACGGTCATCGCCCGCACCTTCATGGGACTCTTTGAGCCAAATTTCGGGGTGATCAATACAACGCTGAAATCCCTTGGGCTGGCAGGCCTGGTGCGGGCCTGGCTCGGCGATCCACGGACCGCCCTTGGCTGCATCATACTCACCAACATCTTCCAGTGGATGGGTGCCCAGATGGTTTTCTATATCGCCGGCCTCACCACCATACAGGATGAGATATACGAAGCCGCGCAGATCGATGGCGCCGGTTTCTGGAGGACCCTGCGCAACGTCGTGTGGCCGAGCCTCTGGCCCACCCATACAACGGTCATCATCCTCGGCATGGTCGGCGCGATCAAGACATTCGACATCGTATGGCTTCTCACCGGCGGCGGGCCAGGGAATGCCACACAGTTCCCCGCCACTTTGTTGTACCAGGCTGTTACCCAGAACTCCCAGGCCGGCTATGGCGCGTCGATCAGCGTCGTGATGATTTTCCTGAGCGTAGCCCTCTCTGCCCTCCAGATCTCGTTCAACAAGCGGAAGCAGGTGGCCTGACATGTTCAGGAAGCTTTCCCTTGGCCAGAAGATCGGGATCGAGCTCCTGTTGTGCCTTTTCGGAATCATGTACATCATTCCGTTGGCCAACGTCGGGATTTCTTCTTTTGCCGGAGCGGGGATCGGCAACTATGCTTATTTGTTTACCTCCGGTTTCCCCATCGCGCGCATGATCTTCAACAGCTTCGTGGTATCCATCCTGCAGGTGGCATTGATCGTTGCCGTTGCTTCCCCTGCGGCATTCGCCTTTTCGAAGATCCGGTTCCCGGGCCGCGGCCTGATCTTCATGGTCATCATGCTGACCATGTCCATCTCGATGCTCTGTTTCATCACCCCGCTGTTCCGGACAATGAAAGCGCTTGGCTGGATGAACTCCTACCAGGCCCTGGTGCTCCCCGCGGCAACGTATTGGATGCCGGTGGCAATCCTCATACTCAAGAACTACTTCGATTCTCTGGGAAGGGAGCTGCTCGAGGCCACGACAATCGAAGGCGGCGGTTTCTTTACGGCATGGCTCAAGGTCTATGCGCCCATCAGCAAACCGGCGATCGTCAACGTCATCGTCCTGGGCTTCATCACCTCGTGGAACGACTACCTCAATCCGCTGCTGTTTTCCCGGACCGAGGACATGCGGACATTGCCAATGGCAGTCGTTTCCCTGACATCCTCGATCTACGGTGCCCGACCTGAAGTGGTTTTTGCCTGCCTCGTGATCATGGCCGTACCTTCCGTCCTGGTCTATCTTTTCCTGCAGGATCAGTTGGGCGAAGGCATGACATCCGGATCGGTGAAGGGCTGAGCCCCAGGGTCGACGCCCTCCCGCTGCTCATCGTCCTGAGCAGCGTCTTCATGAGCTGGGGCGGCGTGATTGTCGCGCTCGCGGGCGCAGTTGCCTTTAGATGGGTATCCACGATTGCGGCGCGGATCCTCTCGGAGGTCAGCGATCCCTGATTGACTCCACGTCGAGTCCTGCCTCTGCCAGGTGGGAAAGCCTGTTCAGGTACACGAGGGAAGCCCGACGGACGCCATCGCGCCTTCCCTCCTCGACGCGCAGCTCAGAGAGAGAACCAGTGTAGAGGTGAAAGGGATATCTCGCAGCGGGCGAGATGCCCATGAGCGTGCAGATCAGCACCTGGAAGACCAGGAGATGAGCGACGATGGCCACGGTATCGACCTTGGTGGACAGGAGCTCAGTCACAAACCGGGATATGCGTCCTCCGACGTCCGCGGCAGGCTCTCCCTCCGGCGGGGTGGCCTGAGGGCTGCCAAGCCAATGCTCCAGCTCACCCGGAAACGCGCGGCGCACCTCGTCCAGCGTCATGCCTTCCCAGAGCCCGAGGTCCACTTCCCGAAGCCGGGAATCCAGTACCACGGGGACAGGGGCTGCCTGGCAGCTTGCGATGATATCCGCCGTTTCTGACGCCCGCTTCATGTCGCTCGCCACGAGCCTGTCCAGCGCATCCGTTCTCAGGGCCTGGCCCGCTGCCCGGGCCTGCGCCCTTCCGATTTCACTCAAGCTTAGGTCGGTGCGTCCCTGAAGGCGCGCGGAGGGATTTCCCCCGGTCTCCCCGTGCCGCACGAGGATCAACCGCATAATGACCTCGGGAAAAAAAAGTATTGCAATTCCTGCAGTCTCATACTACAGTCCTATCACAAAAGTGCACAAATGTGAATTCACTATTGTGCACACTGTGGCGGCTGGATGAAGGACAAAAAGACAGCGCTCCTCACGGAGATTGCCCGCGCCTACTACCTGGAGAACAGAAACCAGTCGGAGATTGCCAAAAGCACAGGTGTCACCCGCAGCCAGATCTCCCGGTACCTGAAAGAAGTCAGGGAA
>Ga0187886_1003622_pt1 | contig 11490 bp, 10 predicted proteins | sample June2016WEW_20_1_FD_133001 | JGI IMG/M metagenome (GOLD analysis project Ga0187886, IMG submission 133001) | Peatland microbial communities from SPRUCE experiment site at the Marcell Experimental Forest, Minnesota, USA - June2016WEW_20_150 | ecosystem: Environmental > Terrestrial > Soil >...
CTCAGTAGCAACAGCCTTCGCGATGAGGGTCTTCCCCGTGCCAGGTGGGCCATAAAGGAGTATCCCCTTTGGGGGCTTCGCAGCTGTGTGCTCGAAGAGTTCTCTGAACTTGAGTGGCCACTCAACTGCCTCACGAAGCTCTTCCTTCGCTTCCTGAAGACCGCCGACATCATCCCATCGGACGTTGGGGCTCTCGACAAGAACCTCTCGTAGGCTACTTGGGTGGACCTCACGCATGGCATCCTCGAAGTCCTGCATCGTTACGGTTATCTTGTTTAGGAGTTCAGCGGGTATGCTCACTTGACTGAGGTCGATCTCGGGGAGAATCCGGCGAAGACTACTCATAGCGGCCTCTTTACTTACCGACTCTAGGTCAGCGCCAACGAATCCATGTGTTCTGTCTGCAATTGTGTCAAGATTTACATCCTTGGCTAGAGGCATGCCACGTGTGTGTATCTGAAGTATCTGCAGACGTCCATTACGGTCAGGGAGGCCTATTTCGATCTCTCTGTCGAATCTTCCTGGGCGTCGCAGGGCGGGGTCGAGGGCATTAGGGCGATTAGTCGCACCTATGACGACTACCTTTCCCCTTCCCTCCAGACCATCCATGATTGTTAGTAACTGAGACACTATACGTTTCTCAACATCGCCGCTGACCTCCTCTCTCTTTGGTGCGATGCTATCGATCTCGTCGATGAAGATTATGCTTGGAGCGTTCTCCTGTGCCTCCTTAAAGATCTCACGGAGTCTCTCCTCGGACTCCCCGTAGAATTTACTCATTATCTCTGGTCCGCCAATGCTGTAGAAGTTTGCCTGGGTCTCGTTGGCGACCGCTTTAGCCAGTAGGGTCTTACCGGTGCCCGGGGGACCGTGTAGTAGAACACCCTTAGGGGCCTCTACACCGAGGCGCTCGAATATCTCGGGATGCTTAAGGGGGAGCTCGATCATTTCCCTGACCTTAGATATCTCCCTGTTAAGACCTCCAATATCCTCATAGCTGATCTTGGGGACACTGCCTTGCGTCTTGGGAGCCTTGTCTGTGAACTCTATCTCAGTGTCCACGTCGATTATCACAGCGTCGGCTTGTGGCTGCACCGATGCGACGATTAGGTCGACGCGCCGCCCCATGATGTTTAAAGGAATGACGCTACCTTTTGATACGACTCGCCCCTCCAGTAACTGCGTTAGATAGCCCTCTCCACCTTCGATCCTCAATGGCTCCGTAGGGTAGAGTGTGAGCTTCTCAGCTGGCCTCGCTTCGACCCGACGCACCGTGACACGATCATCAAGGCTGACACCAGCGTCGTTGCGCAGGTTACCGTCTATCCTGATTATGCCCTTTCCATAATCGTTCATCTGGCCAGGCCAGATGAGGGCGTACGCCTTCCTCTTGCCTGTTATCTCTACGACCTCACCGGCACGCCATTGGAGCTTGTTGACAAGCTCTGGGTCGACGACGGCTATTCCTCTGCCCGCAACGTTCTGCGGTGCCTCAGCTACTCTAAGTGTAATATTTTCCATTTTTAATCCTCCTCAAAAACTGTTAATCAGGTTTATTTGACTATGATGTTGACACCTTTAGGTGGCTCTGGGCCTTTCTTCTTGAAGATGACCTGTAAGATGCCGTTTGTGTAGCTAGCATCGGCTGTGTTAGGGTCGACCTGTACGTCCAAAGGAATCTCAGCGTTATACGGCGTCCCTGAATCATTCGTAGTGATGGTCACATGCTCCTCCGTAGCGTTAATCTTGATACCCGACTTATCGGCTCTTGGCATCTCTGCGATCACCTTGACCATTCCCCCATTTTCATCGATGGATATGTCCACGAGAGGCTCGCGAATGCCGAGCTGTTGACTACCCCCTGTTGGCTTTACATTACCGAACTCCTTCACATGTGGCTTGCCATCAGAACCTATGTTGACCTGGTACCCGTAGTACCAAGTCTTTGCGTTAGGGTTCTTCTGCATCTCATTCCACATCTTATTCCCGTTCTCATCGAAGTCCCAGAAGTCTCTGAGCATATCATCCCAGAGAGATTCGAATGGGTTTCTTCTTATTCTCCACGTCATGTTTTTCACTGCCATGGGTTGTGTATGGCCTCTTAATAAATATTGTGCCATAATGTCATATTTTTGACATATGGTAATGTTTTAAAGGAAGTGTTATAAGTCTTAAATCGCCAGCTACGGGTGAAAGATACATGTCGGGGCACTCTAGCGTTCAGGACGTGGTACGGGTCATTGTGACCCGAAACCCGTACCTTTACCGCGGGTTAAGGATGAGAGTAGTGAACTATAGTGCTCTCGCACGCTACATTCAAGGGGAGGTTCAGAGTGCCTTCGGCGACGAAGTAGATGCAAATACAATAGTCACGGCGATCATGAGAGTGAGCAACCAGCTTATAGAACCCGAGGAGCCAAGAAGCCCATTGGCGGGCAGTAGGATTAATCTTGTGACTGGGATATCAGAGGTTCTGATAAGAGCCCCACCCGTTAGACATACGGAGATCGTGGAGAAGATCGTGAAGCTGGGCGTCTTCGATAGCTACATGCTTAATCTTCACCAGACTCAGTTAGGAATAAGACTATTCACTAACTCTAACGATGTTGGTAGGATCTCTGAGGAGTTGAAGACTGATGACGTTGAAATTAATAGTGGATACGCAGAGCTCCACCTCAGGATGCCCCCTGCGATGAAGGGTGTTGAGGGGTTGTTGACCATGATAATAGATGTCCTCTCCCAGAATGGAGTCCATGCAATAGAAGCAAATCTCGCTGGCGATGAGCTAAGACTCATTATAAGAGAAGACGATGCGGGTAGGGCCTTCGACTCGCTTAGGGCGATGTCGAGGTAGACGAGCTTACTCATTAAAAGGCCATCGAGAAGGAAAACAGCTCATGAATGGACGATGACCCTCGTCTTGGGTGGCGAAAAAAGGGAGCGCGAGGAGTTATGGGGAAAGGTAAAGATCGCCTTGGAGACGGGAGTCTGGGCGCACACTGGCCATTCAATGAGGCCCTAAGGTACACAGGATTTGAATGATCTAAGAAAGATTCCCTTTTATTAGGAGTATTTTTCTAAAATCACATTTAAGGTCAAGACACGGATTCGGGTTTGGATTGTCTCCTAAGCTAGTAGAATCGCAAGTATACCGATAGAGGACACGATGGCGGTGACTTCAAAGGTCGTTTCTAACCCCCAGATCTGTGCCACACCACCGAGGATTAGGGGGCTGACTACGTTACTCACATTGCCGAAGCTCGAGTAAACACCCATCGCCGCTCCCCTGTGTTCCGGCGAAGCCTCCTGAGTGACATAGACGTTCCCTGAGGTAAGGAATACGCCATAGGTGAACCCAAGAAGAGCGAGGATTAGGAGTAACGCCAACAATGTGGAGGACATCGCTAAGGCGAAATACAGGCATGAGGACAGGGCTAGGCTCAACGTTATGAGCGTTAACGCTGTCTTCCCACGGGAGACTGCACCAGCTGGGAACCTGATGACTGTCGACACGAGTCCCCGAACGGTGAAACACAATCCAATTTCGGAGGATGTAAGTCCAATGAAGACCCCATATAGGGGGTAGAACGTGATAAGTGAAGAATACATCAATGTGTTCACGAAGTTGGAAACACCAGCAGCAAAGATTCGCGCGTCCGAGATCGCTTCCCTGAAGTTCACTTTACTGACTGCTTGCGTGTTCCTAACGACTTCCTTCCCAGAGAAGAAGAGGCAGACGAGACCTGCGAATCCAAGTAGGCTGCTAATCATGAAGGCGGCGTAGTAATTCCATGTGGAGGAGGCGAAACCTCCAAGAATGGGGCCGAGGGTGAAGCCGGATCCCATCATCGTCATGTAGAGCCCCTGTAGTAGAGCCCGCTGCTTTTTTGGGGCCGCCTCGGACACCCAGATAAAGCCGATGCTGAAGGTAGATCCCTGTGCTATACCGAGGAGGAGACGAGCACCCAAGAGGTGAATGGGTTCCCGAGAGATCGTGTAGAGCAGTGGTACAGTGATGAAGAGGACATAACCTAGCATCATGACGCCACGTCGCCCAATCCGATCGGATATGCTACCAATGGGTATGCTGAGGAGGACCATCGCCACTCCGACTGCGGAACCGTATATCCCGATCATCTCGAGATTGGCCCCGAGCCCCTCTGCAAAAGCGGGGAATATGGGTATCACGACACTGTGACTCGCGTCCGCGAAGAATATGGCCACACAGACGACAACGACCCCCCAGAAACTGCGCCTCTCATCAAGGGATAGATCTGAGAGCATCTCACTGTAGGGTTGATAGAAGAGTTAAGAATCCTTGCCCCTGGCCTTCCTGCCTACTCTATAGTCACTCCTTGACCATAGCCCCCTCTAATTCTGAAAAGAGGAACTGGATGAGATGCATCGGAATAAGTACGGATCCAGGTACCCTTACCACGATAGCCTAATGTGCACGCGAAATGATGGTGGGCCGGGCCGGACTTGAACCGGCGACCTCCGCGGTGTGAACGCGGCGTTCCACCAAGCTAGACTACCGGCCCACAGCACCACTAGGGAACCCGACGCAATAAAATCCTTTTCGCCATCATAATATTCGCGACAGAGAACATTTTCGAGTGCGCGCTTACTAGATTAAACCGAAAACCGTTCAGTCTACGATTCGAAATGCACGCGCTCAACGAATGAGAGATCAATCCGGCTTTTTTACTCAAAGGAATATCGTAGATAAGTTTAAAATATCTGAATGAGTTCCGCTAAGAGAACAACATGGTCGTAAAAGTCGCAACACCGGTCGAGATTGTCGACGGCATAAGCTTCCGTCTCAGGACCGACCAGATAGTTATCCTCGAAGGCCTGACCTTACCTGCTAAGAACACCGAACAGGAGAAGAAAGCAATGGCCAAGTTGGGTGAGCTGGTCTTAAAGAAAAAGGTCTCATTTGAAAGCCACAGCATAGACACCTTCGGCCGCACGAAGGCAGCTGTTAAGCTAGAGGATGGAACCGACATCAATAAGAAGATGGGAGAGTTCCTCGCCACACTATAGAATCAACACAGGCGCAATAATCATTATACTCGTGGTTTCTCCCAGAAATCGTTAAACCCCCAACAACCACCATCCATCCATGAGCGAGTTCAACCACCTGAGGACTAATGAACTTATATCAAGTCTTAGAAAAGACGGGTTCGACGCCCTAATACTTTTCCCAGGCCCAAACATGGCCTACTACACCGGCTTCAATATTGGATTAAGTGAGCGACTGGCTTCCGCTCTCATCCCGATGAACGGAAAACCCACATTTATCGTCAACAAGCTCGAGGAGGAGCTCCGGGGTCAGACACCCTGGTTTAAGGAGAAGGCCATCTGGCTCGAACAGGAGGACCCAATTGCCATCCTCGCGGAAACGATGAAGGATCGGGGCCTGGTCTCGGCGAAGATCGGTGTACCCGAGGATGCCCCATGGGGCTGGGTGAACAGGCTTCAAGCTGCTCTCCCAGGGGTACAGCTTGTTGATGTCTCAGACTATGTCAGCAATATACGTATGGTGAAAACGCCCCAGGAGCTTGAATGGATGACGATGGCCTGCCATGTAGCTGACATGGCATTAGAGGCCAGTTTCAGTAAACTGCATACGGACATGACTGAGAAGGAGCTTAGCGAAACCCTCAGCGAGGAGATGAGTAGACTCGGAGGAGGTCAGACTTTCACAGGTGTGCTCTTTGGAGAGCGGGCCGCGCTTCCGCATGGTAACCCGGGTGATAGACGCCTGAAACAGGGAGAAGCGATCCTAGTCGACATGGGCTGCACAGTAAATGGTTATTGGAGCGACATAACGCGAACAGTATTCTACGGTGAACCAAGCCTTAGGCAGAGAGAACTATATGACATTGTCCTACGAGCCAATAGAGCAGCATTCGAGGCGGTGAGGCCAGGCGTTACTAGCCAGTCCGTCGACGAGGCCGGCAGGAAGATAATAGAGGACTCTGGGTACGGGAGATACTTCATTCACCGCCTCGGTCATGGCGTGGGTCTGCAGGTCCACGAAGCCCCATACATCGTACTTAACAACAGACTCAGACTCGAGCCGGGCATGACATTCAGCGACGAGCCGGGTATTTACATTGTTGGTGAGCTTGGAATAAGGGTCGAGGACACCCTGGTCTGTACCCATACAGGGTGCGAGAGCCTCACCAAGTTCAATAGGAACTTTCTCACGTATCCAGTGAAGGACTAAAGATATGGACTTCCTAGCCCCATCGACTATAGCAGGCGCTGTCCTCATTGCGCTGGGACTCTACTATATAATATTCTGGTGGAGCTACTGGAAGGTAAACTATAAGGGAAAACTAGTCACTGGGGGACCATATATGATCGTGAGGCACCCCTACTATCTCGGCTTTCTACTCCTGACTACCGGCCTAGTCGTCATCCTACCCCTCGTCGAGACCATAGGTCTCGCCCTTGTATCATGGGGCGTCATACTATCTCAGATAGGCAAGGAGGAGGAGGAGCTCATCAAGAAGTATGGTAGTAAGTATCGAGAATACCAGAAGCGAGTAAAGTGGCGCTTGATCCCCGGCTTGTATTAGCAACCGATTTCTATTCAACCAACTATAATCTCCACGATGAGCGAACTCGTAGACTACTATAGACAGAGGGCAAAGGAGTATGAGGATGTCTACTACGGGACGGACCCCCACCGTCAGGAGGAGCAAGCTTTGATGGCGAATACTATGAAGACTTCACTTGCCAAACGAGATGTCCTCGATATAGCATGCGGCACAGGTTGGTGGGATCGAATCCTGTCAGAGACCGCCAAGAGTATAACGGGGCTCGATATAAACCGAGATGTACTCAAGATCGCCAAGACTAAGGAATACATGTGTACAACGCGGTTCCAGGTCGGGGACGCTTATGAGCCACCCTACCAAAGTGCCAGCTTCGATGGAGCCCTCGCCACCTTCTGGCTCAGCCACATCCCTAAGGCGAAGCTGCATGGATGGATCGATACCCTCCACAAGGTGCTGAAGCCTGGGTCGAAGATCTTCATTGCGGATAACACGAACATACCAGGCATCGGGGGTCCACTAGTCACCAAAGAGGGGGATGAGAACACATACAAGCTCCGGACCCTCAAAGACGGCAGCCAGCACATGGTCCTTAAAAACTATTACTCGACGAGTGAACTCATAGATATATTCGGGAGGCATGTGGAAGGCTTCAGTGAGGGAAACACTTTTCATGGTCACTGTTTCTATTGGGTTGATTACGAGATCTAGGTCTTCACCCTGAAGGCTTCCTTGGGAGCCCCACAGATAGGGCAGACCCAGTTATCGGGAACCTTCTCAAAAGGCGTGCCCGGAGCTATGCCGGATGGGGGGTCTCCCTCGGCAGGATCATAGATGTAACCACAAACAGTGCACTCATATTTTTCCATGAATAGAATCTAGCAACGCCCTGATTTAAAGGAGAGTGTAGGAGGGGAAGAGTCGGAGATTTGACTATTTAAAAAATTGAAGAGTGGAGTAGATTACTCCTTGATGGCGCCGATGTCGTGGACCTCGACAGCTCCAAGGTACATCTCGTTGAGCTGTGGGTGGTTCGCCAAGACTTCAGCACTACCAACGAAGGTAAACCTGCCTCCTCTCATCATGTATGCTTTGTCACCGACCTGAAGGGCGCGCTTAGCGCGTTGCTCGACTAGAACGATGGGTAAACCCGTTGTCTTAGCCATCTGCTCGAGCTGCCTCATGACGTCGTTGACTAGCTTAGGCATTAGTCCTGCGGTTGGTTCATCTACCATCATCAGTTTGGGGTCCCTCATTAGAACCATGCCCTCGGCGAGCATTTGGCGCTCACCACCGCTCAATGTGCCCGCTGCGCGTGGCATGTAGTCCTTGAGTCTTGGGAATAGGTTGAATACGAACTCGAGTTTATCGGAGTACATCTTGGTGTTGTTCACCGTGTAAGCCGCCATCTTGAGGTTGTCCTCAACTGTTAGTTTGCTGAAGATGTTGCCTGTCTGGGGCATGTATCCTATACCCATCTTTGTCCTCTCATAGGGTGGGATCCTCGTTATGTCCTTCCCTTGAAAGAAGACTTGCCCGGAGTATATAGTCGCGAGGCCCATTATTGCCTTCAGGAGAGTGGTCTTGCCGACGCCATTGGGGCCGACGATAACAGTTACTTCACCATCTGGAACCTCGAAGTCCAGATCGTAGATAACGTGGATTGGGCCGTAGCCGACATTTAGTCCCTTAGTCTCTAGTATGTTACCCACATTACTCACCTAGGTACGACTCGATGACGCGTGGATCCTCGAAAACCTCTTCAGCTGTGCCCTCTATGACGAGTTGGCCACGGTCCATAGCGAATACATGGTCGGCGTATTGGGCAGCTACCTCTAGTCTGTGCTCTATGACAAGGAATGTAATTCCTAGCTCGTCGCGGAGTCTCAGGACGTGGTTGAATATCTGGTGGCAAAGCTTCGGGTCTATGCTACCAACTGGCTCGTCTAAGAGTATCGTCTCTGCGCCTGACATCAGTGTCCTGCCTATCTCCAAGAGTTTGAGTTCTCCCCCGCTCAGGGTGTTCGCGGGTTTGTTCCAGACATGTCTTAACCCGAGGACCCTGAGTAGCTCGGAGGCCCTCCGAACAGCACTTATCTCGCTATCTATCCAGGTGGGCTTTGCGAGGGATTTAAAGAGGTTCTCCCCAGCGTTATCGGGGAGGGCGACGAGCATGTTCTCAAGGGTCGTGAGATGTAGGAATGGTGAGGCTATTTGGAAGGTCCTGACACAGCCCCTTCTCGCGATCTTGTACATCTCCTCGTGTGTGATCTCTTCGTCCCTGTAGTAGATTTTCCCTTCCTCGGGGTGAAATATGCCCGAGATACAGTTGGTTAATGTGGTCTTTCCGCAGCCGTTAGGGCCGACCAGAAGGTAGATTCCACCCTCCTTTAGGCCGATGCTGATGCCATCGACGGCTGCGAAGTGACCGAAATACTTCCTCACGTTTTCGATTCTGAGAATCTCCGACATACCAGCATCAACTAAACTACCTGTACCATGTACATAGTTTAAATAGTTTTGCAGAGAGCCTTTTAAGGCAAAAAGTTGATTCGAAAAAAACTATAGAAAAGAAAATTGAGGTTTTACGTGGTTTACGGTCCCGCTATGTTGTATTTGAGGTTCGCCATCATTCCAGCGGAGTCCCAGGTCATGACCTTCGTGTCAGGGTTGTAGACCCCGGCAATGTAGGAGAAGCTAGCCTTAGTCGCACTAGGAGCGTAGTACCAGACGTTGAATGGTGGAGGAGCCCTGTCCCCGTACTCATTCAGTTGGCACCAGCCACCCGAACCCCATGTCGTATCGGATATGGGAGTCTGGAGGCTGAGTACGTCCTTTCCGGCTATGCTCTGAGCCTGGATCTGGCTGTACGCACTGATGAACTCGATGTCGTAGGCATACGCGGAGTATGCTGTGAACTGCTGCTTAGTGAGGGCCGTGTATTTAGCTGCCAACGCATCGAATTGGGAGGACTCTGGGGACTGTGCCATCATGCTGAAGCACCGCAGGTGATTCACCTGATCAGGAGCATCATCCATGCCACGCTGAGAGACAGCCGTGCCGTCACCACCGAAGCATGGGCACTTGTAGAAGTCCGCGTAGTCCTTAGCCTGGCTAGCGATCACTGGGAACTCGTCGAAGCTGAGGAGCAGGGTGCCGACGCGCTCGGGGTTACCACCGTTGGCTGCGATCGCGGCCGTTGCCGCGGTGTTGGCCTGCTGGAGGTAGTTCGAGAAGTCGGTCGCCTCTGTGGCGTATCTTATCGTCGTGCCTGCGAAGTTGCCGCCCTTAGCGGTCCAAGCTGGCGTGAAGAGGTTGACGATGCCATCACCCCAGGAGTCGCCACGCTGGAAAACTATCACCGACTTGATGCCGTAGCCCCACATCATGTCGACGAGGGCTGGCGCCAAGGCGCTGTCAGCGGGGCACATGCGGTAGAGGTAGTCGTTAGCGATGGCTAGGGTCGGGGAGGTTGAGCTGCTGCTCCACATGAGCATGTTGTTTGAGTTGCAGTAGCTTAGGCTCGCCTGAGCCTGGCTCGACCAGCCTCCACCCTGGAAGACGGTGTCACCGAGGGATAGGAATCCCTGCACCTTCTCTAGGTGGACGTTGTCCTGACCAGTGGCGTCCTCGAGTAGGTCTGTGAAGGTCGGGGCGCCCCAGTTGAGGGCCTGCATCTGTTTGTTGAGGTCTGGGAAACACATCGACTCCATTAGATACTTTCCTGTCTCTAGGGATGTTGTCGAAGATGCGATATAGCCTAGCTTGATTGTTTGACCCTTGAGGGGTAGCGCCGTTACAGTCTGAACGGTCGTTGTGCCAACAGTTACAGTCTTTGAGGGTGCTGCGAAGTATCCTATGCCTCCGCCCACGATCAAACCTGCGACCAGTAGCACTATTGCTAGTGTCATTCCTTTATCTGCCAATTTTTACACCTTTGTTTGTCGCGATAGTAGACTTCGCCATACTATATTTAAGACTTAACATAATATGCCCTAAGACGCTAGATCTTTAACTAGATCAACGAATTATCTCGATTCCACAAATATATATCGTGATCTTGTTAAAAATATTAGGATTAATAATCTATATTATACTTGATTTGCAATAAGGTTCGATCAAATGAAAAATATTATAAACTTTACAAGTTGCAAAACTTAGCGGAGAAAATATGGATTTAACGATTTGGTATATGGCAATAACTTACGCTGCTGAACTTATGCTTCTAAGCATTGGTTTTACATTGACCTACCTAACAGCTAAGATTCCGAACTTCGCTCATGGGACTTACGCCGGTTTTGGAATCTACGTCAGTTACACTCTTTCAAAGTTCTACCATGTTAATCCTTACCTCGGACTTCCATTAGCGTTTATCATCGGAAGCGGTGTCAGTATAGTAGTCTACAAGTTAGTTATTAGCACGCTAACGAAGATGGGGAGCGGTTCGATCGTTTTGACGATCGCCACGCTAGCAATTCAGATCTTCTTAGGTGCAATACTAAACATCTATTCCTACATATTCATCGCGTTCTTTCATCAATACGCAACTGCTTTCCTCCTAAAGGAAGATGACTTCCATATAGGTGACGTTGCTGGAATCTTCTTCGTCTCGCTAATAATCAGCGTTATAGTCGTAATCATACTTCACTACATGCTCACAAGAACAAGGATGGGCATAGCCATGAGAGCGACAGCTGAGGACACAGAACTCGCCTCAGTTCTTGGTATCAACATCAACTCCGTCCAACTCTTCTCCTGGTTCCTCACGGGTGGTCTCGCTTGCCTAGCAGGTGCTATGATCCCATTCTGGTTCCAAAGCAGTCCGACGACGGGCTCAGGAATCATCACTAGCATCATGGCGGGAAGCCTACTTGGCGGATTAGATAGCGTATACGGAGCCATTCTTGGAGGCTTTATAATA
>Ga0187886_1003623_pt1 | contig 11488 bp, 5 predicted proteins | sample June2016WEW_20_1_FD_133001 | JGI IMG/M metagenome (GOLD analysis project Ga0187886, IMG submission 133001) | Peatland microbial communities from SPRUCE experiment site at the Marcell Experimental Forest, Minnesota, USA - June2016WEW_20_150 | ecosystem: Environmental > Terrestrial > Soil >...
AAATAAATCTTTAACGCTGCCCCGGCGAAGAATATCATCGAATTGAGCCCGGTATGTCAGGAGAACGCTGATGCCCTCTATTTCCACATCATAGATTTTCCAGTATTCGTTCATCTTGCTGCCCCCGGTTTCATCCATCTTGTGAAGCTTGCATAGTATCGCCACTTCTCTGCCATTGGATATCACCACTATAGGTATGTGGATGCCGTTCTTCTCCTGCATTGCGGGTTTGAATAATACTTTTTCATTATTGTAGAGCGTGATTTTATCCAGATAAATGTTCTTGAGTCGTTCGACGAACAGCTCCGTAAATCTCTTTTGTTGAGGAGCCGTCAATTTCGGCCAGTTTGTTCTGCCCAATACCAGCTTTGCCATCAGCTCGGTATCAAAAGCCGGTCTCATGATTTTGTCGATTATCTTCTTTTTAAGTTCCCGATCCAGCTCTTTGTTCTGAAGGACCGTAACAATGGCATTCCACTTGGCCTCCAATAACTCGTTTGGGTTGTTCGGGTCCTTAACAACCGCGTCATAGCTCCTCCACCACAGTCCGTTTGGGTCGTTCGCATCCAACGCGGCGGAATCCGATTTGGCCTCTGGCGGCTTGTTTACGTCATTCGGACGCTTTTCATCCGCATTGACCTTATGTCCCAATACCAGCAGAACCAGAACCGCACACCAAAGACCTGTTATGCAGGTCATAACCTTTTGTTTAACTGAGATTTCCATAAGCGCGCCATCGATACCAATAATGAGCTTTCTGACTGTTATTAATTAACAAGGGAATTATAGCGCAGAACTGAAGAAAAGTCGACCAATTTCAATATAATCAATGGTTTATAAGGCAAGATGTTCCATAAACTTAGCATCGGATGATTTTTTTATAGTACTGGCAAAGCTGCAGGAAACCTTGAAGGAATTTGAAGAGCTATTCAAACTTTCCCCATTTTTTTAGGAACCAAAACCTTGATTGCCCCTGGAATGACCTTGATATGAAGAGGAATTTTTTCTAATACCTCGCCGTCACATTGAGCCGCTTGTTTGGGGCTTGAGGAAACGCTGATATCTTTGCCCTGCCAGTGCTCCACTAATTCCAAATTGTCCGGCCGTTCCCGTTTAAGGAAAGTAACAACCATAAGCTTAAACATGCTGAGATTTGCTTTTCGCACGACAACAACATCCAGCAGCCCGTCGCTAACGTCTATATGCTTATCGAAAGATATTTTACTAAACCCGAGATTTCCCGTATTAGTAATAATACACGCCAAGCCCTGAACTTCGTGCTCTTGCCCGTCTATTTTCAGATGATAGACGGCTTTTTTTGTTTTCTTTAATGCCGCGACCGCTGAAAGAAAATACGCGAATATGCCAACCTTGTTTTTGGTCTCGCGACTCGCGCCTTTGACGACGTCCGCCTCAAAACCAATGCTTATCCTTACAATAAAATAACGCTTATCAAACTGCCCCACATCAATGGTTTTCGTCTCCAACGAGCTGTGGCTCAACAGTTCACAGGCCTCTTTAAGGTCATTGGGTATGCCAAGTTCAGTGGCCATCACGTTCGCCGACCCTCCCGGCAAAATAACCAAAGGAATCTCTGAGCCAATCAGGCCGCTGATTGCTTCCATAAGTGTGCCGTCGCCGCCGTAAACAGCGAGGGCATCGACTCCTTCTTTGACGGCCGCCTTTGCAAACTGGATGGCATCGCCCGTCTCGTGGGTAATTGATGCTTCCCACTTAATGCCCGCTTCTTTCATACACGCATTGATAACAGGTAAGATAGATTCTCCTTTTCCCGAGGCGGGATTAATAATGATGCGAATATTTTTTATTTTCTTTTCCATAGCGACTATCTTTTTTGCCCCGTACTATAAAAATATTCATCCCATTCATCAGGCCGCCCTCCTGTATGACTTCAAAGGGCTACCAAGACGCTCCTGACTTAGGAATTATATCGCGGAACCAAAGGAAAGACGACCAATTTCAGCAAAACAAGCCGCTTATAAGATTTGCTTTCCTAAATACCTAACGCGCCGGATGGATATTTTTATAGTACACCCTCTTGCGATGTCATGCTCGCCTTGCCTTACGGATCCGTAAATACGATCGCATCCGCAGCCAGCGGCGCAGGTTGAATCGGCTGGATAGTCACCGTTGGCGGCGCTGAGGCGGCGACGTTCGATCCGCTGAGCGCGACCTTGTAGATGGCCTTATTCGCCAAGCCGTACACCGCACCATCGTGGAGGAATAGACAGGGGGTATGGATGTAGCCGAAGTCGGGCGGGTTTTGGAAGGGAAGAACAATGGTGGGCTGGGGTGCGCCGGGGGCAAGCGTTGAGAGACCTTCGCGAGAAACGGCATAGAGGGTGCCATCGTTGCCGACAGCGAATCTTTTGGGGAACGTGAACTGATCGGGGTTGTAGATGATCTGGTAGTTGGAGCCATCGGCGTCAATTCTATAGATCACGCCCTTCTGGGACATCCCGCCTTGGACGGTGGTGCCGTAGAAATTGCCTTTACTATCGGGAGTCAGATCGGATTCGGGGTTGGTGCCGTCGGTGGGCGCGTCGACGAACTTATGCACTATGTTCGCGGCATCGGTGATCTTCTTGAATTTCACGAGGCAATTGCCAGTGCGGGCAAAGCTGATGGCGAAGAACGATCCGTCTTTAGCGGGGACGATCTGGCTGTACATGCGCAGGGTCTTGCTGAACTGGCTGTTGTCGACGGACACATAGTTGCTGCCGTCGGGCATCATGCTGAAAACGCTACCGGCGCCGCTCAAAACCCCGGTGATGCCGACGATGGCGCCATCGGCGGCAAAGCCAGCGAAATAGCCGCCAAGAACATCTCGCGTGTTGATGTTGAGGATGGAGTATTGTTGCGATTTGGGATCGTAGCGAAAGACCTTGCGATCGAGGGTGCCGAAGAGGGTGCCGTCGGGGCTGCGCAGAAGAGAGAGCGGATTTTCGCCGTCGAGATCGCCGCCGAAGAAGTCATGCAGGACGGTAAAACCAGTACCATCGGTTTTCATTTGGAAGAGCGTGCCTTTGTTGAATTTTCCGTCGCGCGTGCTGATACCAAAGAGGGTTTCATCAGGGGCGAGGATCATTTGGACGGCGGTGCCGGTGAACGAGTGCAGTATGCGCAGGCCGGGCTTGGCGGCTTCGGTGGTGGCTATCGATGGCAGGGATTTGAAAACACCGGCAGAGTAGGTGCAGCGATGCAACTGGCCATTGAGGAGAGCCATGAAGTGCAGCGAGCCATCGGGCGCGAAGCGGAGGCGGTGGTCGCCGTCCTGGTAGGAAGTGAGAGGGAGGATGTCCTGTAAAGCTGGGCCGGCGAGACCGTCGAGAACGACGAACCAGTTGCCGGCATGATTGATGTGGTCTTCGGCAACGTAGGCGACATGCTGGCCGTCGGGGCTGAGGAGTAGATCGTCGATCACCTGGTAGGCGGGGCCTTCCTTACCGTCGAAGATAGCGTGGGTCGATGCACCCGCTCCGCCGCCGTAGTAGGTGCCGATGAAGGCGACGTGCTTGCCGTCATCGCTGATGGCGACGTGGTTGATGTTCATGTAGCTATTGCCCGATGCAGGCTGGCCGTCGATAGCGATTTGCTCTTTGACTTCAGACGTGCCAGAGCCGGCGGTGAAGATTTTGACGCAATGCTGAAGGTTGGGGCTGTAGATGAGGGTGGAGACGATGCCGATAGAGTCGGCAGGAGCACCGACTTCGACGGTGACGGGGCCACCGCTGTAGGCGCTGCGGGTCTTCAGTATCAGGCGGTCGGTGCCTGTCTGGAATGTGAGTGGGCCGGGGGTGACGGCGGGATTGAGCGGGATGGTTTTGCCATCTTCAACGACGGCGTGGCCGCCTGTGGGCGGATCAACGCAGACGGCCCAGTGCTTGCTGTCCTCGCTGAAGACGATGCTGGAATTGACGGCGGTGAACGGGCCGGCCTCACCGCCGTTGGAAACCAGGAACTCGCCTTGCGCGGCATGGGCGGTGTAGATTAGAGTTTTGCCGTCGGGGCTGAATTGCAGGTTTTCACAGCTGACGTACTGGATGCCGGGCTTTCCATTGTCCACAACGACGGATTGCATCTGGCCGCTGGTGGTATTCACACCAACGTAGGCGACACGTTGGCCGTCGTGGCTGACGACGAGGTTCCTGATGTCGTTATATGCGGGGCCTTCCTTGCCGGTGTCGACGACTACAAGGTGCTGCATATCCTTGGTAGCTATGTAGGCCGAGCGGGAACCGTCGTCGCTGAAGATAACCGGATTGACGAGGCCATAGACGGGACCTTCCTGGCCATCGATGACGGCACGGGTGAGGGCAAGGCCGTCGGTGCCGGCCAGATAGGCAAAGTGCTTGCCATCGTTACTGAAGGTGAGCTTGCCCGCGGGTTCGAAGTGTTTTTGTTCCTTGCCATCGAGCACTACCCGGAAACGCTGCGGTTGCAGGCCGTGTTGCTGGACAGGCGGGAGGGTAGTGGTGGGCGTGGCGAAGGCGACGTAAGCACAGTGGGTGCCATCGGGGCTGAAGGTGACGATGCTGGGCTGGATGCCGTCGTATATGAGACCAGCCTGACCGTTATCGACGACGAAGTACTTGCCGGCGCGCTGGGCAATGTAGGCGAAATGGTGGCCGACGGGGGCGAAGCCGAGCCAAGCGACGCTGTCGTACGCGGGGCTTTGGGTTGAATCGACGACGACGGCCTGCTTGCCGCCGTCGAGGCCGACGATGTAGGCGACGCGTTTCTGGTCGGAACTGAAGGCCGGGGATCCCGAGCCGCTGATCGGGGTACCTTGCAGGGCGCGAACGTCGCGCACAATGGGGCCGGGCACGCCGTCCACATACGCCTGCACCCGGCTGCCTTTGGAAGCGACAACGACGGCGCGGCTGCCATCTTTGGTGATCAGCGGGGCTACCTCATAGTGGCCGCCGCCCGTGGCGACCAGCGGACCCAGTGGCACCACGTCGAGCTGAATCGCCGGCGCGGCCTGGCTCCCTCCGACAATATTTGATATCAGAATGCTTAACGAAACCGTCAGAAATGCACGCAACTTCATTTGAGCTCCTTTCCAACACACCGTAAATCCGCAAACACCCGCATGCTCTCGCCCGGTGACCGGTAACGGGCGCGTCTTCGCCGGACCCAGCCGCTCACCGCCATGCGATAGCTACGCATGATCCTACCGCGCAGGGGCCCCCGGCACAAGACAATTTCCCTTGAAAAATGCCCGGCCAAGACCCCGGCATAGCATGTGTTAGAACCCGGCGCAGGGCTTTGCAACGTCTTGCTTCCTACCTTAAGGAAAGAGGAAAAGCCACCGGGTTAAGGATAGAAACAAACACCCGCGATAACGTCCCCCTGCTAACTAAGCAGTTATCTCTTGAAACCAATAGCGGGGGCATCATATAAGGACCAGGAGATACTGCATATTTGGCAAAAATAGCCGAAAATTGATGGCATTTTTGTCACTTTTTGAGAACCGCCAAATCGCGTAACTCTTTATCCGTAAAACCGTTACCGAATGTTACACCTCTATACCCTGACACGGATTTAAGGCGTGCCGCCTGAAATGTGGTGTTTGTGGTATTGGTTCTCCTTTGGTCAAACCGCCTCTCATTACACCATTGTCTTAAAGTCGATATATCCGCGCTCCACATCCGTGCTGACTAATTGCACGCGAAGCCCCCGGCCGACGTCCATGCCTTCAAAACCGCTCTCTAATCTTCCTTCAACGGGCGGATGCAGAAGACGGACCCACGTGCCCTTGTCGGATGCGCCGGTGACGATGGCGTCGAACTGCTCCCCTATCCTCGATTCCAGCAGCATTGCTGCCGCGGATTTTGTGACCTGCCGTTCAACTTTTGTCGCTGCATCTTCCTCTTCGGTGCAATGTTTTGCGAGCGATTCCAATTCGTCGTTCTCGTAGGGCTGGGAATGTCCCGCCATTGCTGCTTTCAGCAGCCGTTGTGTAATCAAATCGGGGAATCGGCGGTTCGGGGCGGTGGAGTGAGTGTAGTCCCTGACCGCAAGACCGAAGTGCCCGGCGACATTGGCTCCAGGAAGTTCGACGACGTATTCACCCGCACCAAGAAGCTTGATGACGCTGAGAGAAAGGTCGGGAAAGCGGATAGGGTCAGCGGCTTTCGCCGATACTAAGAATTGCTCCAGTGCCTTTGAGTCGGGCTCTTTGGGCAACGTTGTGCCCCGCTCCGCGGCAAGCTCGATAATCCGGTCCCAGCGCTTGGGTATGTGGACTACGCGCCGCAGCGACGGAAACTTTTTGGACACGAGGTATCGTACGGTAACGCCGTTGGCGGCGATCATAAAGTCCTCAATAATTTCTTTTGCCCTGTTCTTTTTTTCGGCTTCCAGGTCCTTGAGCTTGTCTCCGTCAAAAACCGGACGCGCTTCTATTGTTTCGAGGTCAAGCGCACCGTGCAGGTGCCGCAGCGCCTTGAGTTTCTGGGCGACGCTATCCTGAAGTCGAAGGTTCTCGTCGAGACCGCCGACCGTGCCGATACCTTGCGGCATCGGGCCATTACCATCGAGCCAGGCGGCAACGCTGTTGTAGGCAAGCTTTGCACGATTACGGACTGTCGCCCCATAGATGTCCGAACTCTGAAGCGACCCATCCCCGGCGATAACTATTTCAATAACGATTGCAAGGCGGTCTGATTCAAAGTTGAGAGAGGTAAGGTCCGTGGAGAGTTTTTCGGGCAGCATCGGAAAGGTCTCCGCAACGGTATAGACCGAGGTAGTGTTTTGCTGCGCATGGCCGTCAAGAGCCGATTGCTTCCTGACGACAGCGTCAACGTCGGCAACGGCGACAAGAATCTTTGCGGCCCCGTCGGGCAGGGCTTCGGCAACGGTAAGCTGGTCCAGGTCACGCGAATCATCGTTGTCGATGGAGCACCAGATAAGGTTCCTGAGGTCACGCGTCGATTCCTCAGTTTTTGTCGCCGGCCCGTGGATTCCGTCAAGCTCGGCTATTGCTTGAGAAGAAAAATCTGGAACAAGTCCTCTTTCAAGCATCGCCCGATGGGCAATTTCTTTTAAGAGAGAGCGGTGTTGTCCATCATCTGTATTCGTCATATTATCACCTTCCTGAAATACCATATTGTGATTTCCTGCTCAATGAATAAGTTCTCCTGGCCACCGCCATCAATCTCCAAACCTGCGAATAAACCAGGTTTTAACCACCTGTGTCAGAATCGCATAGCCCAGAAGTATGATTGCCAGAAACAGCCAGTACAGCAGCGGGTCACGTTTACTTTGCGACGGAGTAAGCCGACAATGCCCGTTTTCAGGCCAAAACAGGGTTTTACGCCGTAAATCCTTTCAAAAAAAGTTACATTCCTTTTTCCCCGATATGGTGTCCCCAGATTTCAGATTTTTATCCGCCGTCTGTCCGCCGAAGGCGAGACCTCGCCCAAAAGCGGGTTTAGCGGAACGTAGATAGAATATCCTTAAAATGCTTTTTTAAAGTTAGTGGTTTTTTCATATTTCTCTATCGCCAGCTACTCCGACGAACGACACGCATCACCGGCGGCTTTAGCCGTCCGGTGGATGCGATTGTTATGTGATTTTTTAAATACTTTAGCCAAAAAGAAGCTCCTTAAGCGGTCGAATGTCAGCAATTTGTTTGTCAGGTGATCGCGCTATGCGGCCGAGTATTCCAGGGTGATAAAGTGGGAAGAGAAGCCGGTTGTTCCAGGCATGTGCCTTGCCGACCGATGTTCCCAATGCGAGGCGGTGTCTCGAAAGCCTGCCAACTGCTTCAAGTGCTGCACCCCCGAGTGTAACGACCACTTTTGCGTTACAACAATCAATTGCCATTTTAAGCCACTTCAAGCAGTTCCAGCTCTGTGCCGCTCGAACAGGGTACTTTCCCTTCACTAGAGCCGGGAGACACAGAACGCTATTAGTAAACAACACGTCACTTGGGGCCAGCCCAACAGTGGCGAGTAAGTACCGAGTAAAGTTGCCGGTTTCGTCCGTTTCGATGTCGTAAGTTAGACATTGCTTGGCTTGATCAAAGGTATCATCCCAATTGGGTGCTTCGGCAACCACAATGACCTGAGAAGGACAAGTTGCCCCTTTGTGAAAAAGCGGATAGCCCCAACCATGCTCACTATCGTGGTACACGAGCCCTGAAGTACGACAGTCTACACAACCTCGTGCAGTGTCTCTAAACAGGCTGAGGTTTTGAGAATGGCTGATAGTCATGAGTGGTCTATACCTCAATTAGTTTCTTCACATAACAATAATTAGATTGATCCGCATAAGCTGTGGAACTTCGGTTTCCTGTCCGTATAAAACGCTGCTTCTTTCCATTTTTTTAATACCCTTCTTTTACAGCACCGCCATCACCGTATTACTCGGCGGGCCATCGCCGGATTTATTGCACTGACTTGATACTTGTCCGCCGCAGGCGCGATTCGAGTTCCGCGCCTTTCGGCTAATGCAGCAATTTCCGCCTCTTTTGTTGGGAATCTTGCCATAGCGATATTATTATACGACTTTTACCAATCGTCAAGCAGATTTTGTTTTGCGGTTGCGTGAGTAACTCTGTTTCAAATCTGCCCACCATCAATCTCCAAACCTGCGAATAAACCAGGTCTTAATCACCTGTGTCAGAATCGCATAGCCCAGCAGTATGATTGCCAGAAACAGCCAATACAGCAGCGGGAGCGAGACAAACCCGAGCGTTTTCGCCAGGGGCGAAACTGTCAGCCAGGCGGCAACCACAACGATTATTACGGAAGTTAGGATTAGCGGCCAACTGGCCCGGCTTTCGATAAACGGTATCTTGTTGGTGCGAATAATATGGATGATTAATGTCTGGGTGAAAATCGACTCCACGAACCAGCCGGTGTGGAACAGGGCCGGGTTTTGCCAGCAGTTGAAAACGTACAGCATTATGAAAAACGTCGCGTAATCGAAGACAGAGCTTATCGGCCCGATAAACAGAATAAAACGCAGTATCTTGCCAATCGTCCACGTGCGCGGCTTAGTCAGCCAGTCAGCATCTACCTCGTCGGTGGGGATGGTGGTCTGCGAGAAGTCATACAGGAGGTTGTTGGTCAGCACCTGGATAGGCAGCATAGGCAGGAAAGGCAGGAAGGCGCTTGCCCCCACGACACTGAACATGTTGCCGAAGTTAGAGCTGGCCGCCATCTTGATGTACTTGATAATGTTGCCGAACACCCGCCGGCCTTCCAGCACGCCCTGCTCCAGAACCAGTAAGCTATTTTCCAGCAGGATGATATCGGATGACTCCTTGGCGATGTCCACCGCGCTATCTACCGAGATTCCCACATCGGCGGCCTTCAAGGCCGGCGCGTCGTTGATGCCGTCACCCATGAACCCCAACACGTGGCCCCTGCTCTGGAGCGCACGGATGATGCGTTCCTTGTGAACCGGGGCCAACCTTGCAAAGACGCTGGTCGCGCCGGCGGCTTCGGCCAATTCCGTCTCGCTCATCGTCTCGATTTGGGAGCCGAGCAAAAGATGCTCCACCGATATGCCTACTTCCTTGCAGATATAGGCGGTGATTATCTCATTATCGCCGGTCAGGACCTTGACATCCACGGACAGGCCGCCAAGCCGCTTCAATGCCTCCGCAGCGGTGTCCTTTGGCGGATCGAGGAAGGCCAAAAAACCAAGCAGAATCAGGTCCGACTCATCCTTGACCGAGTAGGTGGGCTCATCCGTCGCCCCCGGCATTTGCTTATACGCCAGGGCAATCACCCGGAAGCCCTGACCATTCAGGTCGTCCGCCAACTGTCGGCGTTTGGCGTCGTGCTCGGGCAGAACTTCGATGACTTCCCCTTTGACTTCCACCCGGGTGCACAGACCCAGCACTTCATCCACCGCGCCTTTACAAATCAGCATGTTCAACCCGGTTTCATCTTCCACAACCACCGACATTCGGCGACGCACGAAGTCGAAAGGTATCTCGTCAATCTTGCGGTACTTCTCGTTGGCTTTCAGGCGTTCTTCCAGTTCCTCATGGTCGAGGATCGCATCGTCCAGCAGGTTCTTCAGCCCGGTATGGTGATAGCTGTTCAGGTAGCCGTATTGCAGCACTTTCTCGCTGGGATCGCCGTGCGCATCCAGGTGCTTTTCGAGCACAATCTTGCCCTGAGTGAGGGTGCCTGTCTTGTCGGTGCACAGCACATCCATCGCCCCAAAGTTCTGGATGGCGTTGAGGCGTTTGACGATTACTTTCTTGCGTGCCATCATTATAGCGCCCTTGGAGAGATTGACGGTTACTATCATAGGCAGCATTTCCGGGGTCAGCCCGACTGCCACGGCCATAGCAAAAAGGAAAGCTTCCAGCCAGTTGTGTTTGCTAAGCCCGTTGATCAGGAAAACAGCCGGAACCATTACGGCGATGAAGCATATCATCAACCAGGTGAACTTGTTCACGCCCTTGTCGAAGCTGGTGAGCTGACGCTGCCCGACTATGCTGGCAGCCAGCGAGCCAAAGTAGGTGCGGTTTCCGGTTTGGATGACCACGGCGGTCGCGGAGCCGCTCACCACGCTGGAACCGAGGAAGCAGAGGTTGGGCAGGTCGAGCGGATTTTGAACGTCTGCCGACGCCTGGGCAGCTTTCTTCTCCACAGGCAGGGCTTCGCCGGTGAGGGCCGCCTGATTCAGGAACAGGTCTTTGGCGGAAAGCACCCGCACATCAGCCGGCACCATATCACCTGCTGCCAGCCGGATGATATCACCGGGCACTAACATTTTGAGCGATACTTCTTCTTCCTTGCCGCCCCGCACTAACGTCGCCTTGTTGCTGACCATCGCTTCGAGCTTCTCGGCTGCGTTATCGGCACGCATCTCCTGGAAGAAACGCAACATAACACCCAGAACCACCATCACAAAAATGACCACCGTTGCCCGCAGGTCGCCGGTTAGATAGGAAAGCACGCCCAGCGCCGTGAGCAGGAGGACCAATGGATTCTTAACGTTACCCAGGAGGCGCATCAGGGCAGATTTATGCTTCTCTCGCGCAATCTCGTTGGCCCCGACCTGCTTCAAGCGGGAATCGGCTTCCGCCTCGCTCAGGCCACTTATTTGCGATCCAAGCTCCCTCAGGACGGTATCGGTATCGGCACGCGACTTTTCCAATAGTTCAACGGAATAATGCCCACCGTTTCCGCCAGGGAGGTTACCCGGGTGCTGAGATGCGTTCAGGGTCTTCTTTGAAATTTCCATTCATGCCCTTTGCTGTATGCTATATCATCTTGGCCTTGTTGAGAGGTTTACGAGTCAAATTACCGACTGCCACAGTATTTGAGCGGCTGCCAGAGGAACCGCAACACTATCGTAGTTCGGTATCACCCTCGCTGTATAATCTTTCGCAGGCCGGGTCGCTGATATCGAACCCTTCGACTTCCACAGGCATAAAAGAGTATATTGGATTGCCGATATGTGGTTGCTTGTCCATCGTCTCTCCTTCAGC
>Ga0187886_1003625_pt1 | contig 11484 bp, 8 predicted proteins | sample June2016WEW_20_1_FD_133001 | JGI IMG/M metagenome (GOLD analysis project Ga0187886, IMG submission 133001) | Peatland microbial communities from SPRUCE experiment site at the Marcell Experimental Forest, Minnesota, USA - June2016WEW_20_150 | ecosystem: Environmental > Terrestrial > Soil >...
ATCGGCCCAGTACTCTTGATAGGTTCTGCTCGGGCTTCCTTGAAGCTTAGGATGCCGTTGAAGAGGAAAAATAATCCCATGTAGATCGGTAAGTTCGGGCCTTTTACGGGTGTGAAAAATTGTTGAGTCAAGTTAACGGCAATAAGTACGCCCAATATTCCGCGAACGAGATAGGGCAACCACTTCTTCCTCTTCTCCTTCCCCTGCCTCTCATCGCTGCTGCTCATTGCTTGCTCTCTCGATTACCTGAGGCTCTCTTTTTCTTTGCCTCTTCCAATTCTTCTTCTATGGCGGTGCCAAGCGTCTGTCTTGCTGATTCTGGTTGCTTCGGCTGGTCCTTCGGCTCAGGCTCCTCCCAACCCTTGAACAGGGCGGTGAGGCGGAAGGAAAACCCCACGACAAACGAGATCAGAGTCGCTGGGATAATGTCCAGACCAGACCAATAGCAAACAACGTAAACAGCACTTGTCAAAACAGCTGTCCCTACGAACCATTCGCCTTTCACGAAGTGCTTGGGTGTGACACCGGAAGTTATATCGATAAAGTAGCGTCCGGCAGTCGGCCCGATGACTCCGATCACAATCGCCGCCAAAGCGGGAAGGCCTGCTCTTAGCGCCGCGTCCACCCCAACCGTCGCATACCATGGCAGGGAGAAGGCAGTCATGAACGAGAACAATCCCTCACGAAACGCCTGCCCAGTATTATAATGCACAAGCAAGGCGAGATATGCGGCTACGACGCATAGAAAAATGTAAAGCGGATTCGTGAAAGCGGAAGGAATCTTGTTCAGCAGAACGTCACGTGATACTCCTCCCCCAATTCCTCCAAGCAAAGCCATCAAAATAATGCCAACGACCGTGTAGTTGCGATAATGGGAGGCGCGTCGACAAAGCAACGCACCGTTGAACGCATTCGTAGATGCGGCCAAGAGGTCGATTATTGTGAAGGTTGTAAAAGTTACAGTGAAGAAGGGGAGGTCCCAGAAATTCATGCGATTCCAAATCCTTTAGAATGAACGTCAGATGCTATGTTCGCCAAATTATAGATTCGCTTTTTGATATTTACAAGTGCGGTTTATGATGTCTGAAAGTGCGATTCAATTAGCGCGTCGGATAAACACGTGCATTACAGTGTAACCTATTTGGAAATTATTATTACAATTTATAAAAATATATGCGCATATCGACTGTTAATAATGACTAGAGTGTTGTCATTTTCGGATACGGATAACGTTCGTAGAAATCTTGAACCGTCTCTGCTACGTCAAGCGGTCTCTGTTCTTCTCGTGGGCTCATCGCACGTTAGCCCTCCCAATTCAACGTATGCTCCATGTGAGGATAAGTATAACGTGCGTATGTGAGTTCTGCTTTCTTAATCCCTTTCTAATCAGCTCTCTCAAGGCCCAGGGTAATATCAGTGGTGTCTATGTGTTACGTTCTGGCACGAGATCCGGCACTCGTCCGAGTTTGGATTTGGACGTTACCCTAGTTACGTGCGGACTTTAGAATGCTGACACGATACTTTCTACGCCATGCACTAAGAACGAAATGGCCAGGTAGTATACTAGTGTCAAGACTCCGATTGCCGGATTAGCTATAACTATGAATGAGAACACGACGGCTATGAGTCCGAATATTACAAGAAGTGCTCTCATCCATTTTGCTAATCGCGAGACCCATGCACCGATGACGATGCTCCCAAAACCGTAAACCATCGTGGCAAAGGCGAGCAGAAAGACGAGGGTGCCTGCTCCCAGCAAAGGAAAGGCCAACACAACAAATCCGAGAATTATTCCCAGTACGCCAACTATCACATCCACGATTCGATGCTCCTTGCTGAACAAAGAGTGTGAAAAACCACGAGCTAATCTTACGACTCCCAGTGATAGCATCGCAAACGATAGCAACAAGACCAAAATGTAAATCGCTACTCCGGGGGAAGCTAAGACGAAGAACGACGCTGCAATAGCAATTAGTCCGAAAATTATTCGAAGAATCCTTAACCATCCTGGTTTGGTCATTGACTTAGCCATGAAAATCTGAAATAACGCCTTCCCGCTCACACTAATAAGACTGTCTTACCGCTTGCACTTCGAGAATTACCTGCATTACGAAGTAATGTAGTTGGAGGCTACACTTACAATGTAATTGCATTTATGTACACATATTCATATTATGCATATACACACATATGTACCAAGCTCACTACATGAGTCTAAAAATAGACCAAAGGGAATGGAAATGGGTAGCACGAAACCTAACATCGTGTTTTTCCTATGGGACAACTTCGCGTGGGGCGAGCTCGCGGGCGTCATTTATTGAGGACTTTATGAACGCATTGTGGTCTTACTTACAATCATCAGTGATAGTTCCTATGGTTAGAGGCAGCTAAATGAGGGAAGTGGAGGTTAAGATAATTGGAATTGATCGGGAGATGGTTGAGGCGAAGTTGAGGTCTCTGGGAGCTTCGAAGACTTTCGAAGGCGACGAGGAGACAGTGTTCTTCGACTTTCCAGGCAACCCCATCACTCGTGCGAAGAACTTGCTGCGGCTCAGGAAGAACAGGAATAAGACTATGTTGACATTCAAGAAGTTCGTTAAGAATGAGACCGCAAAAGTTAGGGATGAGTATGAAGTATTAGTATCGGGTTTTGAACCAATGCGCCTCATACTGGAGTCGCTCGGTCTCTTCGTATTCCAGCGAATGGAGAAGCATCGGACCAGTTATGCGCTGAAAAGCGGCGTTAGAGTTGACCTAGACAAGTACGTTGGAGCGTTCTCGCACATACCTGACCTGATGGAGATAGAAGGTGAAGATATTCCCACAATACGTGCGCACATCAAACTCCTTGGATTCCAACCTGAAGACTGTAAATCTTGGACAACATTCGACCTAGTCGATTATTATTCAGGAAAGAACGCGAAAACTTGACCGCGCAACCATCAGACCCCGCATCTTCCGTTCAAGTCTTTAATGAACCAGGCAGAAACAAGACGTTGAATGATCCTGCGCTTTTCATAAACAGAGAGGTTAGCTGGATAAGGTTCAACTACAGGGTGCTCGAGGAGGCTGAGGACCCGAGTCACCTATTACTGGAACGCGTGAAATTCCTCGCCATCAGCGGAAGTAATCTGGACGAATTCTTCATGACCCGCGCTTCTGCTCTCAAAGAGCAGATCGAGAGAGGCAACTTTGAGCCGACACCAGGTTCTCACATGACTCCGCAGCAACAAATCAAGGTCACCAGAAGCGAGATCCTGCCACTTCTGAGAAGACAGAAGGAGTGTTGGGAGGAGGGACTTGCTCCGTTACTGGCCCGAGAGGGCATCCGCATACTGAAGCCTAGAGATTTGACTGAGCATCAGAACCGAACGCTTCGTGAATATTTTCGGAAAGAAATACTTCCAGTCATGAAGAAGCCTGATGCGGAATATGTTCCAGGATACATATCTAACCTCCACGTGAACTTGCTGGTGGTGGCCAACGATCCAAGAATGAGCGAAGATTCAACTAAACTCCTAGTTGAGGTACCTACGGACACTTTTGATAGGTTCATTAGAATACCTTCGATTGAAGATCATCAGAGCGAGGACAATTTCATACTGCTAGAAGACCTGGTTGCTTCGAACCTGGATCTGCTATTTCCGTCTGCCCGAATTCTTAACCATTACAAGTTTAGAGTGACTCGAAACGCTGAGATAGCTGTCATAGCAGATGAGAAAACTGACTTTCTTACGACCATGGAGTTGAATGTCAAACAGAGGCGCTACGGCAAGCCAGCTCGACTCGAGTTTGAAAGTTTAATGCCACACCACTTACTTGAACACCTAGCACGCAGTATAAGTTCGATTAGCCTTCCAATCCCTGAAGATTTTCAATACGAGATCGATGGTCCTTTTGGGCTTGTAGACTTCTGGCAGTTTCTCAAACTAAAGAGACCAGATCTTAAGGACACACCCTTCCAAGGATACATAGCCCCAGAGCTAGGACCAGGCAAACGTGTCTATGGAGCGATAGCCGCGAAGGACTATGTGCTTTATCATCCATACGACAGCTTCGACATGGTAGTGAACATGCTTGCAGATGCAGCCATTGATCCCAATGTTACAGAAATCTACATCACCCTCTACCGAATCGAACCTGATTCTCCAGTCATTTCCCACCTCATGAAGGCCGCATCCAGCGGAAAAACAGTGACAGCTCTGATCGAGCTAAAAGCGAAATTCGACGAAGTAAACAACATCAAATGGGCGAAGATGATGACTCATGCAGGAGTGAAGGTAGTCTATAACTTCCCCAAGGTCAAAGTACACGCAAAGCTAGCCCTCATAATTAGAAGAGAGGACGGAAAGACAATTCAGTATTCGCACCTTGGAACAGGTAACTACAATTCGGTCACAACGCGAATCTACGGAGACATCGGCTATCTTACTGCCAACCCTCAGATATGCACTGAAGTTCTGGGCCTCTTCCATGAGCTGACTACTGATCCGAGAAAGGCTGTCCCTTACAAGCATCTCCTAGTTGCACCTACCTCACTCAAGAGCGAGATACTCAATCGCATCGAGAGGGAGATAACGACACACCAGAAGATGAAGGATGGCTATTTGGCCTTCAAGATGAACGGCCTCGTTGACAAAAACATCATCCAGGCACTGTACAGAGCTTCGCAAGCAGGCGTCAGGATCGACCTCAACGTTAGAGGGCTCTGCTGCCTGAGACCAGGCATTCAAGGGATAAGCAAGAACATTCGCGTCGTCTCAATTGTGGGAAGGTTCCTAGAACATGCGAGAATATACTACTTCAGAAACGGCGGCGAAGATGAACTCCTACTGGGAAGCAGCGACATGATGCCGCGGAATCTTGAGAGGAGGGTTGAGGTACTATTCCCCGTACCGGATCCCACGATAAAGTCTGCAATACTAAGAATCCTTGACATTCATTTGAGGGACAATGTGAAAGCCAGACGTCTCCTTCCAAACGGTAGTTACGAGAAAGTTAAACCTGAACCCGGTGAAGAAATTGTCGATTCCCAACTCTGGATGATCAATAACAGAGGAGTATGGCATGAAAGCCTTCCTAACTCAGAGCACTCCTGAATCCAAAGACGGGTATTGTCTTCTCGCAGCTAAAACCCTGCTCCGGCAAATAAAGGAACTTGAAAATCAAATTCCTGGAGTTCGGAAGAATAACGACATCGAATACGTTCACAAACTAAGGGTGGCATCTCGTAGACTTAGGTCCGCCCTCAGCGTCTTCGATGAGTGCTTTGAATCGAAGCTCACAAAAAAATGGAGAAAGGCAACAAAGAATTTGACGAGGTCTGTTGGCGCAGCGAGGGACGCGGATGTCCAAATAGCCTTCCTAGAGAACTACTCTCGCACCAATGAAGAGGACAACGCTGCTCGAGGACTAGATTACATCATAGGGTTGAAGAAGGCGCGTAGGATGGCGATGCAATCCGATGTACTTGAAAGCTTAGACGAGTTGGAAGGCTCCCAGATACTTTATGAAATCTCTGATAGTTGCAAGATAATAACTAGAAATGATGAACACGACATCAACACGTTACCTACCTACGAGAAGGCGCACCACCAGATATCGGCCAGACTTGACGAGATGTTGACCTTTGAGCAGTTCGTGCACAATGAGGCTGCCGCAGCAAAGCATCACGAACTGAGGATAGCTGCAAAGCGGCTGAGATACACGATGGAAATTTTCTCCCTAATTTACAAAGGAGGATTGAGCGATCAAATCTCCTTGCTGAAACGGTTTCAAGACGTGTTAGGTGAGATGCATGATTACGACGTATGGGTGGAGGAGCTGAGAGCGGATAGACCAGATATCCCTGATGAAGCAAGATACGGAGTCGATAAGCTGCTAACGTACCTTACGGAGATGAGAAAGTTTCGCTACATGAACTTCGTCTTTCTATGGGATGATGCAGTGGCCAATGGGCTCTTCGATAGGATAAGACGCCTGACGGATGTTGGCCCGCCTAGCGAAATATTACGGGAAATATTGCTTAGAGACAAGAAGGTCGCAGTTATCTCTGATGTTCACGGTAACCTAGATGCGCTGCAGGCAGTTGTTTCCGACGCCAAGAAATTAGGACTTCAGATTTTCCTTAACGCAGGAGACGCTGTGGGGTTCGGCATCTATCCAAGCCAAGTCGTCAAAACACTTCGATCAGCTATGTTCCTAAATGTAATTGGAAACGTCGACTTGGAAGTCCTTGAAGGACTACGGAATCCTGAACTGAACAGAAACGATGCGGCCAAAAAATTCACTATCGAAGAACTCAGGCCATCAGATGTGGCATACCTGGAGTCACTGCCTAAGGAATTACGGCTTAAGGTCGACGGTACGAACGTATTAGTTACCCACGGAAGTCCAGACTCCGTAGATGAACACATCTACCCCGATTCTCCAGCAGAAAGGCTTGAAGAAATTGCGCTCAAAGCGAGTGCCGATGTAATCATCACGGGCCACTCCCACATGCCAATGAAAAGGGAGGTGGGGGGAGTGATCTTTGTTAATCCTGGAAGCGTTGGCAGACCAGTTGACAGAGACTCCAGAGCGGAGTACGCCGTGCTTAGCTTCGATCCTATCAAATTTGAGTTCAGGAAAGTGAATTACGATGTTGAAGCTGTCGCCAACGAAATGAGAAGGAAAGGCCTGCCGGAGACCTTTGCCCAGGTGTTACTTCGCGCCGTTCCATCGAACATCGTCAAGAAACAGGAAGAAGAACTTCAGAAAAAAGAGATTTGGAAGAACAGATCGACCATTAACGAAGTGAGAGAGATTGCTAGGAAATACCTGCCCGACGAAACACACGCGGATCAGGATAGAAAGCTGGCTTTGATGATCTTCAATAAGACCAAGAAGCTGCATTCGCTAGGCAATGAGGAACGTTACTGGCTCGAATGCGCAACTCTCCTCCACGACATAGGTCTCTCCAGAAGCGGGAGAGGGCACCATAAATCGTCACTAGGTATAATTCTGAACGATCCTAATCTTCCATTCACACATAAGGAAAGGTACGTAATTGGAAGCATTGCAAGATATCACCGGAAAGCGCTACCCGACAAGAAGCATTTCAATCTCAGGCCACTGAGTCAGATTGAGAGGGAAAAGATTGTAGTTCTTTCCTCTATCTTGCGAGTAGCAGACGCATTGGATTATTCTCACAAGTCTGTAGTAAGGGCTGTGAATGTAAAGACGTTTCCGAGACACATCGTTCTTGAGTGTGGATTCTCCGGGAATCATGACTTGGAGGATACGTCGGTTAGTAAGAAGAAAGAACTCTTTGAGAAAGTGTTCATGAGCGATTTGACCATCGTCTGGAAACGGGATCCTAGATAGGTTACGTTACGCATCTCCCAGCTGAGCAGCTTATCCAATGAACTAGGCAGATACCTTAGTGAACGCCTGGTCCATGGAGAGCTAGTTCACTACAATTTTCCGTTTGTAAACTTTCTCAAACCACGCAGAGTTTCTCGCAATGGCCCATCTTTCCAGCAACAAGCCTCCACGGCCTACCAGTCGCAACTTCAGCTTTGTCTTACCGACCGTGATGTGGAACCGCTTTACTTTGCCTGCGTGTTCTCTGTCTAGAGCTTCCGCGAGTCGCAGGAGAGGCGCTAGCCTGTTCACTACGCTTCGTTGTTCTATGGATAGCTCTTCATACTCCTTGTGGCTTGGTTTTGGGAGCGCTCTGCTGTGATATCGGACAACAGTTGCAACAATCTCTCGTTGCGCGTCACTCAGCCCGATTGTGGGTGATCCCTTAATCAGATAGTATGAGTGTTTGTGATGATCGGTCATGTCGATGTAGTAACCTATGTCATGCAACAATCCTGCAACTTCGAGCAATGTTCTTTCTTTGGCGCCGAGTTTGTGTAGTCTCCTTGTTGAATCGAACAGATCCAACGCAATGCGAGCCACAGTCATGGAATGTTGAGCGGCATAGTCGAATCTTCTACCAAGTAGTCTGGCAGAGATGATGACCTGAGAATGATACAATGGTTCTTCGACTTTGTGCAGCTTCGACGCCATGTCTATCAGAAGACCATCTTTGAGGCCCACTCGGGGAATGAGTATGCGATCAATTCGAGCGTGTTGGGCGACGTTTTGAAGGACTATGGCAGCTGGAATGATGACGTCAGCTCGGTCCGGACGCAGCTTGAATTTCATGATTCTGTCTTCGTACGATCGTGATTTGAGTCGCGCGAGAATCGAGTCCAAGTCATTGGTAGTTAGGGAAGTGTTGTTTTTTCTCCCGCAAAGCTGTACTCCCAGCTCCCCTAACGCTTCGACGTTGCCTCCTGTCGCAATGCAGAAATCTATCTTGTGCTTCGCTATCTCCTTCTTGAGTCTTGTATCCGCGACGTTCAGGTAAGCATGGACCAGTTGCCGAAAAATCCGGTCACCCCGCTTCCTTTGCTCAAGCATTTGTAGTAGCCTAACGGTTCCTGTCGCGAAACTCTCGGTTACGAGGATCTCACGTTGATTTGCGATACTGATCTCGACACTTCCGCCGCCGACATCTACGAGCAGGGCAAGTTTATGGTTCAACTTAACGTTGCTCGTTATAGCAAGGTGGACTAGTCGCGCTTCTTCGTCTCCACTAATGGGTTCTATTATTATTTCGGAGGCTTTCGCGATTTGGTTGATGACATATTCACGATTGCTAGCCTCTCTCAGCGCGCTCGTGCCTACCGCTCTAATTGATTTCGCCTTTTCGTTGTTGATAAGTTTCCGGAATTTCAGGAAGGCGTCCATTGCTTCGACTAGTCGCTGGTTAGAGATCTCTTTGTTTGCGAAGACATCTGCACCAAGTCGAACTGGTTCTCGGACAGTTTGGATCAGGTCGAGTTTGCCTCTGTCATCTACTGAAGCGATTACCAATCGAATCGCGTTCGATCCAACATCAATCGCGGCCAATTTCGGCATGTTACGCACATCTATGCGAATATAATACTCTCAAGCAGATGGATTGAGACTTATCAACAAATCTCAGTAAGCATTCAATGCACGAAACAGTTAATGCCGACTTTCGCCTGCAACAAGATGTTAGGTTATGTCGTTGGTAACGATATGAAACAATACATGATCAAACCGAGTCAGAAGGTTCGTTTTGACAAATGGGATCCGGATGACACCTCAGGTTTTGATGGGAAAAAGGAAGACGCTCTAGAGAAGCTGCAGAAACTAACAAAGAGACTCGATGAACTTCAAGAACTGCTCTACGCCGAACATGAACACAAACTGCTGGTTGTACTGCAGGCCATGGACACAGGTGGCAAAGATGGTACCATTCGACGCGTCTTTGAAGGAGTAAACCCGCAAGGCGTAAGAGTGGAAAGCTTCAAAGTCCCAACGTCTGAAGAACTTGATCACGATTTCCTCTGGCGAGTGCACAAACAAGTTCCTAGTAAAGGTGAAATAGTCATCTTCAACCGCAGCCACTACGAAGATATACTGATAGTGCGAGTTCACAAAATTGCACCCAAACAAGTTTGGCAGCGACATTACCAACAGATCAACAACTTTGAACGATTGCTGAGCGAAGAAGGGACAACCATTCTCAAGTTCTACTTGCACATAGACCTAGACGAACAGAAGAAACGACTACAAGATCGCTTAGATGAGCCTAAGGCACACTGGAAGTTCAACATCAACGATCTGGCAGAGCGAAAACTCTGGCCGGAATACAATGAGGCCTATGAGGACGCTCTTGAGAAGACAAGCACGGAGTGGGCTCCTTGGTACATCGTACCAGCAAACCACAAATGGTTCCGAGACTTGGTGGTTTGCAGCGTCATTGTGAGCACACTGGAAAAGATGGACATGCATTATCCACAGCTGGCTCAGGATCCTAAATCAATCGTTATCACATAAGTTCTACGAAGAAAGGAAGATCAAACTCTCCATCTAGTTTCCACGTGGCCACCCAAAAACAGCCCTTATGTTAATACCCCCGCACCACTAGACCCACACACCTATGAGAAATTTCTTAACACTACAATGCCTCGGTACGAGTTAAGCGTGATGTTTCGCACACACCATATTCGCCCATCCATGGGCATTATGCGTACGCAACCAGGCTGCTCCAATCACAACTTACGCGTACCAGGGACGCAGTGTGTGGACGGAGCTATTCACCTCTGCCTGAACGTGATGGTTGGTAATGGCCTGCTGGGTCATGGTAGGGTTCATGATTCCGCAGGACAGCGTAGCAGCACATCAACAGTCTTCTTGCAGCAGCAACCTTCGCTATGCCGCTGCCTTTCCGTTCTGCGATAGCATGGTAGGCTCGAGTGATTCCTGTATCGTACTTGAGGTGAATGCGAACGGATTCAACCATAATCCACCGTAACCAACGTGAGCCTTCCTTAGTTATAGAACCATACCGTTTGTGTGCGCCTGAACTTGAGACTGATGGAACCAGTCCAGCGTAGCTGCAAAGCTTCTCACCATCAGGAAACCTATCGATGGTTCCTATCTCCGATTTGACCAGCAACGCTGAGTAGTATCCTACTCCCGGGATCGTCATGAGGAGTCTAACATCTTCATCCTCTGGAGCCATCCTTCGCAGCTCCTTGGACAACCGTTCTATCTGAAGGGTTAGGGTGGAGAGGACTGGCAGGTAAGATTCCACAGCATCTGATTGTAGGCCATGGAGCCACTCCAGGCCTTTTCTAGTGAATAATCCATACTCTGATGGTGGAGTTAATCCGTTGATGGTTAAGTGAGCTTTGATCTTCACCTTCAGCTTGCTACGCATCCGGACCATGAAAGCCCGGCGTCTAACCTTCTCTCGTAACGCAGCGACGTCGTCAGGTGGCACATAGGATAATGGCAAAGCGTCAAGCCTCGCTAACTCAGTCAGAGCCCAACTATCCACGCGATCCGTCTTAATCCGGGATTCAGCTATGAGCCTAGTCTTCTTAGGATGCGAAACGAGTACATTGTATCCTTTTCCTCTCAACGCCCTATAGACAGGTACGATGGACGTGGAAGACTCCATAGCAACCTTATCGATAGGGTATCGACCCAAGAAGGAAACAACTTCATCTTTGTCTAAGAGTTTCCTCCGTTCAACCACTTCCCCACCATAACTCATCACAGTCGCATAGACACTGTCCTTATGGACATCTAACCCACAAACGAGCGAGCTCATAACATGCTTTGAGCTCGCCCGCCATCTTACCCCTTTCTCATCGCATCACACTTTCACGACGAATGAACCGACGACGACCGAAGTTAGTCGTCACTGAACAACTATTTGGTTATCTGTTTCGCGTCACGGTTGTAGCGGTCATACCATCCGCCTGTTCCCTTGGTCCAGTACGCGGGGGGCTTTGGTTTTGGTTTCGAGCGCATCTTCTGCAATTTTTCAAGCATTCCTTTAGTTTGTGCACTCTTATGAGGAAAGGAAGGACACGGCATTACTGCACACGGCTCCAAACAGCCGCAGCC
>Ga0187886_1003627_pt1 | contig 11483 bp, 10 predicted proteins | sample June2016WEW_20_1_FD_133001 | JGI IMG/M metagenome (GOLD analysis project Ga0187886, IMG submission 133001) | Peatland microbial communities from SPRUCE experiment site at the Marcell Experimental Forest, Minnesota, USA - June2016WEW_20_150 | ecosystem: Environmental > Terrestrial > Soil >...
CTCGAGAAACGGCTCCGCCGCCCGCTCTCGGCCGCCGACTCCGCACCCGCAGCAGGTTCTTCTGCGCCTCCGGCGGCCTTCGAATCCAACGTCGGGCGGGAACGCTACGAGCAGATGGTGCGCGCCGCCAAGGAGCACATTGCCGCCGGCGACGTCTTCCAGGTGCTTCCCTCGCAACGGCTTTCACGCCCGACAAAAGCACAACCCTTCGACATCTACCGCGCACTGCGCCGGCTCAACCCCTCGCCCTACATGTTCTTTTTCGATTTTGGAACCTTCGACGGCGAGCCGTTCTACCTGGCTGGATCCTCGCCGGAAGTCTTTGTCCGACTGGAGGGGAACCGCGCCAGCCTGCGGCCGATCGCCGGCACCAGCTCACGCGGCGCCACTCCCGAAGAGGATGCCGCGATCGAGGCGAAACTCCTGGCCGACCCGAAGGAGCGCGCCGAGCACGTGATGCTGGTCGACCTCGGACGCAACGACCTCGGGCGGGTGTGCCGCTACGGCACCGTGAGCGTTCCGGAATACGCCGTGATCGAACGCTACTCGCACGTGATGCACATCGTCTCGCAGGTGGAAGGCGAAATGCGCCCGGGCCAGACCGCCTTCGACCTGGTGCGCGCGGCTTTCCCGGCCGGCACCGTCAGCGGCGCGCCCAAGGTGCGCGCAATGGAGATCATCGCCCAGCTCGAACCCGACGGGCGCGGTCCGTACGGAGGCGCGGTCGGATATTTTTCCTTCGACGGATCGATGGACACTTGTCTGGCGATCCGGACGCTTATCGGCTGCGGCAAGACCGTGTCGGTCCAGGCCGGCGCCGGGATCGTCGCGGATTCCGATCCGCAGCGCGAATACCAGGAAACGATGAACAAAGCCCGCGCCGTGTTGATGGCGGTGGAGCAAGCGGAGAATTGCTGACCTAACCCCCACTCACCCATCCCTCCCCTCGCTTCGCTCGAGGACAGGCTCTCCCCCTTCCCATTATGGGAAGGGGAGAGGGGTGCAGGGGTGAGGAGGAAGGGTCTGAGAGGAGCAACCATGATCGCCGTAATCGACAACTACGATTCATTCACCTATAACCTCGTTCAATATCTGGGCGAGCTTGGCGCGGAGCTGGATGTGTTCCGCAACGACCAGGTGACCGTGGAGCAGATCGCGGAGCGCCACCCAACCCACTTGGTGATCAGCCCGGGGCCCGGCACGCCGGACGACGCCGGGATTTCCGGGAAAGCAATCGCTTACTTTAGCGGACGCATCCCGATCCTGGGAGTATGCCTCGGCCATCAAACCATCGGCGCGGTGTACGGTGCGAAAGTGGGCCGGGCGCCGGGAATCATGCACGGGAAGACATCGAAGATCCACCACACCGGCGCGGGGATTCTTGCCGGCCTGCCCAGTCCCTTCGAAGCCGGCCGCTACCATTCGCTGATCGTATTCGATCCCGTGCCTGCCGAGTTGGAAGTGATCGCCCGCGCCGAGACGGGCGAAATTATGGCGCTGCGCCACCGTTCCCACCCGACCTTTGGATTGCAGTTCCACCCCGAGTCGGTGCTCACGGACGCGGGCAAACAGATTCTGAAAAAATTTCTCGCCCTGCCGTCCGCGAGGGCGGCTTCCGAAAAAAAGGAGGAATGGAACATGCTCAAACCGTTTATCGCCCAGGCCATGAAACGCGAAAGCCTGACCGCGCTCCAGGCCGAGCAGGCGATGCAGGTGATCATGACCGGCCAGGCCACGCCGGCGCAAATCGGTTCGTACCTCACCGCGTTGCGGATGAAAGGTGAGACCGTCGAAGAGATCACCGGCTCGGCGCGGGCGATGCGCGCGAACGCCTTGCCGGTGAATTTCGCGATCCGTCCGGAAAAACTGTACGACACCGCCGGGACGGGCGGCGACGGCGCGGGCACCTTCAACATCTCCACCGCCGCCGCGTTCGTCATCGCCGGGACCGGACGCAAGGTGGCCAAGCACGGCAACCGCGCCGCTTCCTCCAAGTGCGGCAGCGCCGACGTGCTAGCGGCGCTCGGGGTGAACATTGATATGACACCCGATCAGGCTGTGCGGGCCATAGATACGGTGGGCATCGCGTTCTTCTTCGCGGCCAATTACCATCCGGCGATGAAGCATGCCATCGGCCCGCGGCGCGAGATCGGCCAGCGCACGATTTTCAACCTGCTCGGACCGCTGACCAACCCGGCCGGGGCCGAGGTGCAAGTGATCGGCGTGCCCGATCCGGCGCTGACCGAGCCGCTCGCCCAAGTCCTGGGCAGCCTCGGGGCAAGCGCCGCCTACGTGGTGCACGGCTTCGGCGGATTGGATGAGCTCAACGCCGGCGGCCCCAACCGCGTGAGCCATTTAAAGGAAGGCGCGGTGCGCACGTTCGAACTGGACCCGCGCGACCTGGGCATCCCGCGCGCCGATCCACAGGCGTTGAAAGGCGGCACGGCCGAGGAGAACGCGGTGATGCTGCGCACGGTGCTCGAAGGAAACAGCTCGGAACCCATGCGCGATGCGGTCTTGCTCAACGCGGCCGCGGCCATCGCAGCCGAGAGCGGGGATTTTTCCGAGGCGCTTGTCGAATCGCGCAAGGCCCTTGATTCCGGCGCGGCGCTCAAGGCGCTGGATGGGTTGATTACTTTCGGGAAATAACCCCCCACCTGACCTCCCCCCATTTGGCGACGCCAAATGGGGGGAGAAAAAGAGGGGGGAAGGTAACCATGCTGGATCACATCCTCGAACATAAACGTTCCGAAATCTCGCAGTTGGATCCTTCCCAGTGGAAGAACCGGGCTGCGGATGCCCCCGCGCCGCGGGAGTTTCTGCCCTTCGATCCGACGCGCACGTCGCGCCCGTGTACTGCGCCGATGCTCATCGCCGAGATCAAGCGCGCCTCGCCTTCGCGCGGCGAACTTAATCCGCGGCTCGATCTTATTCGGCAGGCGCATATCTACGCAGAAAACGGCGCGTCGGCAATCTCGATTCTAACCGACGAGAAGTTCTTTCGCGGGAGCATCGACGATCTTTTCGCGGTCCACAGCGAAGGATTGGAAACTCCCGGCGGGCAAGCGCTGCCGCTCCTGCGCAAGGATTTTCTGCTCGCGCCGGTTCAGCTTTACCAGAGCCGGGCTTTCGGCGCCGATGCCGTGCTGTTGATCGCCGCCGCGCTGGAAGGCGGCGCGCTGGCCGATATGCATGCGCTTGCGCTCGAGCTTGGGCTAACGCCGCTCGTCGAGGTCCACACGGGCGACGAGTTGGATCGGGCGCTGACAGTCCCAGGCCTTTGCTGGGTGGGTGTGAACAGCCGAAACCTGTCTACGTTCGAGGTTCGGCCGCAGGCCGGCCTGGAACTTGGTCCGGAGATTCCGCCCGCGATTGGATCGGTCGCCGAATCCGGCATCATGAACGCCAAGGATGCCGTTGCGGCCGGGAAGGTCGGCTACGACGCGATTCTGGTTGGCGAAGCGCTGGTAACGGCGGCAGATACTGCTGCGAAAGTCAGGGAATTGGCGACTTCCGCCCCCTACCCTGCCTCCCCCCATTCCGCTTCACGGAATGGGGGAGGGGCGCAGGGGGGTCATGATCATTAAAATCTGCGGCCTGGCTAATTTTGATGACGCGCTCGCCGCGGCCGAGTTGGGTGCGGATTATCTCGGGTTCAACTTCTACCCGAAAAGCCCGCGCTGCATTGCCGAGTCGGATTGCGGGAAGATCGTCGCGGCGCTGCGGATCGGCTTTCCGGATCTCTCGTATACGGGTGTCTTTGTCAACCATCCGGTGGCGGAAATCATCCGGATTGTGAAGCGATGCAATCTCGACGCGGCCCAGCTTTCCGGAGACGAACCGCCCGGTGCGCTCGCGGCGCTTGGCTCGGAAAAGATCCGCGCATATAAGGCAATCCGCGCGGGAGCGGACGCCCCTACGCTGAAGGAATTCGCCGACTCCACCGAAGGCGAGCCGGCATTGCTGCTGGACGCGACTGCCCCCCGCCTCTACGGCGGAACCGGCCAAACAGCAGATTGGGATTGGGCGGCGTCGGTCGCGTCGCGCTACCCGGTGTGCCTTGCCGGCGGGCTTACCCCGGAAAACGTCTGCGCCGCGATCCGCAAAGTGAAACCTTGGGGAGTGGATACGGCCTCGGGCGTTGAATCTTCCGCGGGCAAGAAGAGCCGCGAAAAAATGGCTGCCTTTATTGCGGCCGCCCGCCGGGCGGGAAGGGAAATCCATGTAACCATCGAGCCCGCCCAAGCCGGAGACGCGGCCGAGATCCTGGCGCTGCAGAAGTTGGCCTATCGCAGTGAAGCTGAGCTCAACCGGGATTTTTCCATTTCGCCTCTGACTCAGACTCTTGCGCAAATCGAATCCGAATTCGACCGCAAATTATTTCTACGTGCGAAAACGGAAGGCCGGATCGTCGGATCGGTGCGCGCCGAGCTCCGCGACGGTTCCTGCCATATCGGAAGGCTGATCGTCCATCCCGAATGGCAGAACCAGGGCACCGGCTCCCGCTTGTTGCGGGAGATCGAAGCCCGCTTCCCGCAAGCCAACCGGTTCGAGCTGTTCACCAGCGAGCGCAGCGGGCGCAATCTGCACATCTATCAAAAGTCGGGTTACCGGATTTTCAAACGCGAGCCGATGAATGAGCGGGTGACGTTGGTCTACCTTGAGAAAGCGGCGGAAAACCCATGAAAAAAATATCTCTCTCCGGAATCAAGCCCACGGGAACACCCCACTTGGGCAACTACCTTGGCATGATCCGGCCGGCATTGGAATTGGCAAAGGATTACCAGGCGTTTTATTTTATCGCCGACGCACACGCCTTGAATCAGGTGGGTGACGGCGGAGAATTAAGGCGTATGACTTTCGAAACGGCGGCCACCTTGCTGGCCCTCGGTCTTAATCCGGAGGAAGTGACCTTTTTCCGCCAATCCGATATTCCCGAGGTGTTCGAGCTGGCCGTGATATTAGCGGCCTCCACCGCCAAGGGATTGCTCAACCGGGCGCACGCGTATAAGGCCGCCGTGGATGCCAACTTGACCTCCGGCCGCGATCCGGATGCCGGAGTCAATATGGGATTGTTTACGTACCCGGTCCTGATGGCGGCCGACATCCTGCTCTTCGGCAGCCACGTGGTGCCGGTCGGCGAAGATCAGCGCCAGCATGTGGAAATCGCCGCCGATATCGCCCAGGCATTCAACCGCGCGTATGGCGAGGTCCTGGTGGTCCCGGAAGCGGTCATTCGCGAAGAGGTCGCCGGTATTCCCGGCACCGACGGCCGTAAAATGAGCAAGAGCTACGGCAATGTCATACCGATTTTTTCTCCGCCGGATCAACTGCACGCGCGGATCATGGGCATCGTCACCGATTCACGCCCGCCGGAGGAACCCAAAAATCCGGACCAAGACAACCTGTTCGGTATCTACAAACACTTCGCCACGCGCGAAGAAACCGAGGCCATGCGCCGGAAATATCTGCGCGGAGGATTTGGCTACGGCGAAGTAAAACAAGCCCTTTATGAAGTGCTGGAGCGCGCCTTCGCCGCAGCCCGCACCCGATATGAAGGCTACCTGCTGGACCGGCCTTTACTGGACCGCGTGTTGTTTGCAGGCGCCGAGAAGGCTCGCGCGAGTTGTGCCCCATTGATGAACAAGGTACGCGAGGCGGTCGGGTTCCGGCACGGCGAGGCCACACATTTACCGTCCCCCGCAGGATGAGCAATTTTTCATTTCATTCCAATCCACGGAGGGCACGGAGGACACAGAGGGAAACAGAAAAGAATACAATGAGAATTCAATAACTCATTCGGAAAAGGGGGAGCTATGACGGAATTGATCTATCGCGAAGAAACCTTTTCCATCCTCGGAGCGGCGATCGAGGTACACCGGGAACTTGGGTCCGGATTCCTTGAAGCTGTCTATCAAGAGGCGCTGGAGATCGAATTGGAAAGTCGGAAGATCCCTTTCGAACCGCATAAACCTTTGATCGTTTCCTACAAAGGTCGGCCGCTTAATAAAACATATGAAACGGATCTGGTGTGTTATGAAAAAATCATTGCCGAATTGAAAGCGCTCGACCGGCTCTCGGGAAAGGAGGAAGCTCAAATCCTGAACTACCTGAAAGCTACCGACCTGCGAGTCGGTCTTCTACTCAATTTCGGCAGCCACGGCCGATTGGAATGGCAGCGATTCGTTCTATGTATCCACGGAGGGCACGAATACTCACGGATAATTTAATGCAATTTTTCCGTGAACTCCGTGTGCTCCGTGGAAAAACAGGATAGTATTTCCATGCAGTCGAGCAATTTCGTAGCGCAAAGGAACAAGTTATGGCTTCCTTCTCTCCAAAGTTCGGCCCCTACGGCGGGCAATACGTCCCGGAGACTCTCATGCCGGCGCTCGAAGCGCTCACGGCGGAATTCGAGCGAGCCCGGCAGGACGGGCAGTTCCAATCCGAGCTGAACTCGCTGCTGGCGGATTACGCCGGCCGGCCCACGCCGGTTTCCTTCGCCGCACGGCTCAGCGCTCATCTCGGCGGCGCACGGATCTACCTCAAGCGCGAGGATCTGGCCCATACCGGCGCGCACAAGATCAACAACGCGCTCGGTCAGGCGCTGCTGGCGCGGCGGATGGGCAAGCGCCGCATCATCGCCGAGACCGGCGCCGGTCAGCACGGCGTGGCCTCCGCCACCGTCGCCGCGCTGCTCGGACTGGAATGCGTCGTCTATATGGGTGAAGTCGATATGGCGCGCCAGCAGCCGAACGTGTTCCGGATGCGGCTCCTGGGGGCCGAGGTGCGCCCGGTGGCGAGCGGCAGCCGTACGCTCAAGGACGCGGTCAACGAGGCGATCCGCGACTGGGTGACGAACGTGGAGACCACCCACTACCTGCTCGGGTCGGCGCTCGGGCCGCACCCCTACCCGGCGATGGTGCGCGAGTTCCAGAAAGTCATCGGCAACGAGGCGCGCGCGCAGATGCTTGTCCAGATCGGCCGCCTGCCGGATCAGTGCATCGCCTGCGTGGGCGGCGGCTCGAACGCCATCGGGCTGTTCTCGGCCTTTCTCGAGGACCCGGCCGTCAAGCTCATCGGCGTGGAAGCCGGCGGCGAGGGGATCGCCACCGGCCATCACGCGGCGCGCTTTGCGGATCCGGCTCGCGGCCGGCTCGGTGTGCTGCATGGAACGCGCACGTTCGTGCTGCAAACGCCCGACGGGCAGATCGCCGACACGCATTCCATCTCGGCTGGGCTGGATTACGCCGCGGTCGGGCCGGAACATTCCCACCTGCGCGACCTTGGCCGGGCGGAATACACGGTCGCTACCGACGCCGAGGCGCTCGAGGCCTTCTCGCTCCTGTGCAAACTGGAGGGGATCATCCCGGCGCTGGAAAGCGCGCATGCGGTCGCCGAAGCCGTCCGCCGCGCGCCGAAGCTGGAGAAAGATAAAAATATCCTGATCTGCCTCTCCGGAAGGGGAGACAAGGATTTGGATACGGTGACCCCCCTCCTCACCTCCCCCCATTTGGTTTCGCCAAATGGGGGGAGGCAGGAAAGGGGGTAAGGAGCCATCATGCCCCTTGCCGATATCGAACGCGCTTTTAACAGGAAGCCCGCTTTCATGCCCTACTTCCCGATCGGGTATCCGACGGCCGCGGATTCGCTCGGCGCCATCGAAGCCCTCGCCGGAAACGGCGCCGACCTGATCGAAGTGGGAATCCCCTTTTCCGATCCGCTGGCCGACGGGCCGGTGATCCAGCGCGCCACCCAGATCGCGCTGCAAAACGGCGTGACCGTTCCCGGCGTGCTCGAATCGATTGCGGAACTGCGCCGGCGCGGGGTCGGCATCCCCCTCATCCTGATGGGTTATTACAATCCGATTCTTCGCTTCGGTCCGAAAGCGTTTTGCGACGCGGCGGTTGCAGCGGGGGCGGACGGCCTGATCGTGCCGGATCTGCCGGCCGAAGAATCCACTGAACTGGAAGATGCGCTGGGCGGCAGGATGCCGCTGATCCGTATGATCGCTCCGACCACGTCGGCCGATCGTGCGCGCAGGATTTGCGCCGGCGCGGAAGGCTTCCTCTATCTGGTATCCGTCACCGGCGTAACCGGCGCGCGAGACCGCGTTCCGCCGGGCCTCCCGGAATTCATCACTCGCGTCCGGCTCACGGCGCCCAAAGGACTGCCGCTCTGCGTCGGATTTGGAATCGCCACGCCTTCCCAGGCGGCGGAGGTGGGCAAGCTCGCCGACGGGGTTATCGTCGGAACGGCCTGCGTGCGCGCCGTCGGCGAGTCTGCCGATCCAAAACGCGCGGCGGCGGACTTCGCTGCTGCGTTCCGCAAGGCGCTGGACCTACCCCTCGGGACTCTACATCACATGTAATCCCAGTGGCAGTCCCAATTCGCCGGACCTTCCCCGGCGATCCAGGAAAATCGGTGGAGCGATGGATATTCGAGGGTTTTGAAGATATTATAAAAATAGCTCGATCTTTTTCCAGATCCGCCCTCAATACAATTCAATGGAGTCGGCGACACGGCCGCTCGCGTGTTGGGATCGTCTCTTAAAAAAACGATACCAAATTTTCTACCCCCGAATGCTTACCGGAGTACCGATGTCCGCCCATTGAAATAACCGGTATGCATCTTCCGATCCCAACACAATGCAACCATAGGAAACCGGCGTGCCAAGCTCCGTACCCCAGATCGTCTCGCCGTCCGCCAGCACGGGCAGCGCGTGGATACCGTTTTCCATGTCGGGGCTTGGATAATAAATTCCCATCCAGTCCGGCATCCAGAAACCCCACGGGGCGCTATAGGCATCCGATATTTTATCCAATATTTCGAAATTTCCCAGCGCTGTGCCGCCGCCCCGCCCGGTGGAAACTACATCGTCGTAGACAGACGTATCCCCCTCATAGGCGTACAGCCGCTGTTGCAACAAGCTAACCACAATGCTTTTTAAACCCGATGTCTGTATGGAAGGAACCACGATAGCCGGCTCCGTGGGCGGGACGACCGCTGTTGCGGTCGGTTCCTGGGTGGGTATCGAAGTCGCCGTTTCCGTAGGACGCGGCGTCGGAGAAACCGGGAGAAAGGGCGTCGGCGTGATCGCCGGCATTGTTCCCATCAGATTTTCAGCCGCCCGAACATGCCAGACTGCGCCCAGCGCAACACAACCGGCCGCGAGGATGAATGCCGCCAGCAGAAATCCGTACCCCCCGACTTTTTTGGGTTGTTCCTTGCGTCCCGTCGGGGATGAGAAGGCCGAATGCTTTGTTGGAACCGGCGCGGATATACCTCCCGGGCTTTCCTGCGAACGTTTCGCCGCCCAGCGCAAACCGGCGCGGGCCCACCGGCTATTCGGGTTGATCTGAAGCGCCCGCTTCATATAATAGACACTCGCCAGCGGATTTGAGAAAAGGCCGAGAATCGACCAAGATTCATACCAGCCCGGAGTGAGCACCGCGAATCGCCGGATCCACCGTCGGGCGGCAAGCTGGTCTTCACAGGACAGCTGTTCGAATGTTTCTTGAATAAATTGGTCATCCGCGATCATCAAAGCCGCCATCGAGGTTCTTCCCAACAGCTTTTTTCATCCGAGGTTATGGATGGATCGGATCCACTCTCAGGATGAAAATGGTTTCATAATTATAATGAATTATCTACTCCCATAAAGTATGAAGAATTTGCAAAGGAATTATGAAGGCTCCAAAGTTTATAGCCGCTATCCCGCTGTGGCTATTTAATGGTTCCGGCCCTTTGCTGCTTCAACGTTTATCGTTGCCTCGATCAGGGAACCCCGGACGGAGAGGGAAAAGAACATGCCGATCTTTTGGATCGACAGCCTGCGAATCCGGCAAGATCTGTCGAACGTTTTGGGGATCGCGACCCGTAATATAGCGGAAGGATATATCCAGCGGGAGGTCTTCCTCAAGAGGCCTTATCATTTTCCAGGTGTTTTTACGAGTGCGATCCGGTTGAGCCTCTTTCCATCCCGCGAGGTATCTAGGATGGGCGCAGCTGGGAATATGGGCTGTTACGGCACGACGGAATATTCAGAGGATCCGACCGACCTTGAGCTCACTCTCCATGGAAAAACCAAAACCGAAACGATCGCCTTCGCCTGTACCCTCGGTGGATTCCCGCCTCAGCCTGCGGACAGAATCATCGCTAGCTGAGAGGTACGCTTGCAAGAGGTTCGCGATCTCCCAGATGGATACGATCGGAATACAAAAGACCCTCTAAGGGAAAGCGGTTACGCACATGGATCAAGGTAGAAAAGCGAAGATGAATTTCCGGTGCCCGCGCTGCCTGATGCGGGAAATCGACATGGACATGCTCTATGACCGCGACCGGGACGAGTATTATTGCCTGCGCTGTTCCTTCACCGGCAACGAGCAGGAAGTGCTGCGAGTGAACGCGCAATTCCGGGAAAAATACCGCAATCGGGAAAAACGGATCAGCGATTTCTAGGAGGCGATGGACGAAATAATGGATGTCATTGCGAGGAGGTTTTGAAGTTTTTGGATTTTCGTCAAAGCCGACGAAGCCCGCCCCGGGAAGCCCACCGGGCGGACCGGGGCAATCTGGTTTTTCATCACATCGATTCCCATATTCCTTGTCTGAATCATTTTCCTTGTCGATGGGCTGAGAGATTGCCCCGCCCCGGCCCCTGCTCTGCAACAGTTGCATTTGCCGGGGCAAGGCCGGGGCTTTGCACCTTCCGGTTGCTCGCAATGGCATGAACTAGTTTTCCGCAACCCACCATAGCTTCGCAATCCCCACTGAATTTCTCCTAGCAAGAATTAGCCTCTTTTTTCGTCCAATCGCTCCCCCAAATGGGCCATACACACCTCTGGTGAAATAACCACTCCGGGCGCTTGACCTCGAGTTCCCGTCGAATTATGATTGTAGAAAATAAATAGATAAACAGGCCAGGAAGCCCGTCCCATGAGGGAAATCTCATGCGGCGGGTTTTTTGTTTTATGGCCCAGCCTGAAGATCGACTTGAAGGAGGCATGATGTTGGTCAACGAAAAGACAAAAATCCTGGACGTGGCATCCGCGGAACCGCAGAAAATTTCCAAACCGGCCGAAGTGATTGCGTACGCACGCAAGCTGGGGCTGAAGATCGTCGACTTCAAATTTGTCGACCTGCCGGGAACCTGGCAGCATTTCAGCATCCCGCTGCAGGAGCTCGAAGAATCGCTCTTTGAGGAAGGGATCGGCTTCGATGGATCGTCGATCCGCGGGTTTCAGGCCATCAACGAAAGCGACATGTTGCTCATGCCGGATCCCACCAGCGCGGTGATGGACCCGGTATGCCAGGTGCCCACCCTGAGCCTGGTTTGCTCGGTCCTCGATCCGGTCACGCGCCAACCCTACAGCCGCGACCCGCGCTACATCGGCGCCAAAGCCGAGGCCTACCTGCTCAAGACCGGGATCGCCGACATCTCGTACTGGGGGCCGGAAGCTGAATTCTTCATCTTCGACAAC
>Ga0187886_1003633_pt1 | contig 11461 bp, 21 predicted proteins | sample June2016WEW_20_1_FD_133001 | JGI IMG/M metagenome (GOLD analysis project Ga0187886, IMG submission 133001) | Peatland microbial communities from SPRUCE experiment site at the Marcell Experimental Forest, Minnesota, USA - June2016WEW_20_150 | ecosystem: Environmental > Terrestrial > Soil >...
CGATGCTTGAGGAAATCATTGATAGAGATAATTATTGGGACGATGATAATATTACTAGTGATACCGTTCTCTATCAGCAGGTAAAAATAGAATTAATACATAGGTTGAACAGGTTAGATACAGTTGAAAATAATTATATAAACTAAAGGAAAATACAATGAAGATACTTAAAAGAGGAAAATCTCCCGCTAAACAAATTTACAGGCACACATGCGATATTTGTAAAACTCATTTTGAATGTAAGGGTCAAGATGGTTGGATCGAAAAGGCTTATAGTGGCACTAAAATCTTTCTTTTTCTTCACATAAAATGTCCTGTGTGCAAATACGAAATTACATTTAGAATTAGATAAAGGAAATACAATGAGCTGTTTAAAAGAAGATCAACCACACGAATTTATAGATGTATATAATGAGAAAGAATCTATTCCTGATGGAGTTATTAATCTAGCTGCTCAATGCGATGGGGTTACTGGAATATCGGCGGCACTTGGTCAGGGCAAAGTAAAAAGTAAAGAATATGTTTTGAGTTATTGTAAAAAATGTGGATATAAAGTAGAAAAAGCTGAAATAAAAAAGTGAGTAATAAACTAAATAAAGGAGAAGCACAATGAGTAAAAAGAGTAAAAAAATAGGATGGCAAATCGCAGAAGAGCTTATTAAGGCATGGAATCTTGATGAGGAAATTAAGGATAAAGACGTTCTAAAGGATGTTGGTAATGCAATTGAAGAAGCTTACAATCTTGGTAATAATAAATAACTAAAAGGAGAAGTAAAATGAGTAAAGGCGGAATAGTAGCGTTGGGGATAGTGGGCGTTCTAATTGTAAGTTCGGTTATGTTAATTGGCTATGTTATAGGAGTACTCAATCAGGAAACCGCAATCAGAGTAACCATGGAGAACAAACAGAAGGACAATACTTCTCAGTTCGATAATATGTGGAAAAAGATTGCTCAGGTTGCTCAGGTTACAGATGCCCAGAAGAATGCTCTTATGGATATCTTTAATGGATATGCTAAGGCTAGAACAGGTGATGGCAAAAGTGGAAGCTTGGCAACTTGGATCACTGAAAGTTGCCCCGCCGTAGACACCTCCACCTTTAATAATCTTCAAAATATCATTACGGGTTCTAGGGATGCGTTTACAATGAGACAGACAGAATTGCTTGATCTCAATAGGGAACATGAAAAGCTTATTCGTACAATTCCAGCTAGTATTGTTTGCTCTATATTTGGAAGGAAGTCTATTGATGTTACTATAGTTACTTCTTCCAAGACAGGAGAAGCATTTAAAACAGGCAAGGATGATGATGTTAATGTATTTCCGGTAAAAAAGTAAGTGAAAGAAGCCTAAAGAATGGAAATGGTGCATAAAATACGCAGAAAGTCTGATGGTTTGTATTTTGAAGAAAAGACATCTTGGGGGGAGAAAGGAAAGCTTTTCTTATCAACCGATCACCTCATGCAATTTGTTAGTAACAATCCAAAGTTTTTTGATGATTTTAATGACCTTGAAGTCGTTTCTTATAGATTAATTTCTCACACTACTAGAAATTTTACGGAGTGGGCAAATTATAATAATGCCTTTTTAAGAGCAAAACGAAGGCGATTACTGAAGGCTGGCGGGTTTCTTTTTGCAATTATGGCTTCTAATTTAAATAAGACCATAGAAGATAATTCCGAATATATATTGTCTCCTAATGCAGACGGATGGTTTTCTATAGAAGAAATAATAAGTAAAACTACACTTACTTTATCTTTTATTAAGAAAATAGTTAAAAGTTATACTGTAAGACTGCCTTCGTCAACAGATACAAATAAATCAACTATTAGACAGGCATTTAAATTAAACGATGACGATTCTATGATTTGTTTTCATAAGTTATGTAAAGAAAAATTATATCGGTCAAAAGACTCATTATTAGTTGATTCTAAATGTAAAATGCTAGTTGAAAATTGAGGATAACCATGAGTAAAATTATAGAGATTGAACGCTGTGGAGATTGTCCTTATAGGAAGTTTTATGTTGGAGAATTTCATCAACAGGAGACTTGTGAAAAAGCCAGTAGAAGTATGAAAGACACAGATATTGAAGCTATGAATAAGACAGGCTTTCCTTCTTGGTGTCCTTTACATGATCTTAATGATTTACTTAATGATTATATACCTTGGGACTAAATATGATTTTTTTCTATATTATAGCACTCATACCGATTATAATTGGGACCGTACTTTTCTGTGCCTCGAAAAAGGTGTGCTGGCAAGAATGGGTTGGCGGATCAGTTTGCGCATTGTTAATTTCAGCTATAATGCATGGAATCGCTATACACTCTATGACGGATGATGTAGAATGCTGGAGTGGCAAGATCACTCATGCCTGTCATTTTCCTAGGTGGGTAGAGGAATATCAGCAACGCCATGAAACTACTTATACTACAGGCTCAGGCAAGAATCAAAGAACCCATACTAGGGTTTGGTATACTACTGAACACGCAACACATTCTGAACACTGGGAAGCCTATCTTAATTTTGGTACATGCAGCGAGGATAAGGAAATTAGTGAAAAGCTTTTTAATGAGATAAGGGTTAATTTTGGTAATGTTATAGAAGATGGCGGAAAGCAATGGTGTACTTATGGAGGGCATCGTTATAGTGGAGATAACAATGTTTATAGAGTTCCAAATAAAACAGAATATTTATATCCGGTTACTACGACAAAACATTTTGTTAACCGAATTAAGGCTGCTCCCACGCTATTTTCATTCATCAAGGTTCCTACCAATATTCCGGTTTATAATTGGCCTGAAAACGGGAATTGGATGCAGTCGGACAGATTGATAAATGAATCCCGAATAAGCGTATTGGAATTTGACCGCATGAATTCAAGGCTTGGACCAATAAAGCTTGTAGACGTTTGTTTTATCAACTTTGGAAACAGGGGAAGCGAAATAGCAAGATATCAGGAGGCTAAATGGCTGCGGGGGAAGAAAAATAGTATAACTTTATGCTATGGACAACTGAACACTAACAATATACCGGGATGGAGCGTCTGTTTTGGATGGAGTAATAGTGAAATATGTAAACGTAATTTAGAGACAACGTTAATAACACATTCTGTCGACAATAATATTTTGCCCTTAGTTGAAAAGGAAATTAAAGAGAACTATAAAATAAAAAAGTGGTCTGACTTCGACTATATCAAGATTAATCCGCCGACTTGGGCATACGTAACATTAATTATACTGATGATTATTACTCAAACGGGATTTTTTATTTGGGCTAATACAAATGAGTTTAGCAAAGATTAGCCTAAGACTTTTTAGAATTAACATATCTAAGTCTAGACTCTCTCATTTTTTGTCTTGTTTCTATTGTTGCTTTCTTCTCTAAATTAGCTTCTCTTAACCTTTGTTTGGTTTCTTCGGATTTTGTTTCTCCAAGATGTGATTTTCTCATTTTTATTCTGGTTTCTTCTGTGTGATGGCTTCCTAATTTAGACTTTCTTATTTTTTGTTTAGTTTCTTCGGGCATTATTTTCCCAGAATTAGCTTTCTTTATCTTCAGCCTAGTTTCTTCCGACAGGTGTTTTCCGTAATTAGGATGATTTTTGCCCATATTTGCTTCGCTCAGTTTTTTTCTAGTTTCTTCAGAATGTTTATGTCCTAGCATGTTTTTGTTACCTATTTTTGTTTTACCTATATTGTCACAATGTTCTTTAGAAAAACGCATTCCTATTCTAGATTTACTCATATTTAACCTTGCTTCTTTGGAACATTTTCTTCCCCGCATTGCTTCTCCTATTTTTCTTTTACGTTCTTCGGTATGATGCTGCCCAAAATTATAGTTTTTGGCTCCTCTTTTGCACTCACTCATTTTATTTTTGCTTTCTTCTGTGTGTTTTTTACCAAGATGGGATTTACCCATCTTGTCTTTCGTCGCCTGAGAATATCTAGGATTTCTTTTTGCCTCTTTTAGGTTATATCCGTTGCTTATGCCGTTAACATTATATGGGGCTAAATTGTAAGTGTTATATAATATACAATAATAATGCTCAAGTTTCAATAAATCTTCTATATTGCAGCAGATTATTAATTCCATGGCAAAATTATCTCTACCATATTTGTTATAGGCATTCTGCAAATATGTATTACTATATTTGTTTTTGTCAAGCATGGTCTGGTAGTTGTATCCTCGTCTGCGGAAATTATTAGTAGACCCTATTAACCTTTTGCCGTTCACAAGATTAATAATTGAATATATGCCGCTTTTATATTTTAGTTCTTTTGGGATATTGAATTTCATCGTTTTTAACCCTCTTATAAATATCTTCTACTGTATCTCTAAATATCTTGGAGACATTTATGTAGTATTTGTCTTTTAGCTCAGATATCATCTTTTTATGCTCTGCCGAAACTCTTACTGTCAATGTTGGATATTCCTTATATTTTTTCATATTTCTCCTTTATATAACACAATGTATTATTCTACATAAATAATTCAATTTCCTGCTTAAAAATGAATATATTTTTGGTATAATAATGGCATAAAAAGATAGTAATAATCTTCTTGATTTTTAAAAGAATTAACCTATAATAGATAATAAATGAAAATAATTTATATATTTCTAATTTGTCTGCTTTCAGGTTGCGCTACTCCTATAGATATGCCTACTGTAGCCCTTCTAATTAATCGTGTGGATAAGTTAGAGAAGCAAGTTAAGACAGAGACGACACCTAGAGCAGTAGAACCGTCTGAGGGGCGTCCTAACAGGCTTAACGATGCCCAGAAAGATTTTGTAAGGTATATGTTGGATTACTTAGCAGATGAGGAAGATTAGAATGAAAATAACAATGACGCATAAGAGGCCTAGTAAAGAGGGATTATATCTACTTCGTTATAAAGATAGCGTTCCATATTCGGTGACAGTACTTCCTATGCCTCAAGAAAACATGAGACTAAAGGTATTTGTTTATCCTGATGGTGATTATGTGGATAAATATAAGAAAGCTAGTTATACATGGTCTGAAATAATAGAAGTTGAATAAAAAATGAAAGCCTACGAAGTTATTGGCGAATGGAAGCATAAAAAAACAGAGAAAACATACACTCTTCGTTACGTTGTGTTGACTGACGATAATCAAGCTCCCTTAGATGTAATTAATAATGTTTTACACATGGAAGCGCTTGAGTATGTTGATGGACTTATCAGGGAATTAGGTGTCAATACGGTAATCGAAGTGAAACGACATGCAATTAAAACATAGTGAGGATTAAAACATAGTGAGGATTAAAAAATGAAGAACATTATAGTTGTAACATCTGGCAGACAGGACTTAGTTGATTTTTTCGAAAAGGACAATGGGGATGGAGATAGCGTTCATTCCGGAAACCCATATATTGTATTCGTAGTTTCAAATAAAACTAAAGAGGTTACAGTTAAAATAATCGATAGCGAAAAAGATCTCTTAACCTATTCTGATGACACTAAGGTTATGAAACAATGGGAAGGACAATGGAGAAGTGACTTTTTTCAATTTACCGTAGGGCAATTTAGAGATGCAATACTTAAGAAAAATAGGAAGGCTGAAGAATACATTAAATTGGCAAAAGAGATAGAGGTGACGATTGGAAGCATGGGTAAGATCAAACATGTAAGGGTAACTCATGATCCGTATATTTCTGATTATTTTTCTAATAATATCTTGTGGGATATTATTTATAAATTAGAACCCCAAACGGCAAAAATTAATCAAGAAGATCGTAATTTTGGCCCAAGAATTTATACGTTTGCCGAATGGAAGCCGTTATATGGATGGAAGCATAAATGTTAATTACGTAATGGTAAATTAAAAATAATATTTTTCTCCTTGACATTTAATATCCATTGTGTTATAGTGGTTTGAAAGATAAGGAAAAGAATAAAAATATTGATATTTATATTGGGTGTACTTGTCGGGATATTCTTGAGCAAATCCAGATATATAAAAAGAAAAATAAATACATTGCGCTGTCTTGGTTGCGAACAACGTTTTTCTCTTTGTCTCGATTGTAGCTATCATAACGATTGTATAAGGTACGGAAGACATGTTGAAGGGCAATAAATGAGCATTATAATAATAACAATTTTCGTGTGGGTAATAGCGGTATTTTCAGCATTAAGTCCTAAAAAACATATGGAAAAGGAGTAGTCATGTCAAAAGAACCTACTAAAAAACAGATCGAAGCGGAAATAAAGAAGCTGAGCGAAATGAAGCCAAACGTAAAAAGAACTTCTATATTCGGAGATAACCATCATGACGCTATTGATGCACAAATAGAGGTTTTAAAAAATCGCTTAACAGAAGATGAGGTTTATGATAGATTTCCTTCTATGGAAGAATTGGAAGATAGGGCGAACCATGGAGAAGAAGTTGATGACGAAGGATATCCATCTAATGTAATAGATGAAGCGATATATGCTGCTCAGTGGTTGGCGGGAGAAAGCGAAGATAAGATTTCAGACGGATGGAAAGAATTGCTAATAAAGAAATAAAGGAATGTCAACAGTTTATACAGAACAATATAGAGTGGATAATTAAAAATATGGAGATCTGTATGAACAAAAAATTATTAAATAAAAAGTGGCTAATAAAAAAGTATAAAAAAGAAAAACTATCTTGTTATAAAATCGGGAGACTTATTGGATGTTCTGGTACATGGGTGAGAAGGATACTCTTAAAATATCAAATCCCAATTAATGATAGAATTTACAATAAAAATAAATTTCTAAATAATGAGGCTTGGCTGAGAGAAAAATATCTAGAGAAAAAGTTATCTTCGTTTAGAATAGCAAAAATCACAAAGTGTCATCCCAATAGTGTTATAGGAGCATTAAAAAGATATAATATTAAAAGAAGGACTGGCTCTTATGCTTTACTTTGCAATAGAAAAAACGATTGGTTAGTATTAAATAAAAAATCTTTAGATGTAATAAACGGGTCTCTCTTAGGAGATGCAACGATTAATATGAGGAAAAACAATGGCATTATTACTGGGACTCCTTTTTTTTCAAAAGGAAATATTAATCTTGACCACGTAGAGTATGTTGCAAAATTAATCTTTCAAAAAGATTGGGCAAAAAGAATATTCCATAGACCAGCTAGACCGCCTATGATTACTAAAAATGGTAAAAGGTACAGTAGAAGTCCAATTTTTGAAATTAGAAGCTTTTCCCATAAAGAATTATTGCCCATTTTTAATAAGTGGTATAAAACTGCAAGAAACAAAGACAATCAAAAAATTATTCCAGATGATCTAAAAATAAATGGGACGGTTCTTCTTAACTGGTTTATGGATGATGGTTCTGCAATAATACATCACCATAAACGTAAGAATAAAAAATATAATAATGAAAATCTTTATATTTCATTAGCAACGAATGGATTTTATAAAAAAGATGTTGCTAAATTAATACAAAAAATAAACAAAGGCCTCGGCTTAAAAGGCACATTGACTCGCTCAAAATATGGATTTGGTTATTCAATAGTTTTCCCAGAAAATCAAGTAGATAAGTTTTATAGAATAATTGGGAATTGTCCTGTCAAAAGTATGCAATATAAATGGATAGATATAAATTTATTAAGAAAACCAAAACATAATGACAAAAGATGGGAAAATACCTTTATTAAGCTAAGAACCTTTATAGCAAAAAACAAAAGATTTCCATCAAAGAAAGCATCTAATTCGAAAAACGAAATCAGATTGTCTAAGTGGGTTACTAATCAGAAAATGGTTCAAAGAGGAGTTATAAAATCAGCATTATTCAACCAATATAGGGTGGGTAGATTGGAAACACTACCTAGGTGGGAATGGGATAAGACAAAAGAAAGAGGTATTTATGTCGAACATCGTTAGAACGATTTATTTGGTAAAATCTGATCCGGTAAAAAACAACAATAAATTTTGGAAAGGAACAGAATTTTCTAATGGAGATATATTATGTGAATGGGGTAGGATTGGGGATATTGGACAGAAAAAAGAGTTTCCCGGAGCTGGCGCAAGTTTTCTTGATAAGAAGGTAAGGGAAAAAAAGTCAAATGGCAGGAACGATGAGATAGCCTATAGAGAAGTAGATATTATTGATGACAACGTCAAATCTACTAATGTAGTTGCCCCTTCGCAAACAAATATTAAAACTCTAGCTATGAAGCAGATTAAAACCTCAAAACCCAATAAAGAGGTTTCTGAGCTTATAGAATATATGACCAAGGTTAATATTCATAACATTGCTAATTTTTCAGGAAACAAGATTCAATATAATTATGATAAAGGAATGTTTCAGACAGAATTAGGTCTCGTAAGTCAATCGGTTATAGATAGCGCCAGAAACACTCTTATTGGAATTGGAGACTGTGTAGCTAAGGGCGATTACGGCAAGAATCTTATGGAATATACTAGGGACTATCTTATGAGTATACCCCAAAAAATAGGAAGGCAAAAACTTGAACTTAGGGAATTTTGGAGTGATCTCGGCAAGGTTCAGCAGCAGAATTCGGTGCTTGATGGTTTACAAGCATCTTTAATTCAGGCTACGTCTAATCCTGCCAAGCCTAATGATCCCGCTATAGTTGAAGAACAGGTATTTAATGTCCAACTTGATGCCGTTAATGATCCTAAGGTTACCAAGGAAATATTTAGTTATTATTATGATACTAGAAGCTCTATGCATAGTTGTTATAATTACAAACCCCAAAAAATGTGGAGCGTTACTATTGGAAATATGAAAAAGAATTTTGAAAGGGACGGAGCAAAGATGTCTAATGTGGTTTCTGCTTTCCATGGAACATCTAGCGAAAATTTATTATCTTTGCTAAAATCTGGTCTTTTAGTAAACCCTCCTAGCTCTGCACACGTTAGCGGAAAATTATTTGGCTCTGGGGTTTATGGCGCTCCAGTAAAAAGAGTAGACGGAAGGATAATTAAAGGTGCTGGAACCAAGGCCTTAAATTACGCTACAAATTATTGGGGCGGTAGGGCGGGACAAAGAACATTTATGTTTTTTATTAATATGGCAATGGGCAAGTTCTATACTCCTACGGCTCATAATTATCAGAGCATATCTTATCCGGTTAAGGGTTATGATAGTACTTGGGCGTTTGGAGAACACAGTGGAGTTAGAAATGATGAAACTATTGTTTATAGAGCGGGTCAGTGCAATATTAATTACCTTATAGAATTTGAAGAATAAATATTTTTGGAGAGTAGCTCAGATGATATAAACTGAATAATGGGAGAGTGGCCATATATCTGTTATTTGGTTAATCGACAAGAGCGCTGGGCTGATAACCTAGAGGACGCAGGGGTTTATTGTCCTGTCTCTCCCACCAATTTAAGGAGTTGTATGAGCTTTGCAGAATGTCCAGAATGCGGTACAGAAATCCTAGAGGCTGATGATTGCCCTAGTTGTGGTGGTAGCGGAGAGGGTCTTATGTGTGCTGTTCCATTAATATCTACGGAATGTGAAGATTGTAACGGTACTGGCAAATCTCAAAATTATCATTGTCCTCATTGCGATTGGAGTCACGAAGAATGAAAAATAAGTGTCCAAATTGCAAGGGTAGTGGTAGCGCTTTTGCCAATGATCCTCCTACGGGTTTTCAGTGCGAAGATTGCAGCGGTACTGGCTTTATAAATCCTCCGTCTGGCCAAAACAGGCTCATATATATTAAGGGTCATAAATGTTACAAGTGCGGCGGAAAAGGAAAAATAAAGCTTGACATTTAAAATAATTATGCTATGATATCCCTATGAAAAATAATGTAGAAAAGATGAGTTACGAAGAAATATTATTAAAGCATAAGCCTGATTTTTGCTTTGGTATTTCTTTTGTTCCTTATGGTTATCAATTGGATATTTATAAAAATGGCAAATTGCTCGAAAGTGGTTGCGGGGATTTTGCGAAGAATTATAAGGTTGAAAAATTGATTAACGAATTCTCTGAAAAATTTGATAAACTCATGAAAGATTTTAATAAGGGTAAATAAATGAAAACTTTAAAAGAACTAAATGAGAAATTAGATGGGCTTACGAAAAGGGAAAATGATCTTCGTTTATCTATTGCAAATGACCCGGATATAGTAGAAAAAGCTAAGGTTTTGGGAAAAGCTCAGGATGATTATGATGCTGTTGTTGAAAAATTTAGCAAAAAAATTAGACCTCAATTAGATTCTATACAGGAAGAAAGATCTAAAATTTGGCAAGAAATTCGAGAGTGCAGAAAATCTAAGGCAATAGAAATACCTCATAGTATTCAAACTTTTATAAGAGGATTACTTAATGGTACTAGTTGGGGGCCTAAAGGTCATGTAGTAAAATGGATTTCCCCGAATGGTAGGTTTATAATTACTACTACTCCGGGATATACGGGATGGTGCGGAATAGGCTCGACAAGGTATTATGAAAGCAGTCATTATCTTTATGATCTTAGAAAAGCTACGGATGATATTCATGGAACATCATTGGGGCTTAATTGTCAAATAAGAACAATTGATGGAAGACTTGATAAAAATACTAAAAAAGAATGGATTAAACTAGCAACAGAAAAGGAGAAAAACAATGAGTAAAATAGTAGTAGAATGTAATAATAGTGGAAGCCATAAGGTTCAGTCAACTCTGCAGCATTTGGAAAATTGCAGTAATGACAAGGTTGCAAGGGTGATTAGAATCGGTGGTGACGAAAGGTTGTTTGATGGTTCTAAGGATAACGTTCATTCCTTAATACCAATAGGGACAGGATGCGAATTTGAATGCAATGACAGTGCATATCCTACAGTAATTGGCATTCTTAAACATTTGGAAAGGCTTACTCTTGATCTTCGTTCTAGGGTGATTAGAATTGGCGGTGACGAAAGAACGTTTGATGGGAATAATGATGCGGTTCTTTCTATAATAGTGGATGGGAATCTTAATGCCGATGCTTACGTTTCTGCAGGTAGGCTAAAGAATCGTTCTAGGGGTGCTAGCAGGCCTAAGACCAGCAGGAAGGCTTCTAGGGCTGTTTCTACTCCTCCGGTCAGTAATTATGGTAGCTCAACTAATCTTTCTGACAATGATGTTGATACCATTAAAACAGCTGTTACCGAAAAGATGAGTAATAGGGAAATGTTTACTGCTTTTGATATTACTAAGAAGGTTCGTAGCGATGGCATGAGGGTATTTCATAATGACGTTAAGTCGGTTGTAATGGACATGCATCAAACCTTGGCCGATGAAGGATATACAAGAACTCCTATGAGGTTGTTTAATAGTAGGACAGCAATGGTATATCACAGGATTGGCGACGATCCTAATAACTATGCAAACCTGACATACTCCCACGACTAAAGTACGTGGGGTTCTTCAAACCCAAGGGGGTTAACCGCTTCTTTCGCATGCGCTTCAGAAGCAGTTATCTTGCTATTTAAAGCAAGAGACAATCTAGGAATC